>Ga0180430_10001776_pt1 | contig 20402 bp, 10 predicted proteins | sample SS_ome_9_FD_132999 | JGI IMG/M metagenome (GOLD analysis project Ga0180430, IMG submission 132999) | Hypersaline lake sediment archaeal communities from the Salton Sea, California, USA - SS_1_S_2 metaG | ecosystem: Environmental > Aquatic > Non-marine Saline and Alkaline > Hypersaline >... | reverse complement strand
TCCCGTCCCCGTTCCAGTCGGCCAGTGCCGGGGCACTGTCGCCCCCGAAATCGAAGGGGAAGTTGAGGGTCTCCTCTGCCCACGAGCCTCCGTTATCTCGGAAGAACCTCAGGCTGCCCCAGTGCTCACCGATGATCAGATCTTCGTCCCCGTCTCCGTCCCAGTCCCCCACCGTGGGACTCGTTCCGGAGCTACCGCTGCCGTAGCCGATCGGATCATTAGCGTTACGCGTCCACGTCGGGTTGGCGGCCGTCCCCCCGCGCTCGTACCAAACCACAGACCCGGACAAGCCTGCGAGCATATCCCGGTCCCCGTCGCCGTCCAAGTCCACGAAGGCGGGACGAATCCCATCCCCACCCGCCTCGGCGATGCCGACGTAGTTGTCGGTCTGCAGAATCCAGACCGGTTCGGTGATCGTCCCCGTGTTGGCGAAGTGAGCGAGCCGACCACCCTCCCCCTCCTGATGGGTTCCAACGATCAGGTCGACCACGCCATCCTCATCCAGATCCTCCAGGGCGGGGGCCGGGTTGCCCCCGACAGCCAGAACTTGATCGGGCGATGTCGGCCAGGCGGGCGCCCCCGGTGTCCCCTGGTTGTAGAAGACTGAGAGGGTGCCCGATCCCGATGCCAAGAAGAGATCCGGCGCGCCATCGCCCGTTACGTCCCGGAGCGCAGGGGACGGGCTGCCGCCGCCGCCCGCCCCCGCGTAGTCCCGGGTCTCGAACTGCCAGTCAGGCGTGTTGGTGGAGCCCTGATTACGGTATAAGACGAGATCGCCAAACGCCTCGCCCACCAGGAGCTCCAGGTCCCCGTCCTCGTCCAGGTCGCCCAATGCCGGACGCGTCCAATTGAGGCCGCCCAGATAGAGCCCGGGGACTACCTCACCGTCGTACGTACCCGTGAGAACCCTCGTCCACGCCCCGGAAGGGGTCGGTCTTTCCAAGGTGCCGGTGATAGCCCACGCCGCGCCCACGTAGTTGACCGTGCTGCCGACATCGTCTGCGTTGATCTCGATCCCGCCGACAGCGGCGAACGGCATTTCGCCTCCCTCCCGGGCGTGCGCGTGGGGGATGTGGATAATCGTGCCCGGGAAGGGATTAACCCCCTCAGCGACGCCCACGTCCAGGTCGCGCCACCGCCCCTCCATCGGTGGACCGTGCTTGATCATCACGTCCGACCCCGGCGGCGCGAAGATCTTGGCACTGAAGCTCCCATCGGCCTCGGACACGGCTGACGCCTGGTGCGCCGAGTTGAGGTTGACAAGCAGCACGTGGGCAAAGGGAAGCACAGCTCCGGCGCTTCCGGACACGCTGGCCTCTCCCAGCTTGTCCACCGGTCCGAAGCTGATCCGCGAGACGTCCGGCGGTTCGTACGGGATCGGATGGACGTAGCTCATATTCAGCGGTAGCGTGCCGGTGACATCCGAGGAGCGCAGATCGAACGTGGCTGTCGTCCGATGATACCCGTCGGGTGTCCGATGCGCCCTGATGTAGTAGATGTCCTCCGGCAGCACCGCCCGGAAGGGCCCGGCAGGATCGTCCCAGTCCATGCTGAACCACATGTTCTCTGGCAGGGGATGCGCCAGAGGTTGAACCTCAAGCTGGAGTTCCCCTGCCAACACCTGCCCCCCGCTGCCCAGCACCTGCAGCGACAGAAGATGCCCAGCCTCTAGCGTGAAGTCTTGGGTCACGTCGTAGGAGACACCATCTACCCAGGAGTTGATCTGGGCCAGCCCGTCGGTGAGCTCCGGCCGGAGGTGGAAGTGGAGATTGCCGTCCGTCTCCACAGCCAGACTGTAGACACCCGTGGGCCCAGCCGTCATCTCCTGCCAATCGGTCTCGGAGCCCACACCTATCCAGACGTTGTCGACCAGCAGGCCACCGGGACCGGTGATCGTTCCCGAGACGGTCACGGTAGTGGCCCCGGCTGGCCGAGCGTGCGTGGGGCCCATCAGAACCAGCAGGGCAAGCAGAAGAACGGGGCACACCACCAAGATCTTGCGCATAGCTATGTCTCCCTGGCGCACCGCCGTCTGGGCGCCGAACGCTCCCAAGTCATTGTGATCTCCGATCCCGCGAGTCGAGTTTCGCACGAAAACCCTTCGCCTCAGCGCACCACGTCCTCTCGCATCTTGCGTCCATCCTATCCTTCTTGGCCTTCGTGTCCTTTGTGACCTTCGTGTCCTTTGTGGTTGTCATCAGCTCCCTGCCTCAACCGCCAGCGTCACGGTCCTCCCCGTGCCGCAAGACCACGGGGAGGACCACCTCGTAGGGCAGCTCCGGCAGGCTATCCCCCACAAAGACGTGCTCCCCCTGGATCGTCACGGTGTTTGCCCGGCAGACCCTGTCACCGTTGCGTTCCCCCTGGAGCAGCAGCCCCACGGCAAACGTGTCCGACAATCCTACCAGATGGTCCTCACGCTCGGTCAGATCGAGGTTGGGGAAATCCTCATGGAGCGCGGTCGGATCGAAGCGGATGGTGTACACCCCTCCGGAGGGGGTGCCTTGCCCGGTCTCCAGCACGAAGCCAGGCATGCTGATGGTGTAGTCGATGGTCACGTCGCCTAGGCCGTCCGGCACCTGGCCGGTGATATCCACGGGCGGTACCTCCCCATCGATGGACAGAAATCCCGGTCTGGGCGTCGAGACGTCGAGACGCGGTTGGTCATCAGGCACCGCGTAGAACCAGAAGCGGCCGTCATCGGTCCCCAGGACGCCGCCGGACGGGTATGGCGGCATGGTCTGACCACCCGAGCATCGTCCGTCGTGCCAGACGCGGACATCTACCGACCAGAGGCCCGTTTCGTCGACGGCGAAATCACCCTCCGGATCGTAGAAGTAGCCGATCGAATTGGCCGTCCCTGTTATCACACGCCGCGTCCCGCCCGGTGCCGTCACCGTGAAACCCACTTGGCTCGCCAGCGTCGGCATCACGTGACCGGCGAATCGGAATGTGTCACCCACCTCGAGCACCGCTCCCGGGCGAACGCCGGTAGGCAAGATGAAGATGTGGATATCCTCTCCCTTGAGCGTCATGATCGGGCCGCCCTGAGTGGTCCAACCTCCGTTGCCGGGACCGGCGAAGGGCGGCATCACCCGGCTGCCCGAGACGTCGTCCTCGGCAAGGTGAACCCATCCACTCCCCTGTCCGAGATACTCGGCATCTCCATTCGCGAGATCCCGGAAGACGATCCCCACGTACTGGAACTTATAGTCGTTGGGCAGATCCCCCTCGATCCCCACGCCGAGCTGGTAGTCGTAGAGGTCGTCGAAGCGCCAGTAGCCGCATCCCTGGTGACCACTCTCGGTGACGTCCTCGCGGACCCGCACGCCCGGCCGCTGAGAGCTCTGATAACTGTAGCAGATCTGGTCCTGATGATCCTGCGCCATCAGCGGAGCCAGGCCGGATGACGTACTGGAGAAGGTAGGGATCTGGCCCACGTCGATCCGCGTGTCGAAGTCAACCCAGGGCCCGTAGATGATGGGGTTCATCCGCTGGTAACGCTCCTTGATCCGAGACGCGATGGAGCCGACGTTATCCGCTATATTGGCGGCGATGATCAACGAGTCGCCGCTGCAAGCGACGTCGCTGGTACGACTCCATACGATGTCGCCGTTCTGATACGCATTGTAGAGGTGCGCGTTCGGGACGCAGAGATCGTTGAAGAGAATCCACTGGGGCGCCATCCCATCCCAGACGTCCACACCACGCTGCCCGTGCGCCCGCAGCTGCGCCTCCGCCGGCGGCGTCATCACCACGCTTCCCCAGGTCATCGCACCCAGGTAGACCTCGCCGGCGGCATCGGTGTAGACCGCGGTGACGTCCACCCGGAACTCGCCAGGTTCGCTAAGGAGCGGATCGCTCTGCGTGGGGCCGGTCAATGGACTACCTTCTTCAGCGCCGCCGAAGTATCCGTACCGATTCGCCCGCCCGCTCACCGTCTGGCTAACGGCGCGGGCGGGATCCGAACCCGGGTAGAGCGTGGTGGTGACGTCAACCCGCGCCGGCACGCGAGGATAGACCTGGACGGCGGGGTTCACCACGTCGCCCACCGCCAGCGGTGTTCCCGGCAGCACCCCGGGGTCCAGATCCAGGGGCCGGGCGACCCAGACATCGTACGTGCCGCCGCCGTCGTAGGTCGCTCCCCAGATGTCTTGAACCGTACCCATCATTGTAATGACGTGGTGACCGTACTCTTCGAATTGGATGTGGAATCGGTCCGAGCCCACCTTCAGGGAGTAGACATCGGCCAGCTGTACCGAGTTGCTGTTGAGCTCCTCCCCCGTCCGGGTCGTGGTGGTTCGAATGAAGGACTGGGAGAAAGCCTCGCATCCGAGATCGCGCACGGTGTGGTCAGGCCTCCGGATCGCCACGCACAGTTCGCCGCCGGGAAGGTCGAAGGGGATCAGCGGCGGGGCCGGCGTGCGCCGCTCCGAATAGGAGATCATCGGCAGGAACGGCTCCAACCGGTAGGTGACACGCTCGCCGCCGCGTGGGTCGACCAGGGGTACCCCGTAGGACGCCCCTTGGGTGACGATGAATGTGCCCAGCTGGAAGAGCTGCGCGTCCTCCCGGGCGCTGGCGCCGCGGGTACCCTGTACCGGTGTGTTCCGCAGCAGGCGCCAGATCAGCCGCCGGCCCTCTGAGGAGCTATTCGAGGCTAGCTCTTCGTCGGCAATCACGACCGGCGGCAGCGCGGCCTCGTCGTGGAGGAACGTGCGGTAGTTCTCCAGCGTCTTTCCGGACAGCCACTCCGTGCTCGTCGGAACCCCGGAGGACCGGACTCGGAGCACCGGCCGATAGACGCCCGGCGGCACGTCCGTCGGCACGTGCGCACTGATCGCCAGACCACCCTCAAGCGTGTGCCCTTGCGCATGGTGGAGGCCGCTCACCGGGACCTCCAGATCCAGATCGTAGAGAGGACGGTCTGCGCTGCGGATGGGAAAGCCGCTGGGCGTGAGGCGGTTCGAGCCGCTGAAGTTCTCGGAGCCCACGGGCCGGCCCTGCTCGTCGTAGATCATCACCAGCGATGCCAGGGCTGAGACCTCAGTGCCCAAGGGGTCAGAGGCAGCGTTGATCGCGTGACTCTGGATCCGGATCGTAGCGCTGATCTCGAAGGACTCTCCAGGAGCGAGGGATAGCGTTGACGCCGTCGTGCCGCCCTCACCCGTGCGCGTGTGACCAGCCCCCCTCCTTATCCATCCCTTCAGAGCCCAGGCAGTGCCGACCGACCCTCGGATAGGCGGGTCGCCCCCTCCCTCCACGATGCCAATTCCTCCAACTGTCGCGAAGGGAACGCTGCCTGGCGGGGCCTCGTGGGTGTGCGGACGGTTGATGATGGTTCCGGAGAAGCGCTGCAGATTCTCGCCGTGATACGCTACCTGCTGCCAGGCCTCATCCGGCGGCCCGTGCCGCACGAGGACAGCGGACCCGGGCGGCGCGTAGAGGGTGGCGGTGAAACTCCCATCTCCCTCAGAGATCACGTGCGCCTGGTGGGTGGCATGGACGTTCCCCAGCAACACGTGCGCCAATGGCAGCACGGCCCCGGGTGCGCCGGTCACGACCACCTCACCCAGGTCGTTGGGGGAACCAAAGCTAATCCTCTCCGCCCGAGGGGGTTCGTAGGGCACGGGATGGACGTAAGTCGTGTTCAACACCATCTCCGCGGTCAAATCTCCATCGCGCAGGTCGAAGGGTGCTCTGGTGGCGTGGTACCCCTCCGGCTCGTTGTGCGTGAGCAGGTAGTAGATGTCCGGGGGTAGGACGCTCTCGTAACACTCATCCTCGGCGATCCAGGGCAGCAAGTAGTACGTGTCGGGGCCCGGCTTGTTGAGAAGCTGCTGAACCGACAACCACGCTTGACCGGCGGTCAGCGGGTCGCCCTGGCGCCCAATGAGGTCCACCTGGAGGAGGTGGCCTTGGTCAAGGCTGAAGTCCTGCCCAAAGCTCTCGCTCACGCCATGCTTGAGCAGCCCGAACTGAACCATACGCGTCTCGAGCTCTGGAAGGACGTCGAACCAGAGGAATCCGTCGGTCTCAATCTGGGCGCTGTAGACGCCGGAGGCGTCCGTTTCCGTCTCGTACCAGTCGAGGTACGAGCCGACGTTGATCCGCACGTCACCAACAGCCAGGCCACCCGGACCGGTTACCGTTCCCGAGATGGCGACGGTCACCGGGTGCCCGGCGGGGGCGGCGACGATTGGATCCCGTTCGCCCACGGGGAGCCTGTCCCTCTGCCAGTTGGCCCTGCGGCGCGTGTCCGCCTCACCCCTACGGGTTGGCGGAACGAGACGAGAGTCTGCGCCATCGTCTACGTGCAGGGCCGCGTCAGCGAGCTGCTCACCAGCGTACGCCACCAGCCCCGCGCCCTCAGCGACAGCGGAAGACGGGGGGATCTCGGTCCAGAGGCCCAGCGTCACCACGCCCAGGCACGCCGCCAGGGCGACGACGATCAAGATGCAGCGCCTAAGCCTGAAATGATCCATGGCTTGTCACGCTCGGTTTTCGTGTCGCCGCAGCAAGTCAATCCAACAAGAGCAGAGACGATCCGGGGCTCTAGCTCCAGCGGAAGAGCCGGTGACCCAGGTGCGGCAGCGTGTAGGGCAGCACGCTTCCGCCCTTCCCATTCCTGCGAGCCCTTGATCCCCACCGGTTTCGCGACCAAGAAAGCACATCGTCAACGACTCAATCGCGACGGAGAAGCGGCCCCTTCCGTGAGCCGCCCCCACGGGGTTGTGCGTGCCACGGACCTCTTACTGCTGGTAAGGCAGTGCCACCAAGAAAGCCATCAAGTCCGCCCTCTCCTCCTCGTTCAGCAGGCCGCGCACATCGTGCTCGCTCCCCGGACTCGGCCGCGTGACCGTCTCGAGTAGGGTATCCGCGCTGCCGTCGTGGAAGTAGGGCGCGCTGTCGTAGAGCCCGCGCAGGGTGGGCGTGTCGAAGGCCGGGCCGATCCGCTCGTCGGGTGTCGAGGTGCCCACGTCGTGGAGTTGGAGGTCTGTGTAGAGTGGCGCCGGGTGACAGGTGGCACAGCCAACGGCAGGATCCTCGAAGATGGCTTTGCCGCGCAATTCGGCCAGGGACAGCGGCTCGCCCCGGGCGTGCGACGGACTCATCTCCACCTGAAGCGAGTCCATGAAGGCCGCCAGGGCATCGAGGTCGTAGGAGCGCCCCTGGTTCGGCGGGTGATTGACGCAGTCCGCGGGAGAGAGGGAGCAGTTCATATCCCCGTCGACCAGGCCACTGCCGAAATTCTCTTTCCGATTGGCGAACTCAGAGTCAGCGGACTCATCCCACTCTCCCGACCAGCGGAGCGGATACGTCTCGATCATGCCCAGGAGGCTGGTCGTGTTCCGCGGGCCGGCAAAGCCGAAGGTCCACGTCCGCCCGTCGTGCTCCCCCTCAAAGTGGCACGTGTTGCAGCTTATCCATTGATCGCGGGCCAGGCGCGGGTCGGCGCTGGTGTGGAAGAGCTGCTTGCCGCGCAGCAGCAAGGGCGGCAGCGGGATGTCCGTCACGGTGATCACGTTTGTGACGGTGTATGCACCGGTATCGATGACAGAGACGGTGCCGTCCAGGGTGTTGTTCACGTAGGCCACGGCGCCATCTTCAGCGAGCGCAATGGCGCGAGGGTTAGCCCCCACCTCGACGTGGGCCGCCCGCTGGCGCATCTCCAGATCGACCACGGTCAGGTCATTGCTGGCGGCATTCACCACCCAGAGCTCACCCCCGCCAGATGTCACAGCGGCATCAAAGGGCAGACCCACTGCCGGTGGATCAATGCCACTCAGATCGAAATGCTGCCCGATGAGGTGCTCCCGGCTAGCGACGTCGACTATGGAGACCTGCGGCCGAACAGTGGTCTCGAAGGTCAGATTCGGGTTACTCGAGAGAGACTGGGTATGCGGGACGTAGGCGCATTCCATCGACGACGGTCCACCGTCCCCGGGTGGGCACGGACCCAAGACGACCGCCTGGATCAAGTTGCTGTCGGGCCATAGCGGGACGGCGGATGATATCAGGGTGATACCGCGCTCCGCCGCCTCACGGTCGCGTTTGTCCGAAACCCTCGGCTTGTCCAAGGTTGTCGAACTCGGCGGTCCAAAGGCCCCTTGGCGGGCACTGGCTTCCATCGACTTCGACCAGGGCCTCAATACGAGGGGCAGGTAAACCACAACGGATGGCGCGTCGAAGACTGTCATGCGGTTGCCGAGCAGATGGGTTACGAAGAGCGTCTGTCCGTCGCCGGTCAGCGCGAGGCCGCTGGGCCGGTCGTCCACCGGGTAGCTGGCCAGCTTCTCCCAGGTTACGGTATCCAGCACGGATAGACGGTCCATGCCCTGCTCCGCCACGTACCGCCAACCCCCGTCCGGGCTGACGACCACCCCGTACGGGCGCTGCCCGACGGCCACCGTGGTGATCACCTGCCGTGCTGCAAGGTCGATGGCCGAGACGCTCCCCCCGCCCCTATTGGCGACGTAGGCCCGAGTCCCGTCGTAGCTCACGGCCACGGTCCGGGGGTCGCTGCCCACCTCCAGCTCGAAAACCGGTACCAGGGTGGTCGTGTCTACGAAGGTCAGGGAGTTGGAGTCGGGGTTGACGACGAGAAGCGTGCCGCCGTCGGCTGTCAGGGCAAGGGAGGAGCTGGAGGACGCTGGAGGCGAAGAGGGTCCATCCGGTGAGGTGGCTGACGCCGTGCCGGGAGGAGCCCGTACGACCGACGCGGCCGAATCGGTAGCGACCGGCCAAGACGCCACCGCCATGGCAAGCATGAGGAACCCGACGCGCAGGACCCAACGACGAGCCTCCATGGCACGCCTCCACCGTATCGGAACGACTCGCCTGCGGCGCAAGCAGGAGCCGGCGCCGATTTCGATGTCAGTCTATCATGCTCCCCGGCGCGAGTCAAGGCACTCGCAGCCGCACCATTCGCGTCGTCGGTGAAGGGTCGTGCCGGACTGGCATAGGGCCACGGTGCGCGTTCCTTCAATCGCACGCGAACGGACTTGAGCAGAGGCGCTTGATCTGGCGCCCTGACCCCTTCCTAAGGCATGTAGAGATCGTACGTGCCGTCGTCGTACAGGGTGAAGACGTAGATCTTCGCGCCAGGCACCACGTCGTGCGTGCAGGAGAGCATCAGGCCGCGTTCGAAGGGCTGCACGTGCGCATCGTCACACGGACGCTCCTCGTTCACGGCCCAGCGGAGGCCATCCCGCACGGTAGCGTGCTCCTCCCACACCAGGCCGAAGCCCCGCCGCGGCTGGATGTAGCCCTCGGGAGCCGGCCCGTACTGTGGGTCCTGCTCGGGCATGCCCGCGTCCCACGTGTCAGGGTAGCGTTGGTAACCCCCCGCGTCGAAGAAGACGTAGATCGCATCCCCGGCCTCGCGCCAGAGCATGATTCCCTGCTGGAAGTCCTGCGTAGCGGCCCTCATGGTCCCCACCTCGGCCGTCGCGCATCCAATCTTCTCCGCCATCCCCGGTGTGAGGGTGAGCGCGCCATCGAACCAGCCCCAAGCTTCGATGTCACAGGCTGTGGCAGAACCCGTTGAGGAGCCGGACCCAGCGGACGGCGTGGGCAGGTCGGCCAGCGTCGCGTGGGATAGATCATCAATGGCGATGCTCCCCGTCCGCGGGCCGCCCTCCACTCCATCCAGCACCAGGCCGGCGAAGCTGATAGGATAGTCGACCTCGTCATCGCTTGGCCCGTCGATGTGGGTCCACGGCCACGGCTGCCCGGTCTGGATCACCGCCTCGCGCTGGCGCCATCCACTTCCGGTGAGGCGGCCGAAGCTAGCCTGCCAGCGCTCGCCCTGCGCGTCCTTGATCCACACGTTGAGGAAGTTGCCGGAGCCGTCCTCCAGGACCCAAATCCGAATGACGTTCGGCTGACCGGCCAGAGGGATGTCTCGCAAGAACACCACAAAATCGTTCCCGCCGGCGGGCAGATTGTAGCTGAGATCGGCCGCAAACGCGCCGCTGCGCACCCGGTCGGACTGCTGTGTGAACGTACCGTGCGGTTCGTTCCCACGGGTCCAGCCCCCGAAGGTCTCGAAGCCAGTGATGAACCCTGCCGGCTGTGAGGTCGGCGGCACGTCCGCTGTCGGTGAGACTGACGGCGGCGGTGGGGACTCCGTCGTGGGGGAGGGTGGAGTTTCCGTTGTGACAGAGGGCGGGATCTCCGTCGTGGGAGAGGGCCTCTCACCGGTCGGTTCCGGCGTGAGCGTAGGTGACGGCGAGGGTGTAACCGTCACGCATATGACGCCGCAGCCGCCGGGACAGTCGTTGGGACAGAGGAGAACCTCGTCTTCACCACAAGCCGGCGGCGTGCAGACCGGCTCAGGCGTGTCCGGGGTCAGAAGAGCATCATCTTCCCCGCCGCTGGCCTCTTCGGCATCCTGCCGCGGCGGCAGCGTGACGCAGATCGTCCCACATCCCCCGGGACAGTCGCCCGGACAGTGGTGTTCCTCATCTGCCGCGCAATTAGGCGGCGTACAGACGGGTTGGGGCTGCGGCGCCGCCGACGGGGAGAAAGGCAGTATGGCCCTCAGCGGGCTGTCGGGAACCACCACACCGTGAATGGCGAGGCCCAGGCAGGCCAGGAGCAGGAACCCGCCGCCGGCGATGCCTCCGATGAGCAGGCCGCGTCTTGGTCCGCTTGTCGGCGGCGCAGCCGGAGGGGGATCTACAAGCGCCGGGGTTGGGGATTCCACAAAGGATCCACACGTATTGCAGAAGAGTGCATCGACCGGCAACGGCGCACCGCACTCCGCGCATGATGCGGCGCCCACGGGACTCCGTGGGTCTCCTTCCACCCACTGCCCGTCCCGATAGACGTACCACGCACCCGACTCAGCACCGATGGCCCAGAGACGACCCTGCTCGTCCTCGATGCGGAGACCATCCACCGCTTCCTGGAAGGACCGGTCGCTCAGCTGACCCGACCGGCGCTGGCGGTTGAGGTCCTCGTATCGCCTCTCCAACTCGGTGAAACCCATAGTGCTCCCAATCACTAAGAGGGTCGAGGGCCCTCAGGCGGCTGCGGGGGGACAAACCGCCGGCAACGGGCCCCTGGGGAAGAAGAGGGCATACGCTCTCGCAGGGGCCCGTCACGACGACCGAAGGTCGTACAATGTGCAGATTCTGGTCACATCACCTGGTCTGTGCCGTGTCCCTCATCCGTCGAGCGAGGACCAGGGCAAAAAGGAGAGAGGCCCCACCGCGACGGCGCGTCACTCGGACCCGGTAAGCGCTCCCCACCACAGCAGCCAGAAAGGACGGTCGTCATCTTGGAGCGGCCCATCGATCTCCGGCGGGCTCTCCGGCGTGCTCGCGGGCTGGGGACCTCCGCCCTCCACCACAGGAATGATCACCACCTCCCCGGATTTCGCCATCCGGGCCTCCTCACGGGCCCACTCCTCGACGTAGGCATCCGTGTGGACGTACGTGAGCGTGGCGGTGAGGTAGCGCTGCTTCGCCTCCTGCGTGGCCACAGCATACTCAAGCTGCCGCACCTCGCCCCCAAGCTCCTCCGCGAGGGACACCTGTTGGACAAAGGCCCACGCAAGGCCGCCGACGACAAGGACCGTCAAGAGGATGCCAGCTCCCAAGGCGATGCGAAATCGATTGAGCTTCGGTATCTTCATTGGAACCTCCGCAGTGCGGCACGTGACGCCAAAGCTAGTGTACCCGACACCCCGGCGGAGGTCAAGCCACGAGCGTCACGAGGCATTGGAGAAGCAAGTCCCTGGAAGCTGACCCCGCTGCTGGAACACTCGAGTCCGGAGCGGTCCCCGGGAATCGGTATGACTGGCTTCCTGAGGACAGCTGTCGTCATTGGACGATCTGCCCCAGCCAATCTCGCCCAGATATGCAACGGCCCGAGACGAAGATCGTCTCGGGCCTGGCGATGCCGAAGGTGGGAGTTGAACCCACATGGGCGTATAGCCCACTGCGCCCTGAACGCAGCGCGTCTGCCTGTTCCGCCACTTCGGCTTGGCGCTCCTTTCGGACACTGGCTATTCTACATGAAAAGCCCTACTTGTCAAGTGAGAGCACCGAGCTCAGCTTGCCAGCCGGCCCGTGGAGAGCGCCTCAACTGCCGGTCGACCCCACCCGCAGCTGCGCGACCGATGCCTCTGCCCGGGCTCCTCGTCCCGCCACGCAACCTGGTCAAGGGGCCAGGGGGGCAATCGGCCGATGGGGCGACTCCCCGTTCATCCACTCGCCCGATGTGGTTGATCAGATCCTGGTTTATACTCCTGTCAGACTTGAGGGCTGGGATAGGACCTGGCCCAGCAACCGGAGACGATCAATAGTAATAAGGAGAGGTAGACATGAAGGGCAGACTGCTGGTTGGTGTAGGGCTTGTGGCGCTCCTGGTAGTCGCTGGGGTGGCGTTGTTGGGCCTTCCAACGGCCCAGGCGACGGACGGTTTGGCTCCCGAGGTGGTGGTATCCGAGTTCTACGAGTGGTACCTGGGCTACATTGACGGGGCCGGTGAGAGGCGCAACCCCCTTGTAGATCGCGCCTACCGCTCGAGCGAGCACCTGAGCGCCGGATTCGTGGCTGAGGTCGATGATCAGCTCGCCTCTGCCGAGCACATTCTCGGCGATCCTTTCCTGATGGCCCAGGACATCCCAGTCAACGTGGAGCTAGGCGAGGCAGTCATCGAGGGCCCCGAGGCGAAAGTGGCAGTAGAGATGTACTGGGGCGGAAACCCTGTACCCAGCGAGAGGATGGTGAGCTTGATTCAGGTCGGCGGTCACTGGCAGATCGACGGAGTGACAATGCCCAAGTAGGCACGACGTTGTCAGCTTCGGTGACAGCAAGGACCCTGCACAATGTGCAGGGTCCTTGCTGTCTATGGTATGCAGCTGGAGCCCTGCAGGCCGTCTCCCCATCGCATTACGAGGACAGGCAGCCACAGCACGCAATGCCGCCCCCCAGGCACAGGGGCCCGTCGGTTTCCGGAGACAAGGATGCGTGACGGCAGACCGACAGCAGCTTGAGGGGGATCCAGGGTTGGGATCGAAGAATTGACGAAGCAGAAAGACGAGGAGCGAACTGAGGACCCACAACACTCCGAGATCCTAAGGAACCGGAGCCGCCTCCACCTCCCTTACGAAGACACGTCGATGAACCAGCCACCAGTTCAGCACGGTCCTGAAACGATCCGCTGGCCGCATCAGCGGCCCGATCTGGACGTCGTTGACGCGCTTGTCCACGCCGTAGGTATAGATGGGCACGTAGAGCGGGAGCGAGGGCAGCTCCTCGGCAAAAAGCTCCTGGAACTCATCGTACAGCACCCGACGCCGGTTCTCATTGGGCGTGACCCGGGCACGCTCGACCACCTCACTGATCCGCCGGTGGACGAATCCCGAGTAGTTCTGCCCGTCATCCACCTGGGTCTCGTGCCAGAAGGGATAGGGGTCAGGATCACCGGGGAGCTTCAAGTGGACCAGGGCGGCCTGGAAATCACGCTCCTCAAGCGCTTGCCGCACCTCGTCCGCCGGGACCGATTCAACGTCCACTTCGATCCCCAAGGCAGCCCACTCCTCCGCAAGCAGCTCCGCCCCCGCCCTCCGCATCGGATCCCTCGAGGTGAGGAGGGTGAAGGACAGCGTTCTACCCGCCTTGTGCCTGGTGTCCACGGCCGTCGCGCGAACCCAGCCCACCTGGTCCAAGAGGGTCTCGGCCCGGCTCAGGTTGTGTGGATAGTCGGGCACCTCCCCCTGGTAGGCCCACGTACCTGGCAGGATGGGACTGTCGGTAACCATGCCCTGACCATCTAGCACCTCGTCGATGAGGCGTCGTCGGTCGATGCCGAGCATCAACGCTTGCCGGACCTCTTTCTCCTGGAAAAACGGTAGATCCTCATCATCGAGATTGAGGAACACCATCCCGTACTCAGCAATCTGCGCTGAGAAGAGGTTAAGGTCCGCCATTCCGGCTGCACGATCCAGGTCGCGCGCGGGGATCTTCCCCACGCCCTCCGCGTCCCCCGCAACGTAGGCATCCAAAGCCGCCCCGTGGTCCGCATAGAAACGGAACTGGATCCGGTCGAGATAGGATCGAGCCCGGAAGTAGCGGGGGAAGTACTTCAGGACGACAGAGGTGATGACACCATCCTCACTACTCGTGATCTCCTCTACCTGGAAGGGGCCGCTGCCCACCGGAGCCATGTTGAACGAGGCCTCAGCCAGATTCTGCGCACCGATGCCCGCGATCTTGTGCGCAGGCAGGATGCCGACCGTCGTGTAGTCCAGGAAGGGGGCGAAAGGCTCGGAAAGGGTGAACTGGACGGTGCGTTCATCGAGCTTGTCGATCTCGACCATACGCCACACGTCGGCCCCCAGCTCCGGCGGGCCCGAAAACCCCGGGTCCTGGAGCAGCCTGATCGTGAGGATCACATCGTTCGCGGTCACCGGCGTCCCGTCGTGCCAGTAGGCGTTGGTCCGCAACTGAAACACATAAGTAAGACCGTCCGCTCCGATGTCCCAACTGTTGGCCAGGTCCGGCTCTACTTTCCCGTCCTCGTCCATGCGCGTCAGGCCGCTGAAAATCAAGGAGCACAGATCCTCATCGGGCTGGTTGAAGCCACTCAGAAGGGGGTTCAGACGCTGTGGTCGTCCCGCGATCGCCTCGACGTACGTGCCACCGTGCCCGGGGCGGACGACCGTTGTGTAGTTGATGGCCAGGTACGTGAGCAGCAGCACAAGGAGCACGATACCGACCAGGATGACCAGCATCTGCCAGCGGATGTGGCGGGTCACGGGTGATTTCTCGCGTTCATCCGCCAGATCCAGAGCTATCTGGAAGGATCATGCCGTGCCTCGAAACGAAGCATAATCGCACCTGTCTGCCTGCAGTGGAGCGCGACCATCCGTAAACACAGGGGGTCTCGAAAGCCTGACACAACAGCGCCTCGGGGCGAGCGACCATCCCCGAGGCGGTTCTAGCGGTAAGGCTATGCGTCAAGCTAACCAGTGACGACGACGTTGAGCACGGTGATGACGAAAAACGCAACTGCCAGACCAACGGTGATCTGGAATATGGTCTTCTCCAGCCCCCGGCGCTTCTGATAGATAGCACTACCGGTGCCGCCGAAGACGCTGCCCCCCATGTCGCCCCGGCGGCCCTGCAAGAGGATAATCGCCACCAACGCAACACTCACAATGATCTGTGCGATATTGAGATAAAGCCCCATAGAATACTCCTCATCCGCTATAACCAAAGATGCGACCGTTGTACGGACGCATAAGATCACGAATCATTATAGCACGCCCCGCCCAAGCCAGCAAGGCGTCCCGCAGGCGCGGGTGCTCTGACGAGTTGTCGCCCCGACCGGTGCATTGCACCTCGCGAGCGGATGCTTGCCTCGTCTCCCAGTCACAACTGGTCAGTCCACGGGCGTCAACGGTCTCTAACCGGCGGCCATCTCCGCGACAAGTCGCTAGCCCAACCCGTAGGCGCTCCCCGCCGGCCCAGGCCGGGTCAACGTCCGCTCCCCGTTCCGTGGGCACCTGCCAGGAGGCTTCGCTCCAACAGCAAGTGTGGCCTGCCCAGACTCAAGAACACGTAAATCAGGTCCGGAGCGATACGGATCGCGGGCTGACCGTCAGTAGATCGGACGGCATCGTCGGGGGCGCCAGGATGCGGAGCGCACGTGGCACTACCCGTATCTCCACCGGCGTGCTTCCCAAGGGATCGCCATCCACCTGCACCGGCAGCGCCTCATCAGCCTTGATCTCTAGTCTCCGCACTTGCTTGTGGACGATCTCCGGATCATCCAGGTACCTCTGCGAGAGGACCCGGAAGAGATGTCGCACCACGTACCCGAAGCCCAGGCCCTTGAAGACGAAGACATCGAGGAGCCCATCATCGAGCTTGGCTCGAGGCGCAACCTCCACGAAGCCGCCGTATTGCTGGATGTTATTCACAACGACCAACAGCGTCCTGCCCCCCACGGAATCGCCGTCCAGTGCGATGGTCGTCGGCACACCTTGGAAATCCTGCGCCACGATCACTGCGGCAACCAGATAGGGCAGTGCCCCGAGGCGCTTTGTCGTCCGGTCCCGGGGCTCCATCTCCGTCGTTACTTGCGCGTCGAGCCCTGCGCTCGCCCAGCAGAGGAAGGCGTGCCCGTTGACCTGACCCACATCAATCGCCCGCACCTCCGCGCCAACCAGTCCGCGGGCTGCATCCCGTAACCGCGAGGGATTGGCCAGCGTGTGGGTGGGGACGTGGAGCTGCTTCGCCCAGAGATTGCCGGTGCCGACAGGGAGGACACCGAGGGCAGTCTCGCTCCGTACCAGCCCGTTTACCACCTCATTCACCGTCCCGTCTCCTCCAGCCACGATCACAGCATCCCGGCGTTCTAGGGCCGCATCACGCGCCATCCTGGCCGCATCGCCAGGACCCGTCGTCTTGTTGAGCTCGACCGACCAGCCCTCCCTGGCAAAGAAGCCACACAGCCGTTCCAAATCGGCCGTAACGTCGCGAGGGCCAGCGGTTGGATTGTAGACCAAACGGGCATCCATGGTGAAGAGGATTATAGCATGGGACGCGCTCTCCGGGCAGTCACCGGCCCTTCCCCGCCCACCTGGCCCATTCGCAGACCATTGCTCAACGCGGCTGGTATGCTATAATGCCAGGCTCCTGCCCGAAGGATCGGCCAAGGAAATGCCCATAGCACGCAGCTGCCGGTTTCTCACGTCCATGACCCAGAAAAGCCCGACCCGCATCCTAATGGTCTCGAAGGCCTGCCTGGTGGGCGCCTACCAGCGGAAGCTTGAGGAGATCGCCAGCTACCCTGACGTCGACTTGATGGTTGTGGTCCCGCCGTCCTGGCGAGACGGCAGCCGCGTCAGCCATCTGGAGCGCGCCCACACCGAGGGGTACGAACTCGTCGTGGAACCGCTCCTCTTCGACGGCAGCTTTCACCTCCACATCTACCCGCATCTGGGGCGTCGCCTCCGTGGTTTCGCGCCCGACATCGTTCACATCGACGAGGAGCCCTACAACCTCAGCACGGCACACGCCTTGTGGCTGGCCAAGAGGGCGGGCGCCCAGGCCCTCTGGTTCTCGTGGCAGAACCTCAACCGGGAGTACCCTTTCCCCTTCCGCCTGATCGAACAGTATACCCTGCAGAACACAGACCACGCCATTGCCGGGAGCGAAGGCGCGGCAGAGGTCTGGCGGGCCAAAGGCTACGAGGGCCCGCTCGCCATCATCCCCCAGTTCGGCGTGGACCCCGACATCTTCTCCCCCTCGACGAACAGGCTTCTCACAGGCATCCGGCGCGATCCTGCGCGTGGTTTCTCCATAGGGTATGTGGGACGGCTGGTTCCTGAGAAGGGCGTCGATCTGCTGTTGGACGCCGTGGTGGACCTGCCCGGTGTCTGGCGTCTCCATCTCCTCGGCGACGGAAGCGAGAAGCAAGCGCTGCAGGCGCAGAGCCGCCGACTGGGCCTGGCCGCCAACCTCTCGTTCCAAGGCTGGGTCCCCTCGATCCGCATGCCTTCATTCTACCGTCAGCTCGACGTCCTGGTCCTCCCGTCACGTTCCCGTCCAAACTGGACGGAGCAATTCGGACGCGTGCTGATCGAGGCCATGGCCTGCGGCGTCCCCGTGGTCGGATCCGACTCGGGCGAGATTCCTCACGTCATCGGTAACGCCGGGCTCGTCTTCCCAGAGGACGACGCTGAGGCCCTGCGTGCTTGCTTGATCCAACTAATGCGAGAACCGGAGACGGCCTCAGCGCTGGCCCAGCGGGGAAGGGAGAGGGTACTGGAGACGTTCACCCAGGCGAGGGTCGCCGCGCGCACTGTCGATGTCTACCGCGAGATGCTAAGGTCGGGAACCGCGGGCAAGTCCAGCGGCCACGAACCAGAGCACTGATCAACGGATCGGCCTCGGCGCCGTCTTCCCAGCGGTCCGGGTCCGCGAGTCCACCCGGCGCAGCCAGAACAGAGGAGCCAATCATGTTCAGTTCACTGGAGGACGCCCGCCACTACGTGGAGACCCAGGGCATACAGATGGTCGATCTCAAGTTCACCGATCTCTGGGGACGCTGGCACCACCTCACGGTGCCGGAGAACCAGTTCACGCCGACGCTGATGGAGGCCGGTGTCGGCTTCGACGGGTCTGCGGTGGGGCTCAAGTCGGTGAAGGCGGGCGACATGGTCCTGGTGCCCGACCTCTCGACCGGCTTCGCGGACCCTTTCTGCGACGCGCCGACCCTCAGTTTCATCTGCACCACCCTGGAGGCCGATACCAAGGCAGCCTTCGACAACGATCCGCGGAACGTCGCCCGACGCGCGGAGGAGTACCTGGTCAAGACCGGCATCGCCGATCGGAGCAAATGGGGACCGGAGTTTGAGTTCTACATCTTCGATGCGGTGGCCTACGAGAACCAGATGAACCGCGCGGGATACAGCGTTGAGTCGAGAGAGGCCACCTGGCGGAGCGGCGTGCCCGGTCACGGTCACTACATCCCCCTCCACGGCGGCTACCACGCCATCCCCCCCAAGGACGCCTTGCACAACCTGCGCAGCGAGATGAGCCTCCTTCTCGCGTCCATGGGCGTCCCTGTGAAGTACCACCACCATGAGGTAGGCGGTCCGGGACAGTGCGAGATCGAGACGCCCCTGATGGACCTCCTCCAGGCCGGCGACGCGACGATGATCGTCAAGTATGTGACCAAGCTGACGGCCCGGCGTCACGAGCAGACAGCGACGTTCATGCCCAAACCGATCTACGGCGAGGCCGGCTCCGGCATGCATTTCCACCAGCACCTGTTCAAGGGTGAGGAGAATGTATTCTACGACCCAGAAGGGTACGGCCTGATGAGTGAGACGGCCCTCCACTACATTGGGGGCCTGCTCCACCATGGGCCCGCCCTGTTGGCCCTGACGAGCCCCAGCACCAACTCCTACCGCCGCCTGGTGCCCGGCTACGAGGCGCCGGTCAACGCCTTCTTCTCTGTCGGAAACCGGAGCGCCGCCGTACGCATTCCGCGCTACGCCACAGATCCCAAGGAGGCGCGCTTCGAGTTTCGGCCCCCGGATGCCACCTGCAACGTCTATCTCGCCCTGGCGGCCCAACTCATGGCCGGCATCGACGGGATGCTCCGCGAGATCGACCCCACCGAGGCGGGGTTCGGCCCTATCGACGCCGACATCTTCTCCTGGAGCGACGAAGAACGTGGTCAGATCAGTCCGCTGCCCAGCTCCCTCAAGGAGGCCCTCGACGCGCTCGACGAGGATCACGGCTTCCTCTTGGTGGACGAGGTCTTCACGGAGGACCTGTTGGAGCGGTGGATCGCCTTCAAGATGGAGCAGGAGTACTACGAGGTCCGCAACCGCCCGCATCCGTACGAAATGGAGCTGTATTTCGACGCATAGCCAGTTCCCTGATTGGACCGCAAAGTGAGGACACCATCGAAGCGGCTCGGTCGCGGATCGCAACGACGTGGCAGCGACCGCGACGCGCGGCTCAACACCTGGACAAAAGCGGATCTCGCCCAAAGTCCGTCGTCGACGCTCGTAGAGACCTGCTTTTTGACACGAACACCCACTGGGACTATAATCGAGTTGTTGCGTCGCCTCCTCATCGCGGGCCAGGTGGCGACAGACACATCTATCCACCCCGAGGATCTCACGACGGGCGGCCTCCGTGTTCGCCGGCGCGAGACATGACCATCGCTCTCAGAGGAGTTCAATTTGACCATCAGATTCGGAACCGACGGCTGGCGAGCCGTCATATCGGACACCTTCACGTTTGCCAATCTACGCCTCGTCGCCCAGGCCATCGCTGACTATGTCCTTGAGGAGGGAGGCCCCGAGCCGCGGGCCGTTATTGGGTTCGACACGCGCTTCCTTTCGGACCGATACGCAGCCGAAGTCGCCCGCGTCCTGGCAGGTAATGGGATCGTCGCCTATCTCACACGAGCAGATACGCCCACGCCGGCCATCTCCTATGCGGTGTTAGACAAGAAGGCCGCGGCCGGCGTGATGATCACCGCCAGCCACAATGCCCCTCGCTACAACGGGCTTAAGCTCAAGGCCAACTTCGGCGGGGCGGCGCTGCCGGAGCAAGCCGAACACGTCGAGGCCTTCCTCACCCGCAACCAAGAGCGGGCCCGCTGGCCCAACGTGATGGACTACGACACGGCCATCGACCAGAGCCTCATCCGCCGCTTCGACCCCGCCTGGGCCTACTACGAGCACCTGGGTGAGCTGATCGACCTGGACCTGATCTCCGCCAGCGAACTCCGGGTCGTCGCGGACGCCATGTACGGCTCGGGCCGCAAGTGCATCGCAGATATGCTGGCCCGCTCCCGCTGCCGCGTCGTCGAGATCCGGGGCGAGATGAATCCCGGTTTCGGCGGCATCCATCCCG
>Ga0180430_10001775_pt1 | contig 20407 bp, 11 predicted proteins | sample SS_ome_9_FD_132999 | JGI IMG/M metagenome (GOLD analysis project Ga0180430, IMG submission 132999) | Hypersaline lake sediment archaeal communities from the Salton Sea, California, USA - SS_1_S_2 metaG | ecosystem: Environmental > Aquatic > Non-marine Saline and Alkaline > Hypersaline >... | reverse complement strand
TGGTTCGAGATCACCGCCTTGGCCGCCTCTGAGCGTTCGGTCGGCAGGCCCTATCACGAGGCCTGCACCTGGCGCCTCTCAGCCGATAGCCCCGCGTCGGTGCGCGATATCGTCGTCAAGCCCTGCGCCCCGGGCCTCGACTGCGACCTGGTCTTTTCAGCGCTGCCCTCGAGCGTGGCCGGACCCGTCGAAATCGAGATGGCTGCCGCGGGATATGGCGTGCTCAGCAACGCCTCGGCCCATCGCATGGATCCCGACGTACCGCTCCTGATCCCCGAGGTCAACCCGGAGCACCTGGCGCTGCTCGATACGCAGCGGGCCAACCGGGGCTGGGACAAGGGGTTCATCGTCACTGATCCCAACTGCTCCACCGTAGGTATGACTTTGGCGCTCAAGCCGCTGCACGATGCCTTTGGCATCTCGCGCGTCATCGTGACCACCATGCAGGCCCTCTCAGGCGCGGGCTATCCGGGCGTGCCGTCGCTGGACATCATCGACAACGTGGTGCCCTTTATCAGGAATGAAGAAGACAAACTGATCGACGAGCCGCGGAAACTGCTGGGCGCCCTCCGCCCAGGGAGCGACGGCATCGAGATGGCCGAGGTGACCATCAGCCCCTCATGCAACCGGGTGGCCACTCGCGACGGCCACATGGAGGTGATGTCGATCGAATTCCGGCACAAACCGACTCGCGAGGCCATCGTCGAGGCCCTGGCATCCTTCCCGTCCAAGCCCTACCAGATGGGTTGCCCCTCAGCTGTCGACCCCACGATCATTGTGCGATCGGAAGACGATCGGCCGCAGCCGGTCCTCGACCGCAACGTGGGCAACGGTATGGCCATCACCGTGGGTCGCATCCGCCCCTGCGAGGTGTTCGATTACAAGCTGGTGACCCTTTCGCACAACACGCTGCGCGGCGCGGCCAGCGGCTCGGTGCTTAACGCCGAGATCATGGTCGCCCAAGGAATGCTGTCATGAGCTGGAGAAGGGGCACACTCGCCGATTTCATGGGGGATCGCGTCGTCTATCGCAACCTCGAGCCGGTCGACGACCAAATCGACGGCCTGAGCGCCATCTGGGAGCAGGTCGGTTTCGACCACTACTATGTTCCGCGCAAAACATCAGAAGCCTACGCGGCGGCCATGATGGCCTTTGTTGCTCAGGCGCAGCAGGCGCGTGGGATCGCCCGGCCGATTGCGCGGATCCTGTTTGTGGGCGACACCCTGATGAACGACGGCACCGCCGCTCGCAACGTCGGCGCCTACCTGCCCATGATGGGGTTCATCGGCGCGGATCGCACGGCCCAGCCCGCGGAAAAGCGGATCGAGGATCGCCTGCTGATCGCCAATCGCTGGACCATGCTGGACGATTTCCGCTCCTGGGTGCAAGGATCGGACTATCCCTGCGACGAGCAGACCGTCATGCTGATCGACCTAGACAAGACCTCGCTGGGCGCCCGCGGACGCAACGATCACGTCATCGACACCGCCCGCCTGGCCGCTGTCGAGCGTACTATGATCGGCGCGCTGGGCGAGACCTTTGACCGGGCCGCGTTCAAGGCGCTCTATGACCGCCTCAACCAGCCGGACTATCACTATTTCACGGCCGACAACCAGGATTACCTGGCCTATCTCTGCCTGATGGTCTCGGGCGGCGTCTATGCACCTGCCGAGCTTTGGGCCGATCTCTCATCTGGCGCCATCGACGGCATTCAGACCTTTGTCTCCCGTTGCGATGTGCGTCGCGACAGGATGCCGGCGGGCCTGGCACAGGCGCAAGACGAACTCTGCCGTGGGATCGCCGCCGAGGACCCCACCCCATTCAAAGGCTTCCGCCGTGGCGAGTATTTCGAGACAGTTGCCCAGATGGATCGCCTGCCCGACGACGCTCCCTACCAGGCCGTGCTGGCCCACGAGATCGTGATTACCGGCGAGGTGGCCGATCTGGCCGGCAACATGGCCGCTCAGGGCGTGCTGGTGTTCGGCATTTCGGACAAACCGGACGAGGCTTCGATCCCCCAACCAGAGGACGCCGCTCGCGGCATGCAGCCGATCCACCGCAGCCCGATGAAGGTCTACTCAGCCTAGACGGATCGACCGAGAACAGCAAGACGCCCGCCGGACGCAATACCCAGCGGGCGTTTCTCATGCTCGGCTGCTGTGAGGCCTACTCCTCGGGACGTTCCGCCTGGCAGGTCTCGCAAGGCGTGGGGTACGCCTCGGGCACTGTTGTGTTGGTCGGCGTCGGGACGATCTCTGTCGGAGTGGCCGTCGGCGGCTCGGGCGTGGCGGTCGGCGTGGCTTCGGTCGTCGGCGGCACCTCCGTCGGAGCGACTGTCTCGGTCGCGGTTGCCTCCGGCTCTGCGGTCGGCGGCACAGACGTCGCGGTAGGCGGAACCGGCGTATCGGTGGGGGCCGCCGTGGCCGGAACTTGGGTCGGCGTCAGGGTCATGGTCGGCGTCGGCGTAGGCGCTTCCGCCCAGTTGACGCGCGCGATGGCCTGACCGCCCCGCTCATAGTACTCGACCTCGACCAGGTGATCGCCCGAGGTCAGCGCAATGTCCGCCTGGTACTGCCCAAGGGGCGCGTCGTTCCACTCATCGATCAAGAGCTGCCCATCGACATAGAGCCGAACGCCGTCGTCCACCTCTGCCTTGAACCGATAGGTCGCTCCGGCAAAGGTCACGTTCTGGACCCAGCGCACTGCAAAGTTGTCGATCGGCACACCCGACCCCGGCGACGACTCGCCCCAGTTAAAGTCGATCAGCGCGTCATCACGCACAAAGGCAGGCCGCCCCTTGAGATCGGGATTGCCGAAATACTCGCCCTGCCAGTGATCGAAACTGTCGATGGTCTCCCACCAGACGTCGATGGTCGCATCTCCGGCATCCTCAAAGTACTCCACGCGCACCTCGTGCGGCCCCTCATCCAGCCAGATGTGGCCCAGATAGGTGTCGGCCGTACTGGCATCCCAGTGATCGATGATCAGCAGACCATCGACCCAAACGCGGATGCCGTCGTCGCCCCGCGCCATGAAACGATAGGCGTCCTCCGAGAACTGCGCTTGGCGCAGCCACCGGGCGCTAAAGCGATCGGCGGGCAGCCCCTCGCCGGGAGATCCCCCTCCCCAGTTGAAGGAGAGCTGCGCATCGTTGCGCACCAGAGCGGGATCTCCCTGCAGTGTCGCGTTGTCAAAGTACTCGCCGCGCCAGTCGGGATAGGCCCCAAGGTAATCCCACCACACCCGCACCTGAGCGTCGGTCTCGCGCTCGAAATACTCGACCAGCATCTCGTGCTCGCCAGCGGGGATGTACAGCTCGGAGGCATGCAAAGTGGCCGGCTGATCGTGCCACTGATCAATGATCAGAACGCCGTCCATCCAGACACGCACGCCGTCATCGGTGTAGGCATAGAGGCGATAACCCCCCTCGTCAAAGGCCCAACTGCCGTGCCAGCGCACGCTAAAGCCGTCCGCTGGAACCTGCGGTGCCGGCGATCCGCCGCCCCACTCGAAATCAAGCGTCTGATCCGCGCGCGCCAAGACCGGTTGGCCCTTTAGGTCGGGGTTGTCAAAATACTCCCCCAACCACCCCTGCACCGTCGTGGGGGTCAGCGTGGGCACGGCAGCCTCGGTAGCGGTCGGCTGCCGGGTCATCTCGGGCACCCGGGTCGCCGCCGGTGGCGCGCCGTCCAGCAGAATCTGCGCGGCGACCAGCCGCCCCAGAGCATCCATCTCGCCGTCGGCCACAATATGCTGCCCCGGGACGATCTCGGCCGGTGAGGCGCGACGTCCGCCGCCGTTCACCACGACCACATTCTCCGGCACAATGATCTGCTCAACGTCGCCGGCATCGGGGGCGATAATGATGATCAGCGCGCCCGCCGAGTACTCAACCACTGTGCCGGCCACCTGCACGCTGCCCTGCGGCTCGAGCGTCGCGGTCGGCAGCGCGGTAGCGGTCGGCTGGATCTCGGTAGGAGACGGCAGAGGTATTGCCGTCGGCGTGGGCGCGATCCGATCGCGGGCGATGCTCACATAGATGATGATGCCCAGCCCGACAAGAATCAAGGCCGCGGCGGCCATCACGATCAGCACATTCTTCCAGACGATCCGCTCCTCAGGCAATCCCAATCTCCCAACTCCTGTGGCGGCCGAGCCGCCCGCGGCGATTTAACCCTAGACGAGCCCACCAAGGCCCAGGTTCCCCAGCGGATCGACGATCCGTAATGGCCACGGCATAAAGGTAAAAATCAAGAGCACCAACATCAACAAAGCCAGACCCTGTTCACGTCGCGTCAGCGGTGTGATGTCATCCGCCGGTAGGGCCTGGCGCCGAGAAAAGAACAGAATGATCGCTGTCCAGATCAGCCAGCCTGTCCAGAGCATGCCCAACAACGCGGTCACCGCCGCAACCACATAGGTCACCACCCGTGCACGACGTCCCATGAGCGCCTGCGCGATGTGCCCGCCGTCCAGTTGGGCACCCGGGATGAGATTCAAAAAGGTCACCCACAAACCGGCCCAGCCGGCCATCGCCAATGGATGAAGCATGACGTCCATGCCCCCGCGCGGCAACCATTCACCCAGAACCAGCCGCTTGAGCGCGGAATAGAGCAGCGAATTGCCTTCCAATAGATAGGGCTCTGCAATCGGCAGCGGCGCGACCTCAGAAAGTGCCAAACCGATGAGAATCACCGGCAAGGCTACCAGCAGGCCGCACAGGGGTCCGGCCGCGCTGATCAGCAACAACGCCCGTCGATGCGGCGGCTCTTCACGCATGACGATCACCGCACCCATCGTCCCAAAAAGGCTGGCGGGAAAAGGAATCAGCAACGGCAGCGAAACCGCCACTCCGAAATGGCGGGCCACGAAAAAGTGACCCAACTCGTGCGCGACCAGGATCGCCAGCAGCCCGCCGGTAAAGGCCAGAGCATCGGGCATCAGCGACCACACCAGCGCCCAGGACATCTCGGGATGGCCCAGCGGCACCGCCTGCGTGAACAGCATCGAGAGTACGGTCGCCGCCGCCAGGATGATCGCCAACGAGAGCCGCTGCGGTCTCTCGGCCTGCCGCGCCATGATCAGGATGCTGTCGCCCAACTCGTCGCGCCGAAATGCGAGCTTGAACCCGCGTGCCGCGAATCGAGGTGATAGCAACTCCCAGGCCGATCCCGTCTCTTGCAGAAACCGTCCGCGCACCCGTGTCGCTCGGACTTTGCCCAGACCTGTGGTGACGTCCTCGATGGTAAAGATCCCATCGAGCATTGCCTTGATCTGCACCGTGGAGAGTGCTGGATCGCCGCTAGCTTTCGCTCCCAAATTGCGTTCTCTATCTGACATCTACAACGTATGATAGCATAGCTCTTGCACTCGGGCAACGGTTCGCTTTGGCCCGCCCACCTCCTCGCGGTATAATCGGCAGTCCAAGACTTCGCCTTTTCGAGAGGAGAGCCGCCCCCCATGGCGCAGCATGTGATCAGCGTGCGCGGTGCGCGCATGCACAATCTTAAGGACCTCGATATCGATATCCCCCGCGACCAGCTGGTTGTGATCACCGGGTTGTCTGGCTCGGGCAAGTCCTCTCTGGCCTTTGACACCATCTATGCCGAAGGTCAGCGACGTTATGTCGAGTCCCTTTCGGCCTATGCCCGCCAGTTCTTGGGCCAGATGGACAAGCCGGACGTCGACCATATCGACGGCCTCTCGCCGGCCATCAGCATCGACCAGAAAAGTGCCAGCCGCAGCCCACGCTCCACAGTAGGCACGGTGACCGAGATCTATGACTATTTGCGGTTGCTCTATGCCCGGGTCGGGCTGCCCCACTGTCCTCAGTGCGGACGGGCGATCAGTCGACAGACCGTCCAAGAGATCGTCGATCAGATTCGCGACCTACCCGAGGATTCCCGCGTCCTGATCATGGCACCACTCATTCGCGACCGCAAAGGCGAACACCGTCGCCTACTGGACGACCTGCGCAAGGCCGGCTATGTGCGCGCGCGAATCAACGGCCAGACCCGCGAAATTGACGACGATGTCGTCCTCGATCGCTACAAGCAGCACACCATCGAGGCCGTCATTGACCGGCTGATCATCCGGCGCTACAGCGACGACGAGCGCGAGCGCTCGGACGCCGATCGGGTGCGCTTGACCGATTCGGTCTCGACGGCTCTCGACCTGGGTGACGGGATCGCCATCGCCTCGGTGCTCGATGGCCAAGAGCACGTCTTTTCCGAGCACTATGCCTGCCCCGAGTGCGGCATCAGCCTGCCCGAGCTCGAGCCGCGGAGCTTTTCGTTCAACACGCCTTATGGGGCCTGCCCCGAATGCACCGGCCTGGGGTACAAAAAGGAACTCGATCCCTCGCTGGTCGTTCCCGACGCCGATGTCTCGATCAAAGACGGCGCCATCGAGCCCTGGACCAACGGGAACGGAAACGATGGCTACTATTCGGGACTGATCCGAGCCGTCGCTCAGCACTATGGTCAGCCGGTTGACGTGCCTTGGCGCGAACTGGATGCCGATTTTCGGGAGATCGTGCTCTATGGCAGTGGCCAAGAGACCATCCGCCTGGAGTACACCAACACCTACGGTCGTCAGCGAGTCCACGAGACGATCTTTGAGGGCATCATCCCCAACCTCGATAGACGCTACCGCGAGACCACCTCGGACGGCGTTCGGGCCTATATCGAGCGGTATATGCACGAGCGAGTCTGCCCCGCCTGTCAGGGACGCCGTCTACGCCCCGAGAGCCTGGCGGTCACCGTCGCCGACCACAGCATCGACCAGGTCACGTCGGTCTCGATCTCGGATTCGCTCGCCTTTGTGCAGGACCTCAACGCAGCCCTGAACGAGCGAGAACAGGTCATCGCGCGGCAGATTGTCAAGGAGCTTGCCGCCCGGCTCCAGTTCCTGATGGACGTCGGACTGCACTATCTCACGCTAGCGCGAGCCGCCGCCACCCTCTCCGGGGGCGAGGCCCAGCGCATTCGTCTGGCCACCCAGATCGGCTCCAAGCTGATGGGCGTGCTCTATATTCTCGACGAGCCCAGCATCGGATTGCATCAGCGCGACAACCAAAAGCTGATCCAGACACTTCTTGGACTGCGCGACCTGGGCAACACCGTCTTGGTCGTCGAGCATGACGCGGCCACCATGCGCTCCGCCGATCATATCATCGACCTTGGACCCGGCGCCGGCGAGCATGGCGGACAGGTCGTCTGCCAGGGACCGCTGGACGCCATTCTGGCCTGCCCCGAGTCGATCACAGGGCGCTACCTCAGCGGCGCGGCTGCCGTCCCGCTCCCAGCCCAACGACGCAACGGCAACGGCCAAAAGTTGCGCATTCTGGGGGCGCGGGCCAACAACTTGAAATCGATCAATGTCGATATCCCCTTGGGACGTTTCGTGGCTATCACCGGCGTTTCGGGCTCGGGCAAGAGCAGCCTATTGATCGAGATTGTCTACAAGCAGTTGGCACGCCAACTGAACCGCGCCCAGGCGCGCCCCGGACCCCACGACCGTATCACCGGCGTACACGAGATTGACAAAGTAATCGACATCGACCAGTCGCCCATCGGGAGGACACCGCGCTCCAATCCGGCGACCTATGTCGGCATCCTGGGCCCCATCCGCGAGCTGTTTGCCTCGCTCCCCGAGTCCAAGGTGAGGGGCTACAAGCCGGGGCGTTTCTCGTTCAATGTCAAGGGCGGTCGTTGCGAGGCCTGCCAGGGCGCGGGCATCATCCAGATCGAGATGCAGTTCCTACCTGATGTCTATGTGCCCTGCGAAGTCTGCCACGGACAGCGCTATAACCGCGAGACGCTCGAGATCGCCTACAAGGGTGCCTCCATCTCCCAGGTCCTGGACATGACCGTCGACGAGGCCGCTCGATTCTTTCAGAACATCCCCCGCATCCGCAGAAAACTCGAGACGCTGCACGACGTGGGGTTGGGCTATATCCGGCTTGGCCAACCGGCCACTACCCTATCAGGGGGCGAGGCCCAGCGTATCAAGCTGGCCAAGGAACTGTCCCGCCGTGCCACCGGCCGCACATTTTACATTCTCGACGAGCCGACCACCGGCCTGCACACCGCCGATGTCGAGCGGCTTCTGCAGGTCCTGGGGCGCCTGGTCGATCAGGGCAACACGATTGCGGTCATCGAACACAACCTGGACGTCATCAAGTCGGCCGATTGGATTATCGACCTGGGACCGGACGGCGGCGACGGCGGGGGCACAGTGATCGCCGAGGGCACCCCCGAGCAAGTGGCCGCCAACCCCGCATCCTACACTGGCCAGTATCTGCGCCCAGTTCTCGAGAGTCAGCGGGGTTCCTGACGCTGATGAACGCGCGACCGTTCTACTATCTCTGGAACTCGGGCTGCCAGATGAACCAGACGGACTCGGACCGACTGGCACAGGGTCTCGAACGCCGAGGGCTCGCCCCCACCCGCGATCCAAAACAGGCCGCCGTCCTGATCCTCAACACCTGCGTCGTGCGCCAGAGCGCCGAGGATCGCGCCCTGGGCCGGATGCATTCGCTCAAACCGCTGGTCCATGACGGCTCACGAATCCTGATGGTGATGGGCTGTCTGGTCGACTCGCCCAAGGCTATGCGTCAGCGTTTCCCGTTCGTCGACGGGTTCTTTCGCCCCTCCCAAATCGGCCAGGTGCTGGATCACGTCGACCGCTGGCTGGAAGCGCACGAGCCGACCTACCCACGGGACGGCGAACCGATCACCCCAGTGCGCGTGGCCGACATGGTTCCGATCAGCTATGGATGCGACCATCACTGCACCTACTGCATCGTCACCATCCGCCGCGGACCGCAGCGCAGCCGTCCGATCCCCGATATCGTGCGCGATGTCGAGGTCTTGGTGGCGCGTGGGGCCCGCGAGATCACTCTGCTGGGTCAGAACGTCGACGCCTATGGCAGCGATCTGCCCGACCACCCAGACCTGGCTGACATCCTGTACGCTATCCACGACATCTCCGACCTGTCGCGTATTCGCTTTCTCACCTCGCACCCCCGCGAGATGACGCAACGCATCATCGACGCAGTCGGCGCCCTCCCCAAGGTCTGCGCGTGCTGGGAGCTGGCCGTGCAGTCGGGAGACGACGCCATGCTAATACGCATGGCACGTGGCTACACCGTCGAACGCTTTCACGACCTGGTTGGGCGCATCCGTCAGGCCACCCCCGATTGCGCCATCAACACCGATATCATCGTCGGCTTTTGCGGCGAGACCGAGGCCGAATTCGAGAACACCCTCACCCTGTTGCGCGAGACCCGCTTTGACGTGGTGCACGTCGCCGCCTACTCGGTGCGACCGGGAACACCGGCCTGCCAATGGGAGGATGACGTCCCGCAAGCGGACAAGAACGCACGTCGCGTGGCCGTTGAGGAACTGCAAGAGACCATCGCCGCCGAGATCAACGCCGCCAACCTGGGACAAGAGGTCGAGATCCTCGTCGACGGTCAGCAAAAGGGGCGCTGGCGCGGCCGGACCCGTCAGGGCAAACTGGTCTTTTTCGAGAGCGAGGAGGACTGGCTGGGCCGTCTGGCCATCGTCCGCATCGACTGGACCGGCCCCTGGTCCATGATCGGGACCGTGGCCAGAGTCGCCGAGCCGCCCCTCCCGGCATAGGCAGCAGAGCGCACAAGAGAGCCTCCCGCTGGCCCAAGACCTACGGGAGGCTGCATCAAGTAGCTGTTGGTGTCGTGCCGGTCTAGTAGCGCTCTACTCTCACAGCGCCGGTTTGCACGCGGATCGTTAGCTCGCCCACTGGCTCGTCGCCGACGTCGCCACGAACGCGGTTCTTGACCACCTGTCGCTCCGTGCGCTCGTTTCGCAGCGAGAACTGGCATGTGACCTCACCCACGTTGCTGCTGGCATCCAGCGAAAAGCTGGCATCGTCGGGTAGCGACACACTCACTTCTCCCACGTCAGTCCGCAGCGAGCAGTCGTCCACCATCACCAGGTTGTCGACGGTCAACTGGCCCACATTGGTCCTGACGTCGATCACGCCCTCGATATCGGAAAGCGTGACCTCACCGACGTCCACCCTGACCTCGAGCTGGCAGGGTTGGGGAACATAGACTCTCAGGTCGACCACGGGCGACTTGCCCCAGTTGATGCCCTCTTCCGCGCCAGCCTCAATGACCACATCGCTGCCGTCTCGCGCTTCATAGATATTGAACGTCACGAGATCGATCGTCTCCTCGGCCGAGTAGCGCGGCGAATCCCAGGCTTTGATGGTCGCTTCCACATAGAGGTCATCGCCGTCCGCGGCCATCACGTGCACCTCGCCCACGCGGTTGCTGATGGTCACGCGCACCGGCGTCTCGAGATCCTCGATCATTTCCTCGCGCTGGACGGTCACCCCGGCCACCTGGGCCCGCTCAACTCTCTCGATGATCCCCTGCGGAGACAACCGCTCCACCGATCTGGACATCATCGATGCGCCGGCGATGGCCAGGATGGCGCAGCCACACAGCAGCAGCAAAGCGACCACAATGACCACGATCCAGATGGTTCGATTCCGCTTGGCGTTGTTCTCTTCAGACATGATTTCCCCCGTTTCACTCTCTCTCGGTCTCTGAGCGTCTATACGCGGGCGCCTGCGATGGGTTGCGCCCTCGCGCGCCTCGATCCGAGATAATGCCGCGCAACAGGACCTCAAACTCGGACAGAATCATGGCCGTCGCGCCCCAGATCATCCGACCGTCCAGCGCATAGTAGGGTACACGGCGCGCTCCCTGAGGCCAGGGCCATTGCACCGTCCGTTTGATGCCGTCGTCCACCAACCGCTCCAGGGGCATCTCGAGCAGCGCTGCCACTTCGGGCGGATGCGGTCGCCATGCTCCCCGCAGCGCGGTACTGCCCACAAAAGGCTGCACGCAAAAGTGGCTGCCGGCGATATACATGGGCGAGAGCGCCCCGAGGTGCTCTACGGCCTGTGTCTCAACGCCCGTCTCCTCCCAAGACTCGCGCAGCGCGGTATGCCAGAGGGTCTCGTCGCCCAGCTCCTTTTGGCCTCCGGGAAGCGAGACCTGGCCCTTGTGATGGCCCACGTGCTGGCTGCGCTCTGTCAACAGGATGCCGAGACCTTTGGGTGTGGGATACAGCAGCAGCAGCACCGCGCTTTCCCTGGCCGGAACGGTCCGCTTGGCCTGTGAGGCGGCCAGCGGGTCGGGCGCCATGCGCGACTGAGCTTTCTCGCCGGGGAGAGTCTGGCCCAGCGCTCTCTTGATTGACCCCAGAAGCGGGGGCGTCGGATCGGTTCTCATCTCACACCGGCCTATTGTGCGTCAGCAGAGCGGTTCTCCCTCGCCGATCGCGTTTTTGACCCTCTGCCCGAAAACAGGCAGAATGGTTATGTCGCATGCTCACACGCCCGAAAGGTTGCACCATGAAGGCAGATGTCAAGCTTTGGCAGGTCCCCGAGGCCGAGATCGTCTATATGATCGTCGGCTGGAACCAGTGGGCCGACGCCGGCGAGATCTCGTCCGGCCTGCCCGAGTACCTCGTCGATCAGCTCGAGGCGCGCAAGATCGGCGAGATCGAGACGGAGGGGCTCTACCTCTTTCAGATTCCCGGAACCCACCACCTGCTGCGTCCGACCATCCAGCTCGAGGATGGCTACCGGAAAAAGCTTTCGAGCCAGCGGAACGACATCTACTATGCCAAGGTCGGGCAAAAGGGCCTTGTGATCATGCTGGGTGACGAACCCCATCTGGGCGTCGACACCTATTGCGATGCGATCCTCGACGCCATGCGCCAATTGCACGTCGCGCGCGCTGTGGCGGTCGGCGGGGTCTATGGGGCCATGCCCTACGACAAGGATCGCGAGATTTCCTGCATATACTCGTTGGCCGACATGCGCTCCGAGCTAGAAAACTATGTCGTCCGCTTTTCCAGCTATGAGGGCGGCGCCACCATCGGCACCTACCTCGCCCATCGCGCCGAAGCCAAGGGACAGCAAGTGGTCGTGTTCTACGGCTTTTCGCCCGCCTACGAGTTCAGCGAGCTCGGCATCTCCGTGCAAGGCATTCGCATTGAAAAGGACTATCGCGCCTGGTACGAGCTGCTGGCCCGCGTCGACTATATGTTCGACTTGCACCTCGACCTGTCGGACCTACAAACGCGCAGCCAGCAACTGATGGATCACTGGGACGCAAAGCTCTCGGAACTCGAGAGTGAACACCCCGAGCTGCACATCCGAGACTTTATCAAGGCCGTCTCGACCGACTTTGAGGAGCGCCCCTTTATCCCCCTCGATGAAGCCTGGGATGAGCTTGGCGACCTGCTGTCCGGCGACGGCGAGAGCTAGCGCATCCAGCGGGGCATATCGCGTAGCGAAGCATTCCGCAGGACAATACAGGGGATATCCAGCACATCCTGCACAGAATCACCGCCAAAGCGCGCTCTGACCCGCACCTCGACCCTGCTCTGCGCCGCCAAGCCTGCCAGGTCCCACAGGTAGGAGCCGCTCGCCTCCAGGCCGTCTGCGATGGGTCGCCACCTGCTTTCGCCGGCTAGTCGATAGGCCAGGCTGACATCCCCCCGAGTGGCCTCCCAGACGATCTCCATCTCTCCGGCAGCGCGTTGCCCCGCCGTAGGAGACAACAATCGCACTGTGGTCAGGCGCGGATTGTCGATCTCTAGCGCCCCCGCGGTCTGCGCGCTCCCCTCAAAGGCCCCGTCGCTGGCCGTCACTCGCAGCCACAGCCTCTGAGCGTTGGGCAGGACCGAACTGTCGAGCAAGTAGCTCTCTGACTCCAAGCGACTGGCCAGCGCACGCCAGAGTCTGTCCCCCTCCTCGCGATAGGCCAAGGTGTAGCTCAGCTCGTCGCCGTCGGCGTCATAGCCAGACCAGACGATCCGCCGATGGCCCTCCCAACGTTCGCCCCCCTGCGGAGACAACAACGACACAACCGGTGCCGAGTTCGACGGATTGGTCACTGTGAACGGCCCCCGTATGACGCGGGTATCTTGGCGGCCATTGTCGGCCGTGAACCGCGCATAGTAGCTTCCGTTGGGCCATTGCGTGCTATCCCAAGCGAGCGATCCGCTCGAATCGAGGTTTCGCGCCAGGGCCTGCCAACTGGAGGCCCCATCAGCGCTCAGATCAATGTGAACCCGAGGGATGGCCCCATAGGGGTCTCGCGCTTCCCAAGTAATCTGCACCGTTCCGCTGGCCATGTTCCAGCGTGTTGGCTGCAGCACCGAGAGCATGGGCGCCTGCTCGACAGCTCCCGGATCGCGGCTTACCGGCAGTAATAGCCCCAGCCCGTACACTGTGTCGTGGGCCACCAGCTCGAGCGTGTCCTCACCATCATCCAGCAGACCCGGCCCCAAGCGCAGTTCTCCCGCATCGTAGAGGCCGCTCAACACACCACGCCTGTCGGCCTGTCCTTGCTGGCGAGCCAGCAGATCGAGAGACAACGGATCACCATCAGAGTCATCGCTCAGCCAGGTGAGGGTGTCGCCGCGCAGCAGTGTACCCCTGCCGTCCGGCGAGACCGCCTCGAGGGCCGGTGGTACACCGCTGGACCGGCCCAAAAACGTCAGCACCTGGTCCTGCGCACCACCGGGCGCCAAAGAGACCCGCAGGTCATACAGCGCGTTCGAAGGCACAAGGCTGGGGTCCCAGACCAGGCGACCCTCGGCGGCCGGAGCCTGTCCCACCGATGACCATCGCTTTGAGCCCACCTCCCTCACTTGACAGGTAGCGGTCAGCGCCGCAGTCGGCACCGCCCCAAGATGCCATGCGATCAGATGCCGCCCTTCCAGCAAGGCGCCATCCGCCGGGCTCTGGAGCGCAATCGCGTTCTTGGCTCCTCCATCGTTGGCAACAGTAACCTGCCGCGTGGCCCTCGATCGCTGGCCGCTGTCGTCGCTGACTGTCGCAACCAGCTCATAGCGACCATCCGGTACCGCGGCAGAGTCCCAGACCAGCGCACCGCAGCAGCCCTCCCGCGCAACCAGATCCCGCTCCAGATCGCCGCCCACCTGCCGAATCGCTATCTCGACGGCAGCCCCCACGCCCGCATGTGACTGCCAACACAGTTGCCGCCTACCCGATAGCACAGCCCCCTCTTGCGGCTTGCCCAGTGGTATGGTTTTGGGCACCCGGCCGCCCGCCGAAAAGACCTGGTTGGTAAAGGCGCCTCCCTGGCTCGACTCATCTCGCGCCACCACCCGCAGCCTATACTGATCGCTTGCCGGAAGGAACGACAGCTGCCACTCGAAATAGCCCGTATTCGGTACACCCTCCGCCAGCGGGAACCAGGTATAGCCGGCGTCGTAGGAATAGTACAGATCGATGGCCAACACGTCGCCATCGGGATCGTTGGCCTGCCAAAGGATCACCACCTCGTTGTCCAGGCTGACATGTCCTACCGGCCACAAGAGCCGCACCGAGGGGGAGCGATTGGCACCGATGGAGACATCCTCCACCAGGTCGATCGCCCCCACCCCGTCGGGGTCGATGATCCGCAAGCGCAGCGAATAGTCATCACCGGGTTCCAGTCCACTGACATCCCAGTCGCGCGAGCCCTCCACTTCCAGGTCTCTATACAAGCTCTGCCAACCGACCTGGCCCTTGCGCCAGTCGATGCCAATGTCCAGCTCTGAGAGGCTCTCGGCATCTCCTGCCTGCCAGGCCAAATGCAGCCACTGGGCATACGTGCCGCCCGAGACCGGGCTCTGCAATGCCCCCCAAGGCGCCGAGTTCCTGTTGCTCAGCCCAAAGCGCGGCGAGACGACCTCGGCCTGCCGCAGGCCGTCGCTAGCCGTCATTCGGATGCGCGCCATCGGAGTATCGGGCCAAGCGGTCGTGGACCAACGCCAGGGCCCCTCCTCTGGCAGCCCGGAGGCGATGGGCATCCAGTGTCCGCCGTCATCGCAACTAAGGGCCAGGTCCACCGATACCGGCGCGTCGTCGGGATGGCTGGCCGACCAGTTGAGCGACTGGTTGCCGTCCAGTCCGCGCCCCACCGGTCGCTGCGTCAGTCTGATTTGGGGCGTGTTCGAGCGCAGACTGATCTCGCGCTGCAGCCATATCGCCTGTCCGTCCTCGTCCTCGAGCCGCGCCTGCAGCACATAGTCGCCGTCGAGCCATTGCCGCGGCCTGAGCAACAGAGCGAACCCATCCTCTCCCCTGTAATCGCACCCCAAGCGGTACACCCGGCCGCCAACGCCCTCAAGCCAGAACTCGGCCTCCAGCGCCCTTTCTGTGGTAGCGGCCAACGAAACCATCACCGGTGCGGGGCCAAGTGTCCCAGGAGTCTGCGCCCCCCCCACCAGGAGCCGCGGCGCGTTTTCGATGCTCAGTGGGATCGTAGGCAGGGCAAGCGGCCCAGTCCCGGCGCTGACCATCACCAGGAGCGCGTACGCTCCATCCGTAAAGCGCGTCGTGTCAAACTCGATGCCCCAACGGCCACTCGCATGCTCCGATATGGCCTGTCCCAGCGGGAGTAGTGTCCCGCCCTCAGCTACGAGGTAGAGAGTGAGCGCCTCGAGCTGCGAGGCATTGCGATCAACGCGCAGAATCACCTGCGAGGCCCCGCGAAGCGACTGGCCGGGCTGTGGCTCGATGATCGAGACCACGGGATTGTCCGGCGCCAGCACCGAGAAAGGTTCGGCGCTCAGTACCTCCGAAGTGTGCCCCTGATCGTCCAGCGCCTGCGCCCTAACGCGCCAGCGACCACCCTCCCAGGCCGGATCGACCGGGACGACCAATCGCCAGCCATCGCCACCATCATCATCCAGCCCCAGCCAGACACGGCGCCAGGCGTCGGGCACGTTGACGTCGTCGCACATCTCGCGTTCCAGATAGAACGCCACCCTCTCGACAGAACCATCTCGGTCGTCGGCCAGCGCTCGGACCTCGATCTCGCCGCTGACGACGTCGCCACCGGTCGGGGCACGCAGCGAGATCGAGGGCGGCATCACGTTGTCGATCCTTAGCGCCGGAGGGAGCGGAACATAGGTCCGTTCGTCCTCGACGTCGCCTAGGGCCAGCACCACCGCATAGCGCCCGTCGGGTACGCGACGCGAGTCAAAGGGCAGACGATAGACGCCCTCCTCCACACGGACATTGGCTGGCAAGTAGCTCCCCACAAAGTAGGGAGAGGTTGATAGTCGGGCCAAGTCGAGCGACTCGACCTCTTCGTCCGCGCGTAGCGCCGCCAAATAGAGCCCGATCCTGGTCGGTAGCGGCTGGCCGGTCGCGACGCAGACCTGGATAAAGGCCTGGCGAGCCAACGGTCCGTCCTGGGGCATCGGACGTGTCAGCCAAGCCGTCGAATCCCACACAGTGAACCACTCGCCGCCGGCCCGCACAATCTGGCCTTGCCTTGTGGCCGCGATCGCATAGACGCGATAGCGCCCATAGTCCAATGCCGAGCGGTCGAAAGTGGCGCTCCAGCCGTCGCGCTCCGAATCGTCTACTCCCAGTGCGATCAGATCGATAGGAATCGCGCTTCCCTGCCCCCTATCGCGCTGCAGATAGAACGCCACGTGGTCCAGTCCACCAGGCACCAGATTGGTCTCGGCCACGGCCATGGCCGATGCGTCCCCTGGCGGGCTGTCGACCAGCCAGGCTCGCAGTTGTGACTCGGTCTCCAGAGGCGCCAAATAGTTGGCCGCAACCGGTTCGCCGTCCTGCCGTTCGACCCAGGCCAGATGGAGCCCATTGCGCCCATCGACCGCCGGCGAGAGGACCTGGAGCGGGCCGGACACGTTGGCCACCTGCCAGCGGGTACCCCAGTCGAGCGAGCAGGCCCAGTGCAGCCCATCGTCTTGCGACCAGGCCACATAGGCCTCCCCATCGGGACCAGCCGCCAGCGCCAATCTTTCGGCTAGGATGCCCTCCAGCCGCGTGAGAGCCGACCAATCGCGACCATTTGCATAGATCCAGCCCTGTTCGTCCCGCCAGACCAAGTGGGCCACGCCGTCGTCGTCAAGTGCCATCTGAGGCGATTCGCCGCGCGTCGCGATGAGCGTGCCCATCGTGCCGCTAACCACCGGCGCATAGTAGAGATCGGCTGGTGCTCCCATCGGGTCAAGCGCCTGCCAGGCCGCGTGCGACTTTCCGCTCGAGTCCGCCAGCAACTCGAGTTGTCCGATACCCAGTGCATGGGTGAGAGGCAGGGTCAAGGTAATGGCCTGGCGCGTACTGACATAGAGGAGGCGATCGCCCTCCGCCCAGATCGCGTGGGCGTGCCCTTGCTGATCCAGCGCCTCGGCGTGGCGACGCGACGGGGGTAGCGAGATCGAGAGAGGCGGCTCTAGGCCGTGCGTGTCGATTCGCTGGATGGTCAAGGACCGCGTAGTCGTCTGCGTCCAACCAACGTATCGGCCGCCGTCCGCGGGCAGTAGATGCACAGCCAGTGATGCGGTGACAGGTCTCTGCGCCAAAATCGTGCGCGCGTCGCTCCCGCCGTTCCAGAGGACGACACGACGCTCCATCGCTCCCGCATCGCCCGCGGCCAGCTCTTCCCAGACAGCGACCGGACCTCCAGCAACATCAAGCAATAGCTCGAGTTCCTGTACTGAGGCCTCGACAAGACGCTGTGGCTCTGCGATCATACCGCCATCGGCCAGCGCCGCAGGCGCCAGCAGAGACGTACAGACAAGAGCCATGGATACCCAGACGAGGTAGCGCATCAACTGCAAGCCTCCCCCATCGCCAATTCTAGTCAATCGCGGTGTGCTCGACAACACGACGGACGGTATGGCGCCTACTGTTTGACGTCCTCCGCCGGCAATGGTATCATCGCGGTGATGACAATGGGTCGCATCGATGCCCCCATCTCTGACAGGCCTGGCCGGTTGGAGCGGGGGTGTTGTCTTTTTATGGCTGCTGTTCGCTCGGAAGAAGCGAGGATTCCATGCGCATAGGCATCGATGCCCGCCTTACACAGTATCGCAAGGCAGGCATTAGCCGCTACACGCTCCAACTCTTGCAGGGACTCGTCCGCTGCAATCAGGACGACGACTTTTATGTGTTTCAGGGCCGCAGGCATCAAGAGGACCTGGTCGCAGCACCTCGTTTCCAGCGCCGCACGCTGTGGACCCCCGCGCACCATCGCCTGGAACAGGTCACTTTGCCCATCGAGGTCTCGCTCAGCAAGGTCGATATATTCCATAGTCCCGATTTTATTCCACCTTTTAGGGGTTCCTTTCGCTCTGTCATCACCATCCACGACCTGGTCTTTATGCTCTATCCGCACTTTTTGACCAAAGAAGCTGCGCGGTACTATGGACAGATTGACCAGGCCGTGCGCCGCGCCGATGCGATTATTGCCGTCTCGGAGGCCACCAAGCGCGACGTGGAGCGGCTGTTGGGCGTGCCAGAGAAGCGGATCAAGGTCATCTATGAGGCCGCCAGTCCCTTTTTCCGGCCCATGGATCGCATCGATGCCAAGTCCCAACTCCGGGGCCGCTTTCGCCTGCAAAAGGACTTTGTGCTCTTTGTCAGCACCATCGAGCCCCGCAAAAACATCCCCACCTTGCTCAAAGCCTTTCGCCATTTTGTTGACTCTTATGGTCTCGACGTCCAGTTGGTGCTGGCCGGCGCCAAAGGGTGGCTCTATGAGCAGGTCTTTGAGGTGGTCGACAATCTACAGCTCGAGGATCACGTCCGGTTCTTGGGGCGGGTCAGCGCCCAGGACCTGTTGCTGCTCTATAACGGCGCCAGCGCGTTGGTCGCCCCCTCGATCTATGAAGGGTTCGGCCTAACACCGCTCGAGGCCATGGCCTGCGGCACCCCGGTGGTGGTGTCAAACGTCTCATCGCTCCCCGAGGTCGTCTCGGACGCCGGCCTTCTCGTCGACCCCAACGAGCCGGAAGACATCTCGGTCGCACTGCGCCGCGTTCTGACCGACTCCGAGTTGCGCGAGAGCTTGATTGCCAAAGGGTTCAAGCGGACCAGCCACTTTTCATGGGACAAGGCTGCTCAGGAAACCCTCGGCCTTTACCACAGCCTGAGCTAGGCGAGGAGAGCCGATGCCCATCAGCAAAGGCGCTGTCAGGCGAAATGTCTTGTTCCTGACCCCGCAACTCCCCTATCCCCCTCAGCAGGGGACGGCCTTGCGCAACTATAACCTGATCGCGCAGGTGGCCCGCGAGCACAACGCCTCGCTTCTCACCTTTGGCGATCCGACTGCGGCGACAACCGCCGGACCGTTGACCGAGATATGTCAGTCGTTGCAGGTCATCGCGCCTCCCGAGCGCACCCAGTGGGACCGCGTGCGCTCGCTGCTCGTGTCGCGTCTGCCCGATATGGCGTTGCGCCTCTACTCACCTGCTTTTGAGGCCGCTCTCAAGCGGCTGCTGATCTCACGACGCTTTGATGTGCTGCAGATCGAGGGCATCGAGATGGCACTCTATGCCCACCGACTGGCGCCCCTGCTCAAGCGTCTCGGCATTGCCATCGTCTTTGACGACCACAATGCCGAGTACATCCTGCAACGTCGCGCAGCGGCCACCGATCTTGGCATCCCCCGCCGCTGGCCTGCAGCCCTCTACTCGGCAATGCAGTGGCGTCGCCTGGGACTGTTCGAGGCACGCATCTGCCGCCTAGCCGACGCCGTCGTGGTGGTTTCAGCCGAAGATGGGCGTTTCCTGAGACGGCTCGAGCCGAGCCTCCAGCCGTTGGTACTCCCCAACGGCGTGGATGTGGGCTTGTATCACCAGGCCTTGGGAGACTCGCTCGGCATGCGGCACCCCTGCCTGGTCTTTACCGGCAAGATGGACTATCGCCCCAACGTCGACGGCATGACCTGGTTCTACCGCCAGATATGGCCGCTAGTACAGGCGCGCCATCCTGAGAGCCATCTGTACGTAGTGGGCAAGGGATTCCATCGAGCACTGCAGGCGTTGGTCGATGACCCGACCGTCACTGTCACCGGGCTCGTCCCCGATATCCTGCCCTACTTTGGCGGCGCCGATGTCTATGTCGCCCCGCTGCGGATGGGCTCTGGCACCCGCCTCAAGCTGCTAGAGGCCATGGCCGCCGGACGCCCGATCATCTCGACCACCGTCGGCGCCGAAGGCCTGGGCGTCGAGTCCGGACGAGAGGCGCTCCTGGCCGACAGCCCCGAGGCGTTCGCCGAGGCTTGCTGCCGGCTGCTGGAGGATGACTCGCTCTGCCAGAAACTCGGCTCGGCAGCGCGAGCGCGCGCAGAGTCACGATATGATTGGCAGCAACTCGTCCCGCAACTCAACGCCGTCTACCGACAGCTCTAGAACGACATAGCCCCCGAGCCGATGGCCCGGGCGCGATGCAGACCCTTTATCCAAGCACCACGCCTACTTGATCACCACACCCTCGGCCTCGGGCTCAAGCCCTGGCCACGCCATGCCGAGCCCCTCCAGCGTCTCCTCAACGATCTCGG
>Ga0180430_10001774_pt1 | contig 20408 bp, 17 predicted proteins | sample SS_ome_9_FD_132999 | JGI IMG/M metagenome (GOLD analysis project Ga0180430, IMG submission 132999) | Hypersaline lake sediment archaeal communities from the Salton Sea, California, USA - SS_1_S_2 metaG | ecosystem: Environmental > Aquatic > Non-marine Saline and Alkaline > Hypersaline >... | reverse complement strand
TTAAACCGCATACATATTATAATGATTTTATTTTAAATGTCCAATGTGAATTTTTTCTGATTTTTATCATAGATTACAGCAGTTACTGTCTTTATGGTGGATATATGGAATCTTATCCTTTTATCGGTCACAAAAGCTGATGTGGTAAATAGATCGATATATTATCTGAACATGTATTAGCTTTTTAAACATCCTTATCCTTTTTATCTATTTCATATCACCTTTGCGGATCAAGTAATTCTTTCAGAACCCTATAATCCTCATTGTCCCTTACAGAGTAAGAATACTTATCTCCCCCTATTGTCTTAATGGTAAGGCCATTAGAAATACCGCTAAATGTTATTTTTTCAATAGTATCAAGCTGGATCCTGGTATAGCCTGAACAACTTTCTATCAGGTCTTCAAATCTCATATCAGATGCCATTTTGGAAAGTATCTTTTTAATATCTTCACGCATGGCTATCCACTGCCATTTGCTCATATCGGTTCCTGATATGACTTTTCCCGAACCTGCAATAGGAACCGCGACTGCCCATATATTTTTATCAGTAAGTATCAGGGAATTTTCTGGAGCGGTATTCCTGCCTGACCCAAAAAATGAATATGAACCTGAACCAGGGCCGTATCTCAGTATTCCAGCAAAATATTTAATGATCTTTTCCCCGGGATCGACCATTATCCTGTCCTTTGATCTATGGAGTACCCTGTTTTTTATTGAATAAATCCTTTTTAGCGTAATTGCTTCAAATATGGTGAGGCTAAAAAAAACAAGAAAAATAGCAATGCTGATTGTCCTGGAGAATCCCCTTGAAATAAAAAATATCAGTGCAATAGATATAACAATGGTAAAAAATAAAAATATTATCAGCCTGGCTGAGCTTTTTATTAATCCCGCTGTTTTGACACTACATAATAAATCATCAGCCCTGCAGGGATCTTCAGCATTATTCACTTTATTGGTTTTTTGGGTCAAATTGAATTCCTCATCAGCAAATTGCCGTCTCTATAGAATTATAGTACAGACGGCTAAAACTGATATAGTTTGTTTATTATTGATGATCAAAATCCATCCTAAAAATCTTTTAGCCGGCTTTCTGGGCTGCCTTGGTGTATCCCTGGAAATCCCCGGGGGGAATTACTATAGATGAACCGTAAGCATTCGTTCCTTCTCATTATAGTCCTTCTCCAGGGAGACGCTTTGAGGCTTCATCTTCTCCCCTGCCAGGGAGAAAAGCCCCTCTCCGGTTATAGGGTCTGTCTCGAAGATGATACAGGCTCCCGGGGCCAGGATCTCCTTTATCCTGGAAAGGATCTTCTCATATGACTCCAGCCCCGTATCCCCGGCCAGCAGCGCTTTGGCCGGCTCATATTCTTTTATCTCCCTGGGCAGTCCTTCAAATCCGGACCTGGTCACATATGGCGGATTTGACACTACAAGATCCACTTTTTTCCGGTTATCCGAGAACCAGGCTGTATCTTCCGCCGGCAGGATATCACAGCATATAAGGTCTATAGACTTCCTGCTGCCGCCGGATAGGATACTTTCCATATTTTTCCTGGCTATTTCTATGGCCCTGCTGCTGATATCAGTGGCGGTAAGGGTGATGCTTTTATTCTTATCCGGCAGCTTCTGCCCAAGCTCCGCATACAGGCTTATGGCGATTGCCCCGCTTCCTGTACCGATCTCTAAAATATTCAGATCATCTTTGGTCTCAAGCATGCCGCATGCTTCCTTAAGCGCCTTTTCCACCACCAGCTCAGTCTCCGGCCTGGGTATAAGCACATTTTCGTCTACATAAAGGGTTATATTGCGGAAATGGGCCTGGTTCAGGATATACTGTATGGGCACATGCTCCAGCCTTTTCATTATAAAGCTTTTATAAGCCGCAAGCTCCCCTGGTTTCAACACCCGGCCGTGATCAAGGTACAGGTCCATCCTGGTAAGCCCCAGCACCGAAGCCAGCAGAAGTTCTGCCGAAAGCCTTGCCTGGGGTATATCCTTTTTACCGAAGAATTCAATACCCCATTCCAGCATCTTTTTTACGGTCCAGGTCTCCAAATCACCTATACTCCAAGGTTTTCCAGTTTTTTCTCCTCATCAGCACCCTTAAGCGCCATCACCAGTTCTTCAAGATCGCCTTCCAGGATCGCTTCCAGCCTGTACAGGGTAAGGTTTATCCTGTGGTCTGTAACCCTTCCCTGGGGATAATTATAGGTGCGTATCCTCTCGCTGCGGTCCCCGGTACCTATCTGCATCCTGCGCTTTTCCGTTTCCTGGTCCCTCTGCCTGGCTTCTTCTTCCTCCTTAAGCCTGGCCCTCAGGATCCTTAAGGCCTTTTCTTTGTTCTGGAGCTGCGATTTTTCATCCTGGCAGCTGATCACAATACCGGTGGGGACATGAGTTACCCTTACTGCCGAATCGGTGGTATTTACCGACTGGCCTCCGGGGCCGCTGGAGCGGAATACATCTATCCTGAGGTCCCCGGGATCTATCTCGACTTCCACTTCCTCGACTTCGGGAAGTACGGCAACAGTAGCGGTTGAAGTATGGATCCTGCCCTGGGACTCGGTAGCAGGGACCCGCTGTACCCGGTGGACCCCCGATTCATATTTCATGGTACCGTAGACATCCCTGCCCTCTATCCCGAATATTATTTCCTTGAAACCTCCTATGCCCAGCTTATTGGAGCTTAAGGCCGAGTGTTTCCATTTTTTTCCTTCGGCATATCTTGTATACATGCGGTGGAGGACTCCCGCAAACAGGGCAGCCTCGTCGCCGCCGGCCCCCGCCCTTATCTCCACGATGACATTCTTACCGTCATTGGGGTCTTTGGGAGCAAGCATTAGCCTTATTTTTTTTTCCAGTTCTTCTTTTTTCTTGCTGCTGCCGGCAAGTTCCTGGCTAAGGAACTCCTTCATATCCTCATCATGCTCCGAATCTATCATCTCCCTGGCATCATCTATGGAAGACAGGGCTTCCCTGTACTTGCCGGCAAGTTTTACCCCTTCTTCCAGTTCCGAGGCTTTTTTCCCGTATTGTCTTATCTTTTCAGGATTGGAGGCTATTTCCGGCTGGGAAAGCTTTGCCATCACTTTCTTGTGCTCGTCTTCGATTATCTTAAGTTTTTCCAGTAGTTCGCTCATATTGGATTACCGTCCCATACTGATATGGATTGATCAAAAAGAAAAATAATATATTAAGAAGAATGCTAACCAGAGGTAGTCTCCAGGACTGACCTGCCGTTTTTCAGGTCTTCTTCGGCCTCGATCACCCGGTTAAATGAGCTCATGGCTACTTCCAGCTGGGAATCATCGGGTTCCCTGGTGGTTATCTTCTGCAGGAGCAGGCCGGGATAGAATAGAATATTGACTATCCGGTATTTTGAGAACTTTCCTGCCAGCTTTATAAGCTCATAGGATATACCGGCTACCACCGGTATCAGGAGCACCCGGTAAAGTATCCTCAAAAGAAGCGGGGGCCGCCCCAGCAGGGCAAATACGAATATGGCTACCACCATTACTATAAGCAGGAAACTGGTACCGCATCTTACATGAACGGTTGTATATTTCCTGGTATTTTCCAGCCTTATCTCTTCATCATGCTCATAGGCCTGTATGGTCTTATGCTCTGCCCCGTGATACTGGAATATCCGTTTTATGTCCTTAAGCTGTGATACCAGCAGAATATACGCCAGGAAAAGAGCTATCCTTACCAGTCCCTCCATCAGGTTATATACAATGGTATTGGGAAAATATGCAGAAAAGCTCCTGCCTATAAGGGTTGGCAGTACAAAAAAAACACCCACTGCGAATATGACGGCGATCAGGATGGCGATAGTCATCTCTTTCTTTGAGAACTTTATATCTTCTTCTGTAGCTTCATTGACCGAATAGCTGAGAGCCCGGAAACCCAGGGCCATGGATTCGATAAGGTTTACCACTCCCCTTATGAAAGGAAATCCCAGGAACCTGTTATTCACAGTCAGGGAAGAGTTTTTGTAAAGGTTTGTAGATATGGTATTGTCAGGCCTGCGCACGGCCAGTGACCAGAAGTGCTTGCTTCTCATCATGACCCCTTCGATCACCGCCTGGCCGCCTACCTGGTATTTATTGTCTTTCTCCGGCATTAAGTCTCTTTCCCGGGAAGGATGTCTGGTTCCTCCGCAGATCGATGTTATTTTTTGGCCTTGACCAGACGCTTCTTAAATCTCTCTACCCTGCCTCCGGAGTCTACCAGCTTCTGCTTTCCTGTATAAAATGGATGGCAGGCGGAACATATCTCCACCTTTAATTCTTTTTTTGTAGACCTGGTCTTAAAGGTATTGCCGCATGAGCATGTTACCAGGCTTTCTGTATATTTTGGATGTATTTTCTCTTTCATCTTTTTCCTTTATCTGTATAAACTTTATACCAGTGATTCCAAATGCTAAATCTTATCATAAATCAGGGTTTCCGTAAACATCGGTTTATCTGCACCGGGAAAGCCCTAACCGGCAGCTAGCCTTTGTGTTTATTGAAAGTAGCCTGTATGGCATTAAGGAAATCCTTATTGGACCTGGTATTCTTTATATAGTCTATCAGCTGCTCCAGGGCCACATCAGGTTCTTTTTCAAATATAAGCCTTCTCAGCCGCCATACCACTCTTGCTTCTTCCTTATCCATGAGAAGCTCCTCTTTCCTGGTGCCTGATTTGGTTATATCTATGGCAGGGAAGATCCTCTTATCAGCCAGCGACCTGTCAAGGTTTATCTCCATATTGCCTGTCCCCTTGAATTCCTCAAATATAACGTCGTCCATCCTGGAACCGGTATCTATCAGTGCAGTAGCCAGTATGGTGAGGCTTCCTCCGTTCTCGATATTCCTGGCCGCCCCGAAGAACCGCTTGGGTGGGAAAAGCGCGGAAGAATCAACACCTCCGGAAAGTACCCTGCCGCTGGCCGGTATGGAAAGGTTATATGCCCTGGCCAGCCTGGTTATGCTGTCCAGGAGTATCAGTACGTCCCTGCCGTGCTCCACCAGCCTTTTTGCCCTCTGGAGCACCAGTTCCGCTACCTGGATGTGATTGTCAGATGGCTGGTCGAATGTAGAACTGATGACTTCTCCCTTGACGGACCTCTCCATGTCAGTTACTTCTTCAGGCCTCTCATCTATAAGCAGGACTATTATATTTACTTCCGGGTTATTCTCAGAGACACTGTTTGCCAGGTCCTTGAGTATGGTGGTCTTTCCTGCTTTTGGCGGCGAAACTATAAGTCCTCTCTGTCCTTTTCCGATGGGTGCTATAAGATCGATTATCCTGGGTGATATATTTTCAGGATCCTTTGTCTCCAGTATCAGCCTGTCAATAGGATATATAGGGGTAAGTTTCTCGAAAGGCAGCCTGGTCCTGATGACATCAGGTTCCTCTCCATTTACTTTTTCTATCCTTAAAAGTGCATTATATTTCTCGCTGTCTTTGGGAGGCCTTACCTGGCCGTAGACCTCGTCACCCTGTCTCAGCCTGAATCTTTTGATCTGGGACTGGGACACATAGATATCCCTGGACCCGGCCAGGTATCCGCTGGTCCTCAGGAATCCATAACCATCAGCCAGTATATCCAGGATGCCCTGCATCCTTTCTTCATATACCTCTATTTCTTTTTTCTTCCTATCGGTATAATTGTTTTTCTTTTCCCTTGCTTCTTTTGAATCATCCTTTTTTATAAGCTCCCTTATAGTATCCGGTATATCCGACCTTTTTTCGGGAAGGAATACTTTCTTCATAGCCGGGCCTTCAGGCTTTTTGATGTCTTTTTCTGCTCCGGCGCCTTCTTGCAGTCCGGGAGAAGCCGTTTCTTCTTTCAAAACAGCTTCCTGGGAACTTTTTACGCTCTCGTTTATTATATCGGCAGCTTCTTTCTTTATATCATCATCAGTAAAACTTTTTTCACCAATTGTGACGTCCGGCTCTTTTTTGGCGGTACTATCCTGCAGTGTGCCGTCACCGGACACTTCTTCCAGGATCTTCTCTATAAGCTCTTTCTTCTTTAGCCTGTATATACCCTGAATATTGAGCTGTCCGGCTATAACCCTGAGGTCCGGAAGCAGTTTTTCTTTTAATATGTCTTTATTTATGTTTTCCATACCCGGCATTTTCAAAATGCTCCTTTCATCGTATTTCTGGCTTGTACGTATTTATATAATAGTACTGTTTTAATATCATTCCAGAATATTCTGTTGGAATTCCTTAACCCTATTTCCTAAAAATATTTGATAAGAATAAAAAATTGCTTGTTCTATATGGAATAAGGATTTATATAAATTATGCCTGCCCCGGCCTGAGGGCCTGTGCCTGTATAAATTAATTTTGAGACTTTAAGGTCTGATTATTTTGAAGAAACTCCTATTTCGCCAATACTATCTAAAACTTCCTGTATAATATATATAGTAATATGGAAAAAAGCAAGTATATTTTTTTAAGGGATGGATAGGGATAACCGGGGTCTCATTTTGAAGACCCCGGTTATCATATTGTTCTCTAGACTTTGGGAAGGTTTTTAAGCGATTCCTGTATCTTCTCTTCCGGATACTCGTAGTCTTCCAGCTCTCCGTCAAGATATTTATCATATGCTGAAAGATCAAAGTGTCCGTGCCCGCTGAAATTAAATACTATTACCTTTTCCTCCCCGGTCTCCCTGCATTTAAGGGCCTCTTCCACAGCCGCCCTTATTGCGTGCGCCGTTTCGGGTGCAGGTATTATTCCTTCTGTATTTGCAAAATCCACTGAAGACTTGAAAACAGGATTCTGCGGCAGCGCCAGCGTTTCTACTACTTTTTCGTTTACCAGCAGGCTTACCTGAGGCGCCATGCCATGATACCTCAGCCCGCCGGCATGAATTGGTTTTGGCACAAAATCATGGCCAAGAGTATACATCTTTGCAATAGGAGCCATTTTAGCGGTGTCGCCATAATCATATACAAAGGGTCCCTTGGTAAGAGTGGGGCATGCTATTGGTTCAACGGCCACTATCCTTAGATCCTTGCCGGCTAATTTGTCAGGGATGAATGGAAATGCAAATCCGGCAAAATTGCTGCCCCCGCCTACGCAGCCGATCAATATATCCGGTTCTTCGCCTATCTTTTCCAGCTGCTTTTTAGTCTCCAGTCCTATTATGGTCTGATGCATGAGCACATGGTTCAATACGCTTCCCAGGGAATATTTGATGCTGCCTCCGCTCTTTGCCGCAACCTCCACTGCCTCGCTTATAGCCATACCCAGGCTTCCGCTGCAGTTTGGATCACCCTCCAGTATGGCCTTACCGGATTCTGTGGTTTCCGAAGGAGAAGCAATGCACTCTGCCCCCCATACCTTCATCATGAATTTACGGTATGGTTTCTGGTCATAGCTGCATCTAACCATATAGACTGTAAGGTCTATATCCAGAAGGCTGCAGGCAAATGCCAGTGCACTTCCCCACTGCCCGGCGCCGGTCTCAGTAGTAAGTTTGTTTATGCCTTCTTTTTTATTGTAGTAGGCCTGGGCTACTGCAGTATTGGGTTTATGGCTTCCGGGAGGGCTGACGCTCTCGTTCTTGTAATATATCCTTGCAGGGGTATCCAGTAATTTTTCAAGTTCTTTAGCCCGCACCAGGGGAGACGGCCTCCACATCCTGTAGATCTCTACAAGTTCTTCCGGGATATCGATAAATCTTTCCATGCTTACTTCCTGCTTTATCAGCTCCATGGGAAATAGTATCGACAGGTCCTCCGGAGTCAGGGGCTTATTAGTCCTGGGGTTCAGAGGCGGTGCCAGCGGTTTTGGCAGGTCCGGATTTATATTATACCACTGCCTCGGCATCTCCGCTTCTGTAAGGAATATCTTCTTTTCATAATCCTTTGCCATCATTCACTTCCTTTCTTATGTATGATCTATTTTATAAAATAAAAAAAACCTCCCATATCTCTACCACCTGTAGAGACGAGAGGTTTGAATTTCCCGCGGTGCCACCCTACTTCACATAGGGACTGTCAAATATAGTCCTTCTGTGCGCTTAAGTTTCCGGATACATAAATATATATCCTGTCCTCTGGTAACGGAGGAAGCCGGACTGCCATACTCTCCCTTAAGGATTTGGGACAGCCACCTCACAGGCCCATTCAGTACCAGCGTTGCAGCCGAACTCCCAGCGTCGTCGGCTCTCTCTTTGCTGCATCAGCACCTACTATTCCTGATCAACGGTTTTATCTGCTATTTAGTTTTCAAAAGTACAGACCAGGAAAAAATATTATCATATACGCCGGTATTTGTACATATCATTACTTTTAAAATTTTTGCCATCCTGAAGAACAGGCAGGTCAGGTGATTATATTATATTTTATACCCTTTTGGGCGCCCATCAGCTCCAGGGCATCCACCAGCCGGGAAAGGGGCATGTCTGCCGATATGAATTTCGAAGTATCAAAAAGCTGCTTATCTATAAGATTGAAGGCCTTCCTTACATGATACGGGGTATGATGATAGACTCCCTTTATAGCAAGTTCGCCGTAGTGGAGCAGTGCGGTATCGATATTTATGGAAGTACCGCCAGCACATCCACCAAACAGGTTTACTGTACCGCCCTTCCTGGCCATAAGTATGGTCTTTTCCCATACTTCAGGAAATCCTGTAGCCTCTATAGACACATCTACGCCTCTTGCCCCCTCAGTCAGGTCCCTTACGGCCTTCACCTGGTCTTCTGTCCTGGAAGCATTTACAGTAATGTCGGCTCCCAGCTCTTTGGCAGCATCAAGTCTTTCGTCTGAAAGGTCGCTGGATATGACAATGGCCCCTTTTAGCTTGGCCAGGGCCGCAAAGAAAAGCCCTATGGGGCCGGCGCCGTTTACCGCTACCACATCCCCTTCCGTGATATTTGACTCATCTATCCCGTGAACGGCACAGGCAAGGGGCTCCAGCAGGGCTGCTGAACTGTAGCCTATGCGGTCAGGTATCTTTATGGTGTTTACCGCCAGTATGTCTGCCGGTATCTTTATATATTCTGCATAGGCGCCATTATTATATACCAGGTTCTCGCACATGGAATAACGCTCCAGCCTGCAGTAATAGCATCTGAAGCAGGGGACTGAGTTTACTGCCGCTACCCTGTCGCCGATTTTAAAGTCCCTGACACTATCTCCCAGCTTTATAATATCTCCTGCCCATTCATGGCCGAATACAGAGCCGTCTACTATCATGGTAGGGTGCCCTCTCCTGTAGGTCTTAAGGTCGGAACCGCAGGTAAGGGCGCTCCGTATTTTTACCAGGGCCTCTCCCGGACCTATTCCGGGAATATCCGTCTCTTCAAACCTTACATCCCCCGGGCCGTAGAATAGCTGCGCTTTCATCTTTCCATTGTATGTCATGATTACTTCAGTATATTCTTTCTTATATCCTGTGGATTAGACTTATATCTTTTTATCGGCGATCTTTTCGGCCTTTTTTCTTATCTTTTCCACATCTATGCCGGGATCTGCATATCCGGTGGCCGCTGCAGACTCCGCCACTGCCGCTGCCACTGCCGGCATGACCCTGGTATCAAAAGGTTTGGGTATTATATAATCAGGCCTGGCTTCACTGGCTATGATATCGGATATGGCCTTTGCCGCGGCCAGCTTCATCTCGATATTTATCTCATCCGCTCCCGCATCCAGGGCTCCCCTGAATATACCGGGGAATGCAAGTACATTGTTTACCTGGTTGGGATAATCGCTCCTGCCGGTTGCCATTATCTCTACTCCTGCCTTTTTTGCCAGACCGGGATCTATCTCGGGCTCTGGGTTTGCCAGGGCAAATACAATGGGTTTTTCCTTCATGGTCTTTACCATCGCGGCAGTAAGTACATCTGCTGCAGACACTCCTATGAATATATCAGCACCGGCTACTGCATCTTCCAGGCTTCCCTCTATATTGTGTATATTGGTCATCTCTGCCAGTTCCTGCTTGTACACATTGAGACCCGGTCTGCCCTGATGGATTATGCCTTTTGAATCACACATGATGACATCATTTACATCTATATAATTCAATAGATTGGCTATAGAGGTACCGGCTGCCCCGGCACCGTTTATGACGATCTTTGCATCCCTTATGTCCTTATCATAGATCCTCAAGGCATTAAACAGTCCTGCCAGGGCCACGATGGCCGTTCCGTGCTGGTCATCATGGAAGGTAAGCATCCCTGTTTCCTTCTTTAGCCTGGCTTCTATATCAAAACACCTGGGGGCGGCAATATCTTCCAGGTTTATCCCGGCAAAGGATGGCTCCAGCAGTTTTACCGTATTTACTATGGTATCGGTGTCCTGGCTGTCTATGCAGATGGGAAAGGCAGCTACGCCTCCGAACTCCCTGAAAAGGACGCATTTTCCTTCCATTACCGGAAGGGCGGCCCTGGCACCGATATTTCCCAGCCCCAGTACTGCTGAGCCGTCTGAGACTACGGCTATCATATTGCCCCTGGCAGTGTAGGTATTCAGGGCCGAAGGATCGGCAAATATCTCCCTGCAGGGCTGGGCAACACCGGGGGAATAGGCAAGGGAGAGGTCTTTTTCATCATTGACACCTACCTTTGAGACAACATCGATCTTGCCTTTGTTCTTTTTGTGCATTTCCAGGGATTCCTGGTAAATATCCATTGGTTTTCTCTTTTCCAGCCGGCAGATTCTTCATCATGCCGAATAATCTTTTTATATGTAAATCTTTCCAAATACAGCATTATATGCCTGAATATATTTTTTTTAAACAGCCTATTTATTGTTTTCCCGCATTATAACAGGCTGCCTTGCTGTCTTCCTGCAGTCGATCTCCCTGGTTACAAGCGCCTCTTTTGAAAGTTCGCCGGCAATGCTTTTCAGGTCCAGCCTGAGGAGGGGGTATTGTTCGTCATTTTTCTTAAGATAAAAACCATTGTTTATTAAAAATTTAAAAGAAACCAGAGGGCTGTTCTCAAATTCCTCTATTTCCATATCATCATCAAGCCTTTTGCCGACAGTCTCGATAGATGAGGCATTTTTTGCCAGCATGTCCTTTTCAAGCTCCAAAAGGAGCCTCTTTTCTATACCGGAACCCCTCATATCAGGTTCCACATATATGCATCCCAAAAAAATGCTTTCCAGGTCCGGCGGGAACACACTAAAAGACCGTAGCTTGGGAAACAGCTCCGGATCACCAGCGATTATGATGCCGATGCATCTTTTATCTTTGAAGGCGCCTTTTACTATTCCGCCGTTCTCTGAAAAGCTGACCAGTTTCTTGCTGTCTTTTTCCCGGTATGTTTTTCTTGAAAGTCTTTTGTGAAGGAAATATTTGAGACCGGCATAATCCCTTATGCCCATTATCTCATCAAGAAACCTGATACGGCTTTGATCAAACCAGAAACTGCACCTGATACATTTTATATTGGTGCGGTAGAGTCTGTGAGCGGAAAGATCCCTTATAACTACTTTTGGGATCATAGACTGATAACCTTCCCTCTGTTGATATTCCCGGTTTATTATACCATTTAATCATATTGTTTATCACTTTTAAAATCCGTTTTGAAGTTTTAACGGTTTTAATATATATTAATATTTTATTATTACCTGATGACTGTATCTGTCCTGCCGGCAGCATGGTCCTTACTTTTTTTATGAGCAAGAAGATAACATTTGATTACTGGAAACATCTTTATTCCAGCCGCATGGAAGGGATGGTCTCCTCTGAGATAAGGGATCTCCTGTCCCTGTCAGCACGTCCGGAAATAATATCTTTTGCCGGCGGTCTTCCCGAGGTAAGGGCGCTCAATTACCAGAAACTGGAAAGATATATCAAAAGGTCGCTTAAGACAGACGGGGATATAAGCCTGCAGTATGGTGATTCAACCGGTTATTATCCGCTGAGGACAAAGCTTATAGATGTAATGGCGATCGAGGGAATAGAAGTAGACGAGGAAGACCTGGTGGTGACTACGGGCGGACAGCAGGCGCTTGACCTGCTGGCAAAGACTTTTATAGACCAGGGCGATGCAGTGATCACCGAAGCGCCCAGCTATACCGGGGCATTGAATGCATTTAAGGCTTATGAGGCCAGGATAATCGGAATACCGGTGGAAGAAAAGGGCATTGATACCCGGAAGGCCGAGGAAGCCCTTAAAGACCTGGCAGCCAGGAAGATCCAGGCAAAGTTCATATATGTGGTATCGAATTTCTCCAATCCTTCAGGCTTTACCATAAGCCTGGACCGCAGGGAGAAACTCCTGGGACTGGCCAAAAAGCACAATACTATAATAATTGAGGATAATCCCTATGGGATGCTTCGGTATGGCGGTAAGGCCTTACCCACCATAAAGGAACTTGATATAAGGGGGGATAACAGGAATGTCATCTACATTAGCACCCTATCTAAGATGCTGGCTCCGGCTTTCAGGATAGGCTGGATCGCAGCTCCCCACCCGGTACTGGAAAAACTTACCCTTGGAGTCCAGTCTGCGGTCCTCTGCGGCAGCACCTTCTCCCAGAGGATAGCCTTTGAATATTTTTCCGATCCGGCATGGAAAGAAAATATCAGGGAATTTATCAAGATCTACAAGAAAAGAAGGGATACCATGCTGGCATCCCTGGAAGAAAACCTATCCGGAATCGCTGAGTGGTCAAAGCCGGAAGGGGGTTTCTTTATCTGGCTAAGGGTTCCGGAGTGCCTGAATATGAAAGAGGTGCTTGCCGATGCAGTAAGAAAGAAGGTAGCTTTCGTCCCCGGTACCGGTTTTTATGCAGACGGCAGGGGAACAGATGCTGCCAGGCTGGCATTCTGCACCGAGACCCGGGAGAATATACAAAAAGGCATAAAGATATTGTCAAAGATAATAAAAGACAGGATAAAACTTTATAAGAGTTTTAGCTGATATTAAATAATAGTTTTTAGAGAGTGATCAAAATGAAAAAAAGCATTGCAGTCCTGATGGGAGGAAGGTCCCTGGAAAGGGAGATATCAATAAAAAGCGGACAGAGAATATCCAATGCGCTGAGAAAGCTTGGTCATGATGTCGCCAAGCTGGATGTAGACCAGCATATAATTGAAAACCTCAAAGCCGAAAAATATGACCTTGCATATATAGCCCTTCACGGAAAAGATGGCGAGGACGGGACCATTCAGGAGATGCTGGAAGTACTGGGAATACCCTATACCGGCCCCGGAGTATATGCAAATGTATTTAGCTTTGACAAGATAGTATCAAAACAGCTATTCAATAAACTGGGTATCCCCACGCCCCGGTTCTATTTCCTTAATGGCAGTTCCTTCAGCGAACTTGGCGCCTCAAAGATACTGCCTCAGATCGTGGAGAGGCTTGGTCTGCCGCTGGTGGTAAAACCTTCGGCGCAGGGTTCTGCACTGGGGATCAAGCTGGTTGAAAAGGAAGAGGCCCTTACGGATGCCATAATCTCGGCACTGGGATACAGTAAGAAAGTAATCCTGGAAAAATATGTCGACGGCATAGAACTTGCAGCCAGCATCATAGGCAAAGAAGGACCCCGTGTATTGCCGGTAGTCGAGATAGTCCCGGATAATGGTCTTTTTGATTTCCAGTCCCGGACCGGATCGGGAAATACCGGGTATTTCATACCTGCCAGGATCCCGGATAAAGATATGAAGACAGTCCAGGATACAGCCCTGGCGGTACACCGGGCCCTGGACTGCACTGATCTTTCCAGGGTAGATATCATCCTTGATAAAAAAGACAGGGTTCCCTATGTGCTTGAGCTAAACACATCCCCGGGAATGACTGATACCAGCCTGCTTCCCATGGCAGCCGGGGAAGCCGGCATATCATTTGAAGAACTGGTGGATAATATAGTAAATATGGCCCTGAAGTGACTTTTTTTGATCATGGATTTATTTTGACAAGATTTTGCGGCTCTGCTACTATTCTATTTGCTCTGTGTCCCTGTAGCTCAGATGGATAGAGCACAGGATTCCTAATCCTGGTGTCGGCAGTTCGAATCTGCCCAGGGACACCATGTGTAAATGAGACCCCTAATCAAAGAGGTCTTATTTTTTTCTACAGGGAGTTATATACTTTTTAAGGCTTCCCGATCACAAACTCCTGCAGGAGCTCCTGGTCATGGTATGTCTTTACTGTATACATGCCATCTGGAAGACCTACTATCAAGTTTGGGTCATGTACCGGCATATCTACCTCATATACCATGTTATCTTCCATATCATATATCCTTACCCAGTTCTTATCCTTGTATGGATACCAAAAGACGAATTGGAAGTTATTGTCTTCGTTTATCCATACATGTCGGCATTTCATTACAGAGTCTCTTACCCATTTATTAGAGTAGAAAGTTATTGTTACCCTCCAGTAATCAATTCCTGTTGAATCTATTATTACTTTTATATCAGGAGTTCCTATTCCGCTCACAGATGCTGCACTGTTAGACCCATCTTCATTATATGTTAATAGAAAATTGATTGCAGGATTATCGGCTCTTTCGTAAAAGATAGTTACTTTATTTACATCATATCCTGTGGGATTGGTCCAGTGCTTAGTTGTCCCAGCAAGAGGAGGTATGAAACTAATAGAGTCACTTGTTCCTACTACATCAGCATTAATTCCAATCGGGGCAACAAGAAGGGTAATTATGAATATGGAGGCTACAAATAGTGATATAATTGCCTTTTTCATCTTTTCACCTCCTTTCATATAGATTTTGGAAGTTAACAGATGTAAAAGTTATATTATATTTTTATTGTACAAGTATAACATTTAAATATGCTATTGTCTATTTTGTAACATTAGCATCTTGTAGATAGAATGTATTTCCTCCAACAAACAATTCGAAGATTTGTAGGTCAGGGACAGCATGTTCAAATAGCTACATACATCACAAATAGGTCAACTGCTTTTTCAGTCAGCCCTCAGATTTTCCCTGCAAAGAACTCCTGAAATATTATAACGGTTAGATTTCTTATTTTTATACATCTTCTCATCAGCCAGCCTTATATAGCTCTCTATTGTTGACGAATCCATAAAGCAGCCCTGTAAAGATCATCAGCAATATGACCGGGGCTTGCACCCAGCTCACCGACATGTTTCCTCCCATGCCCGCTGAGAAGGTATATAGTCTTTATGTCCATACCGGTCCCTGTCTCGATATCGCTCGAATGGTCCCCGATCATATATGAATCCTTAATATCCAGGCAATATTTTTCCACTGCTTTTTCTATAAAAAAAGTCTTCGGTTTCCTGCATCTGCAGTTTTCTTCTTTTGTATGGGGGCAATAAAAGACTTCTGCTATCCTTATCCCATTTTTTTCAAGTATTTCCAGGAATATTTTATTAAAATCCAGAAATTCCTCTTCCGAGAATATCCCCTGGCTTATGCCCTGCTGATTTGTGACTATAAATAGCAGAAAACTTTCCTGTAGTATCTTCATAGCATCTATGGCGCCGGGTATAAAAATGAGGTCTTCTTTCCTGTAAAGGTATCCTACATCCTCATTTATAGTGCCGTCCCTGTCCAGAAATACAGCTTTTTTATGCACAATGCCACTCCCCTTCCTATAATTATCCAGGATATTCTATCAGTATTTTATCATACATAAAAATCGCTGCAGTTTTCTATCAAACAGGAAATTAAATTTTTATTAAATATTTTTTTTAATGCTGACTTACAGACAAAATAGGCCTAGAATTATATGATCATTATCGGCAGATGGAAATGATATGAACAAGATAAGGGTACTTTTTTTATGCGTGCATAATTCTGCGCGCAGCCAGATGGCGGAAGCTTACCTGAATGAAATTGGAAAAGGGTCATTCGAGGCCGAAAGCGCCGGCTTCGAGCCGGGCAGCCTGAACCCGCTTGCAGTGGAGGTAATGAAAGAAGACGGCATTGATATATCAGGCAATAAGATCGACAGTGTCTATACTTTCTTCAGCGAAAAAAGGTTTTATGGCTATATCATAACCGTATGTGATGAGTCAAAAGCCCAGAAATGCCCCATCTTCCCGGGAGTGCCTGTAAGATATCACTGGGATATAGAGGACCCGGCTATATTTGAAGGGACCTATGAAGAAAAGCTGGCAAAGACCCGTACGGTGAGGGGTAAAATAAAGGGAATGATTAAAGACTTCATTGATGAAGTATATCCTGGGTAAACAGAGTCTTTTGCTGTTTTCTCAGACTTATATAGAAGTTACTTTGATCAGCCAAAATCCTGGGTAAAGGACAGGAAATTATTTATGTCCACATCGGGAAAATGTTCCCTGAAGACCCGGTAGTAGTAAGCTTCTTCCTTGTTCCTTAAAATATTTCCCCCGGGTGAGGCACTTTCTGTAAATTCCTTATCGGATATTATATGGTCAATTTTTTTCTCCAGGGTGTCCTCTATGCCTGAGCCTTCCCAGAATTTGTCCTTATCTCTCCATGCAATATCAGCAGGAAGATACCTGGCAGCGATCTTTCTTAATATATATTTGCCTGTATTCTTATCTTTCCTGACCTTGTCGCCGGGAGGGATCCTCAGGACATAATTTAGGAGATTTTCATCCAGAAGAGGTAATCTGACATTTACGCTAAATGCATTGGCTGTCCTGTCCACTCTTTGAAGGGCGGTATTGTGCAGTGCGTTTATGGCATTTACCAGTTCCTCCTGTATCACATCCGGGGAATCAATATCCAGGAAATAATTATATCCTGCAAAAAGCTCGTCTCCTCCTTCTCCAGAAAAAACCATATCCGAAGCTGCTGAGATCCTGGATACTATCATATTGCCCAGGGTACTCCTTACCAGGGGAGCATCGAAAGACTCCAGGTGATATATAGCGCTGGGAATACTCTCAAATAATTCATCCACATCCAGCTCATATTCGGTATGGGCTGTACCCAGGTATTCTGCTACCCTTTTTGCGGCTACCATGTCAGGTGAACCTTCATAGCCTACCGAGTATGTATGGATATTTTCGGAAAATTCCTTCAAAAGGGCTGCCACCACCGAAGAATCAAGGCCTCCGCTCAGCCATACTCCCAGGTCCAGTTTTCTGTTCGATATCCTGGCATCCATTGATTCCAGGAGATGCCCTGCCAGTCTTTCCTCCAGGACTTCCCGGTCCTCATCATCTATTATGGGATAATTATCGGTATCCACTGTCTTGATGACATTGGGCGCTGACTGGTTTTCCATATAGGATCCCGGCGGGAATTCCATTATATCGCTGGTGAGCCCCGTTATTGATTTTACTTCTGAAGCGAATATCAGCTGACCGTCCTTATTTGAATAATAAAGCGGTTTCCTGCCCAGCATATCCCGGGCCAGGTAAGTATTGCCCAACTCATCGGATACCGCCAGGGCAAAAGAGCCCTTGAGGTCCTTAAAGACATCCCTGCCCTCCGCTTTTATGAGCATGCTTATCTTTTCCGTATCTGAGGGACTTCCGCCGCCTGCACTGATGTTTTTTTTCTTCAGCAGGTCATCCAGATTAAAAATCCTTCCATCCATAAGGATAGTGTGCCCGTTCGCTTTGGACTGGAAATCAAAATTGGTGTTTATCCCGGCCATGCCTTCCGGCATAACCAGTAATTCCCTGTTCCCGCCCCTGTGGGATATCCTATCCAGCATCATATTTATTTCTTTTTTGCTGTCTTTGCCTGTTTTTCCAATAATACCTGCTATACCGCTCAATTTTTATCAACTCCAAATACTTTTCAATATGCTAATGCGCACAAAAATAGACAACTAAAAAAGTTGTCTATCATTTTAAAATCTGTTTTTACCCTACCAGACATATGGTAATATTTCAAGCTGTCCAGGATCAGGGCATCATTAAATTGACATTGCCGGCTTAGTTATATAGGATTTTATAGTTTATGTCATAAATGATGGATACTTATGATAGCATTAAATAATATATGCCTGGGTTTTGGTTCCAGGCCCATATTCAAGGATATATCTTTCCAGATAAATAGGAGGGACCGTATAGGGCTGGTCGGAAATAATGGTGCAGGAAAGACCACTCTCTTAAGGCTGATCATAGGCCAACAGGACCCTGATGCGGGAAGGATAGAAAGGCCGCCGGACCTTACTGCCGGTTATCTTCCCCAGCAGATGAAGCATTCCGATAAAAAGACCCTTTTTAATGAGGTAAGGTCTGCATTTGACCATATACTGGAACTGCAGGGCCAATTAAGAAAATTCAAAGGAGAAATAGAAAGTAGGACCGATTATGGTTCCCCGGAGTATATAGAGATCCTGGGCAGATCCTCCGGGATCTATTCACAGCTGGATGTGCTTGACTCTGCAAAGATGGATGAGCGTATTGAAAAGACCCTGACCGGACTTGGTTTCAGGCCCATGGACTTTATCAGGCCCACAGCTGAATTCTCCGGAGGCTGGCGCATGCGGGTGGAGCTGGCAAAAATACTGCTTAAATATCCGGATATACTGCTTCTTGATGAGCCGACCAACCATCTCGATATTGAGTCTATCCAGTGGCTGGAAGGTTTCCTGGCAGAATACAGGGGTTCTCTGATGATTATATCCCACGACAGGGTATTCTTGGACAGGGTGACCGACAGGACCATAGAAGTATCGCTGGGAAAGGTCTATGATTACAATGCTCCTTATTCAAAGTACAGGATAAAACGCCAGGAACTCAAAGCCCAGCAGCTGGCGGCATATAAGAATCAGCAGAGGCAGATCGCCGCCACTGAGAGATTCATAGAGCGCTTCAGGTATAAGAACACCAAAGCTTCCCAGGTTCAATCCCGCATCAAGATGCTGGACAGGATGGATAAAATAGAGATAGAGGAAGAAGATACTTCAACAATAAGCATCCGGTTTGCCCCGGCTCCGCGTTCCGGTGAAGTGGTGTTTGATGCATCCGGCATTAGTAAAAGCTTTGGGGGAAACATGGTGCTGGACGATGTCAGCATTATGATCAGCCGGGGGCAGAGGATAGCATTTGTGGGCAAAAATGGCGAGGGAAAGACTACCCTGTCCAGGATACTGGTGGGAGAACTTGATCACGAAGGAGAGTTGAAAAAAGGCCACAATGTCAGCATAGGCTACTTTGCCCAGAACCAGGATGAACTTCTTGACGAGAGCCTGGGGGTACTGCAGACTATTGAAAGGACTGCCCCGGGTGAGAATGTATCGCGGATAAGGTCACTTCTGGGGGCTTTTTTATTCCGGGAAGATGATATGGATAAAAAGGTAAAGGTATTGTCCGGGGGGGAAAGATCCCGGCTGGCGCTTATCAAGCTGCTTCTTGAGCCCCATAATGTCCTGGTCCTGGATGAGCCTACAAATCATCTGGATATGAGGTCTCAGGATATACTGAAAAAGGCCCTGAAAGGTTTTTCGGGAACCCTTATCGTGGTATCGCATGACAGGCAATTCCTGTCAGGCCTGGCTGATAATGTTTATGAGTTCAGCGGGCACAGGATTACCAGGTACCCGGGCGGAATAGATTATTTCCTGGAAAAAAAGAGGCTGGATTCACTCCGCCAGCTGGAAGAAAAAGATAGGAGACCGGGAAAGGCAGACCCGGGTGCCGGCGGATCTTCAGGAAGAAGAGCATACCTGGAAAAAAAAGATTTCCAGAAAAGGCTCAGGAAAACCGTCAGGGATATATCTGCCTGTGAGAATGATATAGAAGACCTGGAAAGACAGATAAAGGATCTGACTGATATATTCCATACCCCGGAAAGACTTGGAGATGAAAAAGAAAGCAATGCCCTGTATATAAGATTTGAAAACATTAAAAGAGAACTTGACAGCAGGCTGAAAAACTGGGAACAGCTGCATGACGAGCTTTCCGGTCTAAAGGAAAGCAGTTATTACTCTTCTTCCTGATAGACCTTCATGGGAATCATTTAATACCTGGCTCTGCTTCCTGTGCGGATTTTTTTATTCCCCGGGTATCAAGCCATCCAGATACCTACTGGAACGTCACCTTATCAGCTCCCTGGACGATTGCTATCCAGGTAGCGCCTCCTGTGAAGCTTATCTGCCTTCCGCTGCCATCCCTATAGATAAAAGGCTCGTAGACGCTGCCTCTTTGCCAGCTTCCCTGTATTGCCTGGCCATCCTGGAATATGAATGCTGTGCCATTGCCCACAGTCCTTACTGCCATATGGCCATACTGGTCCAGAGGTCCCTCAATATCCGAGACCATCGCCACTATATTCCTGGCAGTTATCTGCTGGCCTGTATTATAATCAATATGGGGATATCCCCCCATATAGCGCAGATAACTGTTGCTTGCCCTGTCATAGATATATTTTGCATCAAAACCTCCAGGGGCATAGGCATGCGTGGCAAAGCTGATATTTATATTAGTTATCCCGCCCCTTGCTTCCAGGGGAGGGTCTCCTTTATAGGGAAAAGTCAGGCCTCCGCCTTCAAGGGGATA
>Ga0180430_10001773_pt1 | contig 20414 bp, 21 predicted proteins | sample SS_ome_9_FD_132999 | JGI IMG/M metagenome (GOLD analysis project Ga0180430, IMG submission 132999) | Hypersaline lake sediment archaeal communities from the Salton Sea, California, USA - SS_1_S_2 metaG | ecosystem: Environmental > Aquatic > Non-marine Saline and Alkaline > Hypersaline >... | reverse complement strand
GCCTTTACCGGCCTGGCCAACTGGCTGATCCCAATGCAGATCGGTGCGCCGGATATGGCCCTGCCGAGGATGAACAACTTTTCATTCTGGATCCTGCCGTTCGCCTTTACCCTGCTGTTGTCTACCCTGTTCATGGAAGGCGGTGGCCCGGCCGGAGGCTGGACCCTGTACCCGCCGCTATCACTGCAACTGGGTGATGCCTTTCCTTTCCTGATCTTCGCCATCCACCTTGCAGGCATTTCGTCCATCATGGGTTCGATCAATGTCGTGGTGACCATCCTCAACATGCGTGCACCAGGCATGACCCTGATGAAGATGCCACTGTTTGTTTGGACCTGGCTGATCACCGCCTACCTGCTGATCGCTACCATGCCGGTGCTGGCGGGTGCCGTGACCATGTTGCTGACCGATAAGTTTGCGGGTACCAGCTTCTTCAATGCAGCAGGCGGCGGTGACCCCGTCATGTTCCAGCACATCTTCTGGTTCTTCGGTCACCCCGAAGTCTATATCCTGATCCTGCCGGCATTCGGCATCATCTCGGCGATTGTCCCGACCTTTGCGCGCAAGCCTTTGTTCGGTTACAGCTCGATGGTTTACGCAACGGCTTCGATCGCCTTCCTGTCTTTCATCGTCTGGGCACATCACATGTTCACGGTGGGTATGCCGGTGGTGGGCGAATTGTTCTTCATGTATGCAACGATGATGATCGCGGTGCCGACTGGCGTGAAGGTGTTCAACTGGGTATCGACGATGTGGAAGGGTTCGATGACCTTCGAAACCCCGATGCTGTTTGCGATTGGTTTCATCATGATGTTTACCATCGGAGGGTTTTCAGGGCTGATGCTGGCGATTGCCCCGGCTGACTTCCAGTACCACGACACCTATTTCGTGGTTGCTCATTTCCACTACGTACTGGTCACCGGTGCGGTCTACTCGATCATGGCGGCCGCCTACTACTGGTTACCCAAGTGGACCGGGAATATGTACGACGAACGCATGGGCAAGTGGCATTTCTGGATTTCCACCATTTCGGTAAACGTGCTGTTCTTCCCGCAGCACTTCCTGGGCCTTGCCGGTATGCCGCGCCGCATACCGGACTATGCGGTGCAGTTCGCTGACTGGAACATGATTTCCTCAATCGGTGGTTTCGTATTTGGCGTATCGCAGCTGATGTTCGCCTGGATCGTGTTCAAGACCATGCGCGGTGGTGAAAAAGCCAGCGACCAGGTCTGGGAAGGCGCGGAAGGGCTGGAGTGGACCCTGTCATCTCCACCGCCTTACCACAGCTTTACTGAAGCACCTCAAATCAAATAAGTCGATTGGGTCTGCCTGTTGGGCAGGCCTATCTCGATTGCGGAGTAATAGATGAGCGATGAACCGCAGGGAAAGGGAAAAGCGAACATCCGCCTTGCCATTTTGCTCGGGCTGGTGGCATTCAGCTTCTTTCTGGTCGGGCTCTATCTGGCCGCAGGTGGCAAAGGCTGAGTGATGTCCGGACTGCAGCATCGAAACCAACGTTCTTTCGCTCGTATTGCCATGGTTGCAGTGGCGATGTTTGGTTTCGGTTACCTGCTGGTCCCGCTTTATAACGTGTTTTGCGAAATCACCGGTCTTAACGGCAAGACAGGACGCGTCAGTACCGCGGAGGTGGCGGCCAGTTATGAGCCTGACATGAGCCGCACGGTGACCGTGCAGTTTGTCGCCAACAACAACAGCGACATGCCGTGGGAATTCAGGCCCGTGGTCAGCAGTATGAAGGTGCATCCCGGACAGATGTATGGCACTTCCTTCACCGCTATCAATAACACCGCCAGAAGTATGGTGGGCCAGGCGGTGCCCAGTGTGGCTCCAACCAAAGCAAGTCGCTATTTCAACAAGACTGAGTGTTTTTGTTTCGAACAGCAGCCGCTGGCTGCGGGTGAGACCAAAGACATGCCGCTACGCTTCATCGTTCATCCCAAGTTGCCCAAGGGCGTGAAGACGCTCACATTGGCTTATACCTTGTTCGATGTCAGCCAGCAGACAGCAGCGAACTGATAAAGGGCGTCAGGGATGGCGCCGAAATAAAGAGACGGCTTGGCCAAACGGCAAGGCCTGAGAGAAAGGTAACCCAAAGGGGAGAGTTATGGCTCATTCAGCAGATCAGTACTATGTGCCGCATGGCAGTCACTGGCCGATTGTCGCCAGTGTTGCTTTGACCGTCGGCGTGGTTGGCGCGGCTAGCTGGTTCAATGGCAATGCTTCCGGACAGATGATCATGTTCATCGGTTTGGCAATGATTGCCTTCATGATGTTTGGCTGGTTCGGGACGGTTATCCGTGAAAGCCTTGCCGGGTCGTACAATGAGCAAGTCGACCGTTCATTCCGTCAGGGAATGATGTGGTTCATCTTCTCGGAAGTGATGTTTTTTGCAGCCTTCTTCGGCGCACTTTTCTACGCACGTGCACTCTCGGTGCCTTGGCTGTTGGATGCCGACTTATCCCATAACCTGTTCCTGTGGCAGGGTTATGGGGAAAGCTGGCCAACCAACGGGCCTGCCAATATTGGCGGCGATTTCCAGACCATGGGAGCCTGGGGAATTCCGGCAATCAACACCTTGTTGCTGTTGACCTCGGGCGTCACCATCACGCTATCCCATTGGGCGCTGAAGGCGGGTGATCAAGGCAAGACGGTGTTCTGGTTGGCCGCCACCGTATTATTAGGTGTCGTGTTCCTGGGTTTCCAGGCTTACGAGTATATTCATGCCTACACTGATCTGAACCTGACGCTTGAGTCAGGCATCTATGGATCCACCTTTTTTATGCTCACCGGCTTCCACGGCTTCCACGTGACCATAGGTACCGTGATGCTGTTCGTGATCACCTTGCGGGCGGCCAAGGGACACTTTACGGCGGATAACCACTTTGCCTTCGAGGGCGTGGCCTGGTACTGGCACTTTGTGGACGTGGTTTGGCTGGGCCTGTTTATCTTCGTGTACGTTCTGTAAGGCGGTTAGGGAGAGGAATCGAGTGCGGTGTTAGCGCCCAGGCAAGGCCAAGCGGTTAACTGAAAAGGGCTTTGCCCTTCAGTTGCCCAGGCTGATGTGTTCAGTTTTGTGCGGGTTGGTTGTTCAGTTGCGTGCCGACCTGCTGCGGATACAGGCCATGTGGTTGGATGACTCCAAGGCCAACAAGCAGCATAAGGAACAGGAACAACCCGAGTGACAGGCCAATGCGGAAGGTCAGGGCGCGCACCATGCGCTTGGAGTCGCCTTTGTCATTGACCAGGTAGAAAAGCCCGGAAGCCAAGCTTGCGACGATGCCGATGAATACCAAGAAAATGAGAACTTTGAGCCACATCGTATCGTCGTCCTGTGCGGTGCCAGTTGGTGAACTTGCGCAAGTATAGCAGTGGCCGTGATGCAGTTGAGATTTGGTCAGCGGGTGTTCGCCCCCACTTTGATTCCCACAGTGGTCTTCATCGTGGTGCTCGGCGCGTTGTTGAGTCTGGGCAACTGGCAGATGCAAAGAGCCGGCGAGAAGCAGGCGCTGGTAGAAGAGAAAGAGACTCGCCAGAAAGCAGCGCCGCTGGATCTCAACAGGGCAATTGTGGACGCGCAGCTGGATCGTTTTCGTCCGGCCAGGGTGGCGGGGCGCTATGCCACGACCCAACAGTGGTTACTCGATAACCGTCTTTTTCAGGGGCAGGCGGGTTACCACGTTTTCAGCCTCCTGCAGCTGGATAACGGGGGGCAGTTGCTGGTCAATCGTGGTTGGGTGGCCGTTGGTGAGACGCGTGAATTCTTGCCGGAGTTACCGCTGCCACAAGGTCCAGTGAAGTTGAGTGGGCACCTGGACCGTCCGGAATCGGTTGGCCTGGTGCTGGGGGAGCCGCCGCTGGACAGTATTGCCAACAAGGTGTTGTTGCAAAGCCTGGATATTGCGGCTTTGGCCAAGGCCAGAAACCTGGAGTTGCAGCCCCTGTCGCTCGTGCTGGATGAAGCACAATCAGGGAGTCTGCAGTACGACTGGATGCCGGTCGAGACCATCAGCCCGGAGAAACACGTGGGGTACGCGGTGCAGTGGTTCGCACTTGCGGTCGCCCTGGTGATCATCTATTTCGGTGTGAACACGCGCCGTGTCAACAATGAGGAGACTTGAAGCAGTGGGTCAGCAGGTTGAGACGGCAGGGCGTGGTCGCCGTCAATTGATCATGATGATTTCCTTGTTCCTGTTGCCGCCGATCGCGGCATGGATTGCCTGGCAATACCTCGGTGAGCATGGAGTAAGTGGCACCACCAACAACGGCACCCTGATAAGTCCTGCTCGGCCCCTGACATTCCAGGGGCTGGTGGGCCCTGATGGGGCTTCGCTGGCGCTCTCCGAGTTGCGCGGTCGCTGGTTGTACGTGGTTTATGGAAAGGACACTTGTGGTCAGGCCTGTCAGCAGCAGCTTTATGTGACCCGCCAGGCACGCGTTGCGGTCAACAAGGACATCCCGCGTGTGCGTCGCCTTCTGGTACTCGATGATCCGGCTGATCGGGCTCTGATGGTGAAGCTGGCCGAAGAGCACGAGGACCTGTTGATCGCCATCGGCATGCCGGAGCAGTTGCGCGGCGAGTTTCATGGCGAGAATTTCGACACTGCCGGTGACCAGTTCTTTCTGGTCGATCCTCTGGGTAACCTGATGATGTATTACCAGTCAGATGCTGTTCCTCGTGGCGTCCTGCGAGACCTGCAAAAGCTTTTGAAAATCTCGCAGGTGGGTTGATTGTGAACTACCAGGCGTTGATCAAGCTGACAATAGTCCTAGCCTTGTGCGTCATCGTGCTTGGTGCCTACACGCGCCTGGTTGATGCGGGGCTCGGCTGCCCGGACTGGCCCGGCTGTTATGGCCAGATACTCGTGCCGAAAACGGCAGAGGAAGTAGAACAAAAACATTACCTAGAGCAGCGCCCACTGGAGCCTCACAAGGGTTGGGCGGAGATGGTGCACCGTTATTTTGCCGGCGCCCTCGGCTTGCTGATCCTGGCGATCACCGTGGTTTCCTGGAAGCGTCGTAGAGACGACCCTGCGCAGCCGGTGTGGCTGCCGACCCTGCTGCTCGGCGTGGTGATCTTCCAGGCCCTGTTGGGAATGTGGACCGTCACCTTGCTGCTCAAACCCGTGGTGGTCATGGGACACCTTCTTGGTGGTTTTACCACCCTGGCCCTATTGCTGCTGTTGGCCCTCAGTGTGAGTGACAAGAGGCGGGCTTCCGTGCCTCGGGACCTGCGTGGCTGGGCCGCCCTGGGACTCGTTATCCTGGTGCTGCAGATCGCCCTGGGTGGTTGGACCAGTACCAACTACGCGGCCTTGTCCTGTCCTGATTTTCCTACCTGCCAGGGCGTGTGGCTCCCGGAAACCGATTTCTCCGAGGCCTTCGTGCTATGGCGTGGCCTGGGCATAAATTACGAATTTGGCGTGCTGGAGCATCCGGCACGCGTAGCGATCCACCTGACACACCGTATCGGTGCAGTGATCACCCTGCTGTACCTGGCCGGGCTGGTGCTGGCACTGCGCCGCAGGGTTGGCTTGTTGGCGCAGGCTGCCAACCTGGTTGGTGTACTACTCTTGGTACAGGTGGGTCTGGGTATCAGCAATGTTGTGTTGCATCTTCCGCTACCGGTTGCGGTAGCGCATAACGCTGTCGCGGCTCTGCTGCTTCTTTCTCTTGTTTACGTGAACTTTCTGCTATGGCGACGACGACACTAAAGACCGAACTCACTACCAGCTGGCGGGATTACCTGGAGTTGTGCAAGCCCAAGGTGGTTGCGCTCATCGTATTCACGGCGGTGGTCGGGATGCTGTTGGCCTCGCCGGGGCTGATACCGCTGGACATCTTTGTGTTCGGGACCCTGGGGATTGCGCTGGCGTCCGGTTCTGCTGCCGCGGTGAACCATGTTGTCGATCAGAAAATCGACGCCATCATGGGGCGCACGCACAACCGGCCCTTACCACAAGGTGCAATCAGTTCGCGCGATGCCCTGGTATTTGCGCTGGCGATTGGGGCGCTGTCGATGGCGATGCTGTTGTACTTCGTCAACACCCTGACTGCGGTGCTGACTTTTCTGTCACTGATTGGTTACGCGGTGATCTACACCATGTACCTGAAAAGGGCGACGCCACAGAACATCGTCATAGGGGGGGCGGCAGGCGCCGCGCCGCCGCTTCTCGGCTGGGCCGCCGTGACTGGAAGTGTCGATCCGGGTGCCATGCTGTTGTTTCTGATCATATTCACCTGGACGCCACCCCACTTTTGGGCATTGGCAATCCACCGGGCCGAGGAATACCGCAAGGTCGACATGCCGATGTTGCCGGTGACGCATGGGAAGGACCATACCCGGCTGCAGATACTCCTCTACACCATCCTGTTGTTTCTCGTGACACTTTTGCCTTACAGCTATGGCATGAGCGGTGGCCTGTATCTGGGCGGCACCGTTGTTTTGAACCTGGGATTCATGTGGTACGCGGTCATGCTGTATCGGAATGAGGACGAACGCATGCCCATGCGTACGTTCGGTTATTCGATCGTCTACCTGATGATGTTGTTTGCCTTCCTGCTGATCGACCATTACGTGCCTCTGCTGCTGAGCAACTTGTGACAGGGAATTTCTCGCTGCATTCGTGACGCAGCGCCCGACAAAAGCGGGACGATACCTCTTTTTCTTCTCAAATCCTGTCACGTGTTTGGCGTGGAGAATCGCGCGATAGTCCAGGAAAAACAGGCGTTTGACCGCTTGTCCGGGACGTCGTGAGTTGCCCCGTCGGTCCTCTCAATTACAATTTCATTATTGACTAATACAGGGTATTTCCTTATTATTTCGGGCGCTTTTGTGGCCGGGTTTTGCCCACGAAGAGGCTTGTGTTTGCAACGACATGAGATGATCCAGGCTCCCGGCCTTGCTGGTTCACCGCGAATCAATTCCAGCGTCGCTACGGAGGGCCTCCGGAACCATTAGCCGGGTAGCCCGTCGGTGCGTTCCTCTGGGGCTTGCGCAGGTGCGAAACAGACCAAGATAGAGTGGGGTTGTCCAATGGCTCATGGTGCAGTTGCTGCCAACGCGCAGTACAACTACGACATCGTTAAAAAATTCGCCATCATGGCGCTGGTGTGGGGCGTACTCGGCATGACTGCCGGCACCTACATCGCAGCCGAGTTGGCGTTTCCTTTCCTCAATTTCGATATCGCCCAGATCACCTTTGGTCGTTTGCGTCCGGCGCACACCACGATGGTCATCTTCGGTTTCGGCGGGAGTGCCCTGTTCGCCACTTCCTATTACGTGGTGCAGCGTACCAGCCAGGCACAGCTGTACAGCCCGCAGCTTGCGACGTTCACGTTCTGGGGTTGGCAGATTGCCATTCTGGTCGGAGTCATCGGCTACCTGAACGGAATCACCGAGGGCAAGGAATACGCGGAATTTCCATGGTACATCGACCTGCTGATCGCCGTGGTCTGGGTAGCGTATCTCGTGGTGTACGTGCAGACCCTGCGTCGTCGTTCCCAGCCCCATATCTACGTGGCTAACTGGTTTTACCTGAGCTTTATTCTGGCAACCGCCATTCTGCATATCTTCCGCAACCTGTCGGTACCGGTTGGCATGTTCCACCCAGAGTCTTACAGCCTGTACGCTGGCGTGCAGGACGCCATGGTGCAGTGGTGGTATGGCCACAATGCGGTCGGCTTTTTCCTGACCGCGGCGTTCCTGGGGATGATGTATTATTTCGTGCCGAAGCAGGCCGGTCGTCCGATTTACTCTTACCGCCTGTCCATCATCCACTTCTGGGCGCTCTCGTTCATGTACATGTGGGTCGGTGGTCACCACCTGCACTGGACTGCGCTGCCTGACTGGACTTCATCCTTGGCGGCTGCGTTCTCCATCCTCCTGCTACTGCCGTCCTGGGGAGGCATGATCAACGGCATCATGACCCTGTCCGGTGCCTGGGACAAACTGCGTACCGACCCGATCATGCTGTTCATGATCACCGCGTTGTCCTTCTACGGTATGTCGACCTTTGAAGGCCCGATGATGTCGCTGAAGAGCGTCAATGCCTTGTCCCACTACACCGACTGGACGGTTGGCCACGTGCATTCCGGCGCACTGGGGTGGGTAGCTATGATCTCGTTCGGCTCCCTCTACCACCTGATTCCGCGTCTGTGGGAGACCAAGCTTTACAGCCAAAAACTGGTGTATGTGCACTTCTGGTTGGCGACTATCGGCGTGGTCCTGTACATCGCCTCCATGTGGGTTTCGGGTATCGGACAGGGCCTGATGCTGCGAGCCTTCGATGACTACGGCAACCTCGCATACACCTTCATCGAGTCCGTCACGTTCATGCACTGGCCACTGGTGGTCCGCATGTTGGGCGGTATGTTCTTCGTCACCGGCATCCTGACCATGGCATTCAACATCGCCATGACCATCCGTGCCGCGAAGGCCGAGCAGGCAGCGATCGACGCGAAGATCGCTGCCAAGATGGCACAGGCCGGCGCCTAAGAGGTAACGAAAGATGAAACTCAATCACGAAAGTATCGAAATCAATGCCGGGCTGATGATCGTGTTGATCATGCTGGCGATCAGCATTGGTGGCCTGGTCGAGATCGTGCCCCTGTACTACATCGATGACACCGTCGAGAAAGTTGAGGGTGTACGTCCCTACACGCCACTTGAGCAGCGCGGCCGTGACATCTACATCCGTGAAGGTTGTTACACCTGCCACTCGCAGATGATTCGTCCGTTCCGCGATGAGGACATGCGTTACGGTCATTATTCATTGGCTGCCGAGTCCAAGTACGACCATCCATTCCAGTGGGGCTCCAAGCGCACTGGCCCGGATTTGGCGCGCGTTGGTGGCAAGTACTCCAACGCCTGGCATACCCAGCACCTCAACAACCCGCGTGACGTCGTGCCCGAGTCCATCATGCCCAATTACCCGTGGCTGTTGAAAAATGACCTGGATTACGCCGATGTGGCCGATCGCATGCGCGCCCTCAAGATGGTTGGCGTGCCTTACTCAGAGACCGACGAAGAGTACCAGGCCAATGTGCAGGAGTTCGGTGCAGACGTGGCCGAGATGCTCGATATCAACAAGGCGGAGGCCAACCTGATCGCACAGGCGCAATCGCAGGACTGGGATGGCGATCGGACCCGCCTGACCGAAATGGATGCCATCGTGGCCTACCTGCAGGTACTGGGCACCATGGTTGATTTCAGCAAGTACGACGAAGGCTACTTCGCCGAGTTCCGTTGATTGCGGACCACGTCAAGAGTTACCTGGCCTGAACGATGTTTGAATGGTTGTCACACATGGAAAACACCAAGCCGCTTGCGCTGGTGATCTTCTTTGTGACCTTCGTTGCGATCCTGGTGTACGTATTCACCGGCAAGAAGCGCGCGAAGCGTCTCGAGTCATACAAGAACATCCCGTTCCTGGACGACGAACAGCCCAAGCAGGCCACAGAAGTTAAAGATAAGGATCAAGAGAATGTCTGAAACATCTCACGACAAGGCTCAAAACAAAGCCGTACAGACCACCGGTCATGCTTGGGATGGCGACCTGCAGGAATTCAACAACCCGCTGCCGAGTTGGTGGTTGTGGTCTTTCTATGCCACCGTGGTCTTTGCACTGGTGTACTGGATTCTGTACCCGGCTTGGCCGGTTGGTGACAGTTATACCAAGGGTATGGCAACCACAACCTTCCAGGATAAGAGCGGCAACGAAGTCACCATGGGCTGGAACACCCGTGCAGAGTTCATCAAGGATATGCAGATCGGTGACGAGGCGCTCAAGCAGGCGGAATACCTGAAGAAGGTCGATGCTGCTTCTTATGAAGAGATCGCCAATGATCCCGAAATGACCGCGTTCACCCAGTCTCTGGCCAAGGTGATCTTTGCGGATAACTGCGCGGCCTGTCACGGCACCGGCGGTACCCCGGCAATGGTTGGTTTGTACCCTAATCTGCGTGACGATGCCTGGCTTTGGGGCGGCAAGGTCGAGCAGATCCAGTACACGCTCGAGAACGGTCGCCTGGGTTACATGCCACCGTTCAAAGAGGCGCTGTCAGGCGAACAGATCGATCAACTGGCCAGCTACGTGTTGAGCCTGTCTGGTCATGAAGTTGACACCGCCAAGGCGGAAGGCGGCAAGGCTCTGTTCACCAGCGAAGAGGCCGGTTGCTATTACTGTCACACAGAAAATGCCACCGGCATGTATTCGCAGGGGGCAGCCAACCTGACGGACGCCATCTGGACCGTAGCCGACGTGAATGGTGCCACTGACGCTGCCGCCAGGCTTGGCGCGGTACGCGACGTGATCACCAATGGGATTCAGCGCGAGATGCCGGCCTGGAGCGGTCGTCTGAGCGAGTCCGAGATCAAGCTGTTGACCGTGTACGTACACGATCTCGGCGGCGGTCAGTAAACAGAAGCTTGTCGGTCTGGTTGTCCGGGCCGAATGCAATCTACCAGGGAAGGCCGCTTGCGGCCTTTTCTCGTCTTTGGTTTGAGAACCTTTGCGGGTTCTCAATGACGGGTGGAAGCCGGACCTGTAGGGTTTCGGCTTTTTTGCAGTAACAGGATCAGTTATGTCCAACGGACCCAGCGAGCAACAGCTTTATGCGCCACGCCAATCGATCTTCCCGAGGTCGGTGCAAGGGCGTTTCCGCAATCTCAAGTGGGGTGTGCTGCTGCTGGCCTATGGGGTTTACTTCTTGCTGCCTTGGCTGCGCTGGGAGCGCGAGGCAGGGCCTTCGCAGGCTGTGTTGTTCGACTTGGTTGGGCGCAAATTCTACCTGTTCGACCTCGTTGTATATCCGCAGGATATCTTCTGGCTGGCAGGTTTGTTGATGATTGCCGCCTACCTGTTGTTCTTCGTCACCGGCCTGGCCGGCCGGGTATTTTGTGGCTATTTCTGCTTCCAGACGTTGTGGACCGACGTCTACGTGTGGATTGAGAAAATCATCCAGGGCGAGCGTCCTGCGCGCATCCGTCTGGACAAGCAGCCCTGGAACGGTGAGAAGATCACCAAGATTGGTGCAACCCACCTGCTATGGTTGCTGGTTGCCTTCGCCACCGGGTTGACCTTTGTCATCTACTGGGGTGATGCGCCGAGCCTGGTAAAGGAATTCTTCAAGGGCGAGGCCCCGTTCGCTGCGTATGCCACCACGGTGTTTCTGACCACCACCACCTACGTGATGGCAGGTATCGCGCGCGAGCAGGTGTGCACCTACATGTGCCCGTATTCGCGTTTTCAGAGCGTGATGTTCGACCGCGACACGCTGATCGTCTCCTATCACGCCGAGCGCGGTGAGGGCAGCGCCGGTCGGCATAAATTGACCGGCGATGCGAAGACGCCTGAACAGCGCCACCAGGCCGGTATTGGCGACTGCATAGATTGTGGCTACTGCGTGCAGGTCTGTCCGACCGGTATCGATATTCGTAATGGCCTGCAGATTCAATGTATTTCCTGCGCCCTGTGCATCGATGCCTGCGACAGCATCATGGATAAGCTCGGGTGGGAGCGCGGCCTGGTCGGCTATTCCTCGCAACGTGTCGAAGAAGGGGGAGAGAAGGCCAGGCTGTTGCGTCCGAAGGTGGTCGGTTACTTCGCAGTGTTACTGGCGGCGTTTGGGTTGCTGGTGTGGAGCGTGAGTAACCAGGCACCCTTTGACCTCGGTGTCAGCCAGGTACGCCAGCCGATCTATGTGCAACTTTCCGATGGTCGCATCCAGAACAGCTACGAGCTAAAGGTCAACAACAAGACCGGTCACTCCATGACGCTGAGCTTCTCGCTCCAAGGGCTGGAGAATGCCGAGCTTGATATGGGACGTTTTCAGACGATCACGCTGCGTCCGGAGCAGCGTCTGCGCCTGACAGCGCGTATCAATATACAGCGTGGTGCACTGGCCAGCGGAACGCACCCCATCGATATTGTTGCTACGCCACTTGATGACAGCGAGTTGTTGCCGGTGAGTCACGAAAGCGTTTTTTACGTTCCCTGATTGGAGAGAGAAGTGGGTGCAGTTGATCTACTGACTGGTTTGGGTATCGGCGTAGCAGGAATACTGCTCGTCTACCTGTTGCTCACCCGCGCGTTCAAGCTGCAGGGAAAAGCCGCGGCCATGGCGGTCGCACTGCTGGCGATCCTCTTCTACGTTCCCTGGGCCATTATCAACTGGCCGGGTGCGGATATCTTTGCCATTAACCTGGCGATCTTCCTGACCTTGGCCTACGGTCTGGGTTTGGTCGGTTCGCGGGTCGGCAAGGGCTGGCACTGGGGGCCGGCGATCATCGTCGGCTTTTTCGTCGGCGTGATCGTTATCAACGTGGTCTTCCTGACGGTGGCTGAGCGTGGCATCACCGGTTTGTTTGCCGAACTGCTGCCCAAGCCGCGTAGTGCAGAGGTGGCCGATTCGCGCTTCCCTGGTACTGTGTCGCATGACTTTCAGGAGAAAGAGGCGCTATACAACGCTTACCTGGAAGAGGTGAAGGAACAGAAAGCGCGAGGCTGGCAGGTGCGTTACGGTTGGATCGGAAAGCCCTCGCAAAACCAACCCGCTGAGTTGGTGTTGTTGGTAAGTGATCGTGATGGAAGACCGATAACCGGTGCTCGCGTCGAGGGTTCCTTCCTTCGTACCTCCAGTAGCCGTGATGATTTCACCTTTACCATGGACGAAGTTGAGGGGGGCAAGTATCAAGGGAGTGTCAGCATGCCGCTACCCGGGCTGTGGCGCATGGTGTTGCGCGTCCATCTGGGTGAGGACCAGCACGAAATTCGAGCGACTACCTCGGTACTACCGCCATCGCCCACACAAGTGCCTGCACTTTCGCCAACACCTGAAAAGAGCTGACTTTGAACGAGCGAGCTGTCCATGGCGACCACCATTGTTTTCAGCGTGGTCAAGCAATTCCGGAATTGATGAAAAGTTTCCTGGAGCGGCGTGATGAACGCGACTGAACAGGCCCAGCCGCAGCCCCCCAACGATGCTGAATCTTGCTTTCACTGTGGGCTACCAGTGCCTAGCGGCGCTCACTATCCGGTCCAATTCGAAGGCCGCGAGCACTCGACCTGCTGCCCCGGTTGTCAGGCTGTGGCACGGACCATCATCGAAAATGGCCTGGGCAGTTACTACCACCACCGCACACAACCAGCCGGTGCGCCAGGTGAACCGGTGATCCCCGACGAGCTGCGGAGCCTTGCCCTGTTCGACGAGCCTCAGTTACAGCGCCAGTTCGTCAGTGAGAGCACAGACACGGCTTCGGGCAAGTCAGTGCGTGAGGCCTCGCTGATCCTCGAGGGCATCACCTGCGCCGCCTGCGTCTGGCTCAACGAGCGTCACGTCCAGGCCCTGCCCGGGGTGGTCGAGTTCAGGGTCAACTACTCCACCCACCGCGCCCAGGTGCGCTGGGACCCGGACCGCCTGTCCCTGTCTGATATCCTGCATGCGATACGGGATATCGGCTACCACGCGCACCCGTTCGATCCGGGCACACGCGACGAGGCTTTAGAGCGTGAGCGCCGCGTGGCCCTGCGCCGCTTGGCGGTAGCCGGTATGGGGATGATGCAGATCATGATGCTGGCCGTGGCGCTTTGGCTCGGTGCCGACGACACGGAGCACAGCGGCATACTCCAGTTTATCCGCTGGACTGCGGCGTTTATGACCACGCCGGTAGTCCTGTATTCCGCGCTCCCGTTCTTCCGCAGCGCCTGGCGCGACCTGCGGCATCACCAGTTGGGCATGGACGTGCCGGTCAGTCTGGCGATCATCAGCACCTACCTGGCCAGCTTGTACTCGGTGGCGTTGGGTACCGGTGAGCACGTCTACTTCGAATCCGTCGCGATGTTCGTGTTCTTCCTGCTGACCAGCCGCTACCTGGAGACCATGGCCCGGCAGCGGGCCAGCCAGGCGATCGACCGCCTTGACCACATGATCCCGGCACTGGCGACTCGGATCGAGGCCGACGGTAACGAGCAACAGGTGCCGGTAGTGGAGCTTGCGCCGGGCGATCGTGTGCGGGTCAAGCCGGGCGAGACGATACCGTCCGATGGCGTGGTCGAGGGTGGCGAGTCGACCGTCAACCTGGCTTTGCTGACCGGTGAACCCGAGCCATGCCTGCATCAACCGGGTGACTTGGTTACCGGTGGTACGGTCAACGTCGACAGCCCGCTTGAGATAAAGGTTACCCGGGTCGGTGCGGAGACCACCCTGGCGGCGATCCAGCGCCTGCTCGACCGTGCCCAGACAGAGAAGCCGCGCTTGGCAAAGATGGCGGAAAAGGGCACCGGGCACTTCGTTGCCGTGGTGTTGCTGCTTACCGCCATGGTTGGACTGGCGTGGTATTTCCTGATCGATCCGTCGCGCGCCTTCTGGGTGGTGGTGGCGATGCTCGTCGCTACCTGTCCCTGTGCCTTGGCCCTGGCAACCCCGGTCGCGATCACCACCACTACCGGTGTGCTGTCACGCTTGGGCCTTCTGCTGACCCGTGGTCAGGCAATCGAGAACCTGGCGCAAGCGAAGGTGGTGTGCCTGGACAAGACCGGCACCCTGACAGCCGGCCATCCCGATCTGGTCGAGGTCCAGATACTCGATCCCGCCATTGACCCTGCTGAATTGCTGCGCTTGGTTGCGGCATTGGAACGGCACTCCGAGCATCCCGCGGCCAAGGCCCTGGTACGCGCCGCCGGGGGTGAGCCGCCGCCGGCTGCCGCGGTGCAAAACCATCCCGGGCGCGGCATCGAGGGCGAGGTCGAGGGTCATCGGCTGCGCGTTGGTAGTGCCGATTTCGTCGCTGCCGAAGTGCCCGCGCAAGTAGCGGACGGAACCAGAGAGCAGATTCAGCGCACACCTGTTTATGTCAGCGCGGACGACCGCCTGCTCGGTATCTGCTGGCTTGCCGATCAGCCGCGCCCAGGTACGCGCGAGACGATTGCGACACTGCGGGAACTCGGCCTCGAAACTGTGCTGTTGTCGGGCGACCAGCCGGCAGCAACGGCCGCTTTCGCCCACGCGATGGGGATCGAAACCGCTCATGGCGGCCTGTCACCGGCGGACAAGTTGGATTATGTGCGTGAGCGCCAAGCGCGCGGCGAGGTGGTGCTGATGGCTGGCGAGGGTATTAACGATGCGCCTGTGCTGGCTGGCGCGGACGTGTCGCTGGCCATGGGCAGCGGCACCCGGATTGCCCAGACTCAAGCCGACCTGATTCTGATGAGCGACCGCCTCGCGGCTTTACCCGAGGCGGTACGCCAGGCCCGTTGGACACTGCGCATCGTCCGCCAGAACATCGTCTGGGCGATCGGCTATAACGCCCTCGCCTTGCCAATAGCCGCGACCGGGCTGCTTACGCCCTGGATCGCTGCGCTTGGTATGTCGCTGAGCTCGTTGCTGGTTGTCAGCAATGCCCTGCGGCTGCGCGGTGTGCTCAAGCCGGCACCCCGGGTGACTTCCACGAGTGACGCAGGTTGAGATCTTGCTGTGCCGTTTCAACAACTTAAGCTTGCCCACTCGCCATGCTGGTCTCAAATAAGTGTCTGAACGTATTTCCGTTTTTGTCGCAAATCCAGTATATTAGAAGTTTGCGAAATACACGGCGGAAAACATGGAGATACTGTTTGTCCTGATTCCTCTGGCGGTCGTCTTGATGATCGTTGCCGTCGCGTTTTTCCTGTGGACCGTGAAAAGCGGCCAATACGACGATCTGGAAGGTCCTGCCCATCGCATCCTGATGGATGACGATGATCCGATGATCCCGCGGTATGGGCAGGATGAGAAAAAAAACGAGGATCAAACCACTAAATAGGGCTAGGGCACCTCTTCAGCGCCGAACCAGAACGGTGCGGGAGTGAAGGGTGGATTCAACGTACTACCGGTCCGGTTGCCGGAATGCTGTATTCGGAGGCCGGTCTGTCAGGAGAAGTAATGATGTTGAGTTTTCAGAACTTCGCTATGGTCATTGTGATCGGCTTGATTGCCATGTCCTGGTTGAGCTTCCTTTCCGTGATCCTCACGGGGTGAGGCAGGGCACAGCGAAACAAAAAAACCGGCTCAAGGCCGGTTTTTTTATTGGCTTTTTGCATGGATGGCTCAGGCGGCCAAGACACCTTTGAGCTTTTTCATCGCTGCCTTTTCGATCTGGCGAATACGCTCAGCGGACACACCATAGGTGTCGGCCAGTTCATGCAACGTTTCCTTCTGCTCGTTCAGCCAGCGACGTTGCAGGATGTCACGGCTACGTTTGTCCAGATCAGCCAAGGCCTGGGCCAGCTGCTCATGCTGGTGATTCTCGCTGTCGGCGGCCTCAAGTTGGCTGGCCGGTTCGTTGCGCATATCGGCCAGGTAGGCAGCCGGGGCAAAGCTGTTGCTGGCTTCATCATCGTCGGTGTCAGTCAGGTCGAACGCCACGTCATGGTTGCTCATGCGGGCTTCCATCTCCACCACGGTCTCCGGCTTGACGCCCAAGTCCTCGGCCACACCCTCGATCTCTTCTTGAGAGAACCAGCCCAGGCGCTTCTTGGAACTGCGCAGGTTGAAGAACAGCTTACGCTGTGCCTTCGTGGTGGCGACCTTGACGATACGCCAGTTGCGTAGGATGTATTCGTGGATTTCCGCCTTGATCCAGTGCACGGCAAACGAAACCAGACGCACGCCGACATCCGGATTGAATCGGCGCACGGCCTTCATCAGGCCGACAGTGCCCTCCTGGATCAGGTCGTGTTGGGGCAGCCCGTAGCCGCTGTAGCCACGCGCAATCCGCACAACGAAGCGCAGATGTGCCATGACCAGTTGCCGCGCAGCGTCCAGATCCTGGTGGTCGCGTAGGCGCACCGCAAGTTCATGTTCCTGTTGCTCGGTCAGCATGGGCAGTTGGAAAGCTGCGCTGACATAGGCATCCATACTGCCGGTCGGCAGGGTGCTCGGAATGGCCAGAGAATGGGTCATTTCGTTAAAAATCCTCTTTTCATGGCGAAAGGTTAGCACTCTGTTTCAGGGAGTGCCAACCCTTTTGGCACTCGCGAGATTAGAGTGCTAATCGTCCGCAGAGTTCCGAAATAGAAGTGCGGAAAGGAAAAAAGGACTGTGGGGCGTGCTTTTAATTCCAGTCGTCAGAGGTGTCTATCGATGCCGTGAGCCTTCAAGCCCCAGGAGAAAAGGGAGCCGAGTCGTTTGTCTGCTTGGCGCAGGCGGTTGCTGAGAATCGAAAACAGGTCCTTGAGCACCGGATAGCCCTGCTCCGGGTGCCGGTCGAGATAGTTGACCAGTTTGTCAGCATCGAACAGAAGCAGTTCACAGGGCTTGATTGCGATCACAGAGGCACTGCGCGGCGCCATTTCGAAAAGGCTCAGTTCGCCAAACACATCACCGGCTTGGAGATCGCAGAGACCGGGTTGTATGTGCCGCTGGTCCTCGAGTTCCACTCGCTCCGTGACCCGGGCAGACCCCTTTTCAAGCAGAAACAGCCCACGGCCACTGGATCCCTCGCGCACAATAGGCATTCCGCTGTCGAAGGTTTGATGCTGGGCTATGCCATTTTCGACGAACAACGGGTCGCGCAGAATCCGTTCGATATTTGACATGAGAACCTCGGGTGATTCCTTTTGGTTTCTGGACACGCAACCGGCGTGGTAGTGCTGATTGTTTGCCCCTGTGTAGCGTTTCCTTTCTTAACGTCACCTGTTGGCTAATCTGGAACAATCCGTTTTAGATGGCGCCCCACCGCCAGCCAGGCGCCCGCGAGTCCGAGGATCGGGCTGCCGAGTAGTATGGCCATAAAGGTGCCGGAGGTCAGCAGGGTGAGGTCAAAATGTGATTCATACAGGCCGGCGAGGCGCTCCACGGGGCCCTGCATCAGAGACAGGGCGGTCAGTACCAGGGTGATCGCAATCACCGCGCCGATCAGACCGTACCAGAACCCCTCGTAGAGGAAAGGCCGTCTGATGAAGGCGTTGGTGCCACCGACCAGCTTGACGATCTCTATCTCACTTTGGCGGTTCTGGATCTCCAGGCGGATGGTGTTGCCAATTATGAGCAGCACAGCGGCGGCCAGCAGGGCCGCGAGCACGCCAACGCCGCGCTCCAGGGTGCGGGCAATGGCATCGAGGCGGCGTACCCACTGCAGATCCACCTGGGCCATTTCGATCTCGCGGTAACCTTCGAGTTGCCTGGCGAGACGTCCGGTGGCTTCAGCTGAGCTGTGGGCAGCACTTGGCACCACCAGGACGACGGCTGGGAGCGGGTTGCGGTCCAGCAGGTCCAGGGCCTCGCCAAAGCCGGAAAGACGCCGGAATTCCGCCATGGCGCCCTCTTTGGTAATCAGCGTGGCCTCGGCGACGTCATTGCGCAGGTTGATGGTATGGCGGATCTGTTCGGCCTGCTGGTCGGTGAGCGTCTGTTCCAAAAACAGCGATATGCTCGAGGCGCCCTCCCAGGTTCCGCTGAGCGAGCGCACGTTGTCGATCAGCAGGTGCAGACCACTCGGCAGGGCGATGGCAATGCCGATAACGGCCGCAGTCATGAGCGTCGAAAGCGGATTGCGCGTGAGGCGACCCAGGGCGGCTACGGAATTCTGTGCATGCCGCAACAGCCAGGTCAGGGGATTGCGATTGCGGCGGAATTTCGGTGCCTTCGGTTCGCGTTTGGCCATCAGTCCAGGGCCCCCGTGTCGGATTCCACCAGGCCTTCACGCAGCTTGATCACGCGTTTGCCAAGGCTGCGTACCAGGTCCACGTCGTGCGTCGCAATCAGGATGGTGACGCCGACCTGGTTGAACTGAAGAAACAGTTCCATGATCTCGCGCGAGAGATCCGGGTCCAGGTTCCCGGTAGGTTCATCGGCGAGCAGTACCGGGGGCTTGCTGACCAGGGCGCGTGCAATGCCGACGCGCTGCTGCTCACCGCCGGAAAGGCTGATCGGTGGACTCTTTTCCTTGTTCAAAAGGCCGACCTTGTCCAGCGCTGCGCGGACCCGCCGCTTGATCTCGGCATGACCCATACCCGCCACCACCAGCGGCATTGCCACATTGTCGAACACGGTCCGGTCGTGCAGCAGGCGGTGGTCCTGGAAGATCATCCCGACCTCGCGACGGTGGTAGGGGATGTCGCGGTCTTTGAGCTTGTTGAGATTGCGGCTGTTGACCCACACCTGGCCACGTGTGGCGCGCTCGAGCAGGCCGATCAGTTTCAGCAGCGTGGATTTGCCGGCGCCGGAATGGCCTGTGAGGAAGGCCATCTCCCCGGCTGCCAGGTCCAGGTTGACCCCCGAGAGACCTTCCCGACCGGTGGGGTAGCGCTTGGCAACATTGTCGAAACGGATCATTAGCGGGGTTCTAGCGTTTTTTACTTTTCAAAAAGGGCCTTCACGAAATCGCGGGCGTCGAAGGCGCGCAGATCCTCGATGCTCTCGCCCACGCCGATGAATCGGATCGGCACGCCCAGCCTGTCGGCGATGGCGAAGATAATACCCCCTTTGGCGGTACCGTCGAGTTTGGTCAGGGTGATCCCGGTCAGACCCACGGACTGGTGAAATTCCATGGCCTGGTTGAGGGCGTTCTGCCCGGTTCCGGCATCTACCACCAGCATGACTTCATGCGGCGCCTCGGGATCGAGTTTCTTCATCACCCGCGCGATCTTGGCCAGTTCGTCCATCAGGTTTGACTTGGTGTGCAGGCGTCCGGCGGTGTCGGCGATCAGGACGTCCACGCCACGCGCCTGCGCCGCCTGCAGGCCGTCGAAGATGACCGACGCTGCGTCCGCGCCGGTGCTCTGTGCAATCACCGGAATGTCGTTGCGCTCACCCCATGTCTGCAATTGTTCCACCGCCGCTGCACGGAAGGTGTCGCCAGCGGCGAGCATGACTTTTTGCCCCTCCTCCCGCAGGCGCTTGGCCAGTTTGCCGATCGTGGTGGTCTTGCCGGCACCGTTGATGCCGACCATCAGAATGACCTGCGGTTTGCCTTCGGTGGCTTGAACCACTGGCTTGTCAACGCCCTCGAGGATGCCGGCCAGCTGGTCCTGCAGAATGCCGGAAAGGGCCTGCGGGTCGGCAAGTTCCTTGCGGCGCACACGGCCTGTCAGGTCGTCAATGATGCGCCGCGTGGTCTCCACGCCGACATCGGCGGTCAGCAACAGGGTTTCCAGTTCCTCAAGGAGATCGTCGTCGATCTGCTTTTTCCCGAGTAACAAGTCGGCCAGGCCATCGCTGAAATTGGCGCGGGTACGCGCCAGGCCGTTCTTTAGGCGATCGAAGAAGCCGTGTTTTACCGCTTCTTCCTCGGGGTTTTCGGTCTTTTTCTTTCCGAATCCAAACATAGGTGTATCCGTGGCGGAACCCGGCACGGCCGGGGCAGTCAGAACCTTGCACAGTATCCGCACAGTTGGAAGAATGCGGGCCTCGCAAATCGG
>Ga0180430_10001771_pt1 | contig 20423 bp, 19 predicted proteins | sample SS_ome_9_FD_132999 | JGI IMG/M metagenome (GOLD analysis project Ga0180430, IMG submission 132999) | Hypersaline lake sediment archaeal communities from the Salton Sea, California, USA - SS_1_S_2 metaG | ecosystem: Environmental > Aquatic > Non-marine Saline and Alkaline > Hypersaline >... | reverse complement strand
GCAGCCCGGCGGTAGCCGTCGGGATCGTCCGGGGCCACCTCCACGACAGCATCTGCAACCACCTCGAGGGCCGGACAGATTGAAGAGGTGATCACCGGCCGGCCGGCCAGAACACCCTCCACCACTACCTTGTTGAAGCCCTCTCCGAAGGCCGTGGTCGAAGGCACGACCAGGGCGTGACTGCGGAAGATGTGCGCTTGCATTTGGGGTTTGTAGCAATAACCGTGGATGTGAAAGGTGTTTTCCACTCCAGCGCGGTCCGCGGCCTGGCGCAGGTCCGCCTCCCGGGAGCCATCGCCGCAAAGATGCAGGTGGATGTGGGTCTGCCCGGCCTGTTTCAGATCAATGGCCATTTGCAGAAGATCGAAAATCCCCTTCTCCGGCTCCATGCGGCCAGCATACAAAAGATTGAACGGCGGTTGGTCGGGCGGATCCGAAAGACGATCGAAAACGCTGGTGCGGTAGGTCGGGATGAAGGGGACAATCGGCCTGGGGTCCTGGCTCGAAACCATGCGGACCTGCTTTTCGATATCGCGGGACAAACAGAGAATCGCTGCGGCGCGGTGCCGGAACAGAAAGCGGTTGAGACGGTTTATGATGGTTTGAAGCCTCGACGGCGGCCTGAATTTGGGCCACAGTGTGCAGTGCAGGCTGGGCACCAGGCCCATATGCCGGGGGGCGAACCATTGGAGCGGGAAAAAATGGCCGGTGGCATCGGCCATGACCAGCAGATCCGCGCCATGGGACAGCGCCTGGTTGACAACTTTACGCACATAGCCGATTTGCTGCAGGTGGAATCCGAGCCCCCGCAGCGTCGATCCCTTGGGCAGGTTTTCCACATGGAACTGTTCGGTCTTCAACCGGTCGGCGCGGGAACAGGACGACAGGACCACCCCGCGTGCGCCTATCCTACGGCAAACATCGAAGAACTGACCGCTGTAGGTCATGGCCACCTGGTGGGGGTCATCCTCACCGCGCTGCCAGTGCGCAAAGGTGCGTACCACGTCACCCGGTCCGGCGGCGTAGGCCAGGCAAAGGGGTTGCATTGGATCATGCCCCATGATGATGCTCCTTCCGGTGGGCCACAATGCGTGCCGGAATCCCCGCCGCTGTCGCACCGGTCGGTACGTCGTCCAGCACCACCGCGTTGGCGCCGATGCGGGCGTGGTCGCCGATGCGAACACCGCCCAGAATTTTGGCGCCGGCGCCGACGTCCACATGCCCGCCGATCCTGGGAACTCCCGGTCGTGTCCCGGTGCCGATGGTGACCTGTTGAAATATGAGACAGTTCGGTCCGATCTGGGCCTCAGGGTGGACCACGATGCCATTGGGGTGGGGCATGAGCAGCCCGCCCCCGAGCTGCGCGTTGATGGGGATATCGGCCCCGCAAACCGCGCTCCAAAATCGATGGCGCAGCACGGTCCAGGGCCGAAAAAAGCGAGCCGGACCGCGCGTTGAAACCACCTGCTGGTATCGGCGAATGGCCGCCAGCAGGTACTTCCAGGGTTCGAAGCGCCCCGCAAGGGGCGTTTCCCTGGTCCAGTCCGGGTCGGTTGCGGAAATATACGAATCGTCGGTCATGGTTCTTCACCTGTTACGTGGTAAAACAAACGTGCGGTGCTGGAAACTACCGCATCGCCATGGATACAAAGCAACGGTCGTGCCAAAGCACGATATGAATTTATCTTATTGTAATAACTCATAATTATCTATGCAGGCCAAAAACTGTGGGGCGCCTGGTCAATCAGCGGTAGAGACCTGCTGATGGGGGGCTTGCAATTTGAGAGAGGATTCCTGGATGCCGTGCAGCTGATGCATATCCGCCAGCCGGGCCGTATCCATCTGAAACCGAATGGGCATCCAATGAACAGTGCGGTGACGGTTGAGGAGTATTGCCGCCACTGGTCGTTCTGTGGAGGAAAGGAAGCCACGGCCAGCCGCTCATCCATGCCATAGCTGTGGGAACTTGGCTTCCAGCAAACCGGCCCGCTGATCGGCGACCCTGGACCAGGTGAATTGGCGGGCGCGTGACCTGGCCTGTGCGGCAAGCTGCCGCCGGCGGGTCGGGTTGTCCGCCATGGCCGTCATGGCCTCGGCCCAGGCATCCGGATGATTGTCCGGCAGCACCAGGGCGTTGACATCGTCTTGGGCTACAGCCCCGGCCCCCATTGGACTGACCAGGGGCGCAAGCCCATGGGCCATGGCCTCGTACGTCACCATGGGCCCGCCCTCTTCCAGGGAGGGGAACACGAACACGTCGGCTTGGTGATACAACCGGCCGATATCCCGCGAATAGGGCACATGGCGGACATGGGGAATTTCCAGCAGGCGGCTGAAATGCTTCGAGATCTCCGGATCGACAGCCCCGCAGAGGACTAGCTCGCCGTCGATGCCGGCCCGCTGCCAGGCCTCCAGCAAAAGGGGAATGCCTTTGCGCACGCAAAGAGTGCCCACAAACAAAAAAACAGGGCGTGGGTTGTCCGGTCCGGGATGATTTACAGCTGGAAAGCGCTCCGGCGACCATCCATAACTGGTGGCCAGCAGTTTTTCCGCGGCCACGCCGTTTCCCATCATGGAGCGAGCCACCATCGGGCTGGGGCAAAAGACGGCATCGGCCAGGGTCAACTTTTCGTTTTCCTCGGCAATCCGTTCGCTTGAAATAGTGTCCGGCCAGTCGGTTCCCCGGAGCGCGTAGGCTTCCTCGAGGATGCGTCGGGCCGTGGCCTGGTGGCAGTTGATACGTTCCAGGACGATGTGGGCGCCATGGTCCTTGAACCGCTTGAAAATATCCAGTGAAAGGCCGGCCCAAAGATAGACCACCGGACTGCCGGACGCGGTTTTGAAAAACAGGGATTCGGCAGTCCCCCGGGGATAAGACCTTCCGCCGAAACGGTACACAAGACCCTTTTTCAGACCGGCCATGGCCGGCTGTAGCCAGGGAAAGGACATGTGGTCGTCGGCGCTGGGCACGGTCAACCGGACATCACGGCCGCTTGCCTGCCAATGGCGGCAAAGCGAAAGCGGCACATGGCTGTTGCCCAGGTTCGAGGCGTGGTAGCCGAACAGTACCGGCAGATGGCTGAAGACGGTCTTAGGCATGATTTTTCTTCCTGTCGGTTACTATCCGACCACACATTGAGAGACGCCTGCCGATGCCCGGCAGGTTGGCCAGCATCCGGTCGATCCGGGCGTGTTGCTTGGTCGCCCCCCAGTTGAGCACCGGTGCGATGGCCGGCACCTCCAGCCGCACGAGGATTTCTGCGGCCCGGCGCAGGTCCCGGAACAGGGTGCTGTCGCCCTGGCTGATCAAGGCCACGGCATCGGCTTGAACCGCCAGGTATTCGGTCAGGTCGCAGCGCAGAACCGGGGCCGCATCGATGCAGATGGCGTCGTAATGGTCCCTGGCGTGTCGAATAATGGTTTGCAGCCGACGGCGATGTGATTTGTCCGGGTGACCTTTGGGAATGGGCAACAAGTCGACGCCACTGACGGGATCATGAACAATGGATTCGGCCCACGGCGCCGGTTCCGCTCCATGCGGGCTCAAGACGTCTGCCGGCCGCAATGGGCCCGTGATCAGGCCCTGTTGCGGATGTAGCCGGTTGCCGCCCACTACGAGCACTTTCAGGGTCAGTTCGCTCAGCGCCTGGGCGCAATTCAGCGTTATTCCGGAACAGCCGGTTCCCGGGTCTACGCCGGTGAACAGAAACACCCGGGCCTTGTTTTGCTCTCGCTCCCGATTTAACCGGATGGCCAGGCTGCGGATCGCCTTGGCCGGCTGGGTGTCGGGTGCCATGGCAAGCAACCGGTTGAAGGGGATTTCTTCCGGAGCCTTGGACAGGGGCCAGGTGGGCGGATGCCCCAGGGCTTGCTGGATATGGCGCGGGCTGCGGATGCGGTTGTCCAGGAAATCATAAGCCAGCAGACCGCCGCCCACGCTGCCGAATGCGGCCGCCAAACAGAGGATGAGCAGCTTCTTGGTGTTGGAGCCGGTGGGGGCGATCGGCTGGCGGGCCAGCGACTCGATTGATATCCGCAAGGGCGCTTTGCTCTCGGCCAAGAGTTCGTGGATCCGCGTGTCGATGCGATACAACAGTTCCCGGCTGTGGTCGAGCTGCTGCCTCAGGGCATCTCCCTCGATCAACCCCTTGCTGATGCGGCTGGCCTGCTGCTGGCTGTCGGCAAGGGCGGCAAGAATGTCCTCCTCCGCCTCCTGGGCCGCCTTGAGTCTTTTGCGGGCGTCGATCAGTTCCTGCTCCAGCTCGTATTCGCGCTTGCCGTGGAGAATTTTCTCGGCTGTATCCCGCACTTCGCGGCGCAGCTGCTTTTCGTAATCGCGCATGGCCTGCATGCGCTGCTCCACCTGGATACGATCGGGGTTTTCCGGTGTGATACCGTCGATACTGCTGCGCAGTTGCTGCAGCTGCTGATAAGTCCATGAACTGGTGAAATCAATGGACTGGTCCTTCATGACCACCTCGTCCACCATGGGGTCGAGGGAGAGCGCCTTCGACTGCTCGGCCTTCAGTTGGCTCTGCCGATAGGCTTTTTCCGCCACCACCCGTTCCCCAAAAGCCTGGACAGCCAGCTTCTGCAACTGCTGGGATCGTTGTTGCAGCACATTGAAATCTTCGGAAAAGGAGGCGGTATGGATGGTTTCGGCTAGAATCTGCAGTTGGGTCTCCATCTCACCGATGGCGTCGGCGAGCATCTTCCGTTTTTCCTCCAGGTAGGTGAGCCGTTCATGGTCCTTCATTTCCGCTTCACGGCGGATTTTGTCCAGAAAAACCGCCATGAGATGGTTCAGTAGCGGGGCCAGACCCTCTGGATTAGGCCCGGACACGGAAAGTTCGATCAGATGGGTGCGGTGCACCGGCGTAATCCGGATCATGGCTTCCAGGATGGCAACGGCATTCTCAACGGCAAGCCCCTCCGGCAGCACGGCGGCCCGCTCTTCGGCGGACAACCGCTCGATCGTATCCGCCAACACCTGGAATCCCTTGATCCTTTTCGCCTGGGTACGGGCATAGTCGTGAAAGTAGTTGATGATAGACGGGTCCTCGGATTTGGTGATCAGCGAGGGGACCACCGGGTCGATCTTCAACGCCGCCCGCACGTCATAGTTGGGACGACTCAGCATCAGCACCACCGGTGCCAGCAGGCAGAACAAAAAGGCGCCCAGCACCATAGCCAGCAATCCGTAACGGGTCGCAAACCCGATGATGTCCAACGGTTTGCCGGATCGACCCTGCGGCAGCGGCGAAGGATCGGATTGAAGCGTCAGCACGGCTGTCTCTCCTTCCGCTGAAACGGGTTCAGGGCCAGCACGTGTTTCTTCTCATCGTTGGTCAGCACCAGTTTCCAGGCCAGCGGCAGCAGCAGGCTGATATAGCCCAGACCCAGCACGATGATCTGAACGGCTGCAGCTATCCGCTGCGGGCACGGCCACAGGCGGGTCAGCGCGTATGCGCCGGCGGCCAGTATCAGGGGCAGCAGCGCCGGTTTAAGGGTACGGGCAGCGAAATCCCTGAAACAAACCTGAAAGGTCTCATTGCCGCGCCAGAACAAGAAAACGGCGGCGGCCCCGTTAGCGGCGGCGATGGCGGCTGCCGCACCGGTCAGACCGAAGGCAAAAGTTCCTGCGGGAATCCAGGCCAGTGCCAGAACGAGCTGCACAATCAGGTATTCAAACTCCCGGCTGCAACGGTCGATGCCTCGGAATATCAGCGATACCGGCCCGGTGCTTTGCTGGACCAGATAGCCGGCGGATAGAAGACGCATCACCCCGGCGACGTTGGCATACTCCGTTCCCACCCAGGCTGCGATCAAAGGCTCGGCAACGGCGGCCAGAAAAGCGAAGAGAGCCATATTGATCAAGTTGATATGGCGCAACCCGTCGAGATAAAGCCCGCGCAAGGGCCCGCCGGGCACCTGTTTACGTTCGTTGAAATCAGAACCCATTCGCCGGATCAGCAGAAAGGCACCGCTGCTGGCCAGCAGCGTGAGTGCCCAAGAAACCACCGGCGGCAAACCGACCTCGGCCGGCATCCAGGCAAGCGGCACCAGGGCGATGCATAGGGCCAGCAGGGCAACCTGCAGATAGGTTTTCAGACGATCTGTCCAGAGACCCGAACCCCTGTTGTCCAGTGGGCTTTCCAGGTTGGCGGCGGCCGGCAGGAAGGGGCCGAAAGCGGCTGCCGAAACACTTTTGGCGGTGAACGGAAATTTGCGGCCCACCTCGAACAGTCCGGCGGCGGAAAGACCGATCAGGGCCGAGATGACCATGCGGTCCAGGGCGGAGAGAAAGATGGCGATTCCACCCAGGACCTGCACCTTGCCGCCGAAGACAAACAGGCACCGTGCGTGATCGCGGCTGACCAACCGGGGCGAAACGCGCAGGGTCGGCAGCAGGCGGCGGGCCGCCAGCATGCAGGCACCCGTTTCCAGCGACACCCGAACGATATACGCATAGAGCAGCCCCCGGACCCCGGCCCCCTGGCTGAGGAAGAAAACGATCGCTACCATCTCGGTCAAAGCGGCCGCGGTATAGATTTTTTTCACCAGGGCGATCTCCTGCAGTCCCTCGACAATGGATCGAAATCCACCCAGTGTCAGGTCGAGACCGAATACGGCGGCGGTACCCAGGATCATCACCCCGGCCGTGGTCTGCATCTGCGCCGCCACATGAAACCCATCAAGGATCGCCGGCAGGCTGCAAAACAGCCCGAGCCCGAACAGGATGCAGAAAACCAACATCATGAACACTCCGGTGGACAGAAGCCGGTTGACTTCCGCATCCCGACCCTGGGCGTGAAACCGGGCCGTATACCGGATATAGGTGGTGTTGACGCCGAAGGCGCCCATGGAGGCATAAGAGAGGATCACAAAACACATGGACCACAGGCCGAATTCCGCCAGGGTGATGTAGCTCAGAACCAATGGCGTCAGCAGCAGCCGGCTGACCAGATAGATAGCCGTTGCCACCATGCCGGCCATGGCGTTTGCCGCCAGCTTGCTCGGGTGTATGGTATTTGGTGTCGCTGTTTTCATCATGTTAATCGTTCACGAATCCTTCCTGGCCCCAGACCTGGCGCCGGAATTCCTGCATCAGCCCGAACGTCTCGCCGATCGATGTCGCAAGGTTCAACACTCGCAGGGTCGGCAGCAGCTGTTCCATGGCGTAGTTGAACTTGCGCATTCCCGTGGGGCCCACGAAAACGATATCGTTGGGCCGCAGGGCGTAATTGCCGCTGAAGTTGCCGTGTTCCAGCATCTGTTTGAGATCGACCCTGCGCACCTCGCCTCTGTCGCCGGATTGGCGCAGGATGAAAACCATTTCCGGATTGGCGTCGGCGGTCAGGCCGCCGGCCAGCATGACGGCTTTGACCAGGCTCAACCCCCGTTTCAGCTGGACCGGCCCGGGATTGGCCACCTCGCCCATGACAAAGGCGGCTTCATCCTCGGCCTCGGGAATGAAAATTACATCGTTGTTGCGGATGCGGGCGTTGAGCGCCATGTTGCCGTTGTTTAAAAGATCCATCAGGTCGATCCAGATCACGATATCCCGGCCCCGGATGATGGCGCATTTGGTCAAAAAGGTCTCTTTGCCGTGGTAGGGCAGACCGCCGGCCAAAGCCAGGGCTTCGAGCAGCGTCCCCTCGCCGGGAAAATTCACCACCCCCGGTTTGACCACCCGGCCCAGGACGAAGGCCTTGTTGTTGTGGAATTCCCGGATGATGAGCGTTACTTCCGGCTTTTCGTACAGCACGGCCAGCTTGGCGGTAATCTCTTCCTGTACTTGCCCGAGGGGACGGTTGCGCACTTCGATGATGCCGATCCGGGGAATGGCGATGGTTCCGTCCGGTCCCACAACAATGTTCTCGGCGGAAATTTCCGGCCGCTTCCACACCGTCAAATCAAGGATATCACCGGGACCCAGGCGGTAGCTGTAAGCCCCCTGGGGGGTCACCGACCGGATCATCTCGGGCGAGGCAAATGCCTGGCCTTCAGGGGGGCTATCCACCTGAAAGCCGTCTGCCGCCAATGGGGCCTCGGTGGGTTTCGGCGAGATCCCGGCGCATGCCGAAAGGAGCAGCACAAAAAGGGCCGTGACAAAGAGCCCGCGCTTTTGCCGGAATCCGTTGCGAAGGTTATTACATCTCATTTGCATTTCTCCAATTTAAATTACAGGTCCTTTTAACTGGACTGCCGCATTTCACCATGGGGCGAACTGCTCTTTTCTCGCCTGTCTTAATTCAAAACGTGTGCCAAATGACATTCAGTTGGACAACTCATTGGAATTATGGCAATATGACATTGCTTGCGTTGCAAAGACACTCGGGAAAGGACTGTCAGGCGGAAAGAGAGGCAGGAAATCTCAGTCAGATTGAGAGACTGCCGGTTATCACTCGCCGATGGCCGCTGATCAGGGCTTAGGGCACAAGATCCGACGAAGGGAAACCCCCACACTTCGAATCAAGGTGCGCTGGATTTGGCTATATGAATATAACAATTTGATATCTTAAGATTATACAGCAATCCCACTTGCATCTGATCTAGGCCCCAATCATGGCCCGGCTAATAAACATGAAAGGATAGGCTTGGAATTTGACAGGATATGGCACCGATATTGCGTATTTATGGGGCATGATCGAAGAACCGATGGGAGCATGTCTCCTCCGCAACAATTGGCAACCAGTTGCGGCTTCAGCATTTGCAGCAGACATTGAGCCCAATTCACACATGGAGGAATTGCTATGAAGAAACATCGAAACGTATTGATCGTCGATGATGAAGTTGATTTTCTATCCAGCATGCGCCGTGCGCTGCGCAAGGAGCCGTACCGGGTCCTGACGGCCGAAAGCGGTAAGGCCGCCCTGCGGATAATGGAAGAGCAGGATGTGGACCTTGTGGTCAGCGACTACATGATGCCGGAAATGAACGGATTGACCCTGATCAAGCGGATCCAGAGAGATTATCCGCATATTTTGACCATCATGCTGACAGCTCTGGCGGAACTCGACATCGCCATGCAGGCCATCAACGAGGCTGGAGTCTACAAGTTCATTTTGAAACCGGTGGAAATCAACAGCTTTAGAATCACCCTGCGACGCGCCCTGGAATCGCTGGATTTGATGGCCGAAAAGGCGGCGTTGCAGCAGAAAATCAAGACCCGTGACGCCATCCTCCAGGAACTGGAACGTAAACACCCGGGCATTACCAAAGTGGATCGGGATGACGACGGCTATGTCCTATCGCTTGATTAAGCCCACTGTGTTGCCTGAAAAATCTCCTGCCGCTTCACGGAAGACTCTTGGTAAGAATTCTGTTTCATCTGGATACGCTTGCTGTTGCCGGTTTGAGTTCCCCGCCATCGATCATCCGCTTGGCAGCGGCAGTTAGTCCGCATACCCGTATGGATGCCTGCGGTGCCATTCCCAGGCCGTGGCGATGATGGAATCAAGCTCCGGATAGCAGGGCCGCCAGCCCAACTCGGCACGCATCTTTCCGGCGTCGGCCGTCAAAACGGCCACGTCTCCCGGGCGTCTGGCCTCAATAACGAAGGGCACCTCCAGCCCTGTGACCGCTTCCGCCGCACAAATGGTCTCCAGCACGGAAAAACCCCGGCCGTTTCCCAGGTTGTAGACACTGCTGTGCCCCCCGTTGGCCAAATGGGTCATGGCCGCCAGATGAGCGGCCGCCAGATCGAGCACATGGATATAATCGCGGATGCAGGTGCCGTCGGGCGTGTCGTAATCGTTGCCGAACACCTTCAGCGCCCCACGGTTCCCGTTGCCGTGAATCAGGGATTTCAATATCAGCGGAATTAGATGCGACTCCGGGCGGTGGTCCTCACCCGTGTCAGCCAGCGGATGGGCACCCGCGGCGTTGAAGTAGCGCAGGGCCACATAGTCGATGTCGCCGGCGTGGTGCATGTCGCCCAGCACCTGCTCCACCATGGCTTTGGATGCGCCGTAGGGACTGGCGGGTTTGATCGGATGGGATTCTGAAATGGGCGTCTTTTCAGGGGGGCCGTAAACGGCGGCCGTCGATGAGAAAATCACCTGCCGCACATTGGCGGATCGCATGGTTTCCAGCAGCCCGATACTCAGGGCCACGTTGTTGTGGTAGTATTTCAGGGGTTGCGCCATCGATTCTCCCACTTCGATCAGGCCCGCAAAGTGCATGACCGCATCGATACGTTCGGAAACCATCACGTAGCGCAACCTTGCGGTGTCGGCCAGGTCTGCTTCGACCAAACGGATGCCCGGCTGCACCGCTTTACGGTGGCCCCGCGACAAGTTGTCGACCACCACCACTTTAAACCCGTCTTCATGCAGCAGCCGGGCCGTGATACTGCCGATATAACCCGCACCGCCGATCACCAGAACATTCATCATACTTCCTTTCATAATACGCGAATCGGCGCCAATAGCGATCGATAGCCATACGCGACAACGCAGGCCGCCCCCAGCGCCAACAGCCGCATGGGAAACGCGACGGGACCTGCGCCGTACTCAACCCATCCCGCAAGGATCACTCCCCAAACCAGCATATGGGTCAGGTACAGTTCGTAGGAAATGCCGCCGATGAACAGCACCGCTTGTTTGACCGGCCAGGCAAAACGGTTCAGCAGCTTAAAAGACAGGGCCGCCAGGCAGGTAATCCCCATGGCGGAAGGGATGTCGTTGAAAATCTTACCGACAGGACCTCCGCGTAGAGCCAACACGGCCGTCAGCAGCAAGCCGACAACAGCTCCCGTTGCCAGGATTACCAGAGGTTGCCGCCAGAAGGCCCAACCTTTGTCGGTAAACCAGCGGGCAAGGAGCATACCGGTGCAAAACTCCCAAAGATACTGGAGAAAAAAGGCATTATACACCTTGAGGTCCGCCTTGCCGGTAATAACGAGCAGCCCCCCGTAAATCAAGGAGATCGCCAGGGCTGTCAAAAAGAAGAATACCGGTTGCAGGCGTTTTTGCATCACGGCTAAGAACGGATAGGCCAGATACAATTGAACAAGGGTCGATAAAAACCAGAAATGGCCGCCGAAGCTGTTGATGATACGTTCATCGAACATCTTAAAAAGCAATAGATGCCCCAGCCAGGCATACCACCCTCTGTTCGGATAGAGCGGCATTAGCTGGTTGACAAAAAAAATCAACGTGATTGCAATGAAGTAAGGAACCAGAATTTTCAAGACCCGGCGCTTGTAGAACGACAGCGAACTCGCCGGGGGCTCCTCGGAAAGGGTCAGCCCGAATCCGGAAAGCATCAAAAACAGGTGAACCCCGGCGCCGCCCGCCGTTACGGCATGATCGGCCCATCCTGTAAAATGGCCCCGGAAGAAATGAAACAGCACGATGCCCAGGATCGCGAAGCCTTTGGCGAAATCGGGAAAGTCCAGACGGCTCGGCGACAAAGACTTTGTTGGGTTCGAATCGGTCATGATCCGGTCACCGGGGTAGCGGTTGAAGGAGTGGACCCGTTGGCCATAATCGCCTGCGGGCCGCCCGTCATCGAGCCGCATTTGGGTTTGATCACCGCCGGTATGCCTACGGCAATGGAGTTGTCCGGCACATCGGCGATCACTACCGCGTTGGCTCCGATATCCACATGGTCACCGATGGTGATGGGGCCCAGCAGTTTGGCGCCGGCGCCGATGTTGACGTGGCTGCCGATGCGCGGTGCGCATTTGTCGTCGAGGTTTTTCAACCCGATGGTAACGCCGTTGCGCACGATGCAGTTATCGCCGAAACGGGCGTAGCCGCTGATGATGATGCCGCCGAAATGATCGATGCGCAAATTCCCTCCCACCGGCACCTCGCAGGGAAGCTCGATGCCGCAGGCGATCTGCACCAGTTTGAAGAGGATCTTGTACAGCAGTGAAAAGGGCTTGCGGATCACCGTCGACCGAATCGTGTAGCGCCAGCGGCCGAAACGATAGACCAGCATGGCCCAGAACCCCTGGGCGCTCCAATCGCCGTCGTAGGTTTCAAGATCGGCGCGAATATTAAGAAAAAATCTCATCGTTTTCACCATGGCGTGGCCGGGGAACAGCGGCCGAATGCGGTTTCGCGCAGGGTTTGCCGGATCATCCGGATCACGTTCGCGGATGCCGTTCGCTTGGCTTGCGCCGCCGGACGTCCCGGCAGCCGGTTGAACCAAAGGCGCAGATGGTGCCAGCTCAGTTCCACGCCGGCATTGGCCAGGACCGAGAGCAGTCCGCCGTTTTTACGGTGGTAGAGCCATTCGCTGCGCATGCGGAAGCTGAGCACCTGGGCCCCCGCCGGGTCGTAAGCCTTGTCCTTGCGCGTCTGGCTGCAGGCGCCGCCGATATGCATGACTTCGGCGTCCGGGACAAAATACACATCCCAGCCGTTTTGCCGCGCGCGGCGGCACAGATCGGTCTCCTCGTAATAGATGAAAAAGCGCTCGTCGAAAAAGCCGATCTCGGCCAACATGCGCGCCCGCAGAACCACGAAGGTTCCGGGGACCCAGTCCACCTTCCGGGGCCGGTCAAGGGCCAAGCCGCCGAAATCGTGCCGGTTGAACACCGGAGAGGATGGGTAACGGCCGCTCATCCCGCTCAGGGTGAACAGTTTGGCCGGCCAGGTGGGAAACCGCCGGGCCGACGGATCCGGTTGCCCATTCGGGCCGACCAGGCGGCCGCCGCTGATCCCGCATCGTGGCGTGCGTTCCATGAAGGCCACAGCCGCCTCCACGGCGCCGGGCTTGACGAAGGCATCCGGGTTCAGCAGGATGACATAGCGTCCCTGGGCCAGTCGGAAGGCTTGGTTGTTGGCGGCGGCAAAACCGCGGTTTTCGCTGTTGGCAATCAAGCGCACCTGTGGAAACTCGCGACGCACCATCTGCGCCGATCCGTCCGCCGAATGGTTGTCCACCACGAACACCTCCATTTCGCGACCCGGTGGGTGCGTCAAGAGCGCCGTAAGACAGCCGCGCAGAATGTCACGGGTATTGTAACTGACGATAACGATGGATATCATGTTGCATCCTCCGGTCTGATGGTCTTGGTCATGGTGACGATATTGCACTGCGCTTCCCGGCGGACCGTTACGGTGTCCATGACCTGTTTCACCAGATAAAGGCCGTAGCCGTCCTCCGGGAAAGCGTCGACATCCGGCGACGGTACGCTGTCCAAATCAAAGTGGGGGTTGCGGTCCTTGACGATGACCTCCAGGTCTCCGGCATTGATGCCGAAATGGATCATGACATGCCATGCAGGCGTTGCCGCGCGCCTGTGCTTGACCGCATTGGTAAAGACCTCGCTCACGGCCAGCTCAACGGCGTGGGTGAACACGTCCTGTCTTTGCATACCAATAGCTGAAGCGGCGTAGCGGGCCGCCTCGGCTCCCGCCATGGCAGCCAGGCGCAGGAAGTGGAGGTCCGGCGGCAGCTCCAAGGTGACGCGTTCTTTCATACCGATTTCTCCGGTGCAAAGCTGCTGATGGCCGCCTCCGGATCGTCGTAGATGTCGAACAGGCGATCGGCGCGGGTCAGTTCAAGCACCCGGCGCACCGTGTCGGCTATACAGGCGAGTTTGATGTCGCCGTGTTGCGCACGCAGCCGGCGCGCACCGGCCACCAAAGCCCCCAATCCGCTGCTGTCCATGAAGTCCACGGCCGAAAAGTCTAGGACCATGTTACCACCGTCCCCGGCGGCCAGCCTTTCCCGCAAAAGGGGGGCCGAGGCGGCATCCAGGCGCCCACGGGGCATGAACACAAAAATATTTTTCATTACTTGCTGATCGATTTGCATAGGGCTGTCTCCTCGTGCAGTTTGTTCAAAAGCACCTTGACCATCATGACAAAATCGTAAATTAGGGTTTGATGGGCCAGGTGAAAACGATCGACAATGTCCTGATCGTACTCCGGCACCGGCCAGTGTTCCGCCTCGGCATAGCTGAAAAGACCCGGGCGATAGCCGGCATCCGCCTCGATAACCGCTCGGTTGGCGGCGGTTGCCGGTAACCGCCGGGTTCCGATCAGGGCCAGGTCGCCGCGCATCACCCTGCCGAGCAGCGGGTAGCGGTCCAGGGCCAGACTGGCCGCGATACGCCCGCAAAAGCCGGACGGGTTCAAGAAGACCCGGGTAAGACGCACGCTTCGGCCGCTGCTGTCAACCCAATAAGCCGCTTCCGACCGGCGCCACCGGCCTTGCCGCTTGAGAATGAACGACAGCAGCGCATAGGGCATTGCCAGGACGACCCACAGCAGCGCCGCCAGAAGGCCATGGCCCAAACGTTGAAGCCGGTTTCGTCCCCGGCTCGAGGGCCGCATGGTCGAGAGCAGGTGGGCATCCTCTAATTGCACCATGGTTTCTTCTCCCGGATCCACGAGGCGGCGCCCGCCGGCCAGCTTACGGTCCAGCACCAGATGCTCGCCCACATAGGTCTTGTCCAGGATGACGCTATGGTGTATCCGGCTGTAAGCATCGATGATGACGTTGCGGCCGATGACGGCGCCGGGGCCGACAATGGCGTTTTTATGGATTTGAACGTGATCACCGATCATCACCGGCGGCTCGATCCGGGCGGATCGGGCGATCATGACGTTGCGGCCGATGTACACATCCGTTTCATTGTTGTAGCCGGGAAGGACGTATTGGCGCGCATCGCGGCCCAGAACACGCATGGACAGCCGGTAAAGCTCGCCAATCGATCGCAGGGACGTCAGGGCCAGCGGCGGAGGCGACCCATCCGGCGAGGGTGCCGTTTTCAATGGGGTGGCGTCATGGATCAGGATGCGGCCCGTGGCACAGGTCAGCAGTTCACCGGGGGCCGTGGTTTGCATGAACGGCCCGTAATTCTTTTGTTTGTCGTAATGCAGGAAAAAGCACCCCTGCATCACCAGGAGTCGTGATCCCGCACAATAGCGGCTGTTTTTTTGCAGCGCCGTCGCCAGATCGTCCGTTTTCCGAATCGGCGCATAGGTCAGTTCAATCCCCCAGCGACCGCCACCGCCGAACACGGCCTCCACTTTGGCGAGCGGCATATCGGTGGCCAGGCGGAAGTGGCGGCTGCCGCACAGGATCGCAAAGTCCAGTAGATATTCCAACAGCGGCTTGTTGCACACCGAGGCCAGCAGCGGCGAGCGATCCGGGAAAACTGCCTGCAGCCAGTCGAAGGTATTGGCTTTGATTACCAGCAAGGTCTTCATGGTGTTGTCTCCCGGTTCAGGCATGTTGATCGGCGAACGACGCCAGGGCCTGGTCCGCATCGCTGAAAAAGGTGAACAGCTTTTCGGCCTGGGTGAGTTCGAAGACCAGTTTGACCTTAGGCGCGACACCGGCCAGGCGGATGTCGCCGGCGGTGGCAAGCGCCTTGCGCAGGCAGGTGACAACGGCCCCCAGGCCGGAGCTGTCGATGAAATCGAGCGCTTGGCAGTCGAACACGAACCGGTTGGTGGTCTTGAGGCAGCGCTCGAACTGTCGGCGCAGCTGCCGGCTGTTGGCGGCATCGACACGCCCGCTGAGCGCTGCGATGGCAATCGGGCCGTCCGTTCGGGTTTGGATTTGAAATTCCATGGCATCTTCTCCTTATTGGTCTAATAAGCACCTTTACCGGTCAGCACGGCCGGAATGGTTTTCAACAGAATCATCAGGTCGGCAACCAGGTCGGCGCTTTGAATATATTCGAGATCCAGCCGCACCTGATCGGCAAAAGGAATATCGCTACGACCGCTCACCTGCCAGATGCAGGTGATGCCCGGGCGGATATGCAGTCGCTTGCGCTGCTCCAGGGTGTATTGAACTACCTCTTGCGGCAGCGGTGGCCGCGGCCCTACCAGGCTCATGTCACCCTTGAGCACGTTGACCAGCTGCGGCAGTTCGTCGATGCTGAGTTTTCGAATGATCCGTCCCACCCGGGTAATCCGCGGATCTTTTCTGATTTTGAAAAGCACGCCGTCCGCTGATTCGTTGCGCCCAGCCAGTCGGGCTTTGATGCGGTCGGCATCGACGACCATGGAGCGGAACTTGTAAAACCTGAAATGCCGCCCGTTTTGGCCGACGCGGGTTTGGGTGTAAAAGGACGGTCCGGGGTTTTCCAGATAGATCGCCAGGGCCGTCAGCACGAACAAGGGAAAAAGCAGAACCAGGGCCGCCATGGATATCAACAGGTCCAGCATCCGCTTCAGGCCGTAAGCCAGGCCGATGGTGATGCCCCAGGTCCACAGCTTGCTTTTATGACGCAAATGAGCCCGCCACCCGTTTTGCGACAGACGGGACATCATATGCTTTTGCCGTTTCCGGACATCGTTGGTGGTCATTGGGATGGTCCTTCTGTATCATTTTGATGGCGTATGGGGAAAAACCGCCATCGCGCCACACGGTATAAAAACAGGGGATTGCCCAGTACATAGCGGCGCCACATGCGCCCCGGTTCCTGAAGAATCCGATAGACCCACTCCAGGCCGGTTTCCCGCATCCAGACCGGCGCCCGCTTGATGTTGCCGGAGTAGAAGTCGAACAGGCCGCCCACGCCCATCAGCACTTTGGGCAGGAGTTGTTGCCGATGGCGGGATACCCATTTTTCCTGTTCGGGCGCCCCCAAACCCACCAGCAGGATATCGGCGCCCGACCGGTTGATTTGGTCGATTACCCGACCGCTCTCTGTGAAACGATCGAAATAGCCGTGGGCGGTGCCGGCAATGGATACCTGATACCGCTCGGTTAGCTGCCGGGCCGCCTGGTCCGCCACACCCGGCCGGCCGCCGAGCAGAAAAAGGGAGTACCCACGGGACGCGGCCATTTTGCAAACAAAAGGCAGCATGTCGGTCCCGTTGATATTTTCTTTGAGCGGGGTTTGCAGCAGTTTTCCGGCCAGGGTCAGGCCGATGCCGTCCGGCAGCACGTAGTCGGCTTGCTGCAGGATATGAAAATAGTCCCTGTCCGTGGCCATCTTGTTGAGACAATCGGGATTGACGAAAAAGACGCTGCATGGCCTGTCCCCGCAGGCCGCCTGTTCGATGTGCTGGATGGCTTCCGTCATGGTCAGATTGGCGATGTCCAGATCGAGCAGGCGCAGGACCGGCGGGGGGGCCAGATCGCCGACCCCATACACCAGGCTTGGAATCCCGCGCAACAGCAGGAGCAGATCGTACACCAGCCCTTTTTTAAATGCATACTCCCATTCAACGATCTCTTGGCCCTCATGAGCGATGCGGCTGGCACGGCGCACCTGCCACAGGGAGAATAACCCCGGTTTGATCCGCCGGATATACCCTTGCATCGGTGTCACGGAGCGTGCGTCCCAATCGGCAATGGCGGTGCCCACCAGTGCCAGGCGGCCGGTCATCAGCTCAACAAAAAACGGGAGGTTCTGCAAAGGCCCGCAGCGGTGGAAGCACCGAATGGTCACCGGGTTGCCATTCCCGATGATGGTTCGGGGTGAAAAGACGGGAATTCCGGCAACCAGATAACGCACCATCAGGACAAGATAGACCGGCAAGACCACCAACGCACTGACCATCAGGCCGACGGTCAACTCGACGAATCGCATGGGAACCCCGGCCAGAACAGCCACTGCTCGGCAGCTCATTTGGGATCTTATTAATTTAAGTGACCGGGTCGATTTATGCAGTCGATTCTGTACGTTTCGGGCCGAATGGGACCTGGCGTCGATCAATCCGGGTCGCTCATCGCATGGGTGTGCCGGCGATCTCGTCTGGCTCCGGCTCGAACATTTCAATATCGCGTCGGCATAGCTGAAAAACGTCTCATAGGTCCCCAAAAAAGACAGACCAACAGCGCGCAGCGTAACCTCTGTTTGCGCGTCTACGCCGTTGGTGAGGTAAATGATCGCGTGTGGCCTCAGCTTGGCTTTGGCGGTTTCAAGCTGCAAGGGACTGAGCCCGCCGGCGATTGAATCGGTCACCAGCAACATATCAGGCCGCGGGTTCTCCGGCAGAAGGTCGATATCCTGTTCCGCCTCGACCACGTCGATCTTGGTGTAGGTAAACCCGAGTACTTGTTGCAGCCCACGGGCTGCGGTTTTTTGTCCAAGAACCACGCATCGGTGCGTGACACCGCCTGGTGATCCATTTGCCTTTATCTTCATGTCGTCCGGTTCCCTTGCCCTTTCACGCAAACGGTTTGGTTTGGCAGCAATAAAAGCAAAAGAGGTGCCAATTGTCGCAATGGTTGTCAACCATTTGATATATTGGGATTTTATAAAGTGGAGGGATAGGCAGTGGCCAAGGGCGTCTCTCAGGTTGCAATATAGCAAAAGCAGATTCTCTCATACAGAGACAGCGCCCTGCTTAAGAGAATCATTGAAGGGCATTTTTAGGTCCTCGAGTGATCGGTGGGATGCAGGACTATAAGTTGTATTGCTTGATCCGCCGGTACAAGGTGGCTTCGCTGATGCCCAGCATTTTGGCGGCTTCGCGACGACTGCCGGAAGTCTGCTCGAGGGCATTGCGGATGGCCTCGGCCTCATAGTCGGCCATACTGGCGGTTGCGGGGGAGATGGTGCCGTGTGGACTGGCAGGGGGCGTCGTGATGATGGAAAGATCGTCCGGGCGGATCATATCGTCTGCACAAAAAGCCATGGCGCTACGGATCACGTTTTCCAGCTCCCGTACATTTCCTGGCCACTGGTAGGAGTTCAGCACCGTCAGCGCCTGATCGGATAATTGCTTCGGCGCGAGTCCTTCTCGACCGAGACGGTTGGCAAGATGCTGGCTGAGCAACAATATATCATCGCCCCGCTCCCGCAGGGGCGGAGCATGCAGGGTGACGGCGCTCAAGCGGTAATAGAGATCCTCCCGAAAACCGCCTTCGGCGATGGCCTCGACCAGGTTGCGGTTGGTGGCGGCCACAATGCGAATATCGACCGGGATCATCTTTGTAGACCCCACCGGCCGCACGGTTCGCTCCTGAAGGGTGCGCAGCAGCTTGGCCTGCATGGCCACGGAAAGCTCACCGATTTCATCCAGAAACAAGGTCCCCTTGTCCGCGGAGCGGATCAACCCCAGTGTAGCCTGATCCGCCCCTGTGAACGCGCCTTTGGTATGGCCGAAAAGCTCGCTCTCCATCACCGTCTCATTGATGGCGGCGCAGTCAACCGGGATAAAAACCTCTTGTTTTCGGATGCTGTGGTGGTGAATGGCCTGGGCGATGAGCTCCTTGCCGGTGCCACTTTCGCCCTGAATCAATACCGAGGTGTCCGTGGGAGCGATCCGGGCGATCATGTCTTTTAGTTTGAGCATGGGCGGTGACTCACCGATCAGCGCCTCGAACCGAAACCGCGCGTCCAGGCGGTCGCGCAACAGACGGTTTTCCTGCTCCAGCTGCCACATCGCATGTAACTGATCGACTTTCTTCTTCAACACGTCCGGGGAAATCGCTTTTTCGAAAAAATCCACGGCACCAAGCTTCATGGCCGCCACCGCTTCCTGGACGCCGCCATGACCGGTGAGCATGATCACCTTCAGCTCCGGTCGTTCCGCCATCACGGTACGCAACACTTCGAGGCCGTCCATACCGGGCATTTTCAGGTCCAGCAGCATCAGCGAAACGGAATTTCGAGACAGCATATCCAACGCCCCCTCTCCATTGTCCGCAAACAGCAGGCGGTAGGGAGCGCGTCCAAAATATCGCCGCATGGCGCTTTGCACATCTTGTTCGTCATCGACGATCAGCAAACTAAATCGATTTTCTTTTTTCATATCTTCCATTAAGAGCCCTGTTGAACCATAGTTAATGATCTTTCTTATGATCTTGTACTATGAATGGCACATAGCACCAGGCAGTGCTTTGAATACAACAGGTAATAACAACCAATTACGGTGCCTTGAATTTCACGTATAGCTTGCATTCTTTGATACCAGCCTTACTCAAACATAGTCGCTGAATACTTGATTTTCCGACCCTTAAAAATTTCAACCACAGCCCGAATAGGTTATCCGCTATAAACTATATTGATTATCATTAGAAGGCATCTCAAAAAAGTCCAAATCTTCTCTGCTTTTTATCCCAAAATTGTTCACCCTCAGATCCGCCTCTTTGGTCATTCACAATATGGATGCGTGATTTTATTTTCCCGTTTTCATAAAACCGCGTAATGACGCCGTTTATCTTGCCGTCCCTATATGGCTCAACGCTTTCAAGTTTCCCATTGGGATACCAGAATTGGGTGTCGCCATGCAGGACGCCATTTTTATACCGCTTTTTAAATTTCATTTTCTGCGACCTGTAGCCTTCACGAGAATAGCCCGTCACAGTACCGTAGAACGGCTCGTTTTCACCGACTTTATATATTAGGCCACGTCTTGTTACTGTCTCTTCAGGTGAAATATCCTGGCACCCAATAGGCAAGAGAAATAAGAGCACCACTAACAGAAGCTTTAGAAATTTCATGATAGAGCGTCTTTATTAACAGATTTATCAAGATCAAGTAT
>Ga0180430_10001770_pt1 | contig 20439 bp, 17 predicted proteins | sample SS_ome_9_FD_132999 | JGI IMG/M metagenome (GOLD analysis project Ga0180430, IMG submission 132999) | Hypersaline lake sediment archaeal communities from the Salton Sea, California, USA - SS_1_S_2 metaG | ecosystem: Environmental > Aquatic > Non-marine Saline and Alkaline > Hypersaline >... | reverse complement strand
GTATTGGCAAAACGGGCCGCCTGAATAACATCGCCGGTGTCGCGGTAGTGGATGAAAAAGGCCGCGGCAAAAATGTCGCCGGCACCGGTAGGGTCTACCTCCCGCTCTGATTGGACCGGGACATGCACCACTTCCCCAGCGTGGTAGACCCGGCAGCCCTGCGGCCCCAGGGTTTCCACCCCAATTTTCACAGACGTCAACAGGTGATCGGCAGCGGCCCGGTCTCCTTTTACGTCGGCCAAACTCATCACCAAAATGTCAATACAGCCCAACGAGGCATCCAGATCAGGATGAGGCTGGTAGATAACGTTGTCATCGTCATCCTGCCCGCGCAGCCAACCCTGAATGGTAACGCATACCAAACTGTGGGGAAAATGGCTGCACATCCCCGGTGATAGTTCTTGCCCCATCGGCGACAAATGAATAATAGGCGCGTTGTGCCAGGCCGGTGGTACGTGTTCCAGGGCCAGCGGTGTGGCCGAGGCGTGCCATTTCTGAAATCGTACTCCTTCGACGTAGATATTTTCAAAGGTGGTTGACTGCTCGGCGGATGCCACTTTCATTTCGATGCCGTTGAGCGCGGTCAGCGAGGGCGCGTCTGGGCCGTAGCTGGTGACAATGGCGGTGCGCCGGCCCAGTTGGTGGGCTGTCAGGCCGGCGTAGCTGGGCGTGCCGCCCAGAATTGGACCGGTCGGTGTGTTGTCTTTGGTGATGTGTCCGATTACCACGTATTCCGGGATGTTGTTTTGGCTCAAAATTTTAACTCCTTTTGCGGGGGCGTTTTATATTTCGGTAGTGGTTACAAATTAACTGATGACTTTACATCAGTCCTGTGCTTGCTCAAATTTCCCAGCATCGCCTGGCTTGCTGGGCAGGTGTGAGACGCCCCCTCCTTCCAGGGTAAACAGAATTATTTCCGGGGGACAGAGCAGCCGCATGCGCGGCGCGCTCAATCCCTCCAGGCCGATACCCCGGCTGATATACAGGGTTGTGTTTTGTTCGGTATATTCGCCCATTTCGTACTGTTTCCCCAGGACGCTGCTGGTTAGCACGGCGCCGTACAGCGGCAGCCGTACCTGCCCGCCGTGGGTGTGTCCGCACAAATACAAATCTACCGGATATTGCTTGACCAGAGGCATCAGTTCCGGCGAGTGGTACAGCAGCACCCGCGTCGAGTCGGCGGGGGTCAGTTGTTCCAGATGCTGAAAAACCCGGCCGTCAATTTCCGGGGTGTGGCTGCAATCCAGCCCCAACAGCGACAGCGTGGCTCCGCCGGGCAGGCTGATGATGGCGGCCTCGTCGCGCAACAGCCGAATATTATCGAGGCCGTCAAACAGCGAGGGGGTGCTGAGGCGGGGGTCAACCGGCGGACTGCCCAGCGTGGCATAGATGCCCAGCGGGGCCTGTAATTCGGCCAGCATCCGGCGCACTTCGGTCCGGGCCAGAGGGTCATCCACATAAGACAGATTTAAGTAATCGCCGGTAATGGCGATTATATCCGGCTTGGTTTGCCGGATTTTTTGCATTAAATCCGCCTCGCGGGCCGTCAGTCGTTCCACGTGCAAATCGCTCAGATGTAATAACCGGATAGGCGGCGTTTTGCCGTTGAGGGAGGGAGACCGGATGGTTTTGTGGGTCAGGCCCAGGGCAAACGGCTCGTACAGGGTGGCCCACAAATAAATGGCGGTACCGATGGCTTGCAGCAGAGCCAGCAGGGTCAGCCAGAACAGGTTGCTGCCCCCAAACAGCCCCCCGACCAGCCCCGGCAGCAGGGCAACAACCAGGCGGGGTGTGGTCAGCACCAATAATTGCGGCCCGATGGGTCCATAAGAACGATGGGAGGCAGGCAGCCACGATAGCAAAATCCAGTCGGTCAGGGCGAACCCCAGATAAATGGCAGCCGCGGTTACGGCTACCTGCCCCAGTGGCAGCCAGGCCAGCCCCACCAGCGCGGCCAGGGCCAGTAAGCCGACAGCCAACTTCCAGGCGGGCCAGGTTGTCAACGAGTGGGTGATGAGGAATAGCTGGTGCAGCCAACCCTCTTCCAGCCGGTCATTTTTGGGTTGACGGCGGGTATCGGCCGCCGAAAGGTAATCAACTTGAATATTTTTGTGTGGGGGCATGAGTTTCATACGAGTTACACCTGCTCCCGCCGAAAAATCAGCAGGGTGAAGTCGTCGTTGGGCAGGGCGGTGGCGCTGAAGCGGTTGACCGCCTGTCGCACGTTATCAACGACGGTTTGTGGTCCGTTGTCCCAGGTTTGGCGCAATATTTCCCGCAGTCGTTCTTCGCCAAAGATGCGAGACCTGTCATCAAAAACTTCGGTGACGCCATCGGTGTAGAACACCACGCCGTCGCCGGGGTGCAGATGAGCGCAGCCCAGTTGTGGTTCTACGTTAGGTAGCACGCCCAGCACCATGCCGGGTACCCAGAGCGATTCGATGGTGTGATTGGCTCGTACCAGCAGGGGAGGATTGTGCCCGGCGTTGGAGTAGACCAGTTCGCCGCTGTCGGTGTTAAGGATGGCGTAAAAGAGCGAGACAAATTTGCCCCGCCGGGTATCGGGGATGAGCAACTGGTTGGTCTGGAGCAGCACCTGCCGCGGGTCGGTTTGGCCGGGGGCTGTGGCCCGAATCAGGGAACGGGTGAGGGCCATGTACATAGCGGCTGGCATCCCTTTGCCGGCGACATCGGCAATGACAATGCCCAGCCGGTTGGGCGCGACCGGCATCACGTTGTAAAAATCACCCCCCACCTCCTGCGCCGATTGCCAGGCCGCGGCGGTTTGCCAGCCGGGTCGGTCCGGCAGTTTGGCGGGGATGAGGGTAGTTTGAATTTCCTGGGCCAGTTCCAACTCATGGGCCAGCCGTTCTTGCCGGAGTTTTTGCTCGTATAGATATTTGCTTTCGATGGCAACCGCGGCCTGATGGGCTACGCCAGAAATCAGGCGCAGGTCATCTTTGCGAATGGCGGCCTGGTTTTCAAATGAAACCAGCATCAGTCCCAGCAGCTCGCCGTGGGCCACCAGCGGCAGCCATGCCACGGTTTCGAGCGCCAGGCGGGTTGCCAGTTCGGCCGGTAAACGTTTGTCATCGGCGGCATGGGTGATAATGATGGGGGTGCGTTGGGAATTTAGCTGTTTGATGAGGGAGGTTGTTTTCCGGTCCAGTTGGCATTGCTGGAAATAGTCTACAGCCGCCGAGCCGAAGCCGGAGGCGGCAATGGGCCTGAACAGGGGGGTGCCTTGTGTGCGCAGCCAGATGGCGCAGCGGTCTACCTCGGCCAGTAGAGAGGCAATCTGGGTGATGGCGGTCAGGGCCTGGTCCAGGTCGTCGTAATCCTGAGTGGCGGCGGCAACTTTGAGCAGGGCATTGCTGATTTTGGCTTCGTTCTGGGCCATCCGGTACAGGTTGGCGTTGCGCAGGGCCACGGCTATGTTGGCTGCCAGGGTTTCCATAGTGGCCTGGTCTTCCGGGGTGAAGGCGTTGAGTTTGTCGCTTTGGACATCAAGCACGCCCAGAATTTTGCCGCTGTAAATGAGGGGCACGGTCAGCTCTGATTGGGTGATGGTGGGGGTGGCTTCGGCGCGGCGAAAGGCCGGTTCGGTGGTGACATCGTTGGCCAGCACAGTTCGACCGGTGCGGGCTACCAGGGGGATGATGCCCCGTTGGTCGTCAAGGGAGTAGACGGGTTTGTGCTGTTTGAGCAGTTCGGCGCGCTGACCGCTGCCGGTCCGGTATTCTACCTGCCGGCTGCCGGGATGCACGATGAAGAGTTGCACACAGGGATAATCAAAATATTTTCTGATGAGTTCGGAAACCTGTACCAGGAGTTCATCAACATTTAAAATGGAAGCCACGGCCCAACTGACGGCGCTGATGGTGAGTAGATGGTCGCCGCGGCGGCTGGCCTCGCCGTAAAGACGGGTGTCTTCAATGGCCATGGACACCTGTCCGGCCAGGGCGCGCAGAACCAGCAGGTCGCTTTCATCGAAATCTTCGGGGTAATCCAGTTGGACATCGAGCACGCCCAGCAGGTGGTCTTCTACTTTGAGGGGGAGGGCGATTTCGGCCTGGGTGTTGGGGAATTTGGGGCTGTAGCGAAAGCGCTTTTCATGCCAGACATCGGTGACGACCAGTTCTTGCTGGTTGGCGGCGACCCAGCCAATGATGCCTTCACCCATCGGAATTTCTATTTTTTCGGTGGGGATAAAGGCATTTTCGGCCACAAAGTTATCGGATGGGCCGGCCATGGCCCGCGGAATCAGGCGGTCGTTATCCAAGGTGTACAGAGAAACGGAGTAAAATTCAAAGGTTTGGTAAATCAACCCGACCACCCGGACCAGTAGTTCATCCAAATCATAGATGCCGGTTACCTGGGTAGCCACCTGGCTCACCAAAGCCAGTTGCTCCAGTCGCCATAGTTCGGTATGGGTTTGGGGCGCGCGAGTTGGGAGATGATTGTCGGTCATAGGGTTGGATTCCGCCGTTTAAACAGGGTCAGTTTATTTCCCCGGCTGGTGCCGGATTGATATTCGACCCGGTCCATTAATTGGTGAATAAAGAAAACGCCCATTCCGCCGGACTGCCGTTTTTCCAGCGGGGCGGTAGTGTCCAATTGGGGTACGTGGTTGATGTCAAAATCGGTGTCGCTGTGGTCATAAATGGTAAATTGGAGACCATCCGGTCGAATCCGGTAGCTGATATTAATGGAGCCGCGCCCTTCGCCGCCGTAGGCATGTTTGATGATGTTGGTACAGGCTTCATCAACTGCCATGTGGACCGCGTAGGCGGCCCGGTCGTCCAGGTTGGCCTGGGCTAATACCTGGTCAACGTAGTGGCCGATGCGGGCCAGGTTTTTGTAATATCCGGCTACGGTTAATGATTGGGGAAAATTGCTCACAATAACGTTAATTTTGGGTCTAATCAGCAAAAATAGCCGCCATTCCATTCCGGCTGAGGGCGGCTTTTTGCAAACCTCTATATTTTGATGGTCGGGCGTTTAGAAATGCCCGACGGCTTCGGCTTCGGTATCAAACAGTTTGAACAGGGAGGTCAAACCGGCCAGGTCCAGCACTTCTTTGATGCGGACCGGCGTTTCGGCCAGTACCAGTTCTCCCCGTTTGAGTTGTTTGCAGGTATTTTGGGTGTCAATTAATTCGCTCAGACCGGCGCTGGAGATATAAGTGACGTTTTTTAGATTCAGGACAATGCGGTAGCGCCCGGCATCTTTGATTTTTGTCAGGGTATTGGATAGTTCTTTAACAGATGCGGCATCGATTCGACCGGTAACGGTGACCAGGTCGCACCGGCGTAGTTGTTTGGCCTTGACTTCCATGCTGTAAGTCTCCTCCATAAAAAGATTATTCCACAAAGGGTCTGTCTCAAATTTTGGGAACAGACAGGGGAGGGAACGGGGGTATCCGCCCGAATCCCCACTGGTTCGCCCCCATTTTAAGAAATTTGAGACGCACCCTTCCACAAGAATAAAATTATATCATGGCCGCGGGCAGAGAACAAAAAAACAAAATTTAGTGGTGGGGCTGGGGCTAAATTTTTTGCGATTAGATACGGCTGTGGTAAAATGGGCAACATATCTGTGAGGGCGAGTGTCGGAACTGGCAGACGAGCATGACTTAGGATCATGTGCCGCAAGGCGTGCGGGTTCAAGTCCCGCCTCGCCCATACAGCAAAAAAATGGGGGAACACGTTCCCCCATTGTACAGTTCCCCCATTTCTCCGGCGGTGGATTACTCCACGGTGACAGACTTGGCCAGGTTGCGGGGTTGGTCCACATCGGCGCCGCGCCACACGGCCATGTGATAGGCTAAAAGCTGCATCGGGATAACCGAGACAATCGGCGTGAGCAGGGGATGGACTTTGGGAATGGTCAACACGTGGTCAGATTTTTGAGCCACGGTTTCGTCTCTCTCGTTGATGAGCGAAATCACAATGCCGTTTCTGGCCCGTACCTGCTCAATCTGGCTGATCATCTTATCGTACACTTCATCCTGAGTGACAATCGAAACTACCGGCATGTTTTCATCAATCAGGGCGATGGGGCCATGCTTCATTTCCCCGGCGGGGTAGCCTTCGGCGTGAATGTAGCTGATTTCTTTGAGCTTGAGCGCGCCTTCCAGGGCGATGGGGTAGTTGATGCCCCGCCCCAAAAAAAGAAAATGTTCAAGGTTATGATACAGGCTGGCTAACGTATCGTAATTATTGTAACCATCGGCCAGCACCCGCCCGGCCAAATCCGGCAGATGGGCCAGGGCCGCGGCCAGTTCCATACTATCATCATCGGTCAGATACCCCCGTAGTTGCCCCAGATATATGCCCAGCAGTATCAAATCGGTCAGGGTGGTGGTAAAGGCTTTGGTGCTGGCGACGCCAATTTCCGGGCCGGCGTGCATCAAAATGGCCCCGTCGCTGAGGCGATGGGCCATGCTGCCCTGCACATTGACAATGCTCCACAGGGTGGCCCCTTTACTCCGCCCCTCCTCCAGCGCGGCCAGGGTATCAACCGTTTCGCCGGATTGGGTGATGGCCAGCACCACGGTTTTGTCATCAAGCAGCGGGTCGCGGTACCGAAACTCCGAGGCAAATTCAACCGAAACATTAATACGGGCCAGCTTTTCCAGCACAAATTGTCCCACCAATCCGGCGTAGGCCGAGGTGCCGCAGGCCACAATGATAATCCGGTTCAGGGCCTGGGCCTGTGCGGCGGTTAGTTTTAACTCTTCCAGCGTCACCCGACCGGTGGTAAAATCAATCCGGCCTCGGATAGTATCCTGAATGGATTGGGGTTGTTCGTAGATTTCTTTTTGCATAAAATGCCGATACTGTCCCTTTACCGCACTGACCGGGTCCCAGGTGATGCGCTGGGCCTGCTTGGTCAGTGGCGCGCCGTCCAGCCCCAGATATTCAACCGAGTCAGCTTTGATGACGGCCATTTCATGGTCTTCCAAAAAGACAACCTCCTGCGTATGCTCCAGAATGGCCGGGATGTCTGAGGCCAGGTAATGTTCGTTTTGTCCCAATCCAATGATGACGCCGCCGGCATTGCCCAACCGGGCGGTGATAATTTTATCCGGCTCCCGTTGGCTGATGACGGCGATAGCGTGCGCCCCTTTAAGCTGCTCAAAGGCCAGCCGGCAGGCTGTTACCAGATTATGCCCGGCGGCCAATTGCCTATCAATCAGATGGGTGATGACCTCGGTATCGGTATCTGATTTGAATGTATGCCCCTCTTGCTGAAGCTGGGCGCGCAGTTCAATAAAATTTTCAACAATGCCGTTTTGCACCACCGCCACATCATTGGCCTCGTCCACATGCGGATGGGCGTTGCGCTCGATGGGAGGGCCGTGGGTGGCCCACCGGGTATGGCCGATGGCCAGGCCCCCTTCCAACGGTTTTTCGCGCAGTTTCATATCCAGATTGATGAGTTTTCCTTCTGCCCGCCGAATATCCAGCCGGCTGTTGACCGCGGCGATACCCGCAGAGTCGTATCCCCGGTATTCCAGTCGTTTTAAGCCTTCATACACAATCAATGAGGCCGGTTTTGTTCCAATATACCCTACAATGCCACACATAATTTTGTCTCCTTGTGAATAAGCCCGCAATACGGGCAGGGGGTGTGCCCAGCGTAGCTGGGTGCTTCGCGAGGGAGTGTCCCCCGGTCCCTTTTTCATTCGTTGTTGTTTCCACTGGATTAATTTACGAAGCTGCGAATGTCACTGCGACCCGACTTTGGCGGCGTGGTCGTAGATGCCCCTGGGGTACTGTCTCCCCGTTCAAAGCGGAGATTGCTGCGCCATCTGCCATGGCTCGCAATGACATGCCGCGTGGGGCAACGCTTCGCAGTCATTGTCGATACGCGGCCGCGGCTGAGTCCGTCTCTGCTGAAAAGGCCGGATAATCGAGACCAGTTAATCTTCGCACTTCGTTAATCTCTATTTTTTTGAGATGGAAAATATCCCGAACCGGGTTCATAAAACAGAATGGTGTTCGGAATTTGCCACTGCCTTTGTTTTGGCCCGTTGATTACTCAACGGTTTTGGGCAAAGGCTCTACACCCCGGGGCGGGGTTTAAGGGGACATTTCGGGCCGTGGCCGCCCGGCAGGTATCCGCCGAAAATTTCGATAAACCTGCTCCTCGTCTCCCAGGGAGTATAACCCTGGGCCTGGCGCTTGGTGCCCCGTTTTTATCAGGTTGATGCTATAAGCAACCTCCTTTCAGAATTTGCGAATATACGAATTTGCAGCCTGACCACGTGGCAACCCTGCCACTCTGCAACTATTCTACCAGACCTTTGTTTGAATCTGGTGTGTAACCGTCGTCATTTCGACGCTGAATTATTGCTGACCAGTTGCTGCACCCGGCTCAGGACCTCTTCAATACAAAGACCATCGGTGTTGATGATAATCGCATCGGAGGCCGGTACCATTGGCGAGATGGGTTTTTCGGCATCCTGCCGGTCTCTTTCCCGGATGGCCCTCAATATTTCATCATAATCGGCCGATTTACCGCGGGTGATATTTTCCCGATACCGGCGTCTGGCTCGCTCTTCGGCAGAGGCCCGCATAAAAATCTTCAGGTCGGCCTGGGGCAAAACCACCGTGCCGATGTCGCGGCCAACCATCACAATAGAGCCGGCCGCGGCAATTCGACGCTGCTGGGCCGTTAAGGCGGCCCGCACCCGGGGATAGGATGACACCAGCCCAATGGCAGATTCCACCGCCGCGCTACGAATGTCCCAGGTTATATCCCGGCCGTCGGCGCGGACGGTGTAGGGGCGATTATCGTTCTGAGTTGCCGGTTCTACTTCGATAATTAGATTTTCGGCCAGGTTCGAGACTTGTTCGATATCATTGATGTCAATTTTCTGGTCTAGCGCGGCCCAGGTTACCGCCCGGTACATCACCCCGGTATCAAAATATAAATAGCCCAACGCTTGGGCTAATAAAGCCGCCACCGTGCTCTTGCCCGACGCGGCAGAACCATCTATAGCTATAACTGAAGGCTTCACTCCATAATCCTCATCCGTTTTTTATAGGATAATAAGATACCAACAACCGGCATCTTTGGCAATTTTACCGGCAACAGAAAAACATGTCAGGGTTTCAAAACCTGACATGTTTAGCGTTAAATTCGGAATTACTTGTTGTATTTGCTAAGCCTGTCGTTTGGTCATATCATACTATTATGACCAAACAAAATGAAAACTCAGAGCGTCTACAAAAAGTGATGGCCCATGCGGGGGTAGCCTCCCGGCGGGCCAGTGAAAAAATTATTCTGGCCGGGCGGGTCAAAGTGAACGGCCGGGTTGTTACCGAACTGGGAACAAAGGTTGACCCTCGCCGCGATACCATTACGGTTGACGGCCAGACCCTGCCCAAAACAGCCGACAAGCCGGTTTACATTATCCTGAACAAACCGGTGGGCGTCATCAGCGCGGCCACGGACGACCAGGGCCGGACGACGGTGTTGGATTTGGTGGACATCCCGGAACGGGTCTACCCGGTGGGCCGGCTCGATTTGCTCAGCGAGGGGCTAATTCTGCTGACCAATGATGGCGACCTGACTCAAAAAATTACCCATCCCAGCTACGAAGTTGAAAAAGAGTACCAGGTGCTGGTTAGTGGCAACCCCGATACGCCAACTTTGATTCGCTGGCAACAGGGCGGCCTCGAAATTGAGGGCAAGCTGACCGGCCGGGCCATCGTGGATAAACTCAAGGTGGAAAAAAACAACACCTGGCTGCGAATTCTGTTAACAGAGGGGCGCAAACGGGAAATTCGGGAAACCGCCCAAGCATTGGGGCATCCGGTCAACGTGCTGAAACGAGTGCGGATTGGCCCCATCAAGCTTGGCAAGTTGAAGTCGGGTAAATGGCGCAAATTGAATGCCAGAGAAATTGATCGGCTGAAAATGACTGTCAGCAAAAAGCGTTGATTATTGGATCATTTCTTTGTCTCGGCCAGAGAGGCCCGTTCATACTCGGCCACCGACTGCAAAATTTCGTCCAGTGTGCGTTGCGGCTGCCAGCCCAAAAGCGCATGAATCCGAGATATATCCGGGACGCGGCGCTGCATATCCTCAAAGCCGGGGGCATAGGCTTTTGAATAGGGAATATAGGTGATGTCCGATTGGCTGCCGGTGATAGCTTTTATCCGTTCGGCCAGGTCTGTGATTGATACCTCTTCGGTGCCGCCGATGTTGTAGACCCGGCCCGGCGCCTCTGGATGATGAATCAGGCCGGCCAGGGCTTTGACCACATCACGGGCGTCACAAAAACAGCGCGATTGAGTCCCATCGCCATAAACGGTAATCGGCTCGCCCTTGAGCGCCTGCCGCACAAAGCGGGGAATGACCATGCCGTACCGTCCGGTCTGGCGGGGGCCAACCGTATTGAACAGCCGGAACGGGACCACCCGCAAGCCATGCTCACGCTGGTAAGCCAGAGCCAAAAACTCATCAACCATTTTACTGGCTGCATAGGCCCAGCGGCTTTTGCTGGAAGGGCCAAGCAAGACGTCATCCTCTTCGCTGAAGGGGATTTTGCTGCCTTTGCCGTATACTTCAGAGGTGCTGGCCAACAACACGCGGCAGTTGTACCGCAAGGCCGCCTGGAGTACCGTCTCTGTCCCCATAATATTGGTTTCGATGGTGTGGACCGGGTGTTCCACAATCAGCTTGACCCCTACAGCCGCGGCCAGATGAATGATAACGCCGGCCTCAGAGGCCAGCCGGTCCAGGACAATGGTATCGGTGATGCCGGCCCGGGCAAAATGAAAGTTGGGGTGATCCAGATGGCGGGTGATATTCCGAATTCTGCCAGTGGAAAGGTTGTCAATGACCAGCACCCGGAAATCGTCAGCTAACAATTTATCCACCAGGTGAGAGCCAATAAAGCCGGCCCCCCCGGTAATCAACACAGTTTTGGCTCGATTGTTTGTGGTTGAAGTCATGATGATGCCTCAATTTCCGCCGGGTTTTGTTCCGTTTCCGGTTCCGGCAATTCCAAAGTTGGTAAATCTTCCAACTGTTCCAGCCCAAAAAAACGTAAAAATTCAAAGGTCGTGCCAAATAGCATGGGGTGACCCACGGTGTCTAACCGGCCCACCTCTTCGACCAGGCCTTTATTCAGCAAGGTGCGCAGCACACCATCGCTATTTACCCCCCGGATGGCCTCAATTTCCGAGCGAGTAATCGGCTGCCGATAGGCCACAATGGACAGAGTTTCCAGGGCCGGAGTCGATAGTTTGCCGGAAAGCGACAGCCCCAGCAAAATTTCTACATATTCGGCCAGTTCCGGGGCGGTCACTAACTGCAACTTTTGACCGTGACGCTGCAAACGGATACCGCGTTCATGCAAGGTACTTTGCAGGGCCTGGAGCGCGGTTTCTATCTCTGCCGGCTGGCAATCAACTGCGGCAGCCAACTGCTTGACCGTAACCGGCTCGGAGGCCACAAACAGCAGGCCCTCGATGATACTTTCTACGGATAGATTTTTTTCAGGTTCTGTGCTCATTATTTTCTCAACCATAAAACGATGATGTTAAATCTTAACCGGGTTAGAAACAGGTGTCAAACGGTAGAGGCATTACCTGTGGTTTAGAGGCGACTTGCGCGTTTATTACGATTGTGGCATCTTACGGCATCAATATCGTAACATTACACCTGATTACCCGGCTGGTAGTAACGGGGATGCCCGCGCCACTATCAATACTTGATCACCACCAATTTTTTAAGGACATCAATGAAATATCATAATTCACGGTTAAAACCAATATTTTTAATAGCCCTGCTTTTGATGATGAGTAGTCTGGCTTGCAGCCTGACTGCCGGTGCCCCAATTGGACCACCCAGCGGGACAATCACTGTCAATCAGACGGCGGCAGACCGGCTGAAGCAGAACTTTAACCAGGCTCTGCAAGAGGCCGGCGGCAACCGAGAGTCACAATTGCGGATTACCAACGAAGAAATCACCTCGCTGGTGGGGCTGGAATTGGCCGCAACCGGCCAGATCCCGGTCACCGAGCCGCAAATCTGGTTTACGGCCGGCCGAATTTATATGACCAGCAAGGTCCAACTGACCGGCCCGGTGAAACTGGATTCGATTATTGTCGGGACAGCGATTGTGGACAACGGCCAAATACGGCTGGCCGTGGAAGAAGCCCAGATGGGGCCGTTTGATTTTCCGGATCAATTGTTGGAAACTACCACCCAAACCATCAACGAAACCCTGATCGGCATTATGGTAGGCGCTGATTTAACCATTACCCGTCTGGAAATTCTGGAGGGAGAAATGTTTGTGGTCGGCACCCGGAACCGGAGCGGTTAATCCGCGAACAAACCGTCCACAAAGGCATTGGCATCAAACGGCATCAAATCATCCAAACCTTCCCCGGTGCCCACAAACCGAACCGGCACGCCCAACTCTTTGCAAATAGCAAAGACCACCCCGCCTTTGGCCGTACCATCGAGTTTGGTTAAGACCACGCCGGTAATATTAACGCTGTCTTTAAAGTGTTTGGCCTGCGACAGGGCATTCTGACCGGTGGTGGCATCGAGAACCAGCCAGGTTTCGTGCGGCGCGGCGTGAACCTGTTTACGGGCGATTTCATGCAGTTTTTCCAGCTCGCGCATCAGGTTGTATTTGGTGTGCAACCGCCCGGCCGTGTCAATGATGACCATATCGGCTTTGCGGGCCAGGCCGCTTTTAATGGCATCGAACACCACCGCGCCGGGGTCTGAGTTGGGTTGGTGGGCAATCACCGTACAATCGGCCCGTTCCCCCCACAATTTTAACTGGTCAATGGCCGCGGCCCGGAATGTGTCTGCGGCCGCCAGGGTTATTTTTTGATGGCCCTGCTGCCGATAATAGGCGGCCAGCTTGGCAATGCTGGTGGTTTTGCCGGAACCATTCACCCCCACGATTAAAATTACGGTTAAAATGCGTTTTTTATCCGCTTCCGGAGGGTCAAACCCTTCCAGTAATTTACGCAATTCTTCTTTTAGAACCGGCTGCACCTGGCTCGGGCTGGTCAGGCCTTCCTGCCGGACCCGATTTTGAACCTGTTCGATTAAAGCGGTACTGGTTTCAACCCCCACATCGGCCTGAATCAGCAAGGCTTCCAGATCATCCCACAATTCATCATCAATTTGAGTGCCGCCGAACAGGCCGGTGATTTGTCCGAAAATGGAGTTTCGAGTTTTGGTCAGACTGGCTTTGATTTTATCTCTGGTAAAGTTAAACACGTCAGCTTCCTTGAAAATGAAATTGAAAAGTCGGGGAGAAATAAGACCTTGTGCAGTATCCAGCGATGCCGGGCGATCTCCCTAATTTTCGACCCTGGCGAGACAGCGCCAAGGCTGTCGCACGCTCCGGAAAAGGAGGTGTGTTTTTCAAAGCAGATTGCCTCGAAAAACACACCTCGCCAGGCACGGTTAGTATGAAATGGTAACCTGTCCGTCTCCAGTATTAACCCCGGCATTATTGGCCAGGCTGGTGGCTGAGGGGGCCACGTATGAGGAACCGCCACCCCCGGCTCCACCGCCGCCGCCACCGCTATTTTCAGCGGTACCACCGCCGCCAGAGCCGGCTCCACCGCCGCCGTAGTAGCCACCGCCACCACCGCCGCCACCGCCGCCGCCACCGGCACCCTCTGTAGTGCCGTCGGTGCCATCACCACCACTGCCGCCGGTGGCATTATCTCCGGCCCCATCACTGCCGGCATTGGCGCCGCTGCCCCCGGTCCCCACAGAGGTTCCGGTGGTACTGCCTCCGGTCCCGAGTTGACCGGCAATTCCACCACCACTGCCACCACCGACATTTCCATCACTGCCATCATCGGCAACAAGGCCGCCACCGTCCCCGCCGGGACTACCGCCGCCACCGCCAGCCCCGGAACCTGTGCCACCGCCGCCGGCAGCGCCACTACCGCCACCGCCACCGGCTATCACCACCCGATTCGATAAAGCCGTACCGCCCTGTCGAATGTCGCTGGCCCCGCCGCCACCGGCGCCAGTACCGCCTCCCCCCGCGCTGGTCCCGCCGGCGGCACCTCCGGTTCCACCGGCCGCACCACCGTTGAAACCACCAGCGCCGGTAAGTTCACCCTGCCGGCCCACATACACGTAAAGCGTTTCGCCTGGCGTAACCGTCAAGCGTGCCCGGACTTCGCCACCTAAACCACCGGCCCCACCACCTTCAGCGCCCAGCGCGTGGACAATCACGCTGGTGACTCCTGCGGGTATATCGAAGGTTTGGGCCGTATTACCGTCGTTAGGGGTAAAGGTTTCAGAACCGCTAGGCGGCTCTGGTGACTCTGGGGCTGAGGCCTGGGCATGGGCCGGCAAATAACCAACTTCAACTATCGGCTTGACCCATTTTTCCGGTAACATGCTGCTCCCGGCTACAGCCGCAGTTGATGCAGCCAATATTTTCAATAGCTGCCGTCGTCCCAGTGTTTTGGGGTTTTTTGATGTCTGTTTGCTGTCGCTGCCGATCGAATGTTTATCTGAAAAACCTGAACTTTTTGACATTTTTCTCCCTCACAAGGCTGTAATTTTCAAAATTCTCAATCGAGATGTTTTCATTTGATAATTTCAACGGGCAAAATTTATGATGGTTGTGGTGTGTGAAATCATTATATAACAGGCGGAACAGTAATCAAAACTACGAGACAGTGGTGATGATGATGGCCGCAGCTCCGGCCTGGGTCAGGGCCGCGGCGATTTTTTGGGCGGCGCGGGGCTGGTCGGGGGCGAGGGCAATCATATTGCCGCCCCAGCCGGCCCCGGACAGTTTAGCGCCGAGGGCGTCGGCCCGACGGGCTGCCTCGATTAGTTGCTCCAGTTCCGGTGATGAGACTCCGATGGTTTGCAGCACAGCCTGATTTTCGTCCATCAACTTGCCGATGGCCGGCAATCCGACTGCACCCTGTTCAATGGCTATCCGGGCCTGGGCCGCGATGGCCCCAATTTCGTCAAAATAACCCTCATATCGAACGGGGTCAGCCTGCCACCGGCGGCGCAAATCTCCCACTACTTTGTGGGTGGGGGCCACCATGCCGGTATCGCCGATAACCAGCGTAAACGGGCGACTTACCCGCATCCGCTCGATGGGCCGTTCTTTAATGAAGAAGACGGGCTGCTCAAAGGCAATGACGGTATTATCCACACCGGAGGGAGTGCCGTGATACAGTTTTTCCACCTCAAAAACCAGGCCCGATAATTTGGCAGGGGGCAGAGGTTGTCCCAGATATTGGGCCAGGGCGCGGGCAATGGCCGTCGAAATGGCGGCCCCGCTGCCCAAACCCCGGCCCAGGGGAATGGCCGAACTGACGGTCAGCCGGGCATCCGGCTCCGGGCAATCGAAATGGCGCAGCGTGTTGCGGATGATGAGAGCCAGCGGGTCATCCGGCGCGGCCTGGCCCAGCGGGTAGCGGCGGCCCAAGTCCGGAGCGTCAATTGTGAGGCCCGACCCGGGGGAATCGGGCTGAAAAGAGGCTTCGGCCCGCACCTGGAGCACCGGCGCGGCGATGGCCGGTCGCCGGTAAACGACGGCGTGTTCCCCAAACAGGATTACTTTGCCGGGCGCGGAGGCGCTAATCTCAGGCATCGTCAATGGCCGGCTCAATCGAAGGGAGGGGGTCTGCAGAAAGTTTGTCGGTGTCATCCGGCTGGATTTCCAGAAAAGTCAGGGTCCAGACTGTGGATTGGTACACCAGATATAGCCCGGAGGCAAAGCTACCCACCAAAATCAGAACCAGTAATGCCAGGGGAACCCCGGTGATCGCGGCCCCCAACCAGGAATTGGCGATGAAATAGACCAGCGCCGCCGGAAGGCCGCCCACCACCAGGGCCATCACCACCGACAACGGCAGCACTGTAAATAACGATAAAATCCCCCAGCCGATACTTACCCCCAGCATCAACAGCCACACCACAGCTACATCTTTGAGCCGGGCCTTGATACGGCCAAAGGAAGTCCGTAAACTGGAAAATACCCCGTGTTGGGCCAGAGCCGCTTCGCGCCAGGCCAACTCCCGCCACGGAGAAATGACCGCGTTGATAATAATCAGCAACAGCACCACAAACATAATGGCGATGATGGTTAAAACGACGCCAATGACCATCAGTGCGGTTTCGTCGGTGATGAGTAGCAGCAAGGGCGCAAAGGCCACCGCCAGTAAAACCAGGCTGACGACCGCTAAAGGCAGGCCGATAACCAGGTTGATTAAGAACAGCCGCCAGGCTCCAACGCCCCAACCCAGCCGCCAGCCATCGGCGAGGGAAGCAGTCTCGGTTTCGGTGATTTGCCGGACCATGCGGATTATCGCGGTTTGAGCCACATATCGCAAGACCGCCGCCACCACTGCCAGCAAAATAATAAGCAAGACCACCGCCACCCCAATCGCAATAAGGGTGTTGGCATCAAAATCCGGCAAGTTGGGGGCATCGAACTGCTCCCCAAAACTACCAAAATCATCGCCGGAACTGCCGGAGAAGTTGAAATTACCACCCCCTCCGCCACCGCTTCCGCCGCACAGGGCGAAAATGAAACCAAACAGCCAGAGCGGTTTGTACCGCCAGGTAATTTTCAACGCTTTTTTGAGCAAGTCAAAATGGTTCATAGCCGGCCTCTTTTAAGTTAAAAAAGCGGACAGCCGATTTTAGGACTGTCCGCTTAACGGGGAATATAATTTGCAGATATTCAACCTCTGCGGGGCAATGGTGAGATACACAGAAATTTCGCCGTTTTTCTTGCCTGGTTCTGTGAAACTCCGGAGCATCTTTACTTCCTTTGCTGTACCTGAGCCGCCACCCACCACGTTTTCAAGCGGCTTGTTTTATGTGGGAACCATTATCGGTTAAATAGCCTTCTACTTCGCGGCGAGATTTGTTAAACCGGCGGAGTAACTGCTTGTCGTTGTCGCGCAGGGCGTTAATGGTTCGCTGGGAACAGGCTGAGCAGCCTAACGCGGCTTTGTAACTGCTCAAATCGCAGTTGAGGCAATCGCACAACTTAATCATCATATGAGAAAACGCCAACGCATCTTCGTGGGTTTCAGGGAGCAAAGCGATACGCTCGGTCAGGGCCTGCCATTCTTCACCCTTTAGCTTTTTCAGGCCCGTTACCCGGGAGTGTGGAAATAGGATTTCGCATCGAGAGTACATTAGTCTAAACCTCAAAATCTTTTACAAATTATTGCCCCCATTCTTTAATAGAAGAATGAGGGCAATCAAACCGTAGTTCATTTAAATTGTAGCACAAGTTTCATTGAATATTGCTCAATAGAATATATGATAACTAAACCGTCATTTGCTGTCAAGTAACTGGGAAAAAATTCAGCAATTCCAAATTCAAACCCAGACCTGCACAGAGATATGGCGGCTCTCGGGCGGGAATCCGCAGACCGGGCCGCTACGGAGTATGCCGGCAAAGTCATTAGTTAATTTGTAACCACTACCCAACTTTGTAATTTGGTAGGCTGCCGATTTTGGATGTAATATTAGACCGGATGCACAATCACAATTTAGCGCAGGAGACCTATGACATATAACAAAGTTGTTCTTGACGGACAAAGTCTAACAATCAAAGAGGTTATGGCCGTGGCTTATGGCCAACCCGGCAGCCCTCAGGTGGAACTGGCTCCGGCCGCGACCCTGCCGGTCGAGCGGGCGGCTGCTGCCGTGCGGCAGCTTCTGGAACGGGGAGAGGTAGCTTACGGCATCACGACCGGGTTTGGCGCATTTAAGGACCGGTTGATTTCGGCGGAACAGGTTGAAACTTTACAGCATAATATCGTGGTCAGCCACGCGGTCGGCACCGGCGCTCCTTTTGATGTCCCAACTACGCGGGCTATTATGCTGATTCGAGCCAATACCCTGGCCCGGGGTCATTCCGGGATTCGATTGAGTACCCTGCAACTGCTGTTGGATATGCTCAACCGGGGCGTGCATCCCCGCATTCCGGAAAAAGGCTCGTTGGGAGCCAGCGGCGACCTGGCCCCTCTGGCCCACATGAGTCTGGTGCTGATTGGGCTGGGTGAGGCGGAGTTTCAGGGTGAACTTTTGAGCGGGGCCGAAGCGATGCAACGGGCCGGGCTGGAACCGGTAAAACTGGCCGCCAAAGAAGGCTTGGCCCTGACCAACGGCACAACGGTTATGTGCGCCCAGGGGGTGCTGGCCGTGCAGCAGGCTCGGCGGCTTAGCCGGGTAGCCGATGTGGCCGGCAGCCTCAGTTTGGAAGCGCTCCACGGCACACCTTTGGCCTTTGATGAACGGATCCATCAGGTGCGGCCGCATCCCCGCCAGATGAATTGCGCGGCTTATCTGCGGGCGCTGTTGGCCGATAGCGCCTTTACCCGCCATCACGACCCCACCAACGTGCAGGATGCCTACACCCTGCGCTGTATTCCCCAGGTCCATGGCGCGGCCCGCGACGCCATTGCCTACGCCCGCTGGGTGGTAGACATCGAGCTGAACGCGGTGACAGATAATCCGCTGATTTTTGTTGATGAGGAAACCGACGAAATTACGGTCCTGTCCGGCGGCAATTTCCACGGCGAGCCGTTAGCCATCGCCATGGATTATCTGGCCATCGCCCTGACCGAACTGGGGAACATTTCTGAGCGGCGTATTATGCGCCTGACTGATGAGGCCAGCAACGCCCACACGCTGCCTGCGTTTCTCACCAAAAACGGGGGGTTGAACTCCGGTTTTATGATTACCCAATATACCGCCGCGGCTCTGGCTACGGAAAACAAGGTGCTGGCCCATCCGGCCAGCGTGGATACTATTCCCACCTCGGCCAACGTGGAGGACCACGTCAGTATGGGCAACACCGCCGCCCTCAAGGCGCGTCAAATTTTGGACAATGTCGAACATATTCTGGCGGTCGAGTTGTTGGCCGCGGCTCAGGGTGTAGATTTTCGGCGGGAAACAGTGGGGCAAGCGGCTCGACTGGGAACAGGCACCCAGCCGGTTTATAACCTAATTCGGCAACACGCCCCTTTCATCGAAGAAGATACCATTCTGTATCAATATATAGATACCGTGAAGTCATTGATTACCACCGGTCAAATTGTTAAGGCGGTTAATGCCGTTATTGGCGACGACCAGTTCCCGGAAGACCATTGAGGGATAAGCATTGTTGCCGTGGGAAAGCGCCAAACTCTGGTTACGTCTGTCCGGGTCAGAAGACGGAGTCAACCGTGGGTTTGTTTACGCCGTGCGGCAAAATCTGTTTGGGGATTATCCAAGCCAGCCCCGTTGTTGCCATTGCAGAATTTTTCCGCTGTAATCCAGGGCCAGCAGGGCCGTCCCCCGCAGCCAATGGTGGCCGATATATATCGCATAGTCATTGGTTATGATTTGTTGCCAATGGTAGTCTGCCGGCTTGCGACCATGTGACTCCAGCTTGCCGAACATGGTCAACGGCGGGCCATCACCCGGAACGGCCTGGTGAACTGTGCCCCCAGTTTGAGCAATAACCGGGGCAGCGGTGATAGCCAGATTGTATTTCACGGAAGGCAGCAGAGCGCTGGCCTGACTCACCGGCGTGATGCTGACGTGCAGCCGGTGCCGGTCCAGTTCATCGTTGATTTTGCGTTGCAGCTCCTGCTCCAGTTCGCCTTTGAGGGCCGCGTCCTGCTCCGGATTGTCGCTGTCAATTTCGGCAATGAGCCGCCGGTAAAAGCTGGTTAGCCGGCGTATCGTTTTTTGTAACCGGGCGCGGGTCTGCTGGTTCAGATCGGCTACCCGCGCTTCGACCTGTTGCCGCACGGCGGTTGTGGCCTCATCCAAATGTGGTTTGGCCGATTCCAGCGGCGATGGCAAAGTTGGGGCTTTGGGCAAAGGGGCAAGTTGGGGTAGCCGAGCCTCGATGTTCGGGAGGCGTTGACCGGCTTCATCCAGCACGATGCTTTCCACGGCCTCTTCTTTTTCATCAGAACTGTAAATTACCCGAAAGTTGAAAAGTTGGAGCCACCTGTTTTGCCGCTCGACCGCTGTTTCAATCACCCGGAATCGGGGCTGTCGCAGCGAGGGACCCGGCGCAGGCTCGATTGCCACCGTTATCTGGCGGGGGAATTCCAGCCGGGCCGTTTCCCCCTGTCCGTCCAGCAGAGCCAGCATCCGGTCCAGAGTGCGGCTGCCGTACACCAGCAAATCCTCGTGCGGCGATAACTCCCGTGCCTGACCCTCGGTCCGGGGAAAAACCAGATAAAGCCTGTCTTTGCCAAAATGATCGGCCAGTCGCGGCGGCAGGTCAACCGTCCACTCATCAGGATGGGCCGTGATTTTCGCGCCGAAGTAGGTAAAAAAAGTGCGGGCAAAGGCTTGAATATCGGGGCGGGGGAGGGCGGCGCTCATAACTCATACACCTCGTCAATGGCATCCAGCAAGTCAGACAACTCATCAGAGGCT
>Ga0180430_10001767_pt1 | contig 20473 bp, 17 predicted proteins | sample SS_ome_9_FD_132999 | JGI IMG/M metagenome (GOLD analysis project Ga0180430, IMG submission 132999) | Hypersaline lake sediment archaeal communities from the Salton Sea, California, USA - SS_1_S_2 metaG | ecosystem: Environmental > Aquatic > Non-marine Saline and Alkaline > Hypersaline >... | reverse complement strand
GTCATGGCGGGCAAGGTCGGATAAGCGAGCTTATCGGACCTTGCCCGCCGTTCATGACGACCCGCCGAAGCTTGGGCGGGCGGAGCCAGGCAAGCAACGCCCAAGCCAAGGGCCAGGAAGCCAAAAGGCGGGTTCTTCATCAACAACAGGGGCTGCGCCCGCAGGGGCGGAAGACCCCGAAGGGGGCTGAGCTCGAGGACGCAGACCCCACCAAAATCCTCTTCCGTTCCTTCACAGCTCCTTCACGGTCCCATCGCGATAAATCTTGGCAATGAACGGTCGGCGGTGGTTCTTGATGAATCGCCGGATGCGGGGGATCGCCTTGAGGATGATCTCGGCAGACTGGGGACCGGTGAGGTTCTTGGACACCACGACAAACATCCCGACCCTGGCTTGCCGTGCGGCTGTCGTTTCGAGATGACGGTAGCGGATCCGCTCATCACGGGTGATGACGTACCATTCCTTGCGACCGACCGCCGGCAGCCACTGGTCGTCCTGGGCGTCTATCGGAAAATGATCGTCGTGCAGTTCGATCTGGAGGCCGGCTTCGCGGAGAGGCTCGGCGATCTTGTTCTTCCCCATGCAGCGATCGATGAAAAAGACGGCGGTGTCGAGCGGGTCTTCGGATTTTACGCGGCGGCGAGCTCGCAACGGATGGCTTCCTCGATCATGTCACGTTTGCAGTCGTAGTCCTCGGCCAGCTCCTGCATCGACTCGCCGGCCTTGTAGCGGTCGGCAAGAACCGAGGTAGGGATGCCGGTGCCGGTGAGTACGGGACGACCAAAAGCAATCCGTGGGTCGATGACCACGTTGGTGGGTTGAGCAGGATCTGCCATGCCGACATGGGTGAAAGGATAAAGCCGGACGGCAAGCCCCTTCTTGTCGTGCTCGACGCGCCTGAGGTGCGCTTTGAGGATCTCCCGCATGGCTGTCTGCCCCTGCATGGTGACGTTGATCAACTGGCCGAGGTGGTCGATGAAGAGGCTCAGTCCGTCGGTCTTGAAGCGAACATCAGCCAACGGATGATCAACTCCGTAGTTCTCCTGCAGATGTTCGATGGCCGAACGGACGTTGGGCATCGCGATACGATGCTTCCGCCGGATGGCGGCCAGCACGTGTACCTCGACCATGTTGGTAAAGGAGAGCAGGCGGTTGTTTTTATCTGGCAGCGTGATCAGTGGTTCGAAATAGCTTGATCCGTCGGCGACCTTGTACTTACGACCAGCGACCCAGGAGCGCACGGTGGCGGGCGGGACGGAGAGGTAGTGCGCGGCTTCGGAAACCGAATAGGTCGGCACCTGACACGGGTCAGTGTTTTTATACAGGTCGGCCACCGTCTCTCCCCTCCTTGGGTTGGCTGTGGATGCTCTCGCCAGTGACCTCAGTATAGCATATCGGGTGACAATATTACCGGTAACGAGTAGACGAATAGTATCAAAATAGTATTATAATTTATGCTTGGAAAGATACGAGAACTGATTGCTGAGCTGAAATCAGCGGGTTTCGTGGATAGGGGTGGCAAGGGAAGCCACCACAACTTCAAGCATCCGGTGGGCGTCCGACTCACCTTGAGTGGAAAACTTGGTGATGACGCAAAACCTTACCAGGAACGGGCAGTACGGAAAGCCATCGAGAGCGCCGAATGATGAAGAAGAGTGACAAATACCTGAAGATCGTCGAGTGGTCAGAAGAGGATCAGTGTTACGTAGGAACATGTCCCGGACTAATGAGCGGCGGAGTCCACGGCGACAAAGAGACCAAGGTTTACAAGGAACTGTGTCAGGTCGTGGAGGAATGGATTCAGATTTGTGAAGAGGACGGTGAGCCTCTCCCTCCAGAAACCGCCGGGCGTGAGTATTCGGGCAAGTTCGTGCTTCGTGTAGGAAAAGAGCTGCACAAGAGAATAGCGATCGAGGCATTGCGGGCCGATAAGAGCTTGAACTCGTACTGTGTTCAGGTTCTTGAGCAGCAGCAGAAAGGTTGACAGACCCCACCGGAATCCCCCTCTGATGACGCGCTTCAGGGCCGCGCTGGACGAGAACTCTATTCCGAATGACAATTTTCTTGCATTGACCGGTGTTTGCCCGTATAATGCCGCGTCTTTTGTGTGTTAAAATTTGTTACATTATTTGTTTTCAATGACTTAGGCTCTTTGCCCTTGGTCGGTTGATTCGCGGCGGCAGCTTGCCGCCGATGTTCGGAGGGTATTCAAATGGCACACGTCATTACCGATGAATGCATCGCCTGCGCGGCCTGCGAGGCCGAGTGCCCGGAAGAGGCCATCAGCGAGGGCGATCCCATTTTCGTGATCAACGCCGAAGCCTGCACCGACTGCGGTGCCTGCGCGGAAGTCTGTCCGGTGGAGTGCATCACCGCTCCCGAATAGACGCCTGTCGATGGGTGGAAGGGCAGGGTGGCAGACACCCTGCCCTTGCCATGTACGGCAGTCATTTCCTTCCGTCTGTCCCGTCCCGATTCACCGGTTTGAGTACACTCCTGTAACCGAAGTCAAAGTCTTGTCAATTCCCGGTGCTGGCGCCAATAAACCGGCATTTCCTGAATCCCTCCTTAGTCGCTGAAATAGAACCACTTGAAACCAGGATGGCCGCAGGGCCGTGCTGGCATCGTCGTTGCTCTATCCCTTTGCGTGGGTTTTGAAATTGAACGCCCGGGGTCCAGCGGGGCCCGGTAAACGGGAAGGGGCCGGCGATGTTCAGACTCTTCTGGAACAGATCACGGTGCAGCGATTGCGGGGCCTGCGTCGATAACTGTCTCCGCGACTGCATCAGCCGCAGTGCGGGCGGCACGATGATCGGCGGCGGGCACGCCTGCGCCGGTTGCGGGTTCTGTGTCGACGGATGCCCGGGCGGCGCCCTGCGCCTGGTCTGGGACCGCTCGGCCAAGGACCGGGACATGGTCCCCGAAGAAGAGGACTTCTATCCTGAAATCCCGCACTTCCTCAAGGAGTTGATGCAGCTGGGCCGCCCGGGCAAGGTCCGGGCCACCATGTTCGACTGCATCGCGCTGCTGCCCCCGGACGAGGAAGCGCGCCAGGGCGTGCGCCGGGTGGTCTTCCGTGACCGATTCGACACCCATACACCGATGATGTACGCCAGTGAGGAACTGCGCCGGTCGGCCCTGACCAGCACCGGCGACTTCAGCGGCGCCTGCCACACCACCCCCGGATCGGTGACGCACCGGGTGCAGGCGGAGAGCAAGCACTGCATTCCCGACGGCGAGGCCAAGGCGGCCTGTGCCGGGCCCGACTGCCGGGACTGCCTGCTCTGCAAGGCGGCCCTCGACGAGGGCGTGGACGGGGCCCGCCTCGGCGACAAGAAATGGGCCGACGCCATCGACGACGGTTTCGAGACCTGCCCCCTGACGCTGGCCCGCTGCCCCTACCTCAAGGAGCAGCAGGAGTCGGTCTGATCCTGTGCTACAATCCTCGCTCGCCTGAACACGTGTATCGTCGAATACGGGTGACGCGATGGATCGTACGCCGGCCGAAATCTTCGAGGAACTGCTGACCCGGGTGGAGAAGCCTGCCCGCTACGTCTCCGGCGAGCGGGGCGCCCCGGTGGACCCGCGGCCGGGCCCCGGCCAGGTGCGGGTGGCGCTGGTCTTTCCCGACGTCTACGAGATCGGCATGTCGCACCTCGGGCTGCGCGTCCTGCGCCACGCGCTGGAGGCGCGTGAGGATGTGTTCGTCGATATCGCCTTTTCGCCCTGGACCGACATGGAACGGGAGATGCGCGCCGCCGGCGTCCCGTTGCTGGGCCACTTCAGCCGGCTCCCGCTCGAGGACTTCGACCTGGTGGGCTTCTCCCTGCAGAGCGAGCTGACCTACACCACGGTGCTCAACCTCATCGACCTGGCCGGGCTGCCGCTGCGCACGGCGGAGCGGGGGGACCACGGGCCGGTGGTCATCGCCGGCGGCCCCTGCGCCTGGAACCCCGAGCCGCTGGCCGAGTTCATCGATCTCTTCTTCATCGGCGACGCCGAGGAGGGCCTGCCCGAGCTGGCCGGTCTCGCCGCCGGCCTCGGCGGGGTGCGGGATGGGAAACGGCTCGACTTCCTGCGGGCGGCGCTGCCGGTGGTCGGCTGCTACGTGCCCTCGATGCCCGCGCCGGAGGGGGTGCGGCGGCGGATGGTGAGCGAGCTGACGCCGGAGCAGATCCCGGCCCCGCCGCTGGTGCCGGTGACCGGTGTCTCCCAGGACCGGCTGGCGCTGGAAATCATGCGCGGCTGCACCCGGGGCTGCCGCTTCTGCGCCGCGGGCTACATCTACCGCCCGGTGCGCGAGCGGGACCCGGCCCAGGTGGTGGCCGCGGCCGAACGGGGTATCGCCGAGAGCGGCTGGGAGGAAGTGGGGCTGGTCTCGCTTTCCAGCTCGGACCACAGCCGGGTGGAGGAGCTGATCACGCAGCTCAACGAGCGCATGGCCTGCCGGCGGGTCTCGGTCTCGCTGCCCTCGCTGCGCGCGGACAAGTTTTCCCCCGAGCTGGCCCGGCTGGTCAAGGCGGTGCGCAAGAGCGGGTTCACGTTCGCCCCCGAGGCGGGCAGCGAACGGCTGCGGGCGGTGATCAACAAGAACCTCAGCCGCGAGGCCCTGCTGGAAACCGTGGAGACGGTCTACGCCGAGGGCTGGAAGCTGCTCAAGCTCTACTTCATGATCGGGCTGCCCAGCGAAACGGAGGAGGACCTGGAGGGCATCGTCGAGATCGCCGAGGCGGTTTCGAAGCTGGGGCGGCGGGGCAAGGGGCGGCCGGGCAAGGCCAATGTCAGCCTTTCGCCCTTCGTGCCCAAGCCGCACACGCCGTTCCAGTGGGCCGCCTTCGGCCCGGTGGGCGAGTTGAAACGCCGGCAGGCCAGGCTGCGCGAGCGGCTGTCGCGGATCCCCGGCGTGACGGTGAAGTGGCACGAGCCGGAACTGGCGCTGATCGAGGCGGTGCTGGCCCGTGGCGGCCGCGACGTGGGCCGGGCGCTGGAGCTGGCCTGGCGCAAGGGCCAGCGCCTGGAGAGCTGGAGCGAGAACTGTTCGCCTGAAACCTGGGCCGAAGCCTTTGCCGAGGCCGGCATCGACGTCGACCGGGAGACCGCCGGGCGGGACCCCGGAGCGCCGCTGCCCTGGGACTTCATCGACGGGGGGGTGCGCCGTTCGTTCCTCGTCCGCGAGTGGGAGAAGGCGATGGCCGGCGAGTCGACGCCGGACTGCCGCACCAATGGCTGTGCGGCCTGCGGGTTGAAGCCGGAGGAATGCGAGTTCCTGCGGCGGGAGACCGAGGGGGAGGCCGCGACCGTGGAAGCCGCAGCTGCCGTTGCGCCGGCCGCTGCGCCGCCGCTGCCGGACCCGCTGCCGGAGCCGCTGCTCTACCGCATCACCTTCAGCAAGGAGGCGCCGGCGGTGCTCATCTCGCACCTCGACACGGTGCGTGCCCTGGAGCGCGCGGTGCGGTCGGCGGGGCTGCGGCCCGACTACTCCAAGGGCTTCTCACCGCGGCCGCGATTCTCCTACGGGCCGCCGCTGCCCCTGGGGCACGCCGGGCTGGCCGAGTTTTTCGAGGGCCGGTTCCTCGAACCGCTCGAGACCGAGAGGGACGTGGGCGCGGTGAACCGTTCGCTGCCCGCCGGGCTGCGGGTCACCACCATCGAGCGGCTGGCCGGCAAGCGGGAGTCGTTCTTCGGCCGGATGCACAGCGCCGAGTACCTGGTCTCCTTCGACGCGGTCGGGGGGGACGGTGGCCTTTTGCGCAGCGCCGGCGAGGTCAGCGATGCGCTGGCCGCGTTCGAGCAGCGTGAGTCATGGCCGGAGGAGAGCACCGGCAAATCGGGCAAGCCGCGCACGGTGGATCTGAAACAGGACGTGCTGGCCCTGGAGCTGCTGGACGGTGAAGAAGGGGCCGTCGTGGTGCGCCTGCGCCTGAGGCTCAGCACCGGTGACCGGCCGGTGGCCGGCTGGCGGCTGGTGCTGGGCCGGCTCTTCGGCCTCGAACCGGCGGAAGTGAACCGCTTGGGCGTGATCCGCACCGGCTTCGACGTACGGTAGAATACTGGCGTCAGGGGAGGAGATGGCGATGCGTGGATATCCTGGACAACCACAGGGGCACCCGGCACGGCAGTTCGACGACTTCGAAGCGTCGAGCCTCTACTGTCCCACCTGCCGCGCGGCCCAGCCGGTGCGACGCCGCCTGCTGCTGGTCCTTCCCGGCGGCGATCTCTACGACTACACCTGCCGTGTCTGCGGCACTTCTGTGGGGTCCCAGCGCGACACCACGCCGCCGCCCGAGCTCGATCTGATTTCCGACTGAACGGCCCGCCGAATTCCGTCCAATTTCCCGTTTAATGTCGCTGCCCGTGATGCCGATTCATAAGGGGAATCTTCGTGTATGGCGCAGCGAGTGGGAAAGGGTGGAACATGGGTCAGAAGAGAGCCGCAACAGCACTGCCGGCAATCCCGCTGGAAGCCCACGCCCCGTCGGGCGTGCTCGGCGTGCTCGACGACCTGTCGAGCATGATCCTCGGTGAACTGGCCACCCGCCGCAAGCTGCAGGCAATCCTCGAAACCCTGAGCGAGCATCTGGACGTGAATGACGCGAGTATCGTCCTCGGCTGCCGTCTCGGCCGGGAACGCCACACGCCGTCCGCCGGTGATCCTCGTCTGGCGGCGCTCAGCGATTACCCGGGGCTGCTGCGCACGGTGGCCGGCGGCGAAGGCACGCTGGTGGCCAACGGCAGCCTCCCCGGTGGCGATTCCCGCGGGGCCGCGTTGAGCGTGCCCATCTGCCGCGGTGGCGGCATCATCGGCCTGCTCTGCATCAGCACGCCGCCCGGCCACGTCGGGCTCAGCCCCTGGGAAATTGATTTCTGCTCGATCCTGGCCAACATGGCCGGTGCGGTGCTCAACGCCGACTGACGCTCACGCTTTCACCGCCAGCCCCGGCAGTTCACGCCCGACGATACCGATCACCGTCGACAGCAGCTCGTCCGCGTCCGCCGTGGCATCCACCAGCCGGATCCAGGGACGGCGCAGGCCGAGGAAGACGTCCCGGACGTCTTCGAGGTAGGCCCGCTTCTCGAACGAGGTGCGCTGCTCGCCGCGGACGTTGATCCGCGCCAGCGCCTCGTCCACCGGCAGGTCGAGGATAAAGGCCAGGTCGGGCTGCGGGGCGAAGGTCTCGTTCTCGGCCATGATCGCCGCCGGGTCCATGCCCAGGGCGCCCTGGTACGCTGCGGTGGAGAGGTAGTAGCGGTCGAGGACCACCGTGGTCCCGGCGGCGAGGTCGGGGGTGATGCCCTGGGCCACGTGCTGCCGCCGGTCCTCGATGAAGAGCGCCGTTTCTTCTTCCGGGGCGATGCCCTTGCGGCCCTCGGTGATGATCCGCCGAAGTTTCCGGCCCGCCGGGCCGTCGGTGGGTTCCCGCCGTCGGGCACACGGCGTGCCGGCCGCTTCCAGGCGAGTGGTGAGCCGGGTGGCGAGGGTCGACTTCCCCGACCCGTCGATGCCTTCGAGGACGATCAACCGGCCGGGGGGCGTGGTTGCGGCCCCGGTCATCAGCGGGCCCTCCGCGGCGGGCGGCGGCGCCTCTCCGGCGGGCCCTGCGGTTCGTCGGGCTCCTGTTTCGGCGTCTGATCCGGTGGCGGCGCTTCCTCCTCCTCGGGGGCGTGGAGGTAGATCATCGAGTGCATTCGGCCGGCGGTGCCGCCGCTGCGGCGGTGCGAGTGGAAGAGGTCGGCCGGATCGTCGGTGGAGGGCAGGCCGCCGTAGATCGAGCGCTCGTGCAGGCCGGCGGCGATAAGCTGGGCGCGCACCGCCGCTTCGAGGTCGAGGTGCGGGCCATCCTCCTCCTGGTGCAGGACGCCTTCCATCCCGTTTTCGGGCAGGGCGGCGGCCACCTGCTGCACCACCTCGTCCCCCACCCGGTAGCCCTGGCGGGAGATCGACGGGCCGATGAAGGCGAGGAAGCGGCCGGCCTGGATCTGGAAGGCGTCGGCCAGCCGCTGGACCACCTTGCCCGGGAGGCCGGCGGCGATGCCCCGCCAGCCGGCGTGCACCGCGGCCACCGTGGTGCCGCGGCGATCGGCCAGCAGCAGCGGCACGCAGTCGGCCGTGGCGATGACCAGGGCCAGGCCCGGTGCGCGGGTGACCAGGGCGTCGCCATCGCGGGGGAAGGTATCGGCGTGGGCCGTCGATCCCACCAGGTGCACCTGGTCGCCGTGGACCTGGTTCAGCTGGACGCTCTTCGTCCACTGCCCCTCCACCGCGTCCCGCGCGGGTTTCCGGGCCAGCGGGTCCCAGGTCTTGCTGCCGAAGAGCACGGAGAAGCGCAGCGGGCGACCGCCCTCGGATCGGGCGGTGAACCAGGGGCTCGTCTCCCGGTCTCTTGCTTCCAGCCAGATGCGGCGTTTCGAGGTTTTCTGGCGCTCAGGCCGCCCGCCCCGCTTGTCGGGAGCAGATTTGACGGCTGCCGAGTCGCCCGCGGGCTGTTGCCGCTGTTGGGCGTTCTTCTTCTGTTCGCGTGGCGGCCGTCCGGCGCCGCTGCCGCGGTTGCGGTCCCGTGGCCGGCGGTGCCGCCGACGTTCAGACCGCTCGCCCTGGCGGTTGCCGTTCCGGGCCCCTTCCTTGCCGGGTTCCTGCTTCTGGCCCTGGGCCTGTCCTTCCCGGTCGCCGTTCGAATTTTTCGGCGGCTTGTCCTGGCCGGGTGCCTTCCGGCCCCGAGGGCGGCGCCGGCGCGAGCCGTTGCCCGACCGGCGTCGGCCGCGTCCTTCGCCGTTCTTCGCTTCCTGGTTCATGTCGTGCTGGCTCCGTTGCCGCCGGGGCTGAAGAGGTTCTTCAGCACCATGCCGGCCATGCTCGGGTTCTCCACCATTCGCCTTTTGCAGTAGGCGATGGCGTCACCCCAGTTCTCGGCGAAGGGGACGTAGATGCGCACCGCCAGGCCCTCGTCCACCAGTTGTCGCTGCACCTTGTCCCGCGGCACCCCGAGCAGCATCTGGAACTCCTGGCTCGACGGGGGCACCCGGTATTCCTCGAGCACGCCCCGGCAGTTGCCGAGCAGCTGCTCGTCGTGGGTGGCGATTTCCACGGTGTGGCCGGCCTCGAGCAGCTTGCGCAGCAGCACGAGGTAATTGGCCTTGATCTCCCGCTTGCGGGTGTAGGCCACTTCGGCCGGTTCGTTGTAGATGCCGATGACCAGCCTGATCCGCGAGGGCAGGTCGGCGAGGTCGTCGATGTCGTCGGCGGTGCGGAAAAGGCGGGACTGCAGCACCGTGCCCAGGGTCTCGGCGGGCCAGGTCGCGCGCAGCTCCCGGTGCAGGCGCAGTGTGGCGCCGGTCAGCCGGTGATCCTCCATGTCGATGGTGGCCCCCACCCCGGCCCGGGCGGCCGCGGCCACGATCCTGCCGATGCTCTCCCTGGCCAGTTCCTCGTCCAGGCCCAGGCCCATGGCGGAAGGCTTGAGCGAGATGGTGGTGCGCGCCGGCTCGTCGATCCGCTCCACCAGGCGCAGGTAGAGGGCCACCTGCTGCTCCACCTCGTCCACCGAGGCGACTTCCTCGCCCAGGACATCAAGGGTGGTGAGCAGGCCGGCCTTTTCGTAGAGCGACCGGGCGGTGGCCAGCGCCGCGTCGATGCTGTCGCCGGCGACGTAGGGGCGGGCGAAGGCCTTGACCAGGAAGGGCGGGGTCAGCCGGTGAACCGCGAACTCCTTGACGATGTCCCAGGCGCCGCTCATGGCCGATCACGATCTCCGTCGGTGAAACTATACTGATATCAACCTTTTCACGTTTTTTGCCGACCCGGTTCGGAACCGGCAGAATAGCACTTTGACGAGGCCTTTTCAACGCGCACCGGCCGTCCCGCTTGCGTCTCCGGCGGCCTCTGTGCTATCAAGAGATCTTTGATTTTCAGGTCTTCCCCCTCCGGAGGTACTGGCGAGAAGATGAATTCCCCCCCGATCAATGGAAAGAACAACGGCCAGGCCGCCGAGCACTGGCTCGAGGCCTATCGCAGCGGTGACCACCTCAAACGGTGGCACTACGACCATCCCAGCCCCGAGCTCGTGTCCCTGGTCAGCTGCGGGCTGATCAAGCCCGGGGCCCGGGTCCTGGAGGTGGGCTGCGGCGCCGGCACCGATTCGATCTACCTTGCCGGCGCCGGGGTGAGCGTCACCGGGTGGGACATCTCGCAGACGGCCATCGACCTGGCCCGGGAGGCGGCGCGTGAGGCGGGGGTGCGGGTCACTTTTCAGCGCGTCGACATCTTTTCGCCCATGGTGCCCCGGACCAGCGTCGACGCGGTGATCGACCGCGGCTGCCTGCACAACATTCCGCTGGAGCAGTGGTCCGAATTCGCCAGGCGGGTGCACCGTTTCCTGCACAAGGGCAGCGGGCTCTACTTCGTCCGCGGCAGCCGCGAAGCCGAAGTGCGGCAGCAGATTTTCACCCCGCTCACGCCGGAGAACCTGACCCGCGGGTTCGCGGTGCGCTTCAGCTGGGGCCGCATCGAGCCGTTCATGCTGCTGGCCAACGCCGGCCTGGTCCCGGCGGCGATGGTGCTCATGCGCGCCAAAGCCAAAGTGGGGTGATCCGGTGTCCCCCGGGCTTTTCCTTTATCGCTGCTGCCTGCTGACACTCCTGCTCCTGGCCCCCGTCCCGGCCACGGCCGACCTGCACCGCTGCGACTGGGTCTACGACGGCGACACCATCCGCCTGGCGGGCGGCGAACGGGTACGGTTGCTCGGCGTGGACACGCCGGAGGTGCACCACCCCGAGCGCGGCGAGGAACCCTTCGGCCGCGAGGCCCTGGAGTTCACCCTCGCCCTGGCCGGCGGCAGCACCGTGGAGCTGCGCTACCACGAGGGGACGACCATCGGCGGGGCCCAGCGGGACAAGTACGGGCGGGTCCTCGCCTATGTCTGGGTCGACGGCGGCCCGCAGGGGCGGGTCTGCCTCAACATGGCGCTGATCGAAGCCGGCCTGGCCCGGGCCACCAGGGCCTGGGCCCATCCCCGCTATGACGCCTATGTCAGGGCCGAGGCGGAAGCCCGGGCCCGCGGGGCCGGGCTCTGGGCCGGGTGGCCCGAGCGCGCGGCGAAAACGGTGCTGATCACGACCCACGGCAAGCGCTACCACCGGCCCGGGTGCCCGCACCTCGAGGGGCGGAGAACCAGGGCCCTCACCCTGGCCGACGCGGAAAAACTCGGCCGGACCGCCTGTCGTCGCTGCCGGCCCTAGCAGCCCCCCCGCCATCGCGAGCCCCCGCGGTCGGGGGCTCGCGATGACGGGAGGGGGGCCTGTGGCACTCGTAAAGACGGGTGACCGAGAACCCGGATCCGCTCCTTGCCACTTGAATTTTCTTGGATTTAGCCTATATTGAAGGGAGAGCGTTTTCATTGCAGTTGCCCCTGGCTCCGCATACCGCGCTCCGATTCGAATTCATCCACCTCAGGCGGCCCCGAACGTCATCGCGGGAATCACGTCGATACTGATCAGCGCCGGCAGGGGATCGGCGCTAAAAGCAACAAATAGTTGATTTTTTGCACTACCACTGGAGGTCCGAGGTCATGAAGTCCTGCTGGAAGCTCTGTGCCCTGGTCTGCCTGGTCCTGCTCACCGCCATGCCGGCGGCAGCCGATCCGGCACACAAAACCGTCACCTTCGACAACGCGTGGGGGAATCCCGGCTTTTCGGTGGCTCGCAGCGGAGAAGACGGTGTCGAACTGGTCTACTCCGTCGGGTCGCTGACCCTCACCCCGGAGCAGGTGCGCGGTGAACTGTTCACCCGTGTCGCCATCCCCGGCGCCATGCTGCCCACCAACGCCGGTGAGCCGAATCTGCCCGGCAGCGGCCGTTACGTGGCCCTGCCCGAGGGCGCCACGGCCCGGGTGGAGATCCTCGACCAGCGCACGCGGTCGTTCCCCGGGGTCAACGTGCTGCCCTCGGCCCGGCTGCCCTTCGACGTGGAGCGGGACGCCCCGATCCCGGAAAAGGACCTCGCCATTTACCAGGGGACGACGCCCTGGCCCAAGGAAGCCGTGAGACTCTCCGCCGTGCGGCAGCTGCGCGGCGTGGACAGCTGTCTCGTGGGGGTCACGCCCTTCAGCTGGGACCCGGCGAGCAAGGAACTGACCGTGATCACCGACCTGCGTATCCGGGTCACCTTCGACCACGAGGGCCGGGCCGTTTTCGGTGACGAGCGCCTGCGCTCCCGCCACTGGGACCCGATCCTCGAGCGTCAGCTGGTGAACTTCGAGATGCTGCCGCCGGTGGACTACAGCGCGCGGGATTATTCCGGGCGCGACGGTGTGGAATACATCATCATCGTTCCCGACGATGCCGACTTCATCGCCTGGGGCCAGACCATCGCCGATTTCCGCATTGAGCAGGGCATCTCCTCCCAGGTCTACACGGTGACCGACCTCGGCGGGAACACCGTTTCGGCCATCGAGACCTTCATCGACGATGCCTACGCCAACTGGGCCACCGCGCCGGTGGCCTTCCTGCTGCTCGGCGACTACGCCGCCGACGGCCTGACGGGCGGCATCACCAGCCCCAGCCAGTCCCACCCCTACTCCGGGACCTTCATCACCGACAACGCCTACGCCGACGTGGACGGAGACCACCTGCCGGACCTGATCAACGCCCGGATCACCGCCCGCGACGCCGGTGAGCTGGCGATCATGATCAACAAGTTCATCGACTACGAGGAGAACCCGCCCACCGCGGCGAACTTCTACACCAACCCCATCGTGGCCTGCGGCTTCCAGACCGAACGCTGGTTCCAGCTCTGCACCGAGGTGATCCACGGGTTCTGGGAGAACGAACTGGGGCAGAGCCCGGTGCGCCAGTACAACATCTACTACGGCACACCCACCGCCGGCGACCCCTGGTCGAGCAACGCCAACACCTCGATGGTGGTGGACTATTTCGGGACGGCGGGCCTCAACTACATCCCGGACACCATCCCCGCCGAGATCGACTGGAACAGCGGGTCGGCCGCGGGGATCAATGCGGCGATCAACGCCGGGGCCTACATCCTCCAGCACCGTGACCACGGCGGCGAGGACGGCTGGGGCGAGCCGGACTACGGCATCTCCAACCTCAGCGGCCTGTCCAACACCATGCTGCCCTGGGTCTTCTCCATCAATTGCCTCACCGGCCGCTTCGACTACTCGAGCGAAGTGTTCGCCGAGGCGTTCCACCGCATGGAGGGCGGCGCCCTGGGCGTCACCGCGGCGACCCAGGTCTCCTACTCCTTTGTCAACGACACCTATATCTTCGGGCTCTATGATTCCATGTGGCCTGATTTCGATCCCGGCTACCCCACTGCCGGGCGGGCCACCGGCACCGCCGACCTGCGCCCGGCCTTCGCCAATGCCAGCGGCAAGTATTACCTTCAGGCCTCGAACTGGCCCTACAACCCCAGTGACAAGGAGATCACCTACGATCTCTTCCACCACCACTCCGACCCCTTCCTCACGCTCTTCTCCCAGGTGCCCGCCACGCTGAATGTCAACCACGCCGGCGTGCTCTTCGCCATGGCTCCGCACTTCACGGTCACCGCGCCGGCCGGCTCGCTGATCGCCCTGACCCGCAACGGCCAGATCCTCGGCACGGCCGAGGGCACCGGCTTCCCGGTGATGATCACCATCCCCGGGCAGCTCCCCGGGCCGCCGAACATGACGATCACGGTGACCAAAGCCAACAGCTACCGCTACCAGACCAGCGTGGAAGTGATCCCCCAGGAGGGGCCGTTCGTCTCCTACGAGAGCCACCTGCTCGATGACGACAACAGCGGCAGCTCCAGCGGCAACGGTGACGGCATCGCCACGCCGGGCGAAACCGTGGAGCTGCTGCTCGACCTGCAGAACTACGGCGTGGACACGGCCTACGGCGTCAGCGCCACGGTGAGCAGCGCCAGCCCGCACCTCAACTTCCTCGACAACAGCTCGGCCTACGGCGACTTCGCGCCCAGCGAGACGAAGACCAACGCCGACGGCCTGGTCTTCGAGGTGCTGGGCAGCTGCCCCCACGACGAGGTGATCCAGTTCACGGTGAGCGCCACCGACGGCACCGACACCTGGGAGTCCTACTTCAGCATCACCGTGGAAGCGGCGCAGATGGCGCTCGCCGGCCAGCTGGTGATCGATTCGCCGAACGGCAACAACGACGGCGACGTGGACATGGGCGAGACGGCCTACGTCGAACTGGACGTGGAGAACCTCGGTGCGGTGAACACCACCAACGTCACCGTGACCCTGACCAGCAACGACCCCGGCTACGTCACCCTGCTCGACGGCGAGGCCGATTATCCCGACATCGCCGCCGGCGGCAGCGCCACCAGCCTCAGCCCGCACTTCCGCTTCAGCGTCGACCTCTCGACACCCTGCGGCGAGCAGCTGAGCTTCGACGCCACCATCGCCACCGACCAGGGGTCATCCACCGACACGCTCTACGTGCAGGTCGGCGGCACGGGCCTCTTCTTCGAGGACGACATGGAGAGCGGCGAGGGCGACTGGTCGCACTACGCCGACGAGGGCATCGACGACTGGGCGATCATCACCTCGAGCTACGCCCACAGCCCGTCCAGCGCCTGGTACTGCAGCGACACCTACGACCTGAAGGACGACCACCTGGTCACCCCCGAGCTGGTGATCACCAACCTCTCCGAGTTCACCTTCTGGCATTACTACAACATGGAGAGCGGCTATGACGGTTGCGTGATCGAGATCTCCACCGACGGCGGCAGCACCTGGACGGACCTCGGGCCGAACATTACGTCGGGCGGATACAACGACACCATCTCCACCTCGTTCTCCAACCCCATCGGCGGGCGCGAAGCCTGGTCCGGCGAGAGTTCCGGCACGACCCAGGTGGTGGTGGACCTCTCCGGTTACGCCGGCTCAACGGCAAACGTCCGCTTCCGCCTGGCCACCGACACCTCGGTGAGCGACGACGGGTGGTATGTGGATGACGTGCTGGTCACCGGCGCCGAGTGCCAGCCCTGGAGCGGCGGCGTGGACGACACGGTGGCCGGAGCCGTGGCCTGCCTGCCCGAGTCGGGAGTGCTGCCCTTCACCGCGTCATTCCAGGTGCAGATCGACAACCTCACCGACAGCAACCGCCAGGCGGCCGCCCGCCTGGACCTGGTGCTGGCCAACGGCACCGGCTACGGCAACTGGCGGGCCGGAAACACGGTTCTCAGCCCCGGTGAAGTGTTCACCGTCAACTGGAACCAGCAGTTCCCGGCCCTCGGCTCCCTGGTCGGCGACAACGTCTTCACCCTGCTGGTGGAGGACGTGACGCCGGCGCCTTACAACCAGCCGCCCTACCTGCCTTCGGGCGACACCGACACCGGCGCCTGCACGGTGACCGGCGTGGCGCCCTAGGCCCGGCGCCTGCCCGGAACCACCGGGCGGCGGGGGGCGTGAATACATGAACCGGGGCCCGGCCTGCGCCGGGCCCCTTCGTTCCGGGGCTTCGGTCCCGGTCACGGCGCTCGTTCGCCCGAAAGGCAGGTACCGATGAGACACCGCAGTCGCCCCCTCCCGTTGCTCGCCCTCTGTCTTCTCTTCATCGCATCACTTGCCCCGCCGGTAACGGCACACGCACCGAGCGCGCTGACCTCGGCGCTGTTTCAGACGCCGGTTGATGTTGATCATCCGACGGACACCGTTGACGTCGGCGGTGAACGCTGGCAACGCCTGGAGGCACGGGCCAACACCCACCGGCCCGGCCGGCAATACGAACCGGCCCTGCTCATCGGCGAAGACGGACGGTTCACCGTGACCTGGCAGAGCCGTCGCCAGGAGGGGCGGGGGCACGAACTTTACGCCCAGCGCTTCGATCCGCTGGGCCGGCGGTTGGGAGGCGAGACGCGGATCAACGAGGCCCTGCGCCCGGACCAGGGCAACGTCTGCGGCACGCTGCTGGAAAACGGGACCATCGCCTGCAGCTGGCAGGCCCTGGGACAGGACGGCAGCCTTGGCGGCGCGGTGATCCGGATGTTCGACGGTCGGCTCGTCCCGCTCACCGGTGACCTGGTGGCCAACGAGCGGACCAGCGGCAACCAGGCGGACACGGTCTGTGCCGCGTTGCCCGATGGCGGCCTGCTGGTGGCCTGGAGCGGCCCCGGCGACCAGGGCGCCCTGCCCCGGGCCTGGGCCCGTTGTTTCGATGCCCTGGGCCGGCCCGCCGGCCCCGAGTTCCGGCTGGGCCACGCGGCCCTGGCCGGTGAGAAACTGCCCGCCGTTGCCGTGTTTCCCGACGGCGGGTTCGTGGCGGCCTACGCGGCCCTGGACGCCGACGGCCGGCCGGCCGGCGTCTACGGCCGGCGCTTCTCCGCCGATGGCGACGCCGGTGCGCCCCGGAAACTGAACGGCGGCGCTGACCTGGGCGCTATCGAGCCGGTGGTGGCCGCGGCGCCCGACGGCCGGTTCCTCGCCGCCTGGCTCGAGCATGGCGGCGAGCGGGCGGATTACGACGTGCGCGCCATGCTCTTCGGTGCTGACGGCCGTCCCCGCGGACCGGCCTTCACCGTGCACGAGTCCACCGCGGGGATCCAGAACGCCCCGGCCGCGGCGTTCCTGCCCGACGGCCGGTTCGCGGTGGCCTGGAACCACTGCACCGAGGGGAGCCGCGGTTCGGATGTCATGGCCCGCCTCTTCCATGCCGGCGGCGACGCCCAGGGCCGCTCATTCCGTCTCACCCGCGCCGCTGACGGTGAACAGCGCCTGGCCGGGGCCACCGGCCGGCTGCGCCTGGCCGCCGGCGACCAGGGCCAGCTGGCCCTGGCCTGGAGCGGGGCAGGGGAGGGGCCGGCCGACGACCATGGCGCCTTCTTCACCCTGCTGCTGCCGGAGCGGGCGCACATCGTTGCCGGAGCGGAGGCCGAGGCGGAAGTGCGGCGGACCGCGGCCTTCGACGCCATCCGCACGGCCTGCGACGCGGCACGGGCCGGCCGGCCTGCCGTCGGTGACGAGCCGCGGGTCTTTGCCGGCCTGGCCGACGAGGCCGTGCCGCACCAGCCGCCGGTCTGGGACCCGAAGCGGCGCGTGGAGCAGCTGCCCTACGGCGGTGACCCCTCACCGGTGCCCCTGGCCGACGACGGGTTCTTCGGCGTGGCCAGCACCGGCTGGACGCCGCCGGACCCGCACCTGGCCGTGGGGCCGGAGCACGTGGTGGTGATGACCAACGGCGCCATCGCCTTCTTCACCAAGGAGGGCACGCAGACCTTCATCGATGAGATCGAGGACAGCTACGGGTTCTGGGGCGGCCAGGGCGCGACGAACTTCGTCTTCGACCCCGAAGTGATCTATGACCCGCACGCCGGCCGCTTCATGGCCATGGCCAACGAGCGGGGCACGTCGAGCGACTCCTACTTCCTGCTCGCCGTCTCCGACGACGCGGACCCCAACGGCACCTGGTACAAGTACCGCATCAATGCCACCCCCCACTGCGGCAGCACTATCGACTCGCCGAACATCGCGGTGGACGGACAGGCGGTCTACCTCACCGCCGATTGCTGGACCAGTAACAACTACGTGATCTACATCCTGGACAAGACGCCGCTGCTCAGCGGCGGCAGCGCCACGGTGACCAATGTCCTGACGATCAGCGGTCCGCAGTCCCACGGCATTCCGGTGACCTATGGCAGCGCCCCGGCGATGTACATGATCGAGCACTTCGAATCGAGCTCGAACACGTCCGTGCGGCTGCACGCGATCACCGATCCGCTGGGTACGCCGTCCCGGGTGACCCACACCCTCACCGTGCCGTCCTACTCGCCGCCCGAGGACCCGCCGCAACTGGGCAGCTCCATCCGGCCCGAGACCTTCGACAGCCGCTTCTGGAGCTGTGTCTGGCGCAACGGTTCGCTCTGGGCCTGTCACCACGTGGGCGGTTCCCGGGTGCTGGCCCGCTGGTACGAGATCGACACCGGCAACTGGCCGGCTTCCGGCTCGCCGTCGCTGGTGCAGTCGGGCACGGTGGACCCCGGCAGCGGAGTGCGCGCCTTCTTCAACGCGATCTCCGTCGACGATGCCGGCAACGCGGCGATGGTCTTCGCCCGCTCGTCTTCCAGTGAATACATCTCAATGGCCCGGGCCTCCCGCTGCGCCGACGATCCCGCGGGCACCATGCCCGACCAGGCGATCCTCAAGGCGAGCACCACCGGCTACAACACCAGCCGCTGGGGCGACTACAGCGCGGTGGCCGTGGACCCGGCGGACGGCGTGACCTTCTGGATGCACCATGAATACACCACCTCCTCCAGCAGCTGGAGCACCTGGATCGCTTCCCACGATCCCGAGTGCACGCCCCAGGTGGTGGACACCGTGGCCACGACCCTGGGCTGCGTGCCGGACAGCGGCACCCTGCCCTTCGCGTCGCAGTTCTGGGTGCAGCTGGAAAACCTGACCACCGAGAACCGGCGGGCCGCGGCGCGCATCGACGCGCAGATCGCCTCCGGCGGCGTTTTCGGAAACTGGCGGGCCGGCTGGACCAATCTCGACCCCGGCGAGGTCTTCACCACCTACTGGAACCAGAATTTCCCCGCGCTGGGCAGCCTGGTGGGGCACAACGTCTTCACCCTCGTCTGTGAGGACGTGACACCGTCACCGTACAACCAGCCGCCCTACGCGCCGGCCGGGGACACGGACAGCGCGTCCTGCACGGTGACCGCCGCGTCACCATAGTGCGTTGCCGGCAGCAGACCTTTCATTGACGGGGCTTTGAGCGGAAGATATACTGAACAGCACGAAAGGGAAAAACGGCCGTGCTGCAAGAAAACGTGCCGGTCCCCGTCTGCTCGATATTGCTGTCTACAATGACATGAATGGTGCGTGGAAATGAGGAAGCTGAGGGCTGTTCTGTCCCTGTTGCGCCAGTGGCGAGGACTCCGCCGCCGGGGCCACCGCCGGGCGGGATATCTCGTCGGCGCCCTGCTCATCCTGCTGGTGATCGTCGTCAAGTGGCCGAAGACGCCGCCGCGGATCGAACCATTCATCTATGCGCATTTTTGAGGGGCGGCCCCGTACGGCCAGCGGAGCTCTTCCTCAGTCATGGTGCGTACAGCCGTTCGGGCACGGTGCCGTCATCGGCCCGGCTCTTCTCCCGCATTCTCGAACAACCGGCTTGGACCGCTCCTTGTCGCGGGGGATCACTATGGTGTACGGCCATGAAGCGGTGGGGCAGGAGGTCCGCTCCTTTTACGAGTGCCATCCCTTCCCCGCGTTCGATGAACAGCGCTTCGCCACCCGCGACGATCTGGCGACGGCTGCCCGCTGGTTCCCCCGCCGACTGGATCGCGACCTGCCCACCGGCATTCGCCTGGCCGACGTGGGCTGCGGCACCGGCCGGCTGGCCGCGCTGCTCAGCCTGCGCGATCGATCGGTGACCGCCGTCGACTTCTCGTCCGCATCCCTGGAGCACGCCCGGCGGCTCAAGCGGGCCCTGGCCCTGGATCGCGTGTCATACGTGAGGGGCGACCTCTTCCGCCTGCCGCTGAAGCACGGCCGCTTCGACGTGGTGCTCTGCCTCGGCGTGCTGCACCACACCGCCGACCCTCGGGGCGGGCTCGAGGCACTGGCCCGGCTGCTGCGGCCCGGCGGCCTGCTGCTGGTGGGGCTCTACAACCGCTACGGCCGGCTGGCCCACCGCCTGCGGCAGTGGCGAGTTCGAGGGAAGGGCCTTCCCGGGGACCGGGCCGTTCTGGAAAGGCGCCTCCTCGGACAGCTGCCGGGGCAGGCTCAGCGAATGGACGATGCGGGCCTCGATTCCTGGTACCACGACCAGTATCTGCACCCTCACGAACGGACCGTGAGCCTCGCCGAGCTTGGTCGCTGGATCTCCGGGGCGGGCCTGGAGCCGCTCGGCGGGTTCCCCGAGCAGAGGCTCCTGGCCGGCGGGCAGCGCCCCGAGCCGTGGCAGCGTGAACCGGCCCCGCCACCGGGTGGCCTGCGGGGGCTTGCGGTGCAGGCGAAATGGGTGCTCACCCTGCGCGGGGCGGGGGGATACTTCGTCCAGGCCGCACGCCTGCCCCAAGGGAACGGCACGGGGGATGGGCGATGAGCGGGAGAACCATCGACCGGGTGCTCTTCGTCCGCACCTCCAACCGTGTCAATCTCAGTCTCGTGCAGCCGCTGGGCATCCTCTACCTCGTGGGCGCCCTGCGGCGGGATCTCGATCCGCCCCCGTCGGAGATACGGGTCATCGACTACGCCCTCAGCGGCAGCACGCACCAATCGTTGTCCCGGGACATCGAATCATTCGCCCCCGACCTGGTGGGGATTTCCGGGCTCACGGTGGAAGCGGACCTCATGCTCCAGGTGGCGCGGCAGGCACGGAACAGCTCCAGCCGGCCGGTGGTGGTGGCCGGCGGCCCCCACGCCACGTCGGATCCCGCCCACCTCCTGGGCTTGGGCACGGTTGATGTCGTCGTGGTGGGGGAGGGGGAGCAGACCCTGCCGGAGCTGGT
>Ga0180430_10001766_pt1 | contig 20496 bp, 16 predicted proteins | sample SS_ome_9_FD_132999 | JGI IMG/M metagenome (GOLD analysis project Ga0180430, IMG submission 132999) | Hypersaline lake sediment archaeal communities from the Salton Sea, California, USA - SS_1_S_2 metaG | ecosystem: Environmental > Aquatic > Non-marine Saline and Alkaline > Hypersaline >... | reverse complement strand
CTTATCAATTAAAATGTAATTCAGCTATCCCTGCTGTCCTTCTCCAGGTGCGTTAGCCCGTAAATAATTGAATCTTCCAGGGCCTGCCAGCTTGCCTCTATGATGTTCTCGGAGACACCGATAGTCCCCCATGTCTTTTCCCCGTCTGATGACTCTATAAGCACCCTTACTACGGCTGCCGTGCCCTGCTTCTGGTTGAGCACCCTTACCTTGAAGTCAGTGAGCTCTATGCTGGAAAGACCGGGGTAACAGCTCTGTATGGCATTCCTCAGGGCCCCGTCAAGGGCATTTACGGGACCATTGCCTTCTGCCGTAGCTATTATCCTCTTACCGTCTATATGTATTTTTACCGTTGCTTCAGACAGCATGCTGCCGTCTTTGGTCTTTTCATTTAAGACCCTGAAGCTTTCCAGGGTAAAGAACTGCTTTTTCTTGCCCCCTGCTTCCCTTACCAGCAGCTCGAAGCTTCCGTCGGCAGCTTCAAACTGGTAGCCTTTATGCTCCAGGTTCTGTATGGTATCCAGGATGGTGCCTACCGTCTCGCTGTCCTGCCCCAGGTCTATCCCCAGTTCCCGGGCCTTAAGTATTATGGACTTTTTCCCGGAAAGTTCTGATATAAGTATCTTCCTGGTATTTCCCACCAGGTCCGGTTTTATATGTTCAAATGCTTCCGGAAGCTTGCTGACGCCGCTGGCGTGCATGCCTCCCTTGTGGGCAAATGCATTATGTCCCACAAAAGGCTGGTGATTATTCGCTATCTGGTTCGCCGTCTCGCTGACAAAACGGGAAAGGCTGGTTATGTGCTTTAGGTTCCCTTTACCCAGACAGTCCTTTCCCAGCTTTATCTCCAGGCTGGGTATTATGGTACAAAGGTCGGCATTCCCGCATCTTTCACCATAACCATTAATAGTACCCTGGACCATTGCTGCGCCTTTGACTACTGATATTATGCTTATGGCATCAGCACAGCCTGTATCATTATGATAATGGACACCCACCGGAAGGTCTATGACCCTGGTGACTTTTTCCACGATCTCCGCCGCCCTTACCGGAAGCACGCCCCCATTGGTGTCACATATGCATATAAAATCTGCCCCGGCTTCGGCAGCCGTTTCCAGGGTCTTTAAGGCATATTTTTCGTCTTGTTCGAAACCGTCAAAAAAATGTTCGGCATCAAAATGGACTTCACCAAAATGATGCTTAAGGTATTTTATGGTATCAGATATCATGGAAAGGTTGTTTTCCGGGGTAGTCTCTATGACTTTTTCTACCTGCATCACAGAAGACTTTCCTACCACGCATACCCCGTCAGCCCCGGATTCGACCAGCGCTTTAAGGTTGCGGTCATCCTCTACATCATTGTCCTTATACCTGGTCATACCGAATGCTATTATCCTGGAATGGCTGCACTTTACCTGGCGCAGCTGCTCAAACAGCTGCATCTCTTTAGGATTTGAGGCAGGAAAACCTACCTCGATATAGTCGATTCCTATACTGTCAAAACGCTCCACCAGTTCCAGTTTGTCCTTTACTGAAAATGATATGTCAGCGCGCTGTATACCGTCCCTTAAAGTAGTGTCATAAATATATATCTTATCTTTCATTTTTTCCTTCTCTGTTTTTCCCTGGTAAAGTTCCTTTTATTTCTACTGCTTGCTGCCGGCAAGCTGCTTTTTTGTATACTCTATATATCCCCCGGAGGCTATTACTTCCTGTATAAAATCCGGCAGAGGCGGCATCTCATAAGTGCTGCCGGATGTTATATTTTTTATAACTCCGCGGTCAAGATCTATTTCCAGCTCATCGCCATCCTGTATATTCTCTGCCGCCCTCGTTACCAGCACCGGAAGGCCTATGTTTATGGCATTACGGTAGAATATCCTGGCAAAAGAAGGGGCTATTACAGCCTGTATGCCGCTGGCCTTTATGGAAAGGGGCGCATGCTCCCTGGAGGAACCGCAGCCAAAATTCTCCCCGCCAACTATTATTTTGCATTCCTGTACCTTCCGGGGAAAATCTGAATCCAGGTCTTCGAAACAGTGGGAGGCCAGCTCCGCCTCATCCGTGGTATTCAGGTACCTGGCAGGTATTATAACGTCCGTATCCACATTATCCCCGTATTTTATGGCTTTCTGCCTTATCTTCATGATATTACCTCCCCGGGTACTGATATTTTTCCTGTAACGGCAGAGGCAGCTGCAACTGCCGGTCCGGCCAGATACACTTCGCTTTTAGGGTGTCCCATCCTGCCTACGAAGTTGCGGTTGGTGGTGGCAACCGCCCTCTCTCCTTCTGCCAGTATTCCCATATGCCCTCCCAGGCAGGGTCCGCAGGTAGGAGTAGATACCACGCAGCCGGATTCTATAAAGATCTCTATAAGACCTTCTTTTAAAGCATCCAGATATATCTTCTGGGTGGCAGGGATTACTATGGTCCTGATGCGCCTGTCTGTCTTTCTGCCTTTTAGTATTTCCGCTGCCATCCTCAGGTCTTCCATCCTGCCGTTGGTGCATGACCCTATGACTACCTGGTCTATTGCCACATCACCGGCATCGGCTGCATCCCTGGTATTTTCGGGAAGGTGGGGATAGGCAACCTGGAGCCCCATACCGGAACAGTCTATCTCATATACTTTCTCGAATGAGGCATCCTGGTCACTTTCATATACCGTATAGCCGGTCTTGCCTTTTGACTCTACATAATCTATGGTCTTATCATCCACACCAAAAAGCCCGAACTTGCCCCCTGCCTCTATGGCCATATTGGCCATGGCGAACCTGGAATCCATGGAAAGCCCGTCTATTACCGGACCTGTAAACTCCATGGCCTTATAACGGGCTCCATCCACGCCTATCATGCCAATAGTATATAGTATGAGGTCCTTACCGGTTATCCACCTGTCCAGCTTGCCCTTATATATGAATTTAAGGGTCCGGGGGACCATAAACCAGAGCTTTCCCGTGGCCATGGCCACAGCTACGTCAGTACTTCCTACACCGGTGGCAGCAGCGCCCAGGGCTCCATAAGTGCATGTATGCGAGTCAGCTCCCACAACAAGGTCTCCCGGGAGAACCAGGCCCTTTTCGGGCAGAAGGGCATGTTCGATCCCCATCTGGCCTATCTCAAAATAGTTCTCTATCTCCTGCTGTCCGGCAAATTCCCTCATCACCTTGCACTGAGCTGCCGATCTTATATCCTTGTTGGGAGTGAAATGATCCGGGACCATCACCACTTTCTTTGCATCAAATACCTTTTCTGCCCCTATTTTCCTGAACTCTTCTATGGCAAGGGGCATGGTTATGTCATTGCCCAGCACCAGGTCAACCGAAGCATTTAATATCTCTCCATGCACCGCATTGACCCTGCCTGAATGGGCAGCCAGTATCTTCTGCGCCATGGTCTGCGGTTCTTTTTTAACTGCCAAATCCTCTCCTTTATCAAATAATAGCTTTTAATCTGTTAGCTGCATCGATATATGCCTTTATGCTGGCTTCCACCACATCTGTGGATATACCGCTTCCCATTACTTCTTTATCATCCTGCTTTGCGATTATCTTTACCTGTCCGATAGCATCTTTTCCACCTGATACTGCCTCGATATTATAATCGACAAGCACCATCTTCAGCCCTGTTGCCTGGTCGATAGCCTTAAAAGATGCATCTATGGGGCCGTCTCCCTCAGCCGAAGCATCTATGGCTGCGCCTTCTGCCCTTATGGTTACCTTAGAGCTGGCTTTTATTGCCGATCCGCTTTCGACCCTGTAGTCCTCAAGCACAAAGAACTCGGCAACATCCCTTATCTCATCGGTTACAATAGCCCTCAGGTCATGCTCGTTTATCTCGCCTTTTTTATCGGCCAGGTTCTTAAACCTCACGAATGCCTTCTCCAGGTCTGCCTCTTCCAGCTGTATGCCCAGCTCTGAAAGCCTCTGTTTGAATGCATGCCTTCCCGAGTGCTTTCCCAGTATGAGCCTTGACTCTTCAAGACCGATATCCTCCGGCCTTATTATCTCATAGGTGGACCTTTCCTTTAACATCCCGTCCTGGTGTATTCCCGCTTCATGGGCAAAAGCATTCTTTCCCACAATAGCCTTATTGGGCGCCACTACATATCCTGTAAGCGATTTTACCAGCCTGCTGGTCCTTACTATCTCACGGGTGTTTATATCACAATCCACTCCAAGGTATTCTTTCCTGGTATCCATTATCATGGCCATCTCTTCCAGGGAAGCATTCCCTGCCCTCTCCCCGATACCGTTTACGGCACATTCCACCTGCCGGGCGCCATGCTGCACGGCCAGCAGTGAATTGGCGACTGCCAGCCCCAGGTCATTGTGGCAGTGCACGCTGACTACCACATCCTCTATTCCCCTTACATTCTGGAATAAATGATCTATAAGCCTGGAAAATTCTTCCGGCAGTGCATAGCCCACCGTATCCGGGACATTTATTACGCCGGCGCCGTTTTCTATGGCTGTCTCAAACATACGGCATAAATAATCCCAGTCGCTCCTGGTGGCATCCATGGCAGAAAACTCGACCATATCAGTATATTTCCGGCTGCGCTTTACCGCCCTTCCCGCCATCTCCAGCGCCTGCTGCCTGGTCTTTTTGAACTGGTACTTAAGGTGTATGTCTGAAGAAGATATAAATGTATGTATTACCGGTCTTTCAGCTCCCCTGAGGGCTTTTCCGGCTGCATCTATATCCCTGTCATTGGCCCTTGCCAGCGCGGCCACCCCGCAGTCTTTTATGATCCGGGAAACTTCCTTTACCGACTCGAAATCGCCGGCAGAGGATATGGGAAAACCGGCTTCGATCACATCCACTTTCAGCCTGGAGAGCTGCTCTGCTATCTCTATTTTCTCCCTTACGTTCAGGTGGATGCCCGGCGCCTGTTCCCCGTCCCGGAGGGTGGTGTCAAATATATATACTTTATCTTTCATATTTTATGATCTCTAATAAAGGTTCACGATCTTTATATCTTTGAAGCCGGAAGCTTTCCTGAACTTTTCCGCCATCTCGGGAGTGACCTCCCTGTCCAGGTTAAGGCCCATGACCGCATCCCCGCTCATCTTTTTCCGCCCTACATGCATGGCTGCAATATTTACATCCAGTTTTCCGAACTCAGTCCCTATCTTGCCTATCTGGCCCGGTATATCCTTATAACTTATAAAAGCCATATGCTCTGAAGGCATCATGTCGATCTCGAACTTATCGATAGCAATGAACCTGGGGATATTCTTTTTCCCGGTTATAGTCCCTGATATGGAAAGGTCGTCATCAGGACCGCTTCCGTTCAGGGTTATAAGGTTCACATAATCACTGGACTCGCTGCTCTTTTCCACCTTTACCTTAAGTCCGGCCTCCCTGGCCACCATGTCTACATTTATGGTATTTATGGTCTCGGCAGAATACTTTTCCATTATTTTTACCAGTATCATGGATGTGAGAACCCTTACATCATTTCCTGAGACCTTCCCGTGATATCCTATGGTCACCTGGCTGAGGTTCCCTTCAAACAGGTCTATGAACAGGCTGCCCATGTCCCCGGCAAGCTGGAAAAAGGGTGACAGCACTTCCATCTGTTCCGGCCTGACCACAGGCGCATTTACCGGATATGCCGCCGTACCGCCATTAAGCACTTCTATCACCTGGTCAGCGATCACCGTGCCTGCACGGCTCTGGGCTTCGGCCGTAGAGGCGCCCAGGTGGGGTGTGCATATGACATTATCCAGCCGGAATACCAGTGAATCAGTGCATGGTTCTGTTTCGTAGACATCCAGTGCGGCTCCGCCTATATGGCCTTCCCTTATAGCTTCTGCCAGGTCCGATTCTACTATTATTCCTCCCCGGGCTACATTGAGTATGATAGTCCCCTTCTTCATCTTTGCAAATTCCTTGCTGTCAAACATCCCCAGAGTGTCCTTGTTCTTGGGAAGATGTATGGATATGAAGTCGGAAGCATCATATATGTCCTCCAGCTTTCCTGCCTTGACTATGCCCAGTTCGCGGAAGCGGTCTTCGGATACAAAAGGGTCGTAGGCGATGACCTTCATGCCCAGGCCCATTACCTTTTTTGCTACCAGACCCCCTATCTGACCAAATCCCACGATACCCAGGGTCTTACCTTCTATCTCAATACCCTTGAATTTTGATTTTTCCCATTTTCCGCTTTTCAGAGAGGCATCGGCTCCGGGTATGCTTCTTACCAGGGCAAACATAAGGGCTATTGTATGCTCAGCTACGGTCACGGCATTGCTGGCAGGAGCATTTACCACTATTATCCCCTTTTTTGTAGCTGCCTCCACATCTACATTGTCTACCCCTATGCCGGCGCGCCCTATTATCTCCATCTTATCGGCTTTTTCAATAATAGAAGCATCAGGCCTGGTGGCGCTCCTTATTATCAGGGCATTATAATCCCCGATGATACCCTTTAGCTCTTCGCCGGATATGCCTTTTTTCTCGTCAACGGTGAAATGCTTTCTCAGCTTTTCCAGGGCCTCGTCTGCCAGCCCGTCTGTAACCAGTACTTTCTTTTTATCATCTTTCATATTATTTACCATCCTGGCTGTCAAGATAATTATTTTCCATGAATATCTTTTGTACCGCAGTTATGCCTGCTCCCGGCTCCAGATCATAGCCCAGGTCAGCAAGCGCCATCTCCAGGGCAGAAAATGCGGTGATAAGGTCGAACATTCCCACATAGCCAATATGCCCGATCCTGAATATCTTTCCTTTAAGTTTTCCCTGGCCTCCGGCAACGGTCACCCCGTATTTTATCCTCATGACTTTGGTAAGCTGCCCGCCGTCTACTCCTTCCGGCACTTTTATGGCAGTGGTCGAAAAACCCCTTTTTTCCGGATCTTTTACCAGCATCTCCAGTCCCAGGGCTTCGGCGCCGGCCCAGGAAGCTTTTGCCAGGGCCTGGTGCCTTTTAAACGCATTGTCCATCCCCTCCTCAAAAAGCATATCCAGTGCTTTGTTTATAGCAACAATTATGGAAATACCGGGAGTCCAGGGAGTCTGGTTTTTCTCCAGCGACTTCCTGGCTGCGCCCAGGTCAAAATAGAACCGGGGGAGATCCGACTTTTCTATCATCTTCCAGGCCTTTTCACTTACGCTTATAAAAGCTGCGCCGGTGGGGGCGCTAAGCCCCTTCTGGGAACCTCCTATGACTATATCCAGGTTCCATCTGTCAGTTTCCAGGTCTGATGCCACCAGGCCGCTTATAGCATCCACTATAAGGATAGCCGGATAGTCTTTTACAATATTCCCTATTGTCTTAACGTCATTTAAGGCACCGGTGGAGGTCTCGCTGAACTGGACCATGACTCCCTTTATGCTGCTGTCCTGGTCCAGCTTCTGCCTTATGTCTTCCGGATCTACTGTATCACCCCAATCGTAGTCCAGGGCCAGTACTTCCAGGCCGAACTGCTGGCTTATCTTTTTAAACCTTTCGCCAAAATTGCCCATGCTGGCCACCAGCACCCTGTCGCCTTTGCAGAAGGAATTGGTAACTGCGGCCTCCATGCCTCCGGAACCTGATGATGTGAGCAAGAAAACGTCATTTTCCGTCTTATACATCTTTTTGAGTTTTTCCGAGACCTGTGAGAATACCTCACCGAATTCAGGAGACCTGTGGTGCATGAGACTCCTGCCATGCTCTATGAGCACTTCCTCGGATATGGGGGTGGGCCCCGGGGTCATGATATACTTCTTTACCATTTTTTCCTTCTTTCCCGTTTATGTTTAAAAAAATTTTTTCAATCTTTGGAACCGCGCATGCAGGCGATCTTGCCCGTCCTTACCAGTTCCAGTATGCCGAAAGGCCTGAGCAGGTCTTCAAGCGCTTTTACTTTCCTGCTGCTGCCGGTTATCTCTATCACCAGGGTCTTCTTGCCCACATCCACTATATTGGCCCTGAAGATGCTGACCACTTCCAGGATCTGGGGCCGGGTCTTGGCATCCGCGCTTAACTTTATAAGCACCAGCTCCCTTTCTACTATATTTGACGGGTCCAGCTCCTGTATCTTTATGACATTTATCAGCTTATACAGCTGTTTGGTCACCTGCTCTATGCTGTGGTTTTCAGCATTTACCACCAGGGTTATCCTGGAAACAGCCTGATCTTCGGTGGGTCCCACTGCCAGGCTGTCTATATTGAATCCCCGCCTGCTGAAAAGTCCAGCTACCTTGGCCAGGACGCCTGACTTGTTTTCCACCAAAACCGATATTATGTGTTTCATGTCACACCTTCCCGTCTTCCAGCATATTGCAAATGGGTGAACCCGGTGCCACCATGGGATAGACATTTTCCTCTCTGTCGATCCAGAAATCGACCAGGACAAGATTATTGATACTGAGGGCTTTATTTATGGCTGCCTCTACTTCCTCTTTTTTCTGTACCCTGATGCCGACTCCCCCGTAAGCCTCTACCAGCTTTACAAAATCTACACAATTATTTACACAGGTGTGGGAGTATCTTTTCTCCCAGAAAAGTTCCTGCCACTGCCTTACCATTCCCAGATAGCCGTTGTTAAGAAGCATTATCTTTACCGGCAGCTTATTAGAAACAGCGGTAGCCATCTCCTGGGATACCATCTGTATGCTGCCGTCTCCAGCTATATCGATGACGGTTGCACCAGGCATGCCCATACTGGCTCCTATGGCTGCCGGGAAACCAAAGCCCATAGTCCCCAGGCCGCCTGATGTTATAAGTTTCCTGGGCTCATTATATTTGTAAAACTGCGAAGCCCACATCTGGTTCTGGCCCACTTCAGTACAGATGATAGTGTCGTCATCTGTCAGTTTATCGATCATTTCAATTACATAACCCGGCTTTATCTTTTTTGAATCCCTGTCATACTTTAAGGGATACTTTTTTTTCAGCTCTGCTATCCTCTTCAGCCAGGCGCTCCAGCCAGAGCTCTTCTTTTTGGCCTTTATCTCCCTGCAGTCCTTTTCCAGGGATGCCAGCACATTTCTGGCATCACCGACTATGGGTACGTCTGCTTTTACATTCTTCCCTATCTCTGCCGGGTCGATATCCATATGTATTACGCCGGCATCCCGGGCAAATTCAGAAAGTTTTCCGGTTACCCTGTCATCAAACCTTACCCCTACCGCGATTATAAGGTCGGTCTCAGAGAATGCTATATTTGCATATTTCGTCCCATGCATTCCCGCCATTCCCAGTGAAAGGTGATCGGTTTCCGGATAGGTGCCCTTGCCGGTAAGCGTAGTTATTACCGGGACTTCTATAGTCTTCACCAGTTTCCTTAACTCGGGGCTGGCGCCTGAGGAAACTACCCCGCCGCCGGCAAAGATGACCGGCCTGCTGGCAGAGAATATCCTGGATGCTGCCTGTCTTATCTGCTTTTTATTGCCTTTCATGGTAGGCTTATAGCCGGGAAGCGACAGATGGACTTTTTTATTTTCTTCAATAAGTGAATTTGATATATCAACAGGTATATCTATAAGGACCGGCCCGGGTCTTCCGGTAGAAGCTATATGGAATGCTTCCTTTATGGTTACCGCAAGCTCTTCCGGGTCCTTTACCAGGTAATTATGCTTGGTGATGGGTGCAGTTATACCGGTAGTATCAGCTTCCTGGAACCCGTCTGTGCCTATAAGGGGAGTTGCCACCTGTCCGGTTATGGCCACCAGCGGTATGGAATCCATATAGGCATTGGCTATGCCGGTTATAAGGTTGGTAGCCCCTGGTCCCGATGTAGCCATGCAGACCCCGGTCTTCCCCGTAGCCCTGGCATATCCGTCAGCCGCATGGGCAGCGCCCTGTTCATGCCTTACAAGTATATGCCGTATATCACCTTCAAAAAGAGCATCATATATGGGTATCACTACACCTCCGGGATAACCGAAGATCACCTCCACGCCTTCCTTCTTTAAACATTTGACCAGCATCTCTGCGCCTGTTATTTTTCCCATATTATCTCTCCCTGCATTGTAACAACTTTATAACAATTATGGTTGCCTCATTATAGCACCATGACAAACATTTACAATCATTTTTAAAATAAATCTTACTCCAGTACGGCTCCCCTGGCAGCAGACTGTACCAGCTTCGAATACCTGGCCAGATAGCCGTGGTTTATCTTGCTGTCCGGAGCCTTCCACGATCTCCTTCTTTTTTCCATCTCCTCCTCAGGGACCAGGAGTTTTATAGAGTAGTCTTTTATATTTATCTCTATCATATCGCCTTCCTCTACCAGCCCTATGGGTCCGCCTGCCTGGGCCTCAGGGGATATATGGCCTATTGAGGCCCCCCGTGTAGCTCCGGAAAAACGCCCGTCTGTTATGAGGGCTACATCCTTATCCATGCCTATGCCGGCAATAGCCGATGTGGGGGCAAGCATCTCCCTCATACCGGGCCCGCCCCTGGGTCCCTCATAGCGTATAACTATGACGTCACCTTTTTCTATCTTTCCGCCCATAATAGCTTCCAGGGATCCTTCCTCGCTTTCAAACACCCTGGCCCTTCCCTTATGGTAATGCATGGAGGGATCCACGGCAGACCTTTTGACCACGCAGCCCTCGGGAGCCAAATTGCCGAACAAAATTGCCAGTCCCCCGTCTTTATTATATGGGTCCCGGACCGGCTTTATTACATCTTTATCCAGTATCTCGGCCTTTTCTATATTCCCGGCCGTATCCTTTCCGCTCACGGTAGGGGTCTTGCCGTTTATAAGGCCGTTCTTATATAATTCATTCATCACCGCTTCCACTCCGCCGGCAGCATACAGGTCCTGTATATGGTGATTTCCCGCCGGGCTCAGCCGGCACAGGTTGGGAGTGCTGTTACTGACCTGGTTTACCAGTTCCAGAGAGAACCCGACTTTGGCCTCATTGGCTATTGCCGGCAGGTGCAGTATGGTATTTGTAGAGCACCCCAGGGCCATATCCACTGCCAGCGCATTCCTTACTGATTCAGGGGTCACTATGTCCCTGGGCTTTATATCCTGCCTTACCAGGTCCATTATCCTGAAACCTGCTTCCCGGGCCAGCCTAAGTCTTTTTGAATATACTGCCGGTATAGTGCCGTTCCCGGGCAGTGCTATACCAATGGCTTCAGACAGGCAATTCATGGAATTTGCCGTAAACATGCCGGCACAGCTGCCGCATGTAGGACAGGCTTCATCTTCTATTTCTTTCATATCGCTGTCATCAAGACTGCCTTTTTTATACCTGCCGATAGCTTCATAACAGGTGCTGTAGTCTATGTCCTCTCCCCGGAATTTTCCTGCCATCATGGGACCGCCGCTTACTACCAAAGCCGGGATATTCAGCCTGAGTGCCGCCATTATCATGCCCGGGACTATTTTATCGCAGCAGGGGACCAGGACCAGGCCGTCAAAAGGATGGGCCATTGCCACAGCCTCTATGCTGTCTGCTATTATCTCCCTGGTAACCAGTGAATATTTCATGCCTACATGATTCATGGCTACACCGTCACACACCCCTATGGTACAGAATTCCTGCGGGGTCCCCCCGGCAGCCAGTATGCCTGATTTAACCGAATAGGTTATGCTGTTAAGATGCATATGTCCCGGTATAAGTTCATTAAAAGAATTGACTACCCCTATAATAGGCTGCTGTATATCCCTGTCGGTAAAGCCCAGGGACTTAAATATCGACCTGTGCGGGAGTCTTTCTGCTCCTTTTTTCATCTTATCGCTTCTCAAATCTCCTCCTCTTTAATGTTTATATGCCTAAAAAAATATATGCCACGCCCGGGGGCTTCTGATTAAGAATTCAGGATTTATATAAAAGGATCAAGGAAAAAGAAAATATCCTGAATCTAGGATATAATGCCCACTGACAGGACAGATAGTGAAATAATAAGGACCACGATAATGGAGCCGGCAATCGTGCGACTGCCAGATCCGTAACTCCTGACTCTGGTGGAAAACATAATTTTCGCGTCCCTTATTTCTCTCATCTCTAATTCCTCATATTTTACGATATTTCATAATATCACAGTTGATATGGTAAGACAATTGCAGATTATTAATTTTTTGTTAAATATCATCTCCGGAGATCTTTTCAAAGAACTTTATAATGGCTCCATGATCAAGGTCTGAATAGCCGGAAGCCATAAGTGACTTCAGCACCTCAGACATGAATGCGGTCAGGGGCAGCGGCACCCCCAGCGAATCAGCTGCATTTAAAGCGTTCCTTATGTCCTTGTGGTGGAGCCCTATGGTAAATCCCGGCTTATAATCTCCGGCAAAAACCCTGGGAGCTTTGCTGTCCAGGACATTGCTTCCGGCCAGCCCGCTTTTTACGGCATGGTATACAGTCTCCAGGGAAAGGCCTGCCTTGCCCGCCAGCACAAAAGCCTCTCCCATGGCAGCAATATTGGCAGCCACCATGATCTGGTTGGCCAGCTTGGTAAAATTCCCAGCCCCTGTATTCCCAGTAAGTATATATGATCTTCCCATTGCCCTGAACAGGGGCTCGGCTCTCTTAAAATCTGCCTTGCTGCCGCCTGCCATTATGGCCAGTTCACCCTTTACCGCCCCTTCCTCTCCCCCGGACACGGGGGCATCCATAAATGATATCTTCTTTTCCGCCAGCTTCTTGCCTATTTCAATAGATGCAATGGGATCGATAGAGCTCATGTCTATCACCAGCGTGCCTTCCCCGGCTCCATCTATTATCCCCGCACCTCCGATTATGACTTCCCTGCTGTCGGGAGAATCCGGGAGCATGGTTATAATAACCCGGCTTTCCTGAGACATCTCCTTAATAGTATCAAAAAATCTGGCCCCCTTTTCCTCCAGGTCTTTGACCTTTTCCGGATGCCGGGCAAATATGTTCAGCCTGAAGCCGGAAGATATGAGGTTTGCCGCCATCGGCTTTCCCATTATACCGGTGCCTATAAATCCTACTTTCTCCATAATATCTCCTCTCTAAGACAAATGGGGTGCGGACCTGTCTCCACACCCCATCTATTTAATATGCTTATCCCTGTTTGAGGGAACCTATATTATCAGTCGACCTTGTTTCCGCAGCCGCTGCAGAACTTGTCTCCCGGTTTTAATTTTTCTCCGCAATTGGGACAGAAACCGGCACCGGGCTCTGCCTTTTTGTCCTCTTTTACGGATTCTTTCTTTTTCTCTTCCTTTGGAGGCTCAGAAGTTTCCGTAACAGCAGCGGTTCTCCTCTTGCGCCTGACTACCAGTATTATTATGACTACTATGAGGATTATAAATACAAGGGGCACTACTACAAAAAGTACTATTATTATAGCTATACCCAGTCCCATCAGACCTGATCCCTCTTCAGCATCTGCCGCCTGGACCGTTTCAGCGGAGACTGTATCAGTCCCGGCAGTTTCTTCTTCGGCCGGTTCAGGGTCTGCAGTATCAGGAGCTTCTTCTTCCGCAGCTGCAGATGCTTGCTCTATGGGGACATCTTCGCCCCTGTTTATGGCTTCCTGCGCCTTTGACCTGTACTCCTGCGCCAGAAGGTGCCTCTGGTTCAGGTTAAGTATGGAATTGAAGTGCTCTATGGCTTTGGTATAATGTTTTAACCTGTAATTTACCAGGCCCTGCTTAAACTCCTCGTCTATCATCCCCAGCTTATTGGTAACGCCGTTACGGTTAAGCATCTCCATCACATCATTTGCCGGCCTCAGGTAATTATTGGTCTCATCAGTACCCATGGTGAGTATTCCCACTACCAGCCCGTCATTGCTTAGTACCGGTCCTCCGCTGTTTCCCGGCCTGGCATCCCCCTGGATCTGCAGTACTTCCGTACCGCTCAGCATTATCCTGCCGCTTATATTTCCGCTGGTTATAGTGGGGCTTAAAACATTGTTCTGGCCTATGTCGGAAGTCCAGGGATAGCCTATTATAGTCAGCTGGTCCTGTATCTCCACCATGGAAGAATCTCCTATCATAACTGAGGAAAGGGCCCTTCCTGTCTGGGGCTGTATCCTGATAAGCGCCAGGTCCCTCTGCTCCCAGCCGCTGTAGTCGATAAGCTCAGCCCTTATAAAGGTGTCCATGCTGGTGGGATCGTCAGGTATCCCGGCATTGGCGGTATTAAACTGTACATATACTTCCAGGTCATAGTCGCCGCCGTCATATCCTTCCACCTTTATATTCTCATATGCCCAGTTCCAGTCATCCTGTGTCCATCCATCAAGATTATAATTATCGAAGAGATATGTCTCTATAAGGTCATATTTGAATTCGGCAGCGCTTATCTCCACCATATGGCCGGCGGTCACTATATGGCCTGTGTCTGGATTTACGCAGAACCCTGTTCCCACAAAGGCCCAGTAATAGGCATTGCTCCATGTATTATCCCAGGGATCAAGCACATAACCCCAGAAATATGAGTTTATAAAGCAGACGGAGGGCTGGGTCAATAATACCTTGTCCTGCGAAGTAAGTTCGTATGTGTCAGGCTGCGCTGCCAGCACGCCAGTAAAACCAAGCATCAGCGCCAGGATAACCAAAAACACAGCCAGCTTCATGATTTTTCTTGCCATTATTTCTCCCTTTATATGATTAATATTGTAGTGAACTTTATTTAAGTGAATTATATTTTTTTTTCCCGGCACCGTCAATGAAGATTAAAAATTATCTAATGCTTTATGTGATACTTATAAAAAACATTAAAAAATTCTATTTGTTATCTTTAGCGGCTCTCCAGGACTTTCTTATAATAGTCCAGGTATTTATCTACTATCAGGCCTGCGTCAAAATCAGCTGCTCTTTTCCTGGCAGCTTTCCCCATTTCCAGGCGCTTATTGCTGCCTGAAAGTATGGAGATTGCCCGCCTGCTCATCTTATCGATGTCATAAGGGTCGCATATATATCCGCTTACCCCGTCTTCCACCACTTCCTTTAAACCCCCTTTTGATGTACCTATTACCGGCACGCCGCAGCTCATGGCCTCCAGGGCAGACAGGCCGAAGCTCTCGCTTTTCGAGGGAAGCATATAAAGATCGCTCATATTTAAAAGCGGTATTACGTCCTCCTGCCTTCCCAGAAATACTACTTTGCTTCCAAGGTCCAGTCTCTCAACCATATTCCTTATCTTTGATATCTCGGGACCATCCCCGGCAAAAATAAGCCTGCTTTTTACCTTTTTGCTTATATTGCAGAATACCTTGATTATGCTGGCGATATTCTTGACCGGACGGAAATTGGAGATATGGGAGACAACCATCTCCCCTTCTTCCGCCAGTCCTGTATTTTTGCGCTTATAGTCCTTTTTGTAGACGCCGGTATCCACGAAGTTGTAGATAACCTCCATATCCCTGCATATGTCAAAAGTCTCAAATGTAGTCTTCTTGAGGTAATCGGATACACAGGTCACTCCGTCGCTCTGTTCGATGCTGAATTTTGTTATGGCATGAAAAGAACTGTGGTTTCCCACCAGCGTGATATCAGTACCGTGCAGTGTAGTTATTATCTTTATCCTGTCTTTGCCCACTATCTGACGGGCCAGGTATGCCGAAGCTGCATGAGGAATGGCATAGTGTACATGAAGCACATCGAGGTCTTCCGCCTTTATTATCTCAGCCATCTTGGCGCTCAGGGAAAGGCTGTAGGGCGGGTACTTGAACAGGGGGTATTCCAGCATCTCTACTTCATGAAAGCAGATATTCTTGTAATAATGATCCAGCCTGAACGGCATCTCATAACTTATAAAATGTACACAATGTCCTCTACTTGCCAGTTCCATGCCCAGTTCTGTAGCCACTACCCCGCTTCCTCCATAAGTGGGATAGCATGTGATCCCTATCTTCATTTTGCTGTATTCCTCCTGTCAGGAAGGTATTTTCCTATAACTAAAGAATTCTATGGGGTCGTCTATCCTTATGCTTCCTTCCATATAATAAGGTTCCCCGAACCGGGCTCCTATCTTAAGACCCATGCACTGATGCCTGCTGTTTATGATATCAAAGAAATGCTTGGAAGCAATGTGGGTCATCGCCTTTTTGGCAGTATCACTGTAAAACTGGGACTTATAGGCAGCCACCGCCTCCAGCTTCCGGTCATAGTAATGGGAGATGTCGACTATAAAGCTGGGCTTGAACTCATCATGCAGCATATAACTCAATATGACAGGGGGTCTGTGAGGCCCGGAACCGGTCCTGAATTTTTCCAGTCCCGATATGAACAGCGCATCCTTTAACAATTTATACGAGTTCTCATGGTCCGGATGCCTGTCAGAGCGATAAGGGATAAGCGCCAGTTCCGGCCTGTATCTTCTGACCGCTTCTATTATTTTTATACGGCTGGCCTTATCATTTACTATATTACCATCTTCAAGGCCCAGGTTTTTCCTCATATCAAGCCCCAGTATACCGGAAGCTTTTTCTGTCTCGGCCTTCCTGGTCTTAAGGTCGCCGTTTGTAGAAAGTTCTGCCCTGGTAAGGTCGATTATGCCGGTCCGGTAGCCTTTATGTTTCATTTTGAGGAGCAGCCCCCCGCAGCCCATATCGGCATCATCGGGATGGGGACTGAATGCTATCACGTCAATATTGCTATTTTTCATCTTTACCTTTTCCTTGGGGATATATAAGTAGATGGCCTTTTTTAAATGGAACATATGACTCGTAAAGTATATTTATAATATCCATTCCGTACCTGCCGGTATAGTAGAAAATATTTGCCTTTCTTTCCTGGAGCATTCCGTCCGGAAACAGGTGTGCGTATATGATGTCAATGGTTTTTACCAGCAGCTGGTTTTGTTTTTTAAGTGCAGAAAGCAGCTTTTGAGACAGCACTTTTATCTCTTTGCCCAGGTTCCTTCTTATGCGGTCAAAGGAACTAAGAGTATCAAGTCCTTTTTTTTCTATCCTGTCCCTGGCATCTTCTATGCTTGACCCAATACCCTTTTCCAGGTCCTCTATTATACTCTCCAAATCTCTTCCCTGGCTGTCTTTTAGTATTTTTTTAACAGCGTCCTCCCTGTCAAGGGCAAGCAGGTCTTTACCTGTTTTTATATCTTTCACATACCGGCATATCTTTTCTTCCACTATAGTAGCTGAAAGCCTGGGATATATGACAGGCATATCTATGCCCTTTAACCGGTAAACTCCTCCCAGCTGGGCAAAATAGCCTGTCTCTCCAGGACCGCAGACAGTGGCTGCTACCGGAAATACGGTATCCTGTATGAGAGGCCTGAGCGCCACATTCCAGCTGACAGAAGAAGGCTCGCTGCCAGCCATCTGCAAAAGGTCTTCCGCAGAATACTTATCTTTCCCCAATACGTACTTTCCCCCTGTATCCACAGAGACTCTGGACCTGACGCCCTCCCTGCCGATAAAGAAGTCCAGGGCATCCCGGTTGGGCTCGAGCTGCGCATGGTAGCCTGCCTCTATAAGGCTTTTTCCTTTTTCCCGTATGCTTTTTTTTATCCGGGCATGGTTTTTCATGTCCCATTCCAGCAAACTTAGCCCCAGCTTCTTGAGGCCTGCATCTGATGGGTCTATTATGACAGGTCCCCATTCAGAAAACAGCTTCAGGACAATATGGGAAAAGAGATCTGCCAGGCTTATGCTTTTATTATCTTTACCTGCAGCCATAAAATCCAGTGAACCCTGCAAAAACCTTTCCCACTCTTCTCCGGCCCCGGTGCCGGGTATGAATATGCCCATCTTCTTGACCACATCCTCATAACGGGAGATATCAAGACGGACATGGGAAAGCCTGGTGCCCTGGCTGATGCCGGAAGTGTCAAGCACGATCTCATCAAATGTGCCGCCAGGCAGCCCCAGCTGGTCTGCCTGGCCCAGGCTGCTGTCATCGGAGGCATTCCAGAAACAGGGGATGACTTCCGTCCCGGTATTTTCCTGTATAAAACGGCTGAGCTTAAGGATGGTTATTATCTTGTATATAATAAATATGGGACCGGTGAAGAGGCCGGGCTGCTGGCCTCCTATGATCACAACAGAGCCCTTTTTCCGGAGCCCTGATATGTTCTCCATGGTCTTCTCCCCGGCTCCAAGCCTGCGGTTCATCTGTTCCAGGACGGGGACTGAGGCTGACCTGTACCCCTGGTCATAGGTCATGCCTATCTTATGGATGCGTTCTTTAAATGCTTCCAGGCTTCTATGGTCATAGTGGAAAAAACCTTTAAGCCGGCTGTATGCAAAAATATAATCATGAAACAGGCGGTTATAATAAAACCTGTCTCCCGGAATGACCTCTGTAACAAATCCATGGTCCAAGACTGCTCCTTAAAAACCCGATACCAAATAGACAGACCAGACTGTCTACATTTATTTTACTTAATATCATATAATTAGCCAAACAAAACACTTAATACAGATGAATACATTAAACCCCGCATTTAAAAGACATTTTGAAGATCCCCGGAATGCCGGTATCCCGCGCTCATATAACTGCATTGGCAGAGACTCCAGCCTCAGGTCGGATGCCACAGTAGTCTATTATGGTCTCATAGATGATGGAAAGATAATGGATATCGGTTTCCGGACCTTTGGCTGCTCTTATTCGATAGCAGCTTCCAGCTGCATGACTGACCTGGCAAAGGGAAAGAGTATTGCTGATGCTTCCCGCATATGGGAAGAAGATATAGAAGGGGAACTGGGAATCTTTCCAGAAAACAGGAAAAATTCGCTTAATGTGGCCCTGGGGGCATTCCATGCCATGCTTTCCTCATATATTGATAATATTTCAGACGATGCTATCTTGCCCGGCGGCAGTACGGCAGCAGCTATGAGCGGGGGGCTGGACAGCTCCATGGCTGCCTCGCTGCTTGTCCGCAAAGGCCTGCCGGTCACAGGGATAACCATGAAGGTCCTGCCCGATGATGAACTTGTCTTAGAAAAAAGGATCACTTCGTGGATGTCCAGAGACATTTATTCTGCCCGCAGGGTGTGCAGCCTCCTGGGAATACCGCACTTTACGGTAGACCTTTCCCGGGAATTTGAAAGGAAGATAATAGAGCCTTTTTGCGCTGAATACCTCAAGGGGAGAACGCCTAATCCCTGCGTTGAATGCAATAGATCGATAAAATTCGGCACCCTGCTGGATACCTGCAGAAAGCTGGGGGCAGGGACCATGGCTACCGGACATTACTGCAGGGTGGAAAAACCGTGTGAGAGCGGCAGCTTTGTAGTCCGCAAAGGCAGGGACAGGTCCAAGGAGCAAAGCTATGTCTTCTGGCGGCTTTCCCAGTCCCAGCTGTCCCGCATAATAACTCCCCTGGGGGAGCTTACCAAGAAAGAAGTCAGAAATATGTCATCGGAACTTCTTCCCTTCCTGGAAAACAGGGATGAAAGCCAGGATATATGCTTCATAGCCGGAGACCGCTACCATGACTTCCTGCAGAAAAGGACCGGGGAGACCGGAAGAGGCAGGATACTTGACACCCGTGGCAGGGAAATAGGGGAGCACAGGGGATTTCCTTATTATACCATAGGACAGAGGAAAGGACTGGGCATAAGCCATCCCAGGCCGCTTTATGTAATAAAGATCATACCGGAAGAAAATATTATAGCAGCCGGGGAAAAAGAAGAACTTTTCCGGGACCGGGCACAACTTACGGAATTAAATTTCATAGCCGGGTCACCCCCGGCAGATGAATTCAGCGCCCTGGTAAAGATACGGTATAACTCGCCTGAAGAAGAGGCCGTCATAAGACCGGGTCCACAAAATACGGCAAAAGTCTTTTTCAAAAAAAAGGTGAGCTCCGTGACGCCTGGACAATCTGCAGTCTTTTATGATGGAGACATACTGCTGGGAGGGGGCATCATAGACTCCTGACAAAGGCAGGGCAGGCTGAAATACCCCAGATACCGGGACCGGTATGAGCTGCCATCACCGATGTCATCCTGGTCATGATCACATCCCTGGCTTTTATATCCCGGTCATCTTCCACCATATCTTTTAGCATTTCAGCCGGTCCCGCATTATTGCCGTAACATATGCCGATTAGACAGCTTTTCATTCCCGAGGCAGCCATATCTTTCTTTATCAGGGCAAACAGGGCTTTTATGGAGCTGTTCCTGTCCAGGCAGAACCTTTTCAGGCCCAGGCCTCCGCCTTCATTGAAACCTATGACCGCTTTAAGCGGCATCATCCTCCTGGCAAATCCAGCCAAAAATGGCGCCCTGCCGCCTCTTACCACATATTCAAAATTATCAAAAGTAGCATAGAAATAGCTTTGCCTCCTTATATCATCCAGCATGCTTTCTATGGTTTCCGGAGAATCTTTCCTTTTTGCCGCTGCCGCCGCTGCCAGGGCCATGAAACCTTCCCCGACGGCGGCCATCCTGCTGTCTATAATTTTTACATTGATCCCCTTAAGGGAACCTGCTGCCGCACCGGCAGAATTTACAGTCCCTGAAAGGGCAGAACTTATGTGGATAGAATAAATGACATCAGGACAGGACTTCTCCTGTATGTCCCGGTAGACTTCCATAAAATCCATGACTGATGGCGTGGAGGACTTTATCCTGCTTCCTGAAAGAAGCAG
>Ga0180430_10001765_pt1 | contig 20498 bp, 13 predicted proteins | sample SS_ome_9_FD_132999 | JGI IMG/M metagenome (GOLD analysis project Ga0180430, IMG submission 132999) | Hypersaline lake sediment archaeal communities from the Salton Sea, California, USA - SS_1_S_2 metaG | ecosystem: Environmental > Aquatic > Non-marine Saline and Alkaline > Hypersaline >... | reverse complement strand
GGTTGGTAGGCTTCGCAACCCGATCACTCCGGGCGAATCGGTCAGGGAAGATCTGGTAGAAGATTGCATCCTTGACCCAGTCTGGAGGTCTACCGTTCATGGCTGCTGATCTCCGCAGTGTCGGGCCACCTGTCAGGGTCCTCCTTGGTCTTCTTCACGACAAGGCGAAGCCCCGCCCAAAGGGGCGGGGTTGGACCTGGGCGTGCAGGGGGGTGGGAGCACCCTCCGCCCGAGAGTGGGGCGAAAGTGCCACCCTCGGAACCGAGCTCGGCGCACCAGCGACAAGCGAGTTTACTGACATTGCCCCTCGGCCGTGACTCGGTGTCGGACGATCTGCCAACGCCGAGAATGCTAGAGGGGTGGTCTGGGGACGATGTGGATGAACTTCGGCGCCCGGCAGTGGTCACTGCCCTTGACACCGGACCCACCGGAGGGCCAGGAGGCTGGATCGCCCCTGCTCCACGACTGGTCTCGATGCCCCGATGGAGAAAACGCGGGTAGAGGGGCAGTTCGGCTCGAGGCGCGGACCTGCCCGCACCTCGTATTCCATGGAAGAGGGTTGCGCCGAAAACCGCGCGGTGCGTTAGGACGACACGTCTGTGACGCGATCGTACAGCCGCTGGCGCAGCGTGGTCACCTCTCGTCGGAAGTCGAGGTTCTCCTCCAGGAGTTCCGTGACACGCTCGCAGCCATAGAGGATGGTGGAATGATCGCGCCCGTCGAGCAACTCCCCGATCTGCGGCAGCGACGCGTCGGTTTCCTCGCGAATCAGATACATAGCGACCTGCCGTGGGCGCGCAATATCTCGCTTCCGGCTGCGCCCCTTCACCTGGCTTACCTCCAACCCGAAGTGGTGCGCGACGCGATCGATGATTTCGTCGGGTGCCAGTTCGCGCTTCTGCGGCAGGAGGTTCCCCAACGCCATCTCCGCCGTCTCCGGTGTGATGGGCTGGTTGGTCAGTCTCGCCATGGCGACGACCTGGTTCAAGGCTCCCTCCAGCTCGCGGATGTTACTCTGAATCTGCGATGCAATCGTGGAGAGGATTTGATCGGGAATCCTCACGCCGCAAAAATCTGCCTTGGTTCGCAGAATGGCGATGCGGGTTTCCAGATCCGGGGCCTGGACATCAGCGATCAGACCCCATTCAAACCGCGAGCAAAGCCGCTTCTCCAGCGTACTGAGGGCCTTTGGAGGGCGGTCGGAGGAGAGCACGATCTGCTTGTTTCCCCCGTGGAGTGCATTGAACGTGTGGAAGAACTCCTCCTGCGTCCTCTCCTTACCGGCGATGAATTGGATGTCGTCCACCAGGAGCACATCCGCCGTGCGGTACTTGTCGCGAAAGCTGTCCGTCGTGTGCGAGCGGATGGCGTCGATGAGGTCGTTGGTGAACGTCTCGGAGGAGACGTACAGGATGTCAATGCCCCGTTCTCGACAACCGTGACCGATAGCGTGCAGGAGGTGCGTCTTGCCCAGCCCCACGCCTCCATAGATGAAGAGCGGGTTGTAGGCCCCGGCCGGGCTTTCGACGACGGCCATCGAGGCGGCGTGGGCCAGTCTGTTCCCGGGCCCAACGACAAAGCTGCCAAACCTGTACCGCGGGTTAAGCCTCGCACACGCTGAAGTGCTGGTCGGCGCCAAAGCAGGCTCCGAAACCTCTTTCGTTGCTTGTTGCCGCGAGGCTCCTGCACCCTCCAACAGCGGGGCGTTGTCCACGGTGGAGGGTGCATCCTCGCTGCCAACGACGAATTTGACGTCAACAGTGCGGTTGGCCAGGCGAGCGAGGGTTCGCTTGATCGTAGCCTGAAGTCGGTGTTCAAGCCAGTCCTTCGCGTATCCATTCTTGACCGCGATGACGAAGGTCCCGTCTTCGTGCTTGACCAGCTTCGAGTCGCATAGCCACGTCTCGAAGGTGGCTTGTGTCATCTGCAGTTGAAGTTCGCCAAGGGCAGCAGACCAGATGCGTGCAGCGTTCATAAATAGGTGCCTTGAAAGGATTGCAGCATATTCTGGCCGAGACAATCGGCAAGGTGAAGTCAACAGAGCTTGCAGCGCTGGGGACGAACAGCTTATCCAGCCGAGGCGGCTGAGTTGAGGACTACCCCCATCCCCCGCGAAGAGTGAACGATCTCTCAGATCGACGCCACTATTCTATCAGAAGACCCCCCCCCTGACAACCGATTTCGTGCCTTTTAGCTTAAAAGTTGGGAGTCTTTAACATACCTGTTGCTGGCGCCGCAGAGGACTGCGTCAAGCTCAATTTGAGCTTTATATATGGGGTGTAACCCTCCAGCAGCCACAAGATGTGGGGGTGGACCTAAGAGGCGCCGCCACCGCGTCGATGCAAGATTGCAAGGCAGTGGAACCGCCTTTGGTCAACCATAACAAAGTGGCAGCTGCGCATCATCGATGAAAAACAGATTACAGGATGTGTTCGGGGCGTGCACCAGGTTCTGGACTCCATGGCAACACATCTTGCAGAAATCCACCCATGCCGGGGTACGATCTACGCGTCTGCCTAGGGCCAGCTCTGCCCGAGGATCCTGGCCCTCGGAAGGGGGCTGGCGGGCAGCGGTCAGTTTCCGGTCCCCTAACTGCGTTCCAGGCCGGCTGCCCTGACATCGCGAAGACCGCCGTCGAGGGTATGGACCCGATCCGCGCATCTCTGTTTAGGGACAATTGCCTCCTTTACCATGCAGGCATCTTCGCGTATAATACGCCGAGCTGCTGCGTGGTGCAACCGCAAGGACGGAATCAAGGAGGTTTGTTCAGTGGATCTATTCGAGAAGTGCTGGGCCTTCACTGAGGCCAGAGAGGCTCAAGAGGCTGGATTCTACCCGTATTTTATTCCTCTTACCGACAGTGAGGGCACAGAGGTTGTCATCGGCGACCATCGCCTGGTCATGATAGGATCCAACAACTATCTCGGGCTGACTACCCATCCCGACGTGCGGCGTGCGGCCATCGAGGCGACCGAGAAGTACGGCACGAGCTGTACGGGCTCACGGTTCTTGAACGGGACCCTTCAACTGCACCTGGAGCTTGAGCGAGAACTGGCGCGGTTTATGGGGAAGGAAGCGGCGCTCGTCTTTCCCACTGGCTACCAGACGAACGTTGGTGCCATCACAGCCTTGGTCGGACGGCACGACTTCGTCATCACCGACAAGGACGACCATGCGAGCATCGTGGATGGGTGCAACATGGCGTTCGGTGAGGTGCGCCGCTTCGGACATAATGACATCGACCACATGGAGCGCGTCCTGTCCAGACTGCCTGACGACGCCGGTAAACTCGTCGTCGTCGACGGCGTCTTCAGCATGGGGGGGGATCTGGCCCGGCTCCCCGAGATCGTCCCGCTGTGCAAGGAATACGGAGCGCGAGTGATGGTCGACGATGCCCACGCCATTGGGGTCGTCGGAGGGGGGCGAGGTACAGCTGCCCACTACGGCCTGAACGACGAAGTGGACCTGATCATGGGTACGTTCAGCAAATCCTTCGCCAGCCTCGGAGGCTTCATCGTCGGCGACGACGACGTCGTACACTTTGTCCAGCACCATGCCCGATCGCTGATCTTCAGCGCCAGCATGTCGCCGGCCAATACCGCCGCTGCCCTCGCGGCTCTGAAAGTGATGGAGGAGGAACCGGAGCGCATTGAGCGCGTGAATGAGATCGCGCAGACGATGCGGGACGCATACCGCCGTCTTGGCTTCGATGTGGGGAACACGGTCACCCCGATCATTCCGATCATCATCGGCGACGATATGCCCACGATGGTCGCGTGGAAGGCACTATACGAGGCTGGTGTGTATACCAATCCGGTGATTCCCCCAGCTGTACCCTCGGGTTCGTCGCTCCTTCGGACCAGCTATATGGCCACCCACACGGACGAGCAATTGGAGCACGTGCTAGCCGCGTTCGAAGAGGTGGGGCAGCGGCTGGGCATCATCTGAGAATAAGTTGACGTTCGACGTCCTGACGGCTAAAATAAAGAACCACACTTGACATATTGTTGTGACGGACTGAGGGTTGGTAGGACGAGGGAGGACTGAACGGCCAGATGCCACTTTACGAATACGAATGCTCGGGATGTGGGACCCGCTTCGATGCCCTGCGGTCCATGTCGGAGGCGGATGACCCGATTGCGTGTCCGCAGTGCGAGGGCAAGCAGAGCCAAAGAATGATCTCGCTCTTTTCGGCGGTTGGGGAGCAGGGCGTAGTCGCCGGAGGGGGGTCATCCTGTGGCTCTTGCACCCCTTCGGCCTCATGTGCTACCTGCGGGAGCCGATCCAGGTAGAGAGCCGCGCGCGGCGAAAGGGTATCTCACAGGCCGCGGTCACTGGCGGCGGCCTGTGCCGTCTTCTGGCAGACGTTACATCCGTTCCCAGATCTGGATGGTCTCGCGAATGAATTGGGCGATGTCGTCGTCTGGGATCTCACCCGCTGAACGGTACCGGTCCTGCCCGACGTAGATGAGCAGGCGGTCTTCTACGTCCCGGGTGAGCCGAATCCCCTCCTCCGCGAACTCGGGGTGCCCGTCGAGCCGTCTCTGAAGGAGCCTATCGATCTCCTCCACCAATCTGAGGGGATCAGCCGTGGATCCAGAACCAACTGCGCTCGCCGCCGGTGCGTGCTGCTGTGGGGGCTGCGCAGCGCCTCTCACGGGGCTCCGGTTGAGTGTGCCGGAGACGTCAGGCGGATTCCCCTCTTCTCGGAGAGCCGGCAGCCAGCCCTCGGCAAACGCCAGCACCGCTTTGACCGCGGTGACAGCTTCCTCGCCCGTCTCCCGGTCACGTATCTCTCGCAGGTGGTGTAGCCGCTCGCCCCGAATCACGACAGTAGGACCGGACTTGGATGCCACCACCCGCAGCAGGTCCACATCCGTGGCTTGCGCTCCTCCCGAGCTCTTGCCTTTCCTCTCCGGCCCGCGGTCGTGCGTGAGGTAGATGATGAGCCAGGCCAGGACGGCCCCGGCCAGCGCCGATAGGGCTGCGACGACGATGATGAGAGCAGCCGGTGGCAAGCTTCCCATAGTAATTCTATGATACCACAGAACGTTGATCGCGTCTATGCTTCCCCTCTGACGTGATACAGAACGCATCAATCGCCTGTGGGGCATGGAGGGCCGTGCGCATGGTGCCACGAAGGCCGCCCGACGACTCGGGGCATCCTGTACGCGGCACGTGGCGCTCCCAGCGTATGGCCTCCCGCGGCGTCTGTGCTCTGTTGGAATAGGATGATTGGGGTATAATGTCGACCAGGCACACGGAGTTCGGCGGTACGAAAGCAAGCCCGTGTCCGTGAACCGAGCGACACGGTCAACAATGAGTAGTGACGGAGTTGGTATGGCATCGACCTTTCCTTTCAGCGCCATCGTGGGGCAGGAGCGCATGAAGCGCGCTCTGATCCTGAATGCCGTCTTTCCCCCTATCGGAGGTGTCCTCATCCGCGGCGAGCGCGGGACGGCCAAGTCCACGGCCGCCCGGGCACTCGCTGCTTTACTTCCCCGCATCGAGGTGGTCGCCAATTGTCGCTTCGGCTGCGACCCGGACCGACCGGACATCTGGTGCACCGCCTGCATCGAACGGGCGGCGGGCGGATCCGAGCTGCCGCGTACGCGCCGTCCGATCCGCTTCGTCGACCTACCGGTTAGCGCGACGGAGGACCGTGTCGTGGGCACCCTTGACATCGAGCGCGCGATTCAGGAGGGGGAGAGGCACTTTGAGCCCGGGGTGTTGGCGGCTGCAAACCGTGGCGTGCTCTACGTCGACGAGGTCAACCTTCTCGACGATCACGTGGTGGATCTTCTCCTGGACGCTGCCGCCATGGGGGTCAACGTGGTGGAGCGCGAGGGAATCTCCTTCCGCCACCCGGCCCGCTTCATCCTGATCGGGACTATGAATCCGGAGGAGGGTGACCTGCGGCCTCAACTCCTCGATCGATTCGCCCTCTGCGTCGATATCGAGGGTATTCGGGACCCATCCGATCGCATAGCGATCATGGAGCGGAATCTAGCCTTCGAAGCCGATCCGGACGAGTTCTCCTCGCTCTGGGCTCCGAGGGACGAAGCGCTTGCCGGCGAAATCGTGCGAGCGCGCCGGAGCTTGCCTCAGGTCCAGCACACGCGCCGAGACTTGGCGACCATTGCCTCGGTCATGAGCGACCTGGGTGTGGACGGTCATCGGCCGGATCTGGTCGTGCTGAAGACGGCTCGTGCGCACGCGGCTCTTCAGGGCCGTGTTGAGGTGACGCGAGGCGATATCCTCGCGGCGGCGGAGTTGGCGTTGCCCCATCGTCTGAAACGCCACCCCCTTGAGGCCCCTGAGATCACTCTGGAGGATCTGTCCGAACGGGTGGCCAAAGCTCAAGCGGAGCAAGCCTTGAAGGTGGAGCGTCGGGAGAACGACGCTCCGCCTGAGGATGCAGCCAAAAAAAAAGCCGTAGACCCAGACGCACCTAAGCATCGCCGCCAGGATGCCGAGTCTGGCCCGATGACGAGGCCGGGGCCTCAAGAGGTACCCCGGTGGCCGTCGCAAGGTCGATGGTGGGATGGGGGGGATCGGGCGGATCCCGGCGAAGCGTTCAGTGCCAGCCAGTTGGAGACCCCGCTGGACCACCTGACGCGTTCGAGCGGTGGTCGACGGAGTCAGACACGGACGGAGAGGAAGCGGGGACGGTACATCCAGGCACGACCTACTCCGGGCGAAGCTGATGACCTGGCGTTCGATGCCACCCTGAGGGCCGCGGCCCCATACCAGAACGATCGGCAGCGGCCGGGCGGTCCTGCCCTGGCCCTCCATTCAGATGACTATCAGCGCAAGGTGCGTGTGACGCGGGCTGCCAATCTGGTTCTATTCGTCGTGGATGCCTCGTGGTCCATGGCTGTGGCTGAGAGGATGGAAGCCACGAAGGGTGCCGTCCTCTCTCTGCTGACTGATGCCTATCAGCGGCGCGATCGCGTTGGCCTCGTCGTCTTCCAGAAGAACGATGCGATCGTCGCCCTCCCGCCTACCAACAGCGTCGAGCTCGCTCAGCAGGCGCTCAAGGATCTCCCCGTCGGCGGGAAGACCCCGCTCTCCCGGGGGCTCAAAACGGCCTACGATCTGATATGCCGAGAGATGCGCCAGCATCCTGAGCTGATGCCTCTCATGGTGCTGCTGACCGATGGGGCCGGGAACGTCTCGATGACGGAGCGCCCGCCTCAGGAGGAGGCGTACTTGATCGCCGAGATGTTCCCCCAGGCCGACGTATCCTCGGTCGTTATCAACATGGAGAATGAGGCCTTTGATCAGGGTCTGGCAGAAGCGCTCGCCGCCCACCTGGAAGCGCCTTGCTACACGTTGGCGGAGCTTAAGGCCGAGGTGCTGCTAAAGACCGTGCGTGGGGAGTTGGCGGAGCGCGGCGTCTGACGAACGAATAGAGATCCGGCTGTTGGAAGCCGCCGACGTCAGCCGAGCTAGGATTTGACCGCTCTCGCGGACTGGCGGGGGGGATTCCGCTCCGCGAGGCTGATGCCCTCGGGGCGGCACACAGGGCAGTACGACAGCGCAGCTACTCGGCCTGGGCCTGTCTCCTGGCCACCGGAACGAGCTGATCGAAGGCCCAGTTCGCCAAGGGGACCACTAGGCCGCGAAGATGGTACGCGATGCCGAACGTGGGATCCGGGATGATGAGGTACTTCCCTCTCCGGATCCCGCGGATGATCGCCCTGGCCACTTGGGCCGCATCTAACGGGTTCCCAGCATCGTTCATCAACCTCACCACCCAATAGGCAAGATATTCGCTGGGACGCTGTAGCCTCTCCGGTTTGACGATGCCCTCGGTGACCTTGGTCTCCAGGGGTTGGAGCGCCCTCTCCTCTTGTAGCTGTGGTGTGTCCGTGTCGTTCGGGATGACGACCGAGACACCGATGCCGTGAGGCTTCAGCTCTATTCTCAGAGCCTCGGATAGACCGAGAACAGCGAACTTCGAGGCACCATAAGCTGTGTAGCCGAACACGCCGATGACCCCCGCGACGGATGAGACGTTCACGACGTGACCGCCGCCGCGGCTCATCATCGCCGGGACGACCGCTCTCGTGGCGTACAGGGTCCCCAGGTAATTGGTGTCCATCTGCTCTCTGAAGTCGGCTAGGGGGAGATCGTGGAAATAGCCGGGCCGAGCGATGCCTGCCGAGTTAATGAGGACGTCGGGCTCACCCATCGACCTGGAAACGTCCTTGATGGCCGATGCAATATCATCGTAGCTGGTCACATCAGCGGTGCGAGCCTCGAACCGTTGGCTGCGGTCCGCACGCACGTCCTCAATCTCCAGGAGGGTCTGATCCAGCCTCTTCTGATTCCGCGCGACGAGGCCAACGTTGGCACCCTCCTGCGCGAGAAGCCGCGCGGTGGCTTTTCCGATGCCGCTTGACCCCCCCGTCACGATGGCGTTCTTCCCCGCTAGTTCCATGGATGACTCCCTGGCTGCCCCTTTTTGATCACCGGACTTGTCCTTGTTCCTCCCAGACAGCCAGATTGGTCAGGTGAGGTGCACTGCGTACGTTACATGCTCAACCTTTGGCCCCCCAAGCCATGCCCTCGCTGGTATGGAGCTCGTGGGAAGGCCGATTGAGGGTATGACCGTGCCCAGGCGTCCGGTCCAATCGATACCACAGAGCCGCCCTAGCCGGTAGCGTCCGGCTAGGGCGGCTCTTGTTGTTGCTGCCCGAGTGCGGCGCGGTCAATCAGTTGCTTCTAGAAGCCAGTTGGCTCTCCGATGGGGATGACATCCGTGGCTCGCAAGCCCTTAGGGCCCTCCTCCACATTGAACTCAACTCGCTGGCCTTCATTGAGGGTTTTGAACCCCCCGCCCTGGATGGCGGAGTAGTGCACGAACACGTCGTCCCCCTCCTCGCGCGAGATGAATCCGTAGCCCTTGTCGTTGCTGAACCACTTGACGGTTCCGGCCTCTTTTCCTTCCATCCTCCAGATTCTCCTTTTTGTGACTTGGACACTTTCTACGGCGGCAAGGAGAGGTGTTCACACAGACTACCCAGGCCTCGTAAGCCTGGGCAGGATGATGCATCACTACCTAACTTACCGCGTCCTGTGGGGCTAGTCTATCATATCTCAGAGGAAAGGTCAAGCCTTTGTATTCTAAAAACCGGTCCAAAACCCTTCATGGAGGCCTGCGGAATCTTAAAATTATGGAAAGTTCGGGGGCGGCTCAGTATCTTTCTTTGCTGAGAGGTCCCAGGACCACTTGCAGACGTCAGATGAGCGATGCCGGCGCCATCTGGGCGCGTTGAGGGGCCCGATTCGTACAGAGGCACGCACCTTGAGCTGATGTGCAGCAAGCGGGCACTCGCCGACCACGCTGTCGGGGGACTTGTCCCTCGCCCGGCCCCGGGTGCGCTAACGAGTTGTCGCGGACATGGTGGCCGGTTGGGCACCGCGTGCGCCAAACGGGCGCCGGTGCACTGACCCGTTGTGACTGACACACGTGGCAAGCATACGCTCGTGAGGTGCATCGCACCGGTAGGGGCGACAACTCGTTGGTGCACCCTCTGGATCCGGCACTGTTTGGCGGCGATGGTGCAGTCGTGTATAATTCTGGCCCATGCGTGTCTCCGTTGTTGTCACGGTGCTGAACGAGGCCCGAAGCCTTCCACGGCTGCTGGACAGCTTGGCTGCCCAGGATCGCCAACCTGATGAGGTGGTGCTCTGCGATGGGGGATCCACAGACGGCACCCTTGCGTTACTGAGTGCCGAGGATCGATTGGATCTGCGCGTCCTGGTGCGCCCTGGGGCCAACATATCCCAGGGAAGAAACGCGGCGATCCACGCCGCCACGGGCGATGTGGTCGCAGTGACGGACGCCGGCGTGAGACTGGACCCGGCTTGGCTGGAGCGGATTATCGAGCCGCTGGAGGAGGGCCGGGCGCGGGTCGCCGCCGGCTTCTTCCGGGCGGATCCGCAGAGCCTCTTCGAGGTCGCGATGGGTGCGACCGTGCTGCCGGAGCTCCGAGATATCCGTGCAGAGCGCTTCCTCCCGTCCAGCCGCTCGGTTGCCTTCTTCAAGGCGGCATGGAAGGAGGTGGGGGGGTACCCCGAGTGGCTGGACTACTGTGAGGATCTCATCTTCGATCTCCGGCTCCGTTCTCGATATGGGCCCTTTGTCCTCGTGCCCGAGGCCTTGGTCTACTTTCGCCCGCGTCCCAGCCTGCGGGCCTTCTTCCTCCAGTACTACCGGTACGCCCGCGGGGATGGTAAGGCAGATCTGTGGAGGCTGAGACACGCCATTCGATATCTGACGTACCTCGTCGTACTTCCCCTGATAGTTGTGGCTGGGTTCCTGGGCAGTCCCTGGTGGTGGGCCTTGATGCTGATGTCGATACCCGGCATGTTCTGGGTCCCTTGGCGCCGACTGAGGCAATTGGGGGAGACTCTCAACCCGGTGGACAGGGTGAAGGCGGCTCTCCTGGTGCCGGTGATCCGCTTCACCGGTGATGTGGCCAAAATGGTTGGCTATCCCGCGGGTCTCCTCTGGCGCTGGCGCCATCGAGGGCATATTCCGGACTGGCGCAAACTCTAGATCTACAGACCTACTTGGGAAACTCACCCAAGCTCTTCGAAGCCCCCTCCTTCAATCGGCAGGGTCACGTGGAAAGAGGCGCCCTGCCCCGGTTCACTCTGGGCCCAGATCGTGCCGCCGTGTCCTTCGACAATCTTCTTGGCGATGGCCAGTCCCAACCCCGTGCCCTTCTCCCCGTCCGGTCCCTTCAGCTTCGTTGTTTCAAAGGGTTGGAATACGCGCTTGAGGTCATCTGCTGGGATACCTGGGCCGCGATCCTGGACCGACAAATGAACACAGTCGTCCTGCCGGCCAAGCTGGACTCGTATCGTCGTACCCGGAGGCGAGTATTTCATCGCGTTGTTGATCAGATTGTTCAGCAGTTGGATTATTTTGTCCGGATCAAGGACGACTGGCGGGAGCATCTCATCCTCCAGCCGAATGTGGACGTCCTTCTTGGCGGCCAGGGTCTGGTTCAACGATACATTCTCTCTCACCAGCGCCACCAGGTCGGTCGAATCAGGGTTCAGCTCTAGCTTGCCGGCGTCGATCTTGGCTACGTCCAGAAGATCGTTCACCAACCGAACCACAAACCCGCTGGACGAACGGATGATCGACAGGAATTGCATCTGCCTGTCGGTCAAGACGCTCGATGCCTCATCTACGAGGAACTCGCTGTAGGCCAGGATGAACTGAAGCGGGCTACGTAGTTCGTGAGCCGCGATCCCCAGGAATCGGTTCTTCTGTTCGTTGAGTCGCTGAAGCTCGGCGTTCTTGTCAGAGAGCTGGACGGCATAGTCTGCTAACGCCTGCTCCGCCTGCGTACGCTGGGTGATGTCGCGCACCGTCCCTTGGTACCCCACTACTCCGTTGTTGCCGTCGATGTGAACCACGGCGGAGACCAAGGCGTGGATAACCTCACCATTCCTCCGCTGCAGGTCGACGGGATAGTCCTTGACGGCGCCATCGGTCTCAATCGCCCGCGTCAGGGCGATTCGATCCTCGGGGTCCGCGTACAGCTGACGGACGTTGACCCTCCGAAGCGCATCCTTGGTCCGATAGCCGAAGAGACGGACCGCTGCCTCGTTCATTTCCAGCCACTGGCCCTCACGGGACGTAATGAAGGCGCAGTCCCTTGAGGTCTCGAAGAAGCCCCGGTATTTCTCCTCGCTCTCCCGCAGTGCTCTACGGTCCTCCCGTCGCTCTATGGCCCGCCGAATCGTCACCAGGAGCTGCTCGACCTCGTATGGCTTCTGGAGGTATCCGTAGGCTCCAAGATTGACGGCCTCGATCGCCGACGTCTGGGACGCGTGCCCTGTTAGGACGATGCATTCCGTCTCGGGGGAGTGCACCTTGATCCGGTGCAGGACTTCCATCCCGGACAGCCCCTCCATCCTCAGGTCGATCAGGGCCACAGCAAGTGGGGCGTGCCTGGACAGACTGCGCAGCGCCTCCTGCCCCGTGGCGGCTGTCGCGGTCTCGTACCCCTTCGCCAGTAAGATGTCCGAGACGGTTCTCCGGAGATTCGCATCGTCGTCAACGACGAGAATCCTTCCAGAACCCACGGGCCCATTGGGGCACTGAGGGGAGTTGCCGGATCTCACGTCATCAGCCTGGGTGGACGTATCCATAATGAGTTACCCCAAAGCGTGGTCATCTGCGGCAGGCATCATCATCGTGAATGTACTGCCTTTCCCTTCTTCACTCCAGACACTGATTGAACCGCCGTTGGATTCGACGAGGTGTTTGGATATCGCCAGCCCCAGGCCGATGCCCTTCGCCTTGGTCGTGAAAAGCGGCTCAAACAGTCTCGCCAGTGTCTCCTTGCTCATGCCGGTCCCCGTGTCACTGACCGAGATGGTGACCATGGCATCCTCGGCCCTTGCCCGGATCGTGATACGCCCGCCATCGGGCATAGCCTGGCGGGCGTTGGTGATGAGGTTCCTGACGACTTGCACCATCTGCTTAGGATCGACGAAGAGGATGGGACCTTGATCGGGCACCTGGACATCTACCGCCATACCGTTCGAGGACTCACTCCTGGTGACGGCTTCATCGATGATCTCACGGACCGAGACCGGGCCCCTGGAGGGTGACTTGATTCGGGCAAAGTCGAGAAGATCGGTGATGATCTTCTCGGCGTTCTGGACCTCCTGGGAAAGGATGTCGAGGTACTCCTCGCTCGCGATTTCGCCCTCGTCGTGAACCATCCGCAAGTAGTAAACGGCGTTAGACATGACCCCCAGAGGATTGCGCAGTTCGTGGGCCACGCCTCCGGCCAACTGGCCCAACATGGCCAACTTCTCGCGGCGGTGGAGCTGTTCCTCCGCCTCTTCGAGAGCAGCTTGCGCTTGTCTTTGCTCGGTGATGTCCTCAAAACCGCCTTCGAAATGGCGCACGGACCCGTCCGAGTTATGCACGGATCGCGTGGTATCTCTAGTCCAGATAGACGATTCGTCATACCGGCGCAGCCGTGCTTCAAAACTGCGCACGATGCCCTCGTCCTCCATCGTCTGCCTCCAGTGGCAGTCGGCGCGCGGGTCGACGTACAGGTCGTCGATCTGAGTGCCGCGCAGCTCCTCCAGGCTCGGGAAGCCCAGCATAGCGACCAGGGTGGGGTTTGCATCGAGGATAACCCGGTCCTTGGATGCACGATAGAGCCCGACGGGCACCCCTTCGAACAGGGTCCGATAGCGCCGCTCACTCTCTTGAAGTGCCTCGTGGGCCTGTCTTCGTTCGGCGGCGCGGCGGGCGATTGCTCCGCTCAGTCCCAGTCCCGTCACGATGGCGATGCCTGTGGTGAGGATGAGAACGGTCCTGGTCCGGGCGATCAGGCCCTTCGAGGTCAGGTTCCTGGACTGGTAGGCTTGCTCCACGCTGGAGACGATGTCCGAGGCCGCGGCGCTGATCTGCGGTTCCAGCTCGTTCTCCATCTCATCGAGTAAGGCATTCAGCCTGAGCTGTTCCTGTCGGATTGTATCGATGCCTTCGTGGTATAAACCAGCCGCCCTCTGCGCCTCAACGAAGTTCTCTTGCTGAACCGGATCCTCAAGGATAGCGTTCAAGTTGGCAAAGGCGGCTTGAGCTCCTTGATAGGCCACGTCGAATTCGACGGCGTACTTTGGATCTCGCTCTACGAGGAACTTGAGGGTACTGGTGCGCATCCGCTCCAGGGCGCTCTGGGCATTGCCGAATGCCAGGAAGACGGAGGGGTCGTTGACGAAAACGCTGTGCACCCGAAGGGCTGTGAGCTTGTCACGCATCGCGTGCTCCTGGATGTCCAAAACCTCGGCGTTGATGCGCTGCTGGTTCCTGATGAGCGTCACCAATTCCTCAAAGATCCGCTCGTAGTCGTTGGCGGCTGTTTCGATGCGGGCGAGCATCTCTGCGCGCTCAGGGTCGGCGATCTGAGCCTCAGCACGTACCAAGAGGTCCTCAAGTCGGCCGAATTCCTGGTGGAAGCGATCCACATCGCTCTGGCTTTGCGTGCGGACGTATCGCTGAGCGTAGAAGCGAGTCAAGAGGGCTTGATGGACAAGGTCCTTGGCCAACCCGCGCTGGACTGCCAGGTCACCCGTCAGCTCGTCGACCGTGGTACTGATTCGTGCAAGTTGCACCAGAGCCAGGACGCCAATGCCTACCACCAGAGCGACGGTCAGTAAGTATACGAGGAGGGCCCCCGCACCGAACCGCCATCTATGGCTGGACTGTGCTGAACCAACCTGTTCCATGGGCCTCTTCCTTTCCAGTCCCGGACAGATGGTCTTCGTGCACGACTATTGATCGCACGTGCGTGCCGGCTCGTACCAGCTCGCCAGCCCTTCCTGGAGCGTGTCCGCGGCCTCTTGAGGCGTCTGATCGCCCCGGATCACCTCCAGCGCACCAGTTTGAACGAGGGCATACGCGCTGGGCGTGCCCTCTCGCAGTTTCTCCCACACGAAGCGGATATCCGTCTCTCGTCCCTTGTTCAAGGCCAGAAAGGCATTGGCGTGCTCGTTCTCCAGGGACGGGGACTCCCGATGCATAGGGAAGAAGCCGGGCATCTCATTGCCGAGGAGAGCTCCGAACTTGGGGTGCGTCAACCAGGCCAGGAACGCCCTCGCCTCCTCTTGATGATCAGAGGCTTCGTTAAGCCCGATCCCCACGTCCAGGTGAAAGGTGACGCAGGCAGCATGCCCCGCCGGCGGTGGAACAGCGAAGACGCCCCAGGCAAAGTCGGGATCGGCCTCCTCGAAATACGGGATGTCCCAGGATCCGCTGATCCACATCGCTGCTTTTCCCTGTACGAACAGCTGTAGGCTATCGATGTACCCCAACAAGTGGTGGTCCTCGGGAAAGAATTCCGCCACATCCTCAACCGCCTGGAATGCGGATACCATGGGGTCATCGTTGAAGCATCGCTCGCCGATCAGGTATGCCATCCGGCCGTCCCGACAGCCGATGAAGTTCGGTGCAAGATTCATGAAGATCGTCTCTGCCGCCGTCCACTCGGCCCTCGTTCCGTTAGCAAAGGGCATGATTCCGGCCCTCTGAAGGGACTCTGCGACCTCCATTAGATCGCTCCAGGTCTCCGGGACGTCAAGTCGCAGCTCGTCAAAAATGGCTCTATTGAAGTAGATCCCATGGGAGGTCGCCGTGAAAGGCACGGCGTAGGGTCCTCCCTCCTCAGTTGACCATGCCTCAAGCACCTCTGGATCGAAGTGCTCCCGGAGCCCCGAGAGATCGTCCAATGTCACAAGGTGGCCCTGATCGAACAGCGCCGACGAAGCGGAGTAGGAGCGGAGGTACAGTAGATCGGGCGCCGTACCGGCATCGAGCTGGGCCGCGATCACGGAATCGTATTCGGCAGAGTCTGATGGCTCTAACCTTACGGTGATCTGTGGGTGATCCTCGTGGAACGCGGCCAGCAGTTGGTTCATCCGGCCGGTTGAGGTCCGCCAGCCTCCGAGGGTCAGCACCACCTCTGGGGCAGCTTGGGAAGGGCTGGGTGAGCGCGTCGGGTCTACGGTGGGCAGCGGTGTTGTGGTTAGTGGCGGTGTCGAGGGGGGTGTGCATCCAGCGGCTGCGGCGACGGTCATAAGGACAGCCAGCCCTCTGAGCGCGGCTTTACTTGAGCGCTTCATCCTTCTCCTTTCTTCCACCCGGTGTCAGACACGACCGGGCGTCTGTTCACTGCACGACCGTACGGGCCCCAATGATCGAGTCTCACGCGGCATCCAGGGCCTGGCGCACAGCCTGTGCCAGAGTCTCAACGTCGAGGGGCTTCTGTAGCACGTTGACAGAGATGTCGTGAAGGTCGTCAACAGCGTAACCCGTGAAGGCGATGGCCTTCAAGTCCGGGCGTGACGCTTGGAGCGATTCGATCAGCGCCCGCCCCCCTTTCGTGGGCATCACCAGATCCGTGAGAAGAAGATCGAAGTGTATGCTACCGGCCAGTTCCTCGGCCTCACGACCGTCCACCGCCGTCACGACGCGGTAGCCCAGGGACTCCAGAACGCGTTTCGTCGCGTGTCGAACCGTCGCCTCGTCCTCGGCAAGAAGGATCGTCTCCCCCTGCCCCCGCGCGGGGGCAGGGCTTTTCTCGCTGACGGGTACCTCGTCGACCGCCGCTGCCGGCAGGTAGATGCGGAAGGTGCTGCCTCTCGATGGGTCCGACTCAACGTCGATGAAACCTTGATGCTGCTTGACGATACCGTAGACCTGTGCCAGACCGAGGCCCGTACCCTCGCCAGGTCCTTTGGTGGTGAAGAACGGCTCGAAGAGATGGTCCCGAACCTCGTCTGTCATCCCCACGCCGGTGTCCGAGACTTCCAGGCAGGTCCACTCGCCCGGCTCCATCTCCGGAACAGGCTCATCCCCTGATCCAATCCGGGTCCGTTCAAGCCTTATGCCAAGCTCTCCGCCCTCCGGCATCGCGTCGCGGGCGTTGAGCGCAAGATTCATCAGCACCTGTTGGATACGCGTGGGGTCGGCTTCGACAGGGCAGGGATGCGAAGTGCCGTGCAGACCGACATCGATAGTCTCGGGAATGGTCTTGCGGAGCATCTCGGTGACGTCCTCGATGAGTTCGCTCAGGTCGATCACCTCAGTCGCCATCACAGATCGTCGGCTGAAATCCAATATCTGTTGAACCAGACTCGCTGCCTGTTTAGCCTCATTCACCACCGTCTCCATGGCCTTCCGAGTATCTGATCCAACGCCTTGGTTCCGGAGCGGCATCTGGGCGTAGAGGATGATGCTGGTCAAGAAATTGCGGAAGTCGTGAGCGATGCCGCCGGCCATCTGCCCAACTGCGGCGAGCCTATCCTGGCGACGGAGGCGGCGCTGCATCTCTTTCCGCTCCGTGACGTCCTCGACGGTTCCCTCATAGTACAGAGCGTTCCCGTCGTGATCCTGCACGGTGCGCGCGCTCTCCCGGACGAAGACGGTCGTTCCGTCTTCCCTCTTCCACGCGGATTCGAGGCCCGTGACGCGGCCCTCTCGCTCCATGCGTCGCTTGAACTCCGAACACGCATAGTCGGGATGGAAGGCCTCGCGCCCAAGATCCGGCTGGTTGAGTACGGCCAACGAGTCATACCCCAACATCTCCATCAAAGTGGCGTTCGCCATCGTGATCCGCCCGTCGGGCATGGTGCGGTAAATGCCGATGGGCGCGTTTTCGAAGATGCTTCGGAAGCGCTCCTCGCTCTCCCGAAGGGCCTCCTCTATCTCCCGTCGGCGGGTCACGTTCTCCAACCCCCCCTCGTAGCAGATGAGCTCCCTGTCCTCACCCCGCACGGTGCGGCACGTATCCTCGAGCCAGATCAGGTCGCCATTCCAGCGTCGGAGGCGAATCTCGAAATTGTGGATAGAGCCACCGTGACCCAGGATGTTGAGTTCGATCTCCCGCTCACCGGGATCGACGTACAGGTCCGCCATGCTCGTTTCGAGCAGGGCTCGCTGGCTCGGAAAGCCCAATAGGCGCACAAGGGCTCGGTTGGCATCGAGTATCGTGCCATCTGGAGTGGTCCGATAGAGCCCCATAGGCATACGGTCGAAGAGACTCCGATACTGCTCTTTCTGTTCGTTGAGCTGTGCCTGCCGGTCTGCCTCCAGTTCGTCGCGCTGACGTGTCACGAGCAGAACCAGGATTGACACGGCAGAGGCGTAGAGCAAAGGTCCGAGGATGATGTCGGCCAGCGCGATGTGATCGAAGAAGGACTGGATCAAGATCATCGTGCCGGCGTTGAGCAGGATCAGAGCCAGCAGGGCTTGCAGGGATACCAGCATGCTGGCGAATAGGATGGGCACGACCGTGTAGACGAGAAGGTTAACGTCCCCCACGTCGTAATACGGCGCTCGCCCTGTCCAGACCAGGATAGTCCCCCCGTACACGCTGGCCTGAGGTGCGACCACGGCCAGGAGGGCAGCCGGTGTATAGTGACCTGCTCGGTTCAGCGCGTAGGAAGCCAGCATGAGAACAAGCGTGGTGCCGCCCGTCAGCAGGTCGCCGCCGCCGGAGTAGAGCTGCGCCTGAGGGACCACCTGCATGACGAGCAGGGCCGTGATCATAAACGCCGACATCAGAATCAGAGCTGTGGAGAGAAGACGCGATAGCCGCCGCCGGTCGGGCTCTATCACCGAGGCAGGCGGCTTCGTGAGGCGACGCCAGAATCTCTTCAGAGGACGGATGTCGGACTGCGATTGCGGGTTCTTGGGCATAGATCCTCAGGGGGCCTGATCAAGTAGCTGCGCATCTGGGCCCCAAGGTACGGAGGCCCGCTCACAACGCTCTCTCCCCCTCAGTATACCGGGCCTCGCCCCTGCGTCAAGATCCCCGAGGACCGATAACAGGGTTTTCTCATTCTCGAAAAGTGATATTATGTGGACATAGTAACGGCTGAGAGGAGGCAACTATGTCTACATACGCTGCGTCAAAAAGAGAACGAATACCATCGCTCTATGAAGAACTACAACAAGTCCCAGACTCCCGAGATGATCAGGGCAAACGCCATCCGCTGGTGTCAATGTTGGCACTGGCGTGCGTGGCGTTGCTCTGCGGCTACCAGAATCCCAACGCCATCTCGCAATGGGTCGACAACTATGGCAAGCAGTACTTGAAGCGCTTCCGCTTCACACGTGATGATCCTCCCGGGAAAGCAACTTGGTATCGTGTGTTAGGTAGCATCGACTGGACAGCTCTCGAAGCCTGTGTCACTCGTTGGGCTGGACAAGTCCTGGAGGTGTTGGAGGCGCATAGCAAGTTGCAGGGTGTAGCCATCGACGGGAAGACCCTACGAGGGAGCAAGAAACAAGGTGCCGATGAAACCCATCTGTTGTCGGCCATGGCTCACCAGTTGGGAATCACCTTGGCTCAAATCGCTGTAGCCGACAAGACCAACGAGATTGGTGTGATGCTGGACTTGTTGAGCGAGCTGGTCGTAGAAGGGCACGTTTTCACCACAGACGCCCTCCTAACCCAACGAGAGTTGGCCCGCGAGATCCTGGACCGAGGTGGGGACTATGTCTTCATCGTGAAACGAAACCAGCCTCAGGTGTATGAAGACATAGAGTTCCTGTTCGAGCCGCCGCTTCCAGTGCTCAAGGGAGAGTCCTGGTCGACGGCGGAGACGTTCGACGCCGGTCACGGGCGGATCGAGCGACGGAGCTTACAGACTAGCACAATGCTGAATGAGTACGTGAATTGGCCAGGCGTCGAGCAGGTCTTTCAGCTAGAGCGCCAAGTCACGAATAAGAAGACGGGGGAGGTTACTACACAGATCGTCTACGGCATGACCAGTCTGTCAGAGGAGGAGGCCGACGCCAAGCAGCTCCTAGCCTTTGTTCGTCAACACTGGCACATCGAGAACAAGTCCCACTGGGTACGTGACGTCATCTTCGATGAGGATCATTCGCAGGTGCGCCGCGGCAGGCTACCTCACGTCATGGCGACGCTACGAAACACAGTCATCAGCCTGTTGCGTGCTCACGGCATCGATCGTATTGCCAAAGCGCGACGCCGCTTCGCGGCACGTCCTGATGAAGCGATAGCCCTTCTTGGCATTCCTGTTTGAGAATGATAAAACCCTGGGAAGCTCAGCTCGGGGTCTTGACAATTTGGTATTGCTCGCGTATGATTGCGATGTACTGTATACTGTGAGACAATATGGAAGGAAGTGTACCATGGTGACCGAGATAGATCGTCCCCCCACCTTGACGGCTGTCGTGGTGGACGCCATTCGCGACGCCATCCTGCGCGGTGACATGCTTCCCGGGAGGCCCCTCCGAGAGGTGAAGCTCAGCGAGCAGCTCGATGTTTCGCGTGGAACCGTTCGGGATGCGCTGCGCCAGCTGCAAGATGATGGGTTGGTTGAGGTCGTCCCTCACCGAGGTGCCTTCGTCCGCAATCTGACGCCGCGAACAGCCAGGGAGCTCTATACGCTCCGAGCTGTACTGGAACCCTACGCTGTGCGGCTCGCACTGGAGAACGATGCCTATACCGAGGATGATCTCGCAGCTATGGCTGAGTTGGGGCGGCGGGTCGATGAGCTAGAGCAGAGGACGGATGCGACCTACGAGACGGTGAGTGTGGACGTTGAGTTTCATCGGCAACTCTGCACCCCGAGCGGGCATCAACTGCTATTGGATGTCTTCTCGAGTCTGCAGGCGCTCAGTTGGTTGTTTGTCTTCAACACCAAGCTCTACCAGTCCGATGCATACTCGGATGAGCCCTCGCACTACGAGGTGTTCCAATCTATTCAGAGGGGCGATCCTGACCTTGCGGCGGATACCGTCAGGGAGCATATCGAACAAGCGGGAAGCGCCCTCTTGGCCCGCATGGAGGAACTCCACCTGAACGGCCCAGGGGACTAGTGTAGCTTCACTCCTCTATTGATGGATATAGTTGAGCCAGTTTTATCCGAGCGTCATCGGTCGTGAACTGCCAATTGACTGTAGAAGCATTTGCGTT
>Ga0180430_10001762_pt1 | contig 20519 bp, 17 predicted proteins | sample SS_ome_9_FD_132999 | JGI IMG/M metagenome (GOLD analysis project Ga0180430, IMG submission 132999) | Hypersaline lake sediment archaeal communities from the Salton Sea, California, USA - SS_1_S_2 metaG | ecosystem: Environmental > Aquatic > Non-marine Saline and Alkaline > Hypersaline >... | reverse complement strand
CGATCAGAAATCGAGGTTCTCGACCGACAGCGCGTTTTGCTGGATGAACTCGCGCCGCGGTTCCACCACGTCGCCCATCAGCTTGGTGAAGATGTCGTCGGCCTCGGCCACGTCGTCGATCTTCACCTGCAGAAGCGTCCGCGCGGAAGGGTCCAGCGTGGTTTCCCACAGCTGGTCGGGGTTCATCTCGCCCAGCCCCTTGTAGCGCTGCAGCGTCAGGCCCTTCTCGCCCTCTTCGAGGATCGCCTGCAACAGCGCGATCGGCCCGTGGATCGGCTGTTCACGCTCCTTGCGGACAAGCCGCGCCGGGGCGCCGTAGACCTCCTGCAGGCCGTCGGTATGCGTCGCCAGCCGCCGCGCCTCGCCCGAGCGCAGCACCGGCCCGTCGAGCGTGCGGACCTCTTCGACCCCGCGCAGGATGCGCGCGAAACGCAGCCCGTGGTCCTGCGTCGGCCGGCCCTGCCAGCCGCGTTCGTATTCCACCGCGACAAGATCCAGCCGCTGCGCCACCCGGTCGGCCATGCCCTGCGCGTCGGCGTCGATCCGGCCGGGCACCAGCGCGCCGGCGATCGCCGCCTGTTCGAGGATATGGGCCGGGTAATGGGTGGGAAAGGCCTGCAGGATGCGCCGGATCACGCGGGCCTCGTCGACGACGCGGGCAAGATCGGCGCCGGTGATCTCCTCGCCCGATCCCAGCCGCAGGATCGCCCCGTCCACGCCCTGCGCGATCAGGAAATCCTCCAGCGCGGCCTGATCCTTGAGATAGACCTCGGACTTGCCGCGCGCGACCTTGAACAGCGGCGGCTGCGCGATGAACAGGTGCCCGTTCTCGATCAGGTCCGGCATCTGCCGGAAGAAGAAGGTCAGCAGCAGCGTACGGATATGCGCGCCATCCACATCGGCGTCGGTCATGATGATGATCTTGTGATAGCGCAGCTTGTCGAGGCTGAACTCGTCGCGCCCGATCCCGGTGCCCAGCGCGGTGATCAGCGTGCCGATCTGGTCGGACGACAGCATCCGGTCGAACCGCGCGCGCTCGACGTTGAGGATCTTGCCGCGCAGGGGCAGCACCGCCTGGTTCTTGCGCTCGCGCCCCTGCTTGGCCGAACCGCCGGCGCTGTCGCCCTCGACCAGGAACAGTTCCGACAGCGCCGGATCCTTCTCCTGGCAGTCGGCGAGCTTGCCGGGCAGGCTGGCCACGTCCATCGCCGTCTTGCGCCGGGTCAGTTCGCGGGCCTTGCGCGCGGCTTCCCGCGCCAGCGCCGCCTCGATGATCTTGCCGACGATCACCTTGGCCTCGGCCGGGTGTTCGCCGAACCACTCGCCCAGCTTCTCGCCCACCAGCGTTTCCACCGCCGGGCGCACCTCGGACGACACCAGCTTGTCCTTGGTCTGGGACGAGAACTTCGGATCCGGCACCTTGACCGACAGCACACAGGTCAGCCCCTCGCGCGCGTCGTCGCCGGTGAAATCCACCTTCTCGCGCTTGGCGATCCCGGTTTCCTGCGCGTAGCGCGTCAGGCTGCGGGTCAGCGCGGCGCGAAAGCCGGCCATGTGGGTGCCGCCGTCGCGCTGCGGGATGTTGTTGGTGAACGGCAGCACCGTCTCGTGGTAGCTGTCGTTCCACCACATCGCGACCTCGACGCCGATGCCGCCGCGTTCGCCGGTGATGAAGATCGGCTCGGGCATCAGCCCGCTCTTGTGGCGGTCGAGATAGCGCACGAATTCCCGCACCCCGCCCTCGTAGAACAGGTCGCTGCGCAGCGGTTCGGCCGGCCGATGGTCTTCCAGCACGATCCGCACGCCGGAATTCAGGAACGCCAGTTCCCGCAGCCGCGTTTCCAGCGTCTTGAAGCTGAAATCGAGGTTGGAGAACGTGCCGTCCTCGCGGTTGGTCCGGGCCGAGGCGAGAAACCGCACTTCGGTGCCCGTCTCGCCCGGCGCCGCATCGCCGACGACGCGCAGCGGCTCCACGGTCTCGCCGTTCTCGAACCGGGCGACATGTTCCTTGCCGCCGCGCCAGATCCGCAGTTCCAGCCAGTCCGACAGCGCGTTCACGACGGACACGCCGACACCGTGCAACCCGCCCGAGACCTTGTAGCTGTTCTGGTCGAACTTTCCGCCGGCGTGCAGCTGGGTCATGATCACCTCGGCGGCCGAGACCCCCTCTTCCTTGTGGATCTCGGTCGGGATTCCGCGGCCGTTGTCGCGCACCGAAACCGAGCTGTCGGCATGGATCGTCACCGAAACCCGGTCGGCATGGCCGGCCAGTGCCTCGTCGATGCCGTTGTCGACGACCTCGTAGACCATGTGGTGCAGGCCGGACCCGTCATCGGTATCGCCGATATACATGCCAGGCCGCTTGCGCACCGCCTCCAGGCCCTTGAGAACCTTGATGGATTCCGCGCCGTAGTCAGCCTGTTGCTGGGGTTCTTCGGTCATGCTCGCCCGCCCGCCTTATGATGCCCATCTTATAGGGGTTCCGCGTAGGATTGTCACGCTCGCACCACAATATTTGGTGGCCGGGGGGCGCTCAGCCGGCGGTCGGCGCCCCCGGCTCTCCGGCGCCCCCGGACAGGCTGATCCGCTGTGCCCGCGCGCCCAGTTCGGCGAAGAGTTCCGGGCCGGTTCCGGTCATCCAGGCCTGCAGGCCCATCGCGCAGATCTCGTCATAAAGCGCGGCGCGCCGGCCGGCGTCGAGATGCGCGGCGACCTCGTCGAGAAGCAGCACCGGCGCCTGCCCGGCCTCGGCGGCCAGCGCGCGGGCATTGGCCAGCACCAGCGAGATCAGCAACGCCTTCTGCTCGCCCGTCGAACACTGGTCGGCCGGCATGCCCTTCTCGGCGTAATGCGCGCCGAGGTCGGCGCGGTGCGGACCGACCAGCGTGCGGCCCGCGGCCATGTCGCGGCCGCGACCGGCGGCCAGCGCCGCGGCCAGCGCCGCGGCGCCGGGTTCCCCCGGCGCGTCGGCGGGGTCGACCAGCGCCAGCGCGGCGGCCGGGAAGGCGGTATCGGCCCCCGCCTGCGCCCGCTCCAGCCGGTCGAGCGCGGCCAGCCGGTTCAGCCGCATCGCCGCGCCGGCCTCGGCCATCTGCGCCTCCAGCGCGCCGTACCAGGCCGGATCCTGCACGCCCTCCCGCAACAGCCGGTTGCGTTCCCGCATCGCCTTTTCCCAGGCCAGCGCCGCCTCGGCATGGCCGGGCTCGAAACTCATCGTCATCCGGTCCAGAAACCGCCGCCGGCCCTCGGCCGCCTCGATCCACAGCCGGTCCATCGCCGGCACCAGCCACAGCACCCGCAACAGCCGCGCCAGCGCCGCCTGCGGCGCGGCCTTGCCGTCGATCGTGACGCTGCGCGGCTGGCCCGGCTCGGCGAAGGTCTCGATCTCGTGGGCATCGCCGCCGGCGGCGATCCCGGCCCGGATCTTCCAGCCCAGCCGCTCGGGCCGGCGCATCAGGTCGTCCGGCGCCGCCCGGCGCAGGCCGCGGCCGGGCGACAGCAGCGATATCGCCTCGAGGATATTGGTCTTGCCCGCGCCGTTCGGCCCGAAGATCGCCACCGGCCGCGCGTCGGGCGCCAGCCGCAAGGCGGCGTGGCTGCGAAAATGGTTCAGGCGAAGCTCCGTCAGGATCACCCGCCCCACCTCGTTTTGGTCATCAAGTATCCCGGGGGTCCGGGGGCAGCGCCCCCGGCGCGACGGCCGTCAGACCCGCATCGGCATCACGACATAGACGGCGCTGGTATCGTCGCCCTCGCGCATCAGCGTCGGATCGCCGGAGGAGTTGAACAGGAAGACCGCGTTCTCGCGGTCGACCTGGCTGGCGATCTCCAGCAGGTACTTGGCGTTGAAGCCGATCTCCAGCCGCTCGTCGCCATAGGCGACGGCCAGTTCCTCTTCCGCCGCGCCGGCGTCGGGCGCGTTGACCGACAGGACCAGCCGATCCTCGTCAAGCTGCAGCTTCACCGCGCGCGACCGTTCCGAAGACACGGTGGCCACCCGGTCCACCGCCTTGGCGAAGTCCTGCGCATCGACCTCCAGCCGGCGGGTATTGCCGGTCGGGATCACGCGGGAATAGTCGGGGAAGGTGCCGTCGATCACCTTCGAGGTCAGCATGATGTCGGGCGTGGCGAAGCGCACCTTGGTTTCCGAGACCGAGACGGCGATCGCGGTGTCGTCCTCGTCCAGCAGCTTGCGCAACTCGCCCACCGTCTTGCGCGGCACGATCACGCCCGGCATGCCCTGCGCGCCCTCGGGCAGCTCCGCGTCGATCCGGGCCAGGCGGTGGCCGTCGGTCGCGACGCAGCGCAGCACCGCGCCGTCCTCGCCCTCGGCGACATGCATGTAGACGCCGTTGAGGTAGTAGCGCGTCTCTTCCGTCGAGATCGCGAATTTCGACTTGTCGAACAGACGCCGCAGCACCTGCGCCGGCGCGGTGAAATTGGCCGCGTATTCCGACGAGGCCATCACCGGGAAATCTTCCTTCGGCAGTGTGGCGAGCGAGAAATGCGACCGCCCGGCCTGCACCGAAAGCCGGCCCGCCACCCCGTCGTCGGCCAGCTGCACCAGCGCGCCGTCGGGCAGCTTGCGCACGATCTCGTGCAGGGTGACGGCCGAAACCGTGGTGGCCCCGGCGCGTTCGACCATCGCCGGCGCGCGATCGACCACCTCGATGTCGAGATCGGTGGCCCGGAACGACACCTGCTCGCCCTCGGCCTCGATCAGCACATTGGCGAGGATCGGGATCGTGTTGCGCCGCTCCACGACCGATTGCGCCTGCCCGACGGCCTTCAGAAGTGCGGCGCGTTCGATACTGATCTTCATCCTCGTCCCCCAAACTGCCGGGAGGAAGAACCTAGCCGGTTTTTCCGCCGGAACAACAGTTTTCGGGACTGTGGGGCGAGACGCGGGGGGCGTCAAGCCCGCCCGCGGACCGCGGCCTCAGGCCTCCAGCAGCCGGCGCAGGAGTTCGAGATCCTCGGCCAGCTGGCTGTCGGTGGACTTCAGCTCCTCGATCTTGCGGATGCCGTGCATGATCGTGGTGTGGTCGCGCCCGCCGAAGCGGCGGCCGATTTCCGGCAGCGAGCGGGTGGTCATCTGCTTGGCCAGATACATCGCGATCTGCCGCGGCCGCGCGATGGCGCGCAGCCGCTTCGGCCCGATCATGTCCGACAGGCGGATGTTGTAATGCTCGCTCACCCGGCGCTGGATCTCTTCGACGGTCACCTTGCGGTCCGAGGCGCGCAGGATGTCGGCAAGGCAATCCTGCGCGAGGTCGAGCGTGATCTCGCGCCCGACGAGGCTGGCGAAGGCGAACAGCCGGGTCAAAGCGCCCTCCAGCACCCGCACGTTCGTGGTGATCCGGTGGGCGAGGAATTCCAGCACCCCCTCGGCGACCGAAAGCCCGCCGTATTGCTGGCGGTAGTGATCGGCCTTCTGCTGCAGGATACCCAGCCGCAACTCGTAGTCGGTGGGATGCAGGTCGACGACGAGGCCGCATTGCAGCCGGCTCTTGATCCGGTCCTCGAGATCCTTGATCTCGCCGGGCGCGCGATCGGCCGAAATCACGATCTGCTTGTTCTGGTCAACCAGCGCGTTGAAGGTGTGGAAGAATTCCTCCTGCGTGGATTCCTTGCCGGCGATGAACTGCACGTCATCGACCATCAGCACGTCGACCGACCGGAACAGGCCCTTGAAATCCATGATCTGTTTTTCCCGCAGCGCCTGAACGAAGCGGTACATGAACTGTTCCGCGGACAGGTAGAGCACCCGCAACTCCGGGCTGCGGGTCTGCAACTCGTGCGCGATGGCATGCATCAGGTGGGTCTTGCCCAGCCCGACCCCGCCGTAAAGGAACAGCGGGTTGAACGTGACCGGCCCGCCCTCGGCCACCCGCCGCGCGGCGGCATGGGCCAGTTCGTTGGGCTTGCCGACGACGAAACTGTCGAAGGTGAACCGCGCGTCGAGCGGCGCGCCGGGCAGGTCGGCCTCGTCGCCCGGCCGCAGCGGCGCCGATGTCCGGCGCGCGCCGGCACGCTTGGCCGGGCCCGGCTTGCCGGCAGGGGCCGGCCGCGTCGTGGGCAGGTGAAACTCCACCCGGTCGACGGACTCGCCGATTTTGGCAAGCTGCTGGCGGATCTGTTCGGAGTAGTTCCGGGCGACCCAGTCGCCCATGAAGCTCGTCGGCACCTCGAACCGCGCGATCCCGTCGCGCAGGCCCGACAGCCGCAGAGGTTCGATCCAGGTGACGAAGTTGTTCTTGCCAATCGTCTTCTTCAACTCGTTGCAAACCTGATCCCAGGTATCTTCGTTCATTATCCTGCGCCCAACCTTCTGGATGGCAGACGGACCGGTATGGCCGTGCCTCGTGCCGTTCTATCGCGACACGCCGGGTCTTGAGGCCTCCGGCGGACACGTCGCGGGATCGATCGACCCCGCGGCGCCATCCGACTGGACGCTAGGGAACAGAACAAGCCGTCCGTGGCCGGGCTCAAGCCCGGTCGGACAGGTGCAACAGACATGACCGAATGCGGAACCCCTTCCGCCAACGGTCAGACAAACCCTACCCCTGCCGGATCACCGGCTGACAGCCGGGCCGCGCCGCAAGGCCGCACCCAAGGTGCAATGCCGCGAACGGGCCCGGGGGCCTAGCATGTCCCCCCAAGACGACGTGAATCGCACAAGGACGCTAGCAACTGCCCGCGCGCGGCCGCAACAGAACTTCACGCTTGACTCGGCCTTTGCCGGACCGAATCCCGAACCCGATGCAGGGCTGCCGCAGTGTCGGAAAGCACAGTCCGAAAACGCGAAAGGCGCGGCCGGGGCCGCGCCTTTCGAAGGCGGATCGGGCTGGACGCGTCAGACGGCCAGCGATTTCACCCGCGCGTTCAGGCGCGACATCTTGCGGGCCACCGTGTTCTTGTGCAGCACGCCCTTCGTCACGCCGCGGGCCAGTTCCGGCTGGGCGGCGCGCAGCGCGGCGACGGCCGCTTCGGCATTTCCGGTGGCGATCGCCTCTTCGACCTTGCGCAGGAACGTACGGATCCGCGAGCGGCGCGCCTTGTTCACGGCATAGCGCCGCTCGTTCTGGCGGGCGCGCTTCTTGGACTGGGGCGTATTGGCCATGTATCGGTTCCGGTTTTCGGTTCGGGTAATCTGAAGCCGCGCTTCTAGGGCCGAGTCGCGGCCCTGTCAACATCCGGCGCGGCGAAAATCCGGGCGTCGCGCGGGCCGCGATCAGCGGTCGCGGAACTGCGCCTCGCGCTTCTCGAGGAAGGCCTGCATGCCTTCGGTCTGGTCCTCGGTCGCGAACAGCGAATGGAACAGCCGGCGTTCGAACAGAAGCCCCTCTTCCAGCGTCGTCTCGTAGGCGCGGTTGACCGCTTCCTTGGCGGCCATCGTCGCGATCAACGATTTCTCGGCGATCTTGCGGGCGGTTCCCGTCGCCTCGCCGACCAGCTTGGCGGCCGGCACGACCCGGCTGACAAGGCCGGACCGCTCGGCCTCGGCGGCGTCCATGAAGCGGCCGGTCAGGTGCATCTCCATCGCCTTGGACTTGCCGACGAAGCGCGTCAGCCGCTGGGTGCCGCCGATCCCGGCGATGACGCCAAGGTTGATTTCCGGCTGGCCGAACTTGGCATTGTCGGCGGCGATGATGAAATCGCACAGCATCGCCAGTTCGCAGCCGCCGCCCAGCGCATAGCCCGCCACGGCGGCGATGATCGGCTTGCGGCAGCGCTTGATCACCGCGGTCTCGGGCTGGAACAGGTCCGCGCCGAAGACATCGACGAAGCTCTTGCCCGACATCTCCTTGATGTCGGCGCCCGCGGCGAAGGCCTTTTCCGACCCGGTCAGCACGATGCAGCGGACCTTTTCGTCGGCTTCGGCCGCCGCGACGGCCTTGGCCAGTTCGCCCAGCAGCTTGGAATTCAGCGCGTTGAGCGCGTCGGGCCGGTTGAGGCGGATCAGCGCGACCTCGTCCTCGATTTCCACGATCAGCGTTTCATAGGCCATGGTGGCATCCTTTGGCGAACCGGGGCCGACTCCTACGCAGGGTGGCGCGCTGGATCAAGTCATCTCTGGCAGGCGGGGCAATAGAAGCTTGACCGGCCCGATTGCACGATCCGCCGGATCGTGCCGCGGCAGCCGGGTTCGGGGCAGGGCCGGCCCTCGCGGTCGTAGACCCGGAAAGCATGCTGGAAATAGCCCAGCTCGCCGTCGGCCTGCCGGTAGTCGCGCAAGGACGACCCGCCCGCCTCGATCGCCTCGGCCAGCACCTGCCGGATGATCGGCACCATCCCCGCCACCCGCGCCGCGCCGATCCGGCCGGCCTTGCGGCGGGGATGGATGCGGGCGCGGTGCAGCACCTCGCAGACATAGATGTTGCCCAGCCCCGCGACGATCCGCTGGTCCAGCAGCGCCGCCTTGGCCGGCATCTGCCGCCCCGCGAGCCGCGCCACGAGGTAGTCCTCGTGGAAATCGTTGCCGAAGGGTTCCGGCCCCAGCCCCTTCAGCAGCCAGTGGTCGGCCTCCCGCCCCGTCGGCATCAGGTCCATCGCGCCGAAGCGGCGCGCGTCGTTGAAGGTGATCCGGGCCCCGCCCGCCATGTCGAGGATCACGTGGTCGTGCTTGCCGGCCACCGCCTGCGGGTGGTGAAACTCCCCCACCGCCACGCCGGAAATCAGCATCCGGCCGGACATGCCCAGGTGGATCAGCAGCGTCTCGCCCGTGGACAGATCGGCGAGGATGTATTTCGACCGGCGCCGCAGGCGCTCGACCCGCGCGCCGGTCAGCCGCTCGGCCATCCGCTCGGGCAGGGGCCAGCGCAGGTCCGGCCGCCGCGCCTCGGCCCGTTCGATCACCCGGCCCTCCATCAGCGGCGCAAGGCCTCGGCGGACCGTTTCGACCTCGGGCAGTTCGGGCATCGGGGTTCCTGTCGCATTGTCTCCGGGGCGCGGAAGCCTATAAGGAAGGCGAGTTGGCGCAAACGGCAAGGCCCATGACCGACCGGGACGACAGGACGACGCATTTCGGTTTCCGCACGGTGGCCGAAGACGAGAAGGCCGGCCTCGTGCACGGCGTCTTCACCCGCGTGGCCAACCGCTACGACCTGATGAACGACCTGATGTCGGGCGGTGTGCACCGGCTGTGGAAGGACGCGATGATGGACTGGCTGGCGCCGCGCCCCGGCCAGCGCCTGCTGGATGTCGCGGGCGGCACCGGCGATATCGCGTTCCGCTTCCTGCGCCGCGCGCCGGGCGCCAGCGCCACGGTCTGCGACCTGACCGAAAGCATGCTGGCCGAGGGCCGGGCCCGTGCCGGGGCCGAAAGCCTGTCCGACCGGCTGGACTGGGTGGCGGGCGACGCGATGGCGCTGCCGTTTCCCGATGCGGCGTTCGACGTCTACACGATCAGCTTCGGCATCCGGAACGTCACCCGGATCGAGGATGCGTTGGCCGAGGCCTGGCGGGTGCTGAAACCCGGCGGTCGCCTTATGGTGCTTGAATTCAGCCAGATCCCGAATTCGGCCCTGCAATGGGCCTATGACCGCTATTCCTTCAACGTGATCCCGGCGATGGGCCAGGTCGTTGCACGGGATCGCGACAGCTACCAGTATCTCGTCGAATCGATCCGGCGGTTTCCCGACCAGGAGACATTCGCCGCAATGATCCGCGAGGCCGGGTTCGAGCAGGTGAAATACCGCAACCTGACGATGGGCGTCGCCGCGCTGCATTCCGGCTGGAAACTCTGAGGTGAGGGGCCCGCACAACATCTGGCGGCTGATCCGCACCGGCGCGACCTTCGAGCGCACCGGCGCGATGACCGTGGCGCTGGAGGCGATGCAGGTGCCGCCGCGGATCAGGCTCGTGGCGCGGGTGATGGGCCGGCCGTTCCGCTGGCTGGGCTATCCGGGCGATCCGGCGCTGCCGCCGGTGACGCGGGCGCTGACCGCGCTGGGCCCGGCCTACATCAAGTTCGGGCAGGTGCTGTCGACCCGCCCCGACGTGGTGGGCGAAGACCTGGCCCGGCAGCTTACCGTGCTGCAGGACAAGCTGCCGCCGTTCCCGATCTCGGTGGCCAAGAAGACCGTCGAGGCGGAGCTTGAAATGCCGACCGACGCGCTGTTCTCGGAGTTTTCCGAACCGGTCGCGGCGGCCTCGATCGCGCAGGTCCACAAGGCGCGGATCGCCGATACCGGCGAGCCGGTGGCGGTGAAGGTGCTGCGCCCGGGGATCGAGCGCGCCTTCCGCCGCGATATCGACGCCTTCCATTTCGCCGCGGCGATGATCGAGGTGCTGTCGCCCGCCTCGCGCCGGCTGCGGCCCTCGGACGTGATCGCGCATTTCGAAAGCGTCGTGATGGGCGAGCTGGACCTGCGGCTGGAAAGCGCCGCGGCCTCGGAATTCGCCGCCAACACCGAGGGGGACGCGGGATTCCAGGTGCCGCAGCCGCAATGGTTCCTGTCGAACCGCCGGGTGATGACGCTGGGCTGGGCCGAGGGTATCCCGATGGGCGATGTCGCGGCGATCCGCGCCGCGGGCCACGATACGCAGGCGCTGGCCGCGCGGGTGCTGGAACTGTTTCTCAGCCACGCGCTGCGCGACGGCTATTTCCATGCCGACATGCACCAGGGCAACCTGAAGGTGGCGGCGAACGGCGACATCATCGCCTACGACTTCGGCATCATGGGCCAGATCGACGAATACACCCGCCGGGTCTATGCCGAGATCCTGATGGGCTTCATCAAGCGCGACTACCGCCGCGTGGCCGAGGTGCATTTCGAGGCCGGCTACGTGCCGCGCAACCGCGACGTGGGCGAATTCGCCCGCGCGCTGCGCGCGGTGGGCGAGCCGATCTTCGGGATGGACGCCAGCCGGATCTCGATGGCGCGGCTGCTGGCCTACCTGTTCGAGGTGACGGAGCGGTTCGGCATGCAGACCCGGACCGAACTGATCCTGTTGCAGCGCACGATGGTGGTGGTCGAGGGCGTGGCCCGCTCGCTCGATCCGCATATCAACATCTGGGAAGTCGCGCGCCCGATCGTGGAACGCTACATCCGCGAGAACCTGGGCCCCGACGCGGCGCTGCGCGACATCGTGCGCACCGCGCGGGTGCTGTCGCGCTTCGGGCCGAAGCTGCCGCAGATCGCCGAAGAGGCGCTGACCCGGCAGGGGATGGGCGATGGGGCCGAAACGCCGCGCGGCCCGTCGTGGCTGACCGCGGCGGCCTATGCCGCGATCGGCGCCGCCGGGGCGCTGGCGGGGGTGCTGGCCTACGCCGCGCTCTGAATCTCCTCGGGCCGTCGCAGGGCCATGATCTCGTCCGCGGCGATGCTGGTGCCGCCTTCCAGAACCAGCATGGTCCCGCCATCCTCGTTCCGGGCCTCGACGATCTCGGTATAGACGTCGACCTCCTTGGACGACAGAAGCTCGCTGCCGATGTAGCTTTCCATCTTGAAGCTGTAGAGGCCCTGCGGATAGGGCTCGCCGGTTTGCTGCATGCCGAACCAGGCGATCGGGTCCGACGAGGGCGTGACCGGGTAGCGGCCGACCTCGGTATTGGCCTCGTCGTAGACCACAAGCTCGGCGCGGTCGGCCGCCGGGGCGGGTTCCGGCATCAGGGTGATCGGCGCGCCGTCGAACCACGCCGGGGCGTTGACGCGGGCCTCCATCCCGACCCAGCCGGCCAGCTGGGTCATCGACATCTGGTTCAACTGGCTCTGGATCGATTCGAGCAGGTCGTTCGACCGCACCTGCTGCTCGACCCCCGAGAAGGTCGCAAGCTGCACCGCGAATTCCTGCGATTCCATCGGGTTCAGCGGATCCTGGTTCTGCAGCTGCGTGGTCAGCATCAGCAGGAAGGTCTCGAAATCGCTGTCGATCAGCGCATTGCCGACGGGCGAAGAGGCTTCGGCGCCATCCGCGGTTTCGGTTTCGGTCTCGGCGGCGGCGGCCGCCGCCGCCGGGGAGGCGGCGGGCTGCGGCTGCTGCTGTGCGGGGTTGGCGGGGTTGACGGTGGTCATGGCGGGCTCCTTCAGAAGCGCAGGTCAAGGCCCTGGCCGGGGGCAAGGGCAAGGCGAACGGGGTTGGTGGCCGGCGTCTCGGACCCGTCCGGGCCGGCGGGATCGGTGCCGTCGCCCTCGCCGGGCTCGGCGCGGTCACCGGCAGAGGGGTCGCGGCCGGTCGGCCGGTCCTCGAAGCTGAACGACACGTCGGCATAGCCCAGCGCACGGAAGTCGCGGGCCAGTTCGTCGATATGGCGGCGCAGCAGTTCGAGCGTTTCGGGCCGTTCGGCGCTGAGCGACAGCGTCAGCGCGCCATCGACGGTCGACAATGTCATGCGCACGCGGCCCAGTTCCTCGGGCGAGAGCGTCAGTTCCACCGGCCGGTCGGGGAACCGGCTGGCGGCCTCGGCCAGTTGCAGGCCGACGCCGCGCGGCAGTTCCGCCAGCCCGGTGGCGACCTGCTGCGCGGCGCGCTCGATCCCGGTGGCGGCGCCGCCGCCCCGGTCGGACCCGCCGATCGGCATGGACTCGGCCGCGATGTCGCCACCCGGCACCGGGCGGTCCTGCCCGCGCTCGCCGGCCAGCGCCATGCCCGGCTGCGCCGGCGCAAGGGCCATGCCCGCCGGCGGGGCCACGGTCTGGGCCGTGGCCGTGGCCGCCGTGGCGGTGGCGGTGGCGCCCTGCGATGTCGGGTTCGAAAGCGCCTCCATGCGCTCGGCGCGCGGGCTGCTGCGCTCGGCGCCGCGCTGGGCGGCCTGCTGGCGTTCCGTCGCCGCGGCGAAGGCCACGGCGGGCTGGCCGGCGGCCGGTTGCGTGGCCGGTGCGGCGGCCGCCGGGCCACCGGCCGGCGGCGTGGCCGGGGCCGGGGCAGCTTCCAGTCTGGCCGGCGCATCGGGATCCGGCCGTGCGGGGACCGCGTCCGGCATCCCGGCCGGGGTGGTGACGGCCTGCGCCGCGCCGCGCGCGGCGGCCACCGCCGGCGTCGCCGTCGCGCCGGCCTCGGGCTGGCCGGCGGCGGCCCGCGGCGTGGCGGCGGGTGTTTCGGCATCGGCGCGGGCGGGTGCCTCACCGGTCTGGCGCGGCGCAACAAGCTGGTCCGGGCGCGGCGCAACAGGCTGGTCCGGGCGCGGCAGGTCCGGGCCGGTCGGCGCGGCCTGGCCGGCGCGGGCCTCGGCCGGGACGGGGGCTTGCGCCGCCATCTGCCCGGTGCCGGAGCGCGCGGCGCTGTCGGCCTGCGCGGGCGGGCGGCCCTGATCCCGTGCCGGCGGTTCGGGCGCGATCCGAACCGTATCGGCGCGCGCGGCGTCGGGGCTGGGGGCGGCCCTGTCCGGCCCCGCGGCGCGGCCCTGCGGCGCAGTCTGCGCCGGGGCCTCGGACCGGGCCGCCGATTGGCCCGCCGACTGGCCAGCGGGTTGGCCGGTCGCCGCCGTCGGATCGGCGGCGGCCACCTGCGGACCCGCCGACGGCGGGGTGCCGGCCGGCCGCTGCGCGGCGTCCGGCCCGGCATGGCCGGCCTGCCCGGCCGCCGCCGCCGGGGCCGTCGCGGCCTCCGCTTCGCCCGTGGCCGGCGCGGATGGCGGCCCGGAAGGTGTGGCGGGCGCGGCTTCGGTCGGAACAGTGGCGGCCGCGGCCTGCCGCGAGGCATCCGCCTGCACCGTCGCGTTCCCGGTGCCGCCGGCGGCCGGCGCGGCGCCGACCGGCATACCGGGGTCCGCGGCCGCGGGGCCCGGCGTCGGCGCCGGTGTCGTGGCGACCGGCGCTGCGCCGGTGCCCGTGGTGGCGGGGGCGGCGGCTACGGCGAGGGGGACGATCGTTTCCGGGCCGCGCGGCCCGGCCGTGCCGACCACGGTGCCGCCCGCCTGACCGTCCGGCGTCTGGGCCGTCGTGTCGAAGGACAGGGAAAAGCCGTGCCGGTGTGCCGGCTCGCCGGCGCCGGCGGGACTGATCGTCGCGATGTCGCCGGGTGCATCCGGCTCCGCCCCTGTCGCGCCGGCCTCCGGCCCGGTGCCCGCACCGGTCCCGGCCGCGGCATCCTCGGCAAGCGCGGTGTGAAAGGCGTCATCGCCCTCCGCCGCGTGGCCCGATTCGCCTGCCGCGGGCGCATTGCGCCCCTTTCCATTGCCCACAAGGGAGTCGATCAGAAGGGAACCGAACATGTCTCACGCCGACTTTCTGCCGCCAATACGCCGACAATGCGCCAAGGAGGTTACCGGTTCTTTACCCGCTCCCGGTCATGATCGCCGCGAATGCCTGCAATTGGAGGTTTCGGGCGATGACCGATCTGACATCCGTCCACGGCGCGCAGACCCAGGCCCGGTCGCCCGGCCGGGGGCCCGAGCTGCGCACGCCCGAGGATGCGGCGCTTTGGGACGCGGCGCAGAAACTGGAGGCGAGTTTCCTGACCGAGATGCTCAAGGCCGCCGGCTTCGGAAAGTCGCGCGACGCGATGGGCGGCGGCGTCGGGGAAGACCAGTTCTCGTCCTTCCTGCGCGAGGCGCAGGCGACCGAGATGGTCAAGGCCGGCGGCGTCGGCCTGGCCGAAAGCCTGTTCGAGGCGCTCAAGGAGAACCCGGATGTCCAGCTCTGACCTGACCCGCGCGCTTTTCGCGCTCGAGGGCCTTCTCGACGCCGAGCGCCGCGCGATCCGCGCCGGCGAGTTCGAAGGCCTCGAACAGCTCGCCGACGAAAAGGCGCGGCTGATCGACGTGATCGCCGGCCATGACAGCGCCGCGCCGGGCCAGCGCGACCTGCTGACCCGGATCCAGTCGCGGACGTCGGAGAACCAGCGGCTGCTGGCCGCCGCGATCAGCGGCGTGAAGGCCGCGCAGCGCCGGCTCGACACGATCCGGCGCGCCGCGCGCACCCTCAACACCTACGATTCCACGGGCCGGGCGACGACCATCGGAAGTGCCGCGGGCAGTATCGAACGTCGGGCGTGAACAGCCCCGGCCATTCGAAAGAATTGTCGCCAATTTCCCTTCGGGTGCCCGTGACGGTTTAGCGTTCTCTTAGAGGTTCGCGCGCAAAAGTCGGCCTTGCATCCTGAAGGGGGTGGCGCGGCAGGGATCCTCGACCCCTCGGCCGCATTGGTCAGAACGCCAAGCGTGTCGCCCGTGGGGGCGGAAATCGAAACCGGGGCGCAAAGCGCCGCCTATCGAAGGAAATGCACATGACGAGCATTCTGACGAATACCAGCGCCATGAACGCGCTGCAGACGCTCAAGGCTACCAATATCAACCTGAACAAGACGCAGCAGGAAATCGCCTCGGGCAAGACCATATCCTCCGCCCGCGACAACGCCGCGGTCTGGGCGATCTCGAAGGTCATGGATTCCGACACCAAGGGCTTCGAGCAGATCTCGAACAGCCTCGCACTGGGCCAGTCGACCATCGCCGTCGCGCGCAACGCCGCCGAATCGGTCACCGACCTGCTGACCGACATCAAGGGCCTCGTCGTGTCCGCGCAGGAAGAGAATGTCGACAAGGCGAAGATCCAGGACGACATCGACCGGCTGACCGAGCAGGTCGAATCGATCGTCTCGGCGGCGCAGTTCAACGGCCTCAACCTCGTCAACGGTTCGGCCGAGTCGCCGGTGCAGATCCTGTCGTCCCTGAACCGCTCGGCCGATGGCACGGTCGAATCGGCCAGCATCGAGATCAACCTCGACAACACCGACCTGTCGACCACCGCCGGTACCGACATCGGCGCCTCGGCGCTGCCGGCCGACGCGACGGTCTCGGCCGGGTCCTCGGCCTCGCTCGCCGGTGCCGACTTTGCCTTCATGGGCGCCGACTGGACCGGGACAAGCGCCTCGGCCCTGGATTCGACCGAGTTCACCGGCACCGAGGCCGTGACCAGCCTGGTCGCGGGTGACCGCGTGTCCGTTGGCTTCGATTTCGATCAGGACGGGACGGACGACAAGGAAGTGTCCTACACCGTGCGTGAGGGTGACACCGGTTCCGCGATCCTCGCCGGCCTGATGGGCAGCCTCGAAGCCTCGGGCCTCGACTCGGACTTCACGCTGTCCTTCGATGGCGCTGACCTGAGTGTCGTCAACAACAGCGACGCGGATGCCGACGTGAGTTTCGCGGCAACGCGGGGACAGGGCGGCCTTGCGGACCTGGCAACCCTTGACGTGACCGACGACACGAATGCCGCGCAGGCGCTCAACGACATCGAGGACATGATCCAGTACTCGATCGCCTCCGCAGCCGAACTCGGTTCCGCCGAGAAACGGATCGACATCCAGGCCGACTTCGTCTCGAAGCTGACCGACAGCTTCAAGGCCGGGATCGGCACCCTGGTGGATGCCGACATGGAAGAGGCCTCGGCACGGCTGCAGGCGCTGCAGGTGCAGCAGCAGCTGGGCGTGCAGGCCCTCTCGATCGCGAACCAGTCGCCGCAGACCCTGCTGTCGCTGTTCCGCTAACGGGCAAAGAGCCGGGGCGCCTGAACGGCGCCCCGGTTTCCTCACGGCGGCAAAGCCGCCTTGCAACAGAAACCGTCGCTGGAAGGTATCCACGTGTACGCTCATACCATGGCCAAAACGGCCTATTCCAATCCCGGACAGCCCACCCGGACCCCGCGCACGACCGAATACGAGGCGTTCGCGCGCATCACGCACCGGCTCAAGGCCGCTGCCGCCCTGGACAAGAGCGGGTTTTCCTCGCTGGTCCGCGCCCTTCACGAGAACCGCGAACTCTGGACGATCCTGGCCGCCGACGTGGCCGGTTCCGGCAACGGTCTTCCGCCCCAGCTTCGCGCCCAGATCATCTATCTTTACGAATTCACGATGCAGCACACCTCGAAGGTGCTGGCCGGCGATGCCGCGCCTGACGTGCTGATCGACATCAACACCGCGGTGATGCGCGGCCTCAGGCAGGGAGGGCCGGCATGAGCGGCTTGGTCCTGAAACTGGCGCCGCACGAACGCGTCCTGATCAACGGCGCGGTGATCGAGAACGGCGAGCGCCGCTCGCGGCTGGCGATCATGACGCCGAACGCGCATATCCTGCGGCTGCGCGACGCGATCCATCCCGACGAGGTCAACACGCCGGTGCGCCGGGTGTGCTACATCTGCCAGCTCGTCCTGTCGGGCGACGTGACGCCGGAAGACGCCCGGCTTCAGCTTCTGCGCGGGATCGAGCAGCTCAGCCAGGCGCTGACGGATCACCACAGCCGCGACCAGCTGACCCAGGCGACGCGCGCGGTGCTCGACGCCCAGCATTACCAGGCGCTCAAGGCGCTGCGCGCGCTGCTGCCAAGGGAGGAACGGCTTCTGGCCGTGCGTGAGCAGTGACCTTCATCGCGGCGGTGCCCCTGTCCGGCTATGCCGGCTGGAAATTCATCGAACGGACCCGCGAGGCCCAGCAGGCGGCGCTTGCCTCGACGCCGGCGATGAAGACCAACGAGGAGCATTTCCGCGAAAACATCGGCAAGATCCGCAGCGCCGAAGACCTCGTTGCGGATCGCCGGCTCCTGACCGTGGCGCTGGGCGCCTTCGGGCTGGACGATGACATAAACTCCAGATTCTTCATCCAGAAGGTTCTGGAAAGCAACACGCTGGAGCCGAGTTCGCTGGCCAACCGGCTGTCCGACAAGCGCTATGCCGACATGGCCAAGGCCTTCGGTTTCGGCGAATTTCCGGATTCGCCGAACACGCTTCTGTCGACCTTCCCCGACCAGATCGTCGACGCCTACAAGACCCGGCAGTTCGAACGCGCGGTGGGCGAGCAGGACCAGTCGCTGCGGCTGGCGATGAATGCCGAGCGCGAACTGGCGAAGATCGCCGGGAAGTCGAACACCGAGGATACCAAGTGGTTCACGATCATGGGCAATGCGCCCCTGCGCGAGGTGTTCGAAACCGCGCTGGGCCTGCCCAAGCAGTTCGGCAGCGCCGATCTGGACCAGCAGCTTGGCGTCTTCAAGGACCGGGCGGAGACCTTCCTGGGATCGTCCGACCCGGCGATGTTCAAGGATCCCGCGAAGATCGAGGAACTGGCCAAGCTGTTCCTCGTGCGCAGCTCGATCCAGGCCGGGCCGTCGTTGTCGGCGCCGGGCGCTGCGGCGCTGTCGATCCTGCAATCGAGCGGTGGTTTGTTCTGATCCCGGTGCGCCGCCGGCCCCTGCCCGGTCGTGGTTAAGCGAAAATTAGACCTTCCCGGAAAGACTTGGCGGCGATCAAACCAGGGAAGAACTCCCCATGGCGAAACCCACGCTCGACGGGTTGCTGCGGCAGGCCCGCAAGCTTGAACGTTCCGGCGCGACCGACGAGGCCGTCGCGGCCTACCGGCGGATCGTTGCGACCTTCCCGGCCGACAGGCGCGCGCGCCGCGCCCTTGACGCGTTGCGCGCCAATGCCGCGCGGGGCCGCCGCCCGGCCGGGCCGCAGGCCCGCGAGATCGCCGAGATCGAGCGGCTGGTCCATGCCGGCGACAGCCGCGCCGCGCGACGGCTCGCCGAGGACATGGTCGCCAGGCCCGGCGCCGGCGCCATCGCCTGGAACGTCGCCGGCGGCCTGCGGATGCAGGATGGCGAGCTTGCCGCGGCGCGCGCGGCCTACGAGGCCGCGATCGGGCGTGAGCCGGGTTTCGCGCCGGCCCATGCCGGGCTTGGCAAGGTCTTGCGTGCGCAGGGCGACGACGGTGCGGCGCTGGCCGCCTACAACCGCGCGCTGGCGCTGCGCCCGGACTATGCCGATGCCCTCTACAGCCGCGGCAACCTGCATTTCGCGCGCGGCGACTGGGACGGGGCGGCGGCGGATTTCGAGGCCGCCGCGGGCCTTGCGCCGGATCTCGTCGATGCCCGCAACAACCTTGCGCTGTGCCACAAGGCGGCGGGGCGCATCGACACCGCGATCGGGCTGTTCGAGGCGATCGTCGCCGCCCGGCCCGGCTATCGCAACGCGGTGGTCAACCTGTGCCAGCTTCTGGTGCAGGACGGCCGTGGCGCGGAGGCGCGGGATCACCTTGACCGGCTGCTCGATGCCGATCCGGCCGATGCGGGCCTTGTGCATCTCAAGGGGCTTGCCCTTGCGCAGTCCGGCGACGGTGCCGGCGCGGTCGCGACACTGGCGCTGGCCAGCCAGCTTGCCCCGCTGAACGTCGAGATCCTGCGCGACCTCGGCAAGCATCAGGGCGAGGCGGGCGACATGGCCACGGCGGCGCACAGCTTCGAGGCGGCGCTGGCGCTGCAACCGGGTGACCAGCGGTCGCGCTTCAACCTGGGCCTCGTGCAGTGGCGCACCGGGCAGTTGCCGCGGGCGCGGCAGAGTTTCGAGACGATCCTTTCCGCCGAACCGCGCAACGCCGACGCCGCCAAGCAGCTTGGCATCGTGCTGATGGAAATGGGCCTCGCGGCAGAGTCGCGGGCGGCGCTGGAACTGGCGCTGGCGGCAGAGCCCGACCACGCGGACGCGCATTACCAACTGGGCACGCTCCTGTGGGATCTGGGCGCCAAGGAAGACGGCATCCGCCATATCGGCCGGGTGCTCGACATCGAGCCGGGCCATGGCCTTGCCAACGGCATGAACCTCTATCTCGGCGGCTACCTCGCGCTGTGGGACCAGACCGGGCGCAGCGCGCGGCACGCCGAGACACTGGGGATCGAGGGGCCGATCATCCCGCCGTTCACCGGCCTCGTGGCCGAGGATGCGCCGATGCGCCAGCTGATCCGCTCGGAACGCTGGGCGCGACAGCACTACACCCGCCGGCCGGCGCGGCTGCCGGCGCGGCCCCGGTCGCGGCCGGCGCGGCTGCGGATCGGCTATTTCACCGCCGATATCTGGAACCACGCGACGATGCACCTGCTCAGCGGTGTCCTGCGCCGGCACGACCGCGCGCGGTTCGAGATCTCGGCCTTCAGCTACGGCCTGCAACGCCGGGACGCGGTGCATGGCCGGTCGCGCGACCTGTTCGACCATTTCCACGACGTCTCGCGGCTGAGCGACCGCGAGGTCGTGCAGCTTGTCGATCGCGGCGGGCTTGACATCGCGGTGGACCTCAAGGGTTACACGCGCGAGGCGCGGCTGGGCCTGTTCGCCGAACGGCTCGCGCCGTTGCAGATCGCCTGGCTGGGCTATCCCGGCACCACGGGCGCGGATTTCATCGACTACATGATCGCCGACCCGGTGGTGATCCCCGACCGGCTGCGCCCGGCCTACAGCGAGGCGATGCTTTACCTGCCCGACTGCTACCAGCCCAACGACGACGCGCGCGCCATCGCCGACCGGCCGGCCAGCCGGGCCGAGGCCGGGTTGCCAGAGGAGGGCTTCGTCTTCTGCTCGTTCAACGCGACCTACAAGATCACCCCGGTCGAGTTCGACATCTGGATGCGGCTGTTGCGGGCCGTGCCGGGCAGCGTGCTGTGGCTGCTGGATGCGGGCGAGGCCCCGAATGCCCGGCTGCGCGACGCGGCGCAGCGCCGTGGCGTGGCGGCGGATCGGCTGGTCTTCGCGCCGCGGCTGGACCAGGCCGAACACCTTGCTCGGCAGCGCCATGGCGACCTGTTCCTCGACAGT
>Ga0180430_10001761_pt1 | contig 20528 bp, 22 predicted proteins | sample SS_ome_9_FD_132999 | JGI IMG/M metagenome (GOLD analysis project Ga0180430, IMG submission 132999) | Hypersaline lake sediment archaeal communities from the Salton Sea, California, USA - SS_1_S_2 metaG | ecosystem: Environmental > Aquatic > Non-marine Saline and Alkaline > Hypersaline >... | reverse complement strand
TTCCCGCTTGAATATGTCAAATCCGTCAAATTTGATGAAATACTCCCACGGATCAAGACCCTGGCGGTTAAGTTGTTGGCGATTCACGCCCTGTGACCACCAATATTGCACCATGGTCAGATCACGTAGAGCGGCGGCGTGATGAAGAAGATTGTTGCCATCGTGATCGACTGCATGTATGTCTCCACCAGCGATAACTAACAATTCAGCGATATCGGGACGAGAGGCCAACATTAATGGTGTTACGCCATCATCGTCCTGAATATTCCAATTTACTTCCCGCTCGATTAGTGTTTTGACGAATTTGTCGTGATGGGCAAACTGGGCGGCGTAGTGAATCGGGGTGCGGCCGAACCAATCTTTAGAATACAGGTCGGCTCCCAACTGGCAAAGATAACAGAAAGTATCAAAATGATTGTTTTCAATAGCGTAGTGCAGGGCGGTTTTTTGCTCCATGTCGATTTCGTCCCGGCTATTGATGTCATATTGACTGGCAAATATTTTTAGCAAATACAGTTTGCCGTATTGGGCAGCGAGATGAAGAATATTTTTTTGAGGCACGACTTGGTTGAGAATTGAGATGGCCTCAAACAAAGCGTTAAGCCGTTCTCCGGTTGGGTCGTTAACTTCCTTGGACAGATTGTTTTGATTTGTCATTGTCCTTCGCTCCTTTATATTAATGTGCTTATGTTAGTTATAAAGCATAATCTGGCCTAATACAATACGAATAAACGCCAATCAAAGATATAATAAAGTGGTAGTGAGGAATGATTTAATATTAATCAGAGAATAATGAAAAAAACATTAATAATGCTGACTTTTGTTTTGGGATTAACCGGTTGTAATTTGACCGGGATTTTGGACAGTGGGCCAGGGTATTGCGGGGACGGGGCCTGTGAACCGATTGAGATGCGGATGGGTTGTACGCAGGATTGCGGAGCGGAGGCGGAGGATGGAGCGGGTGATTATGAACAGCGCCTGATGCTGGGGATGATGGTGCATATTGAAGGTTGGACCGGAGAAGAGAAGGACGAAGACAAATTTAATAAACATGTTGATGCGGTGTTAGCCATGGCGGACATCTTTGAGGCCAACGGGGCGGTGGCTACTTTTGAGGCCCGGCCCGAGTTTATCCGGGCGCAGGATAATTGGGGTCGGAATGTATTGCAGGAGTTAAAGGACCGGGGTCATGGCGTCGGCATCCATGCCGATGTCGGCGGGCAGGCACCGGAAGACGGTACCGATTTAGCTTTAATGACCAAACAATTGAAAGACATGCGGGTGGAGGGCGATAAGTTAACCGGTATAAAAATGAAGCACGCCAGCGGGGTGTGCTCAAAACTAGACTGGGCGAAAGCACTGATTGATGCCGGTTATGAATTTACCACCGGCAATGTATCCTATTGCGCCATGAGTATGCCGGAAGAAATCCGACCGGAAGAATATAAAAATTGCGAGAGCCCGATGGCTTGCCATGAAACCTATCCAAGTAATATCAATCAGGTTCTTCATCCCTGGCGAGTGAGTGATGCCCAAGACTGGTTGTATGATGACCGGGACGGTGAGCTGGTAATTATGGCCTCGGACGGGGTACTGTACGGGATGGCGGAGGAGAAAGAGGCCGGTAAAGTGGAGAAGACGAAAAAGGATTTTACCACCGAGGATCTGGATGTATACATAGAAAGGTTGGAGGAGGCGTTGGCAGCGGTCGATCCGGGTCAGGTGAATACGCTGTATGTGGCGTGGAGTATCGGTGATGCTGATCGGGCCGGCGATCCCCTGCTCGATGAATGGTTGAAGCGGGTGCAGCCGTATGTGGATGAGAATAAAGTGGTCTGGAAGTCGATTAATGATATGTACGACGAGTATCGGGTGTGGGAGAGTGGGCAATGATTAATTGCACCAATTGTCAATTATCAGTCAAAGTTCAAATAACAATCATCAATGATTAAATAATTTCGTAGGGACATGCCTCGGCGTGTCCCTATGTATTGATTGCCAAAAATATTTATTCATGCTATTTTTGACGAAGCAAGAAATTTGAAATTTAAAAAAGAAAGGGTGATGAAGTTTGTTGGAACCTGTGCTGGGAAACAAATTACTATATCGATGCCAAGAATTATACCAAGGAAACATACGAACTTTTTTGTATGAGTCTAATGCCGGAATTGATGTGATGATGCAGCCGGAAAAAGCCGGTATGTATTTAGCAGAAAGCATGACCAAAGCGGCGGCTGATTTTTGGCTGGCCTTATTTTGGCTGGAATTAAAAGAAGGTCGGTCACTACCGGAGAAATCAAAAATTGTTGAATACATTTTATTGACTGGTGGTAAGTACTATTTTTTGAGGGAAGGCTTATGGGAGCTCTCAAAAAATTATGTCATGAATATATGTTCATCTATGGATTTGATGAATGGATGGATTGCCGATTATGCCAGTGCCAGAAGAGGACCCTGGTTGGGCAAAGATGATGATATTAGAAAAAAAGTCTACCAATATTTCGATCATCGCAAACTGGAGATTCAACAGATTTATTTGGGCGTCCGGCGCGAGGAGATTCATCGAGGGGAATGGGCGGCCCAGAAGTACTACAACTCTATAGAATATATACCCGATAGCGGTTTTATAGTCTCTGGAGATACTATAGCGAGCGGCATAACAGCCTGTGAATCAGTTGCTCATATCTATAATTATTACCTGATGAAAGGTATGCAGATTAATCGTCTGGTAATTAATTCTGTGTTTGCCTCGGAAAGGGGAATAAAAAGGTTGGTTGAATATACCACGAGAAATTTCCCCGATTTATGTATGGATATATTTGTTTGCGGGGCTTTGCTTGATATGGACATGGAAAATCAGACTGATTTGCGCTTTTTTTCAAACGGACAGTGGCAAATTCCGACTGTACAGGATGTTATAGAGGTCTATCCGGTGACTCAATACTTGCTAAAATGCCTGACTGAAGATTGGGGAACACGCAATAAACACCCCCGACTCTATCATTTGGGAAGAAAAGATGAATATATTAAATGGGAGGAAAAACTAAATTCTGAATTTGAAGCGGCATGGTTAACCGATGAATTAAGGGAAAGATTGCTCAAAGATTTGCAGTACTTGAAGTATAGAATTGAAGATAGATTAAAATAAACTAAAGCAGTCCGCAAAGGGCTGCTTTTTCATTGACCTTTGGCTGATTAACTGGTATATTAGCGGAAGTATTTTAAAAAGGAGCTGGTAATTTATGGGGGCAACTCAGATTTACAACGAACCGAGATATTATGAAATTGCCTTTAGTTTCGTAGATGTACCTAAACAAATTGACCTGTTTGAGTTGGTGGTGAAAAAATTTGGACGAAAGCGGACAAAAAACGTGCTTGATATCTGCTGTGGGCCGTCGTTGCAATTACCGGAACTGGCTAGAAGGGGATATTTCGTAGCCGGGTTGGATGCTAACGGGCAGATGCTAAATTATCTGGAAGACAAGCTAGTAGAGCAGAAAGCTAAGCACGCTCTGTATAAACAGTCAATGCAAGATTTTACCCTTAACGAAAAATATGACCTGGCTTTCTGTCTGATGGGGTCGATTCACTATTTAAAATCTCATCAGGAATATTTTTCACATCTGGATTGCTTAGCCAAGGCCATGAAAAAGGGTGGCTTATACATCATCGAAAATCTGCCCATATTCAATCGCTCCGGGCACGGTGACTGGGAGGTTGAGAGTGAAGGGTTATTCATAAAGACAGATTATACCACTACCGTTCTCAATCAAATTAAACAGTTAATGGAGCACAATTTTGTCATGGATATCATCAAAGATGGCAAAAAAACAACCCTAAAACAGCGCTTCATAACTATCTTCCTGGGACCGCAGGAATTCAAGCTGCTGGTGGAGCAGCAGGGAAAATTCGAATTTATCGGATATTTTCAGCGCCACAATCCCCTCTTGCTGCAACTAACCGGCAGCAATTGGGAAAATATGACCGTTATCCGGCGGAAATAGATACAAAAAAAGACAGCTTTTTATAATTAGGCTGTCTTTCGTTTTGTTTTAATACCAGTTGGTACGCTGATCCAGGCCGGTATATTTCGAGACAATAAAATAAACCGGGTTTTCCCGACAGTATTGGCCGTATTTTTCATCGAATTGCTGGGCTTCTTCTTCAATTTCGGCGGTAATTTTTTTGATTTCGGGAATTTTGTCCCTGTCTGCCGGCAGTTTTTGCTCGATATACTCCGTCAATGCCGCCAAGATCCGGGACAAACTGCTATTAATGTGGTCAAATCGGTGGAAGCTGAGGCTCCAGCTGCCGGAATATTGGAAGTGGGCACCTCCCCCGCCGGTTTTATTGTGTTTGAGCAATTCCAATATGCGCACCAAACCCTTTTCCATTTTGTTAAACATCATTTACTCCCCCACTTGCATTATTTTGCACCCATAGCAGTATACATAATGGAATGTCGGAACGACAAGCAAGTTAATATTATTTAATATCGTCCCTGTCCGTCTGGGTGGGCGGGTACGCCTCAGGGGTTAGAGACGTTCCGCCGGAACGTCTTTACGAGGGCTTTGCGTTGTGGTCCCCGCTCGGGGGCGGGGATGACATTTTGCTTTTTGCGCTTTGAGCTTTGAACTATTAACGTATAATAGTAAGTAATCGTCTAATTATTTTTCAATGAATATCACTAAATCCAACTTTACTTATTTTCTCCAATGCCCGCGGATGCTGTGGCTGGAAAAATTTCGCAAAGAATTAAAAACACCGATCGATGAAGTGATGCAGAATCGGTTTGATGAGGGTTATGAGGTGGAAGCGCAGGCCGAGAAGCTTTTTCCAAACGGAGTGTCCTGTATGGACGAGACTTTTCCGGGACAATTAAACAAAACTAAAGAATTGATTGCTCGCGGGGAAGCGGTCCTATTTCAACCTTCGTTCTCGGTTAATAATCTCTGGTACCGCGGAGATATTCTGGTCAAAGAGGGGGACGGTTGGCATATTTATGAAGTCAAATCGGGGACCAAGCCGAAGCCGGTCAATTACGTTGACCTGGCGTTTCAAAAACACACCATGGAAAAATGCGGCCACAAAGTGGTCGGCACCAGCCTGATTCTGGTTAATAATAAATACGTCAAACAGGGCGAGATTAAACCGGACCGACTGCTGTATAAATTGAACGTGGATGGGGAGGTGGCGCCGTGGGTGGATCTGATTCCGGGATATATTGAACAGGCACGGGAAGTATTGCAGTCGAAAGAAGAATGGCCGGTAAAGATTTTGAAACAATGCCATGATCCGTACGAATGCGGATTTAAGGCTCATTGCTGGCGGGATTTGCCGGAAGAATCAATTTACAAAATCATCAAAAACATGCCGGACGATGTGCTAGCCAAGCTGGTGGAGGAGGATAAAATTCTGCTATCCGATTTGCCGGAGATGAATTTTACCCGCAAACAGATGAAGCAGTGGTGGCGGGCGTATAAAAACGGGCAGCCGACGATTAATCGCGACCGGATTAAACAAGAACTGGACCAGTTGCAATATCCGCTCTATTTTTTCGACTATGAAACTTTGGGGTCAGGGGTGCCGCTGGTGGACGGATATCGCCCCTATCAGCAGATGCCGTTTCAGTATTCTTTGCATATACTAAATGAGCCGGGGGCGGAATTTATCCATAAGGAATATTTGGCTAATTCGCTAGATGAGATTGGACCGAGGCTGTTGGATCAATTGCAGCTGGATGTCGGGCCGCAAGGATCAATTATTGCCTGGAATAAATCATTTGAAATCGGCCGTAACACTGAGATGGCCAAACTTCATCCGGACTATGCCGATTATCTACATCAGTTTAATACGCGGGTGTATGATTTGATGGATATTATTAAACATGGCTTTTACGTGGATCAGCGCTTTTACGGTAGCGCCTCGATTAAGGCGGTATTGCCGGTGCTGGCGCCTGAGCTGTCATACAAGGATCTGGATATCGGGGAGGGTCAGACGGCGATGGTGATGTGGAAGCAAATGATTAACGGGAATAGAGACAAGGAATCGACCCGAAAGGCCCTATTGGAATACTGCCAAATGGACACCTGGGGGATGGTGCGGATTTGGCAGGAATTAAAAAACCTGGTTAACTAAAACCAGGTTTTCTTGTTTATATATATTTTTGGTAGTGATAGGTCTGCCATCCCCGGATGTGGGCGGCTTTAATATTTTCGAAACTGTCATCGATGAACAGCATTTGACCGGCATTGGCTGGCGAGCGTTGCTCAACCTGCCGGTAGATTTCCGGCTGGGGTTTGATGGACCGGGCGTAACAAGAATACACTCCAAATGTGCATTGGTTGAGAAAAGCAAAACGACTGAGTAAGTATTCTAATCCAATGATATCGATATTGGACATGAGACCGACTGTAATAGCTTTTTTTTGGCAGCTTTCCATAAATTCTATGCACTGGCGATTGGGTTGGTTAAGCCAGACTTCACGATATACTTTTTTAAACTGATCAAATTCCAGATTAAGTTTGAGAACGCTTCTGATTTGATTAAAAAATGAGACTGGCTGAACTTTGCCTTGGAGAAAATCATAGTGCAGCGGGGAGCGGAATATTTGATAGAATATCTCTGTTTCCGAAATGCTGGTGAATTTTTTCAAGCGAGCTGAGATTTGTGATTCGTTGAAAGGAACCAATACACCACCAATATCAAAGATGACCACTTTGATATTTTCCGTCAGTCTGATCAATACAGGCACCACCCTTCATGTTAAAATACGGGTTTTTATCATGGTAAGGATAAATCCGGGCGGTGTCAATGCGGCTTTTTGATATTGCGCCATACTCTAGCATATTTTTGCAATAACATGTATTATAATCAGCGTAAATTCAATTGGGGGGGCATTTTCTAGAGGAATCGAAAAGTGCTGCCCAAAATTGATATAATATAAGTAGATAACACCAAGGTTATGTTTAAACTTTTGACAATCAGCTTGACCGTAGTCATGTTTGCGCTGGCTTTGTCCGGTTGCAGCGCGATTACGATATAAGCCGAATGCTTTTTTCGAATAAAAATAAAACAGGAACTGTTTTGCATGGTTTCTGTTTTTATTTTCTACAAATGCCAAGTCGACTGATATAATATAGAAAACCACTAATAATGCAATTATGAAAATGAATCAATTGCCCAAAATGAACATGCAAGCCAAGGAGACGGGGTGTTGTCCGCGATTTGATGCCGAGGCCTGGGAGGGACAGACGATTGAATTTGAGGATAAATTGTTTGCCCGCGCGGATACGGTCAGTTTTATGCATATTCCGCTAAATATGGGTTCGGCCATAAAAAAAGCGTTTGGTAAAATCATGGCTGTCGATGGCTCGCCCAAAGATTATTACCTGATTATGTCGCGGGATGTGTCGCCGTGGAAGGGCGAACATTATTTCGCGGTCACCAAGGAAATACCGGGATTGCCGAATGTGAAAATGACGGGGAAATTTTTGGCCAAAGTGTTTGAGGGACCTTATAGTAATGCGGGGAAGTGGGTGAAGGAGATGGGCGAATATGTGGCGGAAAAAGGGCACGACGTGAAGGATTTATACTTTTTTTATACCACCTGTCCGGGTTGTGCTAAGAAGTTGGGCAAGAATTACACGGTGGCGCTGGCCAAGATTGATTAATAAGAACCGTAAAATCAAAAAATGCGATTGACTGACGATAAAAAAATAAATCTGGCGGTTTTATCCTTCAATCATCTGATGGTAGATTTGATTTCCGCCTATATTGTTATTGGGGCCCATTTTTTCTTTAATATTGAGGGGCAGGAATTTTTCGGATTAGTTTTGTTGTACGGGATTACCGCGTTTGCGCTGCAGCCGGTGTTGGGCCGGTTGATTGATTTGGCTCAAGATTCGTATCGATATATTTTTTGGGCCAATGCATTGATATTGGCGGCGCTGTTGCTAAATACGAGCTTAGTGCCGTGGCTGGGAATCGCGGTGGCGGGATTAGGCAATGCCTTGTTCCATGTGGCGGCGGGTTCGGTGGCCTTGAATATTGAAGAAAAGAAAGCCTGGCCGCTGGGGGTACTGGTCGGACCGGGAGCGCTGGGATTGTTTGTCGGCGGGTGGCTGGCCAAAATGCAGTGGGAAGTGGCGGTAATTATGATGCTGGTGGCGGCAATGATGATAGTGGCGGTACGTAATTTACCGAAAATTGAGATTAATTATGAATATCGGCCGATTAAAAACCGGCGCTTTTTCTGGTTGGTTATGATTGGGTTGCTATTGATTGTGGCGCTGCGGGCAATGGTTGGTTTTAGCCTGGTCTATGAATGGAAATCGGAGATTTTTTGGCTGGTCGGTCTGGTTCTGGCGATTACCATCGGCAAGATGTTGGCCGGATTCATTGCCGACCGCTGGGGCTGGCGCAAGATGAGCCTGGCGCTGGTCGGTTTGTCTCTGCCATTTCTGATTATGGGCTATGATTTTGCGGTGCTTGGGTTGGCGGGTGCATTTTGTTTTCAAATCACCATGCCGGTGACACTGAAGGCAGTGTCTCGACTGCAACCAGGATACCCCGGTTGGGCGTTTGGTCTGCCCTGCTTCTTCTTAATTTTGGGATCGTTAGCGGTTTGGTTTGCTCCGCCGGCTTGGTTATCGGGACAAGTGGGCGCGTTGATTGTGGCGCAGTTAATTTTAATTTTTATCATATTTTATTTTTTCGATATATTAAGCGAGGAAGAAAATGTTTAATTTTGTTAAATTTCTAGCTGATATCCCTGGTCCCTTTCCCTACTATGATCCGGATCCGGCGGGAGACACCAACCTCTTGATTTATGCCGTGGTCGGCCTGGTGATTATCGCCGGCGCCACCGCTTTGGTGTTAATCTTTTTTAAGCCGAAAAATAAGAAGGACCAAGACTCTCTTAATGATAATTAATAAACGTTTATATGAGAAAAAGACAATTGTTAAAAGGACTGGCTTGGTTGATCGGCTTTTTCCTATTGCTAATAGCATTTGATTTTTCATCCTATATCCATTGGTCGGGCCGGTCGGAGGGTGACAAGGCGGCGATATTAATTATTTTATTTGTAGCTTTCGGGATAATGATGTCGAGATTCATTGACTCAAACAACAAGGAAAAAGCTCTCGACTAGTCTGGGTGGGGTGGTGTATAAATAAGTTACCGGCCGAAGTGGTGGAATTGGTAGACACGCAACGTTCAGGACGTTGTGGGCCCCGCGCCTGTGAGAGTTCGAGTCTCTCCTTCGGCATTTCAATACAAAAGAGACGAGAAGCCTGCCCCGACCGTAGCGTCGGGGAGTCTCTCCTTCGGCATTTCAATACAAAAGAGACGAGAAGCCTGCCCCGACCGTAGCGTCGGGGAGTCTCTCCTTCGGCACTCAAAAGTGGTCCTCCGGATCACTTTTTCGTTTGTCCTGGCGCGGCCTGTTTTTTGATTTGCCAGCTTAGGTAAAAAGTGACGGCGAAGAAGATAGCGCCGTAAAAACAAGGGGTGTAAAAAGGATTAATCGAGCCTTCAACATAGACCGGGCAGCCGGTGGTGCAGGCCCGTTGATTGAACCAGTTATATAATTCGTAGGCGAAATTTCCCCAGGCAAACAGGGTGCCTACCAGGAGAATATAAAATTGCCAAGAAATTAATTTTTGCATAATTAATGATTAGAATAAATATTTAAATTTTAGGAAAAATCCGGCCGGTGGCTTTCATGTATTCAATATATTTTTCTCCGAATTGATCAATCATCATTTCCTCTTCAGCCGGGATACGGATGAAATATAACAGGGCAAACGACAGCCAGCTGGCTATTAAGGTTAGCCAATTGGGCAGCAGCAGGCCAACCAATACCGCCCAGAAGAAAAAGCCGAGATACATGGGGTGGCGGATATGCCGATAGATGCCGGTGGTGATTAGCCGGTGATTGGATTTGGTTTCCAAAACCGGCGACCATTGGCCGCCGAGATCAAGATGGCTCCAAGTATAAAAAATAAAAGAAAAAACAAAACCGATAACGGCGACTATTCTGACCCAGTCGGGCGGAATAAAATTAAACCGGTCCAGATAGTCGGTAAAAATATTAAAAAAAGGCAGTACGATAATCCCGATGCCGACCAGAAACGCGAGCAAATTTTCCGTCAGCGGGCGGCGGGTTAACTTAATTTGTTGATTCCGTTTGGCCCGTTTATGGGCCAGAGAAAAAGGGGTGCGAACTAAGGCGGTGGTGACGGTAAAAACAATAAAAAATATTTGATAAAAATTGAGGGCGGACATGGTCATTAAATCATATGATATTCTTTAGCATATCATTTATATCAAACCCGGAATATTGCGGTTATAATAGATTTATTGAAACGTAAAAATCGCTATGAAAAATATTGATAAAAGAAACTTGATTATCAGCCTGGCGGTCGGCCTGGGCGGGGGGATTTTAATTATCATCCCGGCGCTGGGGTGGGTGGATATATATGAAGGGGGCGGGGCAATGATTATGCTGGGGCTGCTGCTGGCGATTACCGGTCCGATTGTGGCCATGTTGTTTTGGCACCGGGCGAAAATACACGACCAGTTGTTGCGCGCCGGGGATGGTGTCATGCGCTGGTCAATTGATAAAAATTTATGGGTGCGGTTTATTGATGATGAAAAAGATTTTCGCCGGGAGAGCAAGCTGGGCATCCGGCTGACCATCCTGGCTTTTTCGGTGCTGTTCGGCGGACTATTCTGGTATTTTGACCGGGAGGCGGGCTGGATTGTGGTGCTGGTGCTGCTGGGAGTGAATGTCTTAATCGCAATCGTCGCCTGGTGGAGCAATTTATACCTCGAGAAGTGGCGGGATTTTGACCAAGTGGAATGTATCATCGGTGAGGACGGTCTGATTTTGGCCGGTCAGCTGCACGTTTGGCGGGGCTGGGGGGCGCGGCTGGAACAGGTGGATTTTTCCCGGGGCAAACTAAATATCCTAGGGGTCACCTACTCCACCCCCAACCGCTACAGCCGGCAGTTTTACACGGTGCGGATACCGGTGCCGGCGGATAATTTGGCGGAAGCGGAAAAAGCGGCGGACAAATTAATGCGAGCCGAAAACAATGAATAAGAATTTTTTATTTATAATTTATTCGCTTTTAATTATGGTTTTAATCTTTAAGCTTTAACTTTTAAGCTAATCTAACCATGAATAGACAAATAATTACATTTTTGACCCTGTTTGCATTGATATTTTCTTTGGGGTCCCAACCCGCCCAGGCCAAAGTGGAACCGCAGGAAGTGTGGGCGACATCCGGGCCGATTGATGTGTTTGTCGGGGTGCTGCAATATGATTTAACTTTCTGGAATGTGGGTAGTGATGGCGGCAGTCAATACGGGGAAGTAGTGGTGGACATTAAGTGCATTGAGGCCACCGGAGATTGGGAATGTTCGGAGGAGGTACAGGGACCGGTGTACGGTACTTTCAGCGGCGGGCCGAATGGACATTTTCTGGTGGAGGGGGTCGCTTTTGATCTGGTGGACGGTCAGCGGACCACCATCTATGATGGCGGGACCGAATTTGTTTTTACGGTGCAAAATCCACAGGCATTTGCTGATTGGGACACGGATGCAGCGGATGAGGATGAATATATCACCCTGCCGACGACGGAAGGAGATAGGTCAGAGCTGGAACCGGGCGATATGCTCGATTTCTCCTATCCGAAAATCACTAAAGTAATGGGTGAGGTGCAGATTAGTGACGCCAATAAACGCTCCAGTATTTTAAGTAGTATTTACCGCAGCTGGCAGGGGGATCCGGAACCGTGGCGGGTATGGGAGGAAGGTGCCAAGGATCAGCAGATGAATAAAAATTCGATTATTAAAACCGGACTGGGACGGGCGATAATTGAATTTAAGGACGGCAGTAAACTGGTATTGGATAAAGGCAGCACCATCTCTTTTACCGATGCCGGCTTCGGGATTGATAACGGCAGCTGTTCATTTACCTATAAAAAATACGGGAGTAAATTTATCCTGACCGGCAAAAAAGTGAAGTTTGGGATTTTAGGCACCGAGGTCAGTTGGGAGGTGGATGGGGATGACGTGATTTTCAAGGTGATTGAGGGCAAGGTGGAAGCGGAAGCAATTGATAGCGGGGAAACGGTGATATTGACCGCCGGAGAAAAAGTCGAGTTGGATTATAACAATGATTTGCTGGTGCGGGATTTTGATGTGGAAGCGGAAATTGATAAATGGGAGGTGGTGGAGGCGGATGCCATGGCGACCGGCGAATCGGGCACGCCGGCGGCAGCCGGTGAATGGGGCTGGTTGGCGATAGTGCTCGTGCTAGCGGTAATAGTCGGGGTATTGTTGATGGCGGTGGTGATAATTTTTATCGCGATGAAAACATTCGGGCGGAAAAAGCCGGTTGAAGTTCCGGTGACCGGCGATACGATGAGCGGCCCAAAGGAATCCGTTAATCCGGAATCTAATTCACCGCCGACCACTACACCAATTGACTCACCCGATAATAAACCCGAATAACCAACTGAGCGATAAAAAATCAGCCGGAACGAATTAAGCGTTCCGGCTTTTAGGTTAATTTAAGTAAGCTTTATTCCACAAACGGTCCCTGAAAATGTATGTGGCCGTCCGGATAGAGAGTGGCCGGGGAGCCGATGGGAATGATCATCGGATTCTGTTTGACGTGGTGGCCGAGATTGGTTACTTTCAACATCGGCAGCGGATCGCCTTTTAAATTTCTCTCTTTAATAACGTCACCCAGGATATACTCAAACAGGTTGTCCATGTCGTCTTGGTAGGTGGCGTAAGAAAAGTGATAGCGGTTCAAATCCAGCGAAAAGATTTTCTGATCCATGTCGCCGATGACCAGAGCGCGGATGTGGCGGAATATCCCCCGCTCATCGAGAGCGATAATCAATCGGTGCAGATCCTCGATATCAATACCGACCTCTTCGATAAACAAAATATAGGGTTCCCAGGAGCGGGGACGGATGTCGCAAATATCGAGCAGATCACGGAAGGTACTGAGGTTGCCGCCAATAGCGATGCCGCTCACCGGGCCGGCCGGCACCGGGTCGGTCAGCCACTGATAATCCGGCTGGTGATAAATTAGTTCGTTGCGGATACCCTGCAGACACTCGAAGAACATTTTGGCATTTTGATGCTTGTATATATTGAGGGCGTTAGTGTAGTGAAACGTCTGTAGTTTGATTTTGAAATACAGGTAATTAATCAGAAAAACGGTGTCGGAAAAGCCGTTGACGATGGGCTGGTTTTTGCGAATATTAATCAGTTCGTGGTCGGTCAGATGGCGGATTATGTCTTCACAGCCGGTACCGCCGGTCACCGGCAGCAGCCAGTTGGATTTTTTAATAGCTTTGCGGAAGTTTTTCAACCGCTCCCTCTCCGAACCGGATAAATAACTGGGGTTGTCTTTAGTTTCGTGGATATGAAAAACCTTGGTGTTGGGATAGTTCTTGCCGAGGCGGCTGACGACGGCCTGAAAATGTTTTTCATCCTGTTTTTCAATCGGCGAGGAGGTGTGAATCAGGCTGATGAAAGATTGGGGGGTGAGTTTTTTCGGTTTAATGGTTTGCATGGCGGTCGGTTTAATAAATAAATAGGCGCGACTATTACTATTATATGCCAGAATCTGGCGGCGGTGGCAGTCTATCCAGAAACCGGCGCCAGGGTTATAATAAAGGCAATTTATAAAAAAATATGCGAAAAAAAACTGGTTTGGCGGGCGGGTTATTAATATTAGTGATGATTGGGCTGGCTGGATGTGACCGGACAAGATTGGCGGAGAGGCCGGATGGCAGTGTGGGCGACCAGACGGTGATCGCTCAGATTGGTTACGATAATTACTGGCAGCATCTGACCAGCGATGATGGTAGTGCGTTTACGGAAACGGAACTGGAAGCCGATGATTACAACTGGGATAATTATTTACGGCTGTGCGGCGGATTGTGGCCGCGCGGTTTTGTATTAATGAAGCATACGGCCGAGGGGGATTTGACGGTCAGCGCCCAAACGGAATTTTTATCGCATCTGGGGCAGATTGAATCGCCGGAAGAGGCGATGGCCTACATTTATGCCACCAACTGCTACCTCTCCCCCGCTTTCGGGGAGGTGAAGCAGTTTGTCAATCGGACGGAAGACGGTTTTGAGGTGGGGGTGATTCAGTATAATTTTATCGGCTGCGGCAATCATGCCCATACCCAGAAGTTATTTGCGGTCAAACCGACCGGGGCGTGGGAGTTGGTCAAAGAGGTGAAGCTGGAGCGGGGGGAGGAATTTTGCGGGGACTAGTGATCTGACAATTTTCAATTTTTAATTTGCAATTTATAATTTATAAACAATTTGCAAATTACAATTATTAATGATCAATCAAAGTGCAATTAACAAGTATCAAAGATATGTCGCTAAGGCGACTCCACGGCAGCAAATTTTAAGTTTTTAGCTGTGGTTTTAAGCTTTAAATTTTAAACTTTAAGCTTAACTAAATTAATTTGTTTTATTTTTTAACTTTCTAATAATGAAAAAAATCGGACTAATAATGGCGGCCACTATGTTGTTTTTGTCCGGCTGCAATACCCCAGCCGTACCCGGCCTGGAAGATTTGGGCGGCGGGAGTGATTATGTCGATGTGATGACGGAAGATGCCGACGGCTTTGTCCGTTATCCGGGCGAACCGACCCGGGAATCAAAGGATTACTATATCGTCGAGGATATCTGCGGCCAGTTTACCGCTAAATTTATGGAAGGAGCCACCGGAAAAACTATCGTCAAAGCGGAAAATCCCTATCCGGATACCTCGATTCACACCTGTCATTATACTTATGAAGGCAGCGACAGCGCCGATCTGCTGCTGGTGCTGGATTATCTCTCGGCGGAAAAACAAAAGAAAGCTCAGGTGGATCTGATGGAACGAACAGTGGAGGAATCGAGCGATATTCCGATGGATAATATGGTGGTTTATCAAGAGGATGGGGAGATTAACAGTATTTACTTTATCCTCAGTGAAAATAAATTTATCACCTTAAACCGCGGTACCGGTACGGATGTAACTAATGACGAGCTGCTGAAAATCGCCGCTAATATCGGCCAGAAGATCAAGAATTATAAATAACAGTTAAAGCGGGGGCGGTAATAAATTTTTTAAATTTGGTAAAAAATATGAAAAAAAGTATCAAAGCGGTAAATTTATTGATTATTGTAATGCTGCTGGTCAATTTAACCGCCTGTACCGGGCCGAATCAAACCGGTGACGGGACCGGGACAACGGTGTCGCCGGAAAGTGCCGTGCCCACCGGTGCCGGGGAGTGGACGGTCTTAACTGAAGTTGAAGGAGATGAAGTGCTGCAGCGGGGCGGTTCGGATTCCGTCGCTGCCCCCACCGTACCCCCTCCCCCGATTGATTTTATTCTGGAAAATGTTACTTACACCAGCAATGCCGATGAAGTAAATGACTGGAACTGGCTGCGGGATGAAGACAAAAATGATTACGCCCAATGGGATGTGGCCGGACTGGCGCCGGTAGCGGACGGGGAGATGACGATTGAAATGGCGGCTTTTGCCACCGATACATTTGACGGTGGCCGGGGTTTTGATGCCGACTTCATCGTTCAGTTTTGCCCGATGACGGAGTGCCAGAAATCAGTTACCCTGCCCAATATTTCGCCGGAACGGGATTCACTCGGTTATTCCTGCAAAGGTGAATTTACGGTGCCGCGCAGCGCGATTAGCTCGGACGGGGTGTTGACCATTAAGATTTTCCGCGGCAAAGATGATGACAATCATATTTCTTTTACCAAACAGTCAATTTTGAATGTTAGTATCACGCCCGGTGAGGCAACCAATGAAGACACGGCGGAAGAGGTGACGGAAGAAACCGAGCTGACGATTGACCAATTAGACAGCGACGGAGACGGTATTATTGATGCCGATGAGGAGAATGCCGGGCTTGACTCGAACAATACGGACACGGACGGGGACGGGGTGACGGACAACAAGGATTTGTCGGGCGCGATTGACCCGAGCGAGCCGACCGGCTGGCAGGATAAACAGAAAATAGGTATGGTCCGCCAAGAAACGGCCATGCTGGCTTGGGGGATGGACGGCTGGGTGGAAACCTACCAGAAAAGATACAGTATTATTCCCCCGCGATCCTGGCTGGAATATATTGACACCAAAGAAGATGACGGCACCAAAAAGAGTAACATGACGGAAAGCTATTATAAAAAGGCGGCTGATCTGGCTTTTGGCGACTATAGCCTGACCGCCTATGAATTTAATGATATTACACCGGATGATATTGCGGTGGCTGACACGGAAAAGACCAATGATTATGACGCCGAACACAGCTACACTTTTGCGGCCGGACTGTTTCACCCGAATGAATACCGCTTCTACTACGACGATATTACCGACTACACCATGATGAAGCTGAAAAACGATGAGGAAATCTACTATCCCGATGAAGACGACTACTTCCGATATTTGCTGATGCCGATTAAAATTGATAGCGGCCGGGAGAATAATTTCAAGCTGCAATTTAAGGATGCCGATTTATACAGCCAGTTTTACTACAACAGCGACAATGATTATCAGCAACCGGGCTTTATTTACACCTTCTATCCGAGTAATGATTTTAACAATGATGACATGGAGCCGCTGAGTGAAAATCTGGCGGTCAGCTGGCTGGTGGATAACGGGGTGTTCGAGGTCAATATGACTCTGCCGCAGGATCGGGCGACCACCGGCAGCGGCTACTTTAAACTGACGCCGGTGATGATAAACAAAGACGGCAATGCGACTGATTATCGGCCGGTAACGATGAACTGGGATATTACCGGACTGACGCGCAGTTTTACCTATGTGAACGACGGCGCCGGCAATGTAAAAATTCTCACCCAGGAGCTGGAGAGTCTGGATAAATTGAATACGGACTGGCCGAGTGAGAGTTCGCTGCGCTCACAAAGCGGCGGCAGCAATTATCACGAGACTAGCCAGTGGTACGGGGTGATTAACAAAGATCCGGAAGCCGATCATCCCTACAGCGGCTTTGAGGCCACCCGCACCATCATCAATTGGGTGAACACCGGCCTGAGTGTCGATAACACCATCATCAGTCTGAACGAATCGGTTGAACTGAGTCATTTTAAAGATATAGACGATATCGGCGATCTGCCCGACAATCACTGGGCGCGGCAGCCGAAATACAATCGGGCGGTGGGCGCATTTGCCCTGGCGGCGGGTGCGGCCTCGATTGCGTCCGACTCGATGGATGCCTACGTGGCGATTAAAAACGGGGATCTGGTGGATATCGCTTATTATTCCGCCCGGATCACGGTGACCGGAGTATCGACAGCGGCGACGATGATCGGCCTGGCCACCCGCACGGTCGGCTATACCGGCAAAGCCACCAAATTTGCCAAACTGGCCGGGACCAAAGCGGCGGTCGGTCTGGCGGCAGCGGCGGGAGCGGTGGAGATTATTTACGTCTCCTATCAGTTGTCACAGGCGGATGACCCGATTGAATCCAAGGCTTACAAAGAAAAAATTGCGGCCGATGTGGTGGATACCGGTTTGTCGATTGCTTCAGTGTTGTCACCGCATGTGTTAGCTTTTCAAATCACCTGGATGGTGGAGGTGGAGATTTACGGCGCCATTTTCGGAGAAGATTTTGCCTACCAAGTCGCCTCCTCCCCCGGCGGGGCGGCGATGTTTCTGGCTGACTACTTCTTCACCGGTGACATCAATTCCAACATGTCCACTCCGGCTTATGAAGACGCCCGAGGTGAGATTTTGGAAAATATTGAAATCCATTACGCCGGCGTCGGCTTGCCATATGTCACGATTTTTATCGATCCGGATTTGGAGTAGCAGGCTATTAGATTAAGGCAAAGATTGAGAGTCATTTAAACTCGCGGCGACGGGCGTTTATGCGTCCGTCGTCCATTTTCAATTTAAGACATTGACTTTTGTTTATACGTACGTTATGATGTACTTATATAAATAGGAAACAATTATGAAAAATGCTAATGTTTTGTCAATTACTGACGCCAGAAAAGATATTTTCAATATTGCCAAAGCGGTGCAAAAACCGGGCACGGTATTCACTTTGACTGAAAAAGGTAAACCAAAAGTGGTGATGATGTCGGCCGAAGAGTTCGAATCCATGATCGAAACGATTGAGGTGATGCATCAGTTCCCGGATTTAAAAAAATCTGTCGCTGAGGCGGAAAAGGAGTATCGAGAGGGTCGGACAATCAATTTGTCTGATTTATTGGCGGAAGAGGGCTATCAATTAATTAAGCATGAGAAGAAAAAAGTATCAAGTCGAACTAAAAAGAAAAGCGGTTAAGTCGATCAAACGTCTGCCGCTGCGGCAACGGCGCCGAATCTACCAAGCCCTTCTTCATTTAACACTTGATCCACTGTCCGGGAAAAAGCTGGAAGGAGAATTGGCCGGTTTGTATTCTTTGCCGATTTGGCCCTACCGGATAATTTACGAAATTTATCGGCAAAAATTGGTGGTGCTGGTGGTGGACATTGCCCACCGGCAGGGGGCGTATTAGCAATAATAAAACCCATCCCCGCAATTGAGGATGGGCTGAGCCATATTTAGCTAATCTTCGAGTTTTAGCTGATTAAACTTTTCACATAGTCCTGATAATTGGCGGCATAGTCTGACGCCCGATAATCTTCATCGAGATAAGCCATATCAAAGCTGAAATCATCTTCGGCCTCCCGCTTAAAGTAAGCGGTGGCCCGCTTGAGAGCGGTCAATAGACCGTCTGATAAATCCAGGCTTTTAATTTTGCTGGACATATACCCTTTGGGGTAAAGTATTTCCGTTTCCCGCTCATCGTTGCAGCCGACAAACATAATCTGATATTGGCCGGAATCGGCGTCTTTTTGCAGGGCCAGCCGGACCGGACCGTAATCTTTTTCATAGGCATAGGATTTCAAGCTGGGCAGTAATACCAGTTGATTAATGATTGAATAGTTAGCGATAAAGGTGTCGCGCTTTTTCGGAGTCATTTTGAGTTCTTCCGCCAGCTGTCGCTCTTTTTCCAGCTCGGCCTGACGTAATTCCTCCGCCTGACGCTCCGCTTCCGCTTGACGGGCGGCTTCCGCTTGTTCAGCGGCAGCCTGCTCGGCGGCTATTTGAGCACGGACTTCCGCCGGCTGGTGCAATTCCTCCGGTTTGACGGTACCCGGCATATGCAGATAGACGTCATAGCGATTGGACGATTCTTCCAAACTGCGAACATCACCTAGATTTTTGAATTTGGCGTAGATTTCATCAGCCTCTTCAATATTTTCACATTTATTGGCCAGACAGATTTTATCGGACCCAATCCAGCTCAGATCTCGAGAATTGATGCGATCATCATCCTGACGAAGCGGATTGTCCAAACTTAAAACGTGCCGGAGAGCACCCTTTAACCAGGCGGAATACTGGGGATCGGCATGAAGGCGCTGTTTGACCGTAGCCATATCGCGAATTTTATCCGGACTGACAAAATTAATATTCAAATGTTTTTGGATGTCGGCAAAATCGGCCTGATATTGCTGACGCTCGGCTTCTTCCCGTTGAACCCTCTGGACGAGAATCTCACTATCGGCGGCAAAGATTTTTTGCTGCCAATCTTTGATCCAATCTTCTTCTTTAGCTAAGAAATAATATTTTTCGGCCGAACTGGCACCGCCGTAGTATTTGACGGTATATTGATGGCGGCCATGGGGGCGCTCTTTGATTTCCGCTTTAAATTGCTCGATAAGAGGATGATTGCGATCAATATATTTGCAGCCGCTGGGTATCAGAGTATAGGGGCGGACTGACAGGGCGGTCACATCTTCCTTCAGATTGACCCGGCCGCCGTTAATCAGAACCTTATTCAAGGCTTTGATCCACCGGCCTTTTTTACCGATCCAGCCGCCGAGAGAATCGGAGTGGATGGTGACATCACGGCCGTTTTTATCGACGGTAAATAAACTATTGGTACCACCCAGACCCTTGCGGTGTTTTTCCAGATGATCGATTAGTTCCGCCGGTTTAAGGCTGCCGATTTTGGCGTAGTAATAAAAGTTGGTTTTTTTGGTACTGGTGCGGTCGTAGCCAACTTGAGTATATCCGGCCGGGGGTTCGGGATAGCGGTCATAACCGGGAACTCTTTTGATGAAAAAGTTTTTTTCCGGTAGTTTTTCCAAAGACTGCTGACCGTTTTGGTTATCAAAATTTGATTTCATGTTTGTAATTTATGACTAAAATTAAGCCGTATTCATATTATCATATTTTTACTATTTTGTAAAGGTTTTTAGGGTTGGGATTAATGCTGCGGGAGGAGTATAATGGAATTAATAGATTCGTAATCGAGCATATATAATGAAGGACGATTTGAACAAAAATTTATCCAAACTGGGGAAGGTGGCGGTGGCCGGGCAGGTGGACCGCGGGGTAAAGAAAGCGGGCAGCTGGGTGACCAGCGTGGTGATGGTGGTGCTGCTGCCGGTA
>Ga0180430_10001760_pt1 | contig 20531 bp, 16 predicted proteins | sample SS_ome_9_FD_132999 | JGI IMG/M metagenome (GOLD analysis project Ga0180430, IMG submission 132999) | Hypersaline lake sediment archaeal communities from the Salton Sea, California, USA - SS_1_S_2 metaG | ecosystem: Environmental > Aquatic > Non-marine Saline and Alkaline > Hypersaline >... | reverse complement strand
GTATGAAGATGCTGTGGTATTAGCTGATTACAGTGGAATTGTTTCTGCAATAAAGGTTGAATCAGGAGACTCAGTAAACGCCAATACTACTCTGTTTACCCTTATAAGTCTTGAGAATCCAAGCATAATTGTATCAATAGATGAACTTGACATCGCAAAGGTTGAGGTTGGTTTGGAAGCTGAAGTTACGATTGATGCACTGGAAGATACTGAAAACAATCCGGTCGAAGCTGTAGTTACCAAAATTTCACCCCAGGGAAATTATCAGAACGGAGTTACAACATTCGATGTAACTGTCACTCTTACAGAACCTGTAGAGAACCTTATGATAAACATGAATGCAACAGCCACAATATACACCGGAAAAAGTGAAGACACATTGTATATTCCAATTGAAGCAGTAACAATTCAGGCAGGAAAAAGCTATGTATATGTGCAGGATGAATCTGCAGTAACTGCTCCGGTTGCCAACAACACCCAAAGCGATGAAAATGAAGCAGCAAACCAGCCGGCTCAGGCAGCAGGCGGACAAAGGCAGGGTGGCTTTAACTTTGATGATATGACTGATGAACAAAAAGCTCAGATGGAATCACGTATGGCTGAAAGAGGAATGTCTATTAATGATATACAAAACACAGCAAGTACTACTGAATCAATAAATGATATCACCTCATATTATGAAGGTACCAGAATGGTTGAAGTTACAACCGGTATATATAATGAGCTTTATATTGAAATTGTAAGCGGTTTGGAAAAAGGAGATGTGGTTGTACTTCCTCCTCTTTACCAGTCAGAGTCCTCAGACGATACAGATACAGCAGCTGCAGGAATGATGATGCCCGGTATGGGAACATTCGGAGGAGGAACCGGTACCGGTGATCGTCAGAGACCTACCGGCAACTTCGGAGGAGGCAATTGATGAAAAGCCTTGTAGAAATAACCAACATGATAAAAACATATGTTATGGGCAGCAATGTTGTAAGAGCTCTTGATGGTATTGATATCAGTATCAACAGCGGTGAGTTCGTATCAATAGTCGGTCCATCAGGAAGCGGCAAGTCTACGCTAATGAATATGATAGGTTGCCTTGATGTACCTGACTCGGGTTTATACATGCTTGACGGTGTGGATGTGTCTGCGCTGAAAGACAAGAACCTTGCCGGTATACGCAGTGAGAAAATTGGTTTCGTCTTTCAGGGATTCAATCTTCTTCAAAAATTTACTGCCCTTGAGAATGTTGAACTACCGTTGATATACAGAGGATTTACCCATAGAAAGAGAAAACAGATGGCTATAGAAGCACTTGACCGGGTTGGACTTGCTGATAGAATGCATCATAAACCAACTGAATTGAGTGGCGGACAGCAGCAAAGGGTTGCTGTTGCAAGAGCTCTTGCCGGAGACCCACCTGTACTTCTTGCAGATGAGCCAACAGGTAACCTTGATACCCATACAGGAGCAGAAATTCTTGATATGCTTGATACAATACACAGTCAAGGCAACACTATAATTTTGATTACCCACGACAATATGCTTGCTCATCAGGCAAAGAGAAAAATTGAAATCAGAGATGGTATCATCACTAATGACGAGGAGGTGAGAAAATGAATTTTCTACAATCCCTCAAGATGGCTCTCAGCAGTATTTTCAGTAACAAGGGCCGGTCGTTCCTGACAATGCTCGGCGTTATTATTGGTGTAGCCGCAGTAATTGCGGCAACCGGATTTGCTGAAGGTAGTACTGCAAGTATCACTGAATCCATTGAAGCACTTGGTTCAAACCAGCTTACAGTTTCCATAACAGGTAGAAACAGTAACAGAGATGTTGACTATGAAGATTTTAGGGAGTTTACCGATGAATACCCCGACCTTATTTCAAAGATGGCTCCGACGGTCAGTGGTTCTTCAACTATAAAATACGGAACAAATAGTTCCGACAGTGTTTCGGTTGTAGGAACCAGTCCTGATTATGCCGACATACAGGACATGCATGTGCAAAATGGAAGATATATACTTGAACTTGATATGGAATATCGTCAGAAGATTGCTGTAATTGGGACTGCAGTAGTTGGTGAATTATTTGATGGTGCTGATCCCGTCGGAGAAACCATAAAAATTGACGGAACTCCTTTCATAGTAGTCGGAGTTTTGGAAGAAAAAGACGGTGGTCAAGATGGTGGTGAAGACGACACTATAATTATTCCTGTAACAACTGCACAGCGGGTATATAAAAGCTCAACCATCAGAACATTCACGGTTCTTGTTAATGACAGCGAAAGAGTTGACGAAGCCCAGGAAACCATAGAAGCATTCCTTACTGATGTGTACCAGAGCGAAGACGCTTTCAGAGTATTCAACTCTGCAATGATACTTGATACCCTGAGTGATGTTACCCAGACTTTAGCAATAATTCTCGGAGGTATAGCAATTATATCGCTGGTAGTTGGTGGTATAGGTATTATGAATATCATGCTGGTTTCAGTAACAGAAAGAACACGCGAAATAGGTATAAGAAAGGCTATTGGAGCAAGAAAGTCCAGTATTATGATTCAGTTTATTATTGAAGCACTGGTGCTTACAGGTCTTGGTGGAATTCTTGGTATCCTTATAGGAATCGGTGCCATATACACAATAATATCCAATTTCGTTCCTCCTGTAGTTGCTCCTACATGGGCACTGATGTCATTCCTTTTCTCCCTGTTCATTGGTCTGGTATTCGGAATATTCCCTGCTTACAAAGCAGCAAACCTCAACCCCATAGAAGCTCTGCGATACGAATAGAAACCAACCGAGTACCCAAAAACGGATGGCTGTCCCAACCTGCAGCCATCCATTTTTATATATTTTGATAGAATCCGCCCGGGGCAAAATGATTTTGCCCCGGGCGGATTCTATCAAATTCTTAATTTTTATTGGAAAATATTGGTCAGTTGATTGTGTTGCAATCTCAGAGCTGTGATAAAATGACTGCAGACTAATCAAAACGGGGGTAAATATGGCAATTAAAATAGCTTTCATAGGTGCAGGCAGCCTTGGCTTCACCAGGCGTCTTTTGGGTGATTTACTCAGTGTGCCCGAACTCAGGGACATTGACATACGATTCATGGATATTGATGAAGATAACCTGCTTATGGTTGAAAAACTATGCATGAAGGACATCGAGGCCAATGGTCTTGATCTGAAAATAAAGACTACAACAAATCGGTTGGAAGCCTTGGAAAATGCAGATTATGTCGTAAACACGGTCCGCATAGGCGGACTGGAGGCTTTCGAACTGGATGTATCCATACCAATGAAATACGGTGTCAACCAATGTGTGGGAGATACCCTGTGTGCAGGCGGAATCATGTACGGGCAGAGAGGAATTGCATTCATGATGGATCTCTGCAGGGACATCCGCGAGGTTGCCTCGGATGATGTTCTTCTTTTGAATTATGCAAACCCGAATGCCATGATGACCTGGGCAGCCAATCAATACGGAAAAGTAAAAACAGTAGGACTTTGCCATGGAGTCCAGGGAGGTCACGGTCTGATTGCAGATGCACTTGGTCTGACGAAGGATGAAGTGGATATCATCTGTGCAGGTATAAACCACCAGACATGGTATATCAGTATAAAACACAAGGGAAAGGACATGAATCCCTATCTTCTTGATGCTCTCAGGAATCACGAGGAATATTCCAAACACGAAATGGTTCGGATAGACATGATGGAACGGTTCGGATATTTCAGCACAGAATCCAATGGTCATCTAAGTGAGTACCTTGCTTGGTACAGGAAACGCCCGAGTGAGCTTGATGACTGGATTTCATATGACGGCTGGTCACTTGGTGAGCCCGGAGGATATCTTAGGGTATGCACCGAAAGAAGGAACTCATATGATACTGAGTTTCCTAAATACATGGCTGAAGAACCCAGGAAATTCATATATGAAGAAAGAAGCCACGAACACGGCTCATACATAATTGAAGGTCTCGAAACCGGTAGGATTTACAGGGGTCATTTCAATGTAGTAAACGGAGGGTGCATAACGAATCTTCCCGAAGATGCAATCGTGGAAGTTCCCGGATATGTAGACGCAAACGGAATGAACATACCAATTGTAGGAGATCTTCCCCTGGGTTGTGCCGCTGTATGCAATCAGAGCATCAATGTACAGAGATTGGCTGTTATTGCCGCTGTAAAAGGTGATGTGCAGCTTCTGAAACAGGCAATGCTTCTGGATCCTCTCACCGGTGCCGTATTGAACCCACCGGAAGTATGGAAACTGACTGATGAGATGCTTGTTGCCCAGGCTGAATGGCTGCCTCAGTACAATGAATATATCGAAGGTATAAAACAGGTATAGGCATTCTTTATGTTTGAAGTTGTGACAATAGGTATATAATTCATTTATACCGTGCGCGGAAATCTTCATAAAGGAGGTGATTCGATTGGTAAAATTGAATAGTGAGGTGGTCCCGGCCTGAAGCGGGAAAAGGGCGGTCATTGACCGCCCTTTATTTTACAACTTACAGAACTCATCTATATCACGTTTAATTATTTCCAGGGAATTTCTCCAGAAACCGATATCTCCTGAATCCACACCTACGGTTTTCAAAACTCCCCTGATGTTGTTCCTGCCGGTTTCAACAAGCAGGTTATTGTACTTTTCTACGAATGACTCCCCTTCTTCCGTATACATGGCATAAAGTCCTTTTGCAAACAACAGGCCAAAGGCATACGGGAAGTTATAGAAATTCTGCCCGGCACTGTAGTAATGGGTCTTGCAGGCCCACATGTATGGATGTAGAACGGATTCATCAAGACCTTCCCCGTAGGTTGCCTTCTGGGCACGAACCATCATATCCTTCATCTCATCTACAGATGCCGATCCATCTTCTCTCTTTTCAAACAACTCAGTCTCGAATATATACCTGCTCATGATATCAACAATTACCTGGGTAGCTTCAATCAGGCTGTGTTCAAGAATTGCAACTGCCTCGTCGTGTTTGGCATCCTTAAGAGCAGCATTCATTACAATCGTTTCACAGAAAATCGATGCTGTTTCTGCAAGGGGCATCGGGTAATGACTGTTTGTGTACGTTGCATCCTTCAGGCAATGCCCATGATAACCGTGACCCAGTTCATGCGCCAGGGTGGTAACATCGGAGAACACTCCCGAAAAATTACTCAATATCCGGCTTTCCCTGATGCCATGAATATTTGCACAGAATGCTCCGCCGACCTTACCTTCCCTTATCTTGGCATCAATCCAATTCAGGTCGAATGCATCTTTGGCGTATTGACCAAGCTCACTGCTGAATGTACTGAAGTTCCTGACAATGAAATCCCTTGCATCACTGAAACTGTACTCCTTTTCAACTCCTCCGATGGGGGCAAAAAGGTCATAAAAGGGAAGTCCATTGTCATGACCAAGCATAACTGCCTTTTTATTCAAATACCTACGGAAATGGGGAAGATATTCCTTCATGGCATCCATCATGGAATCAAGTGTTTGCCTGTCCATCCTTGAATTCATCAGAGTCATTTCAAGGGGTGACTCATAACCCCTCAGTGCACATTCCTCTATGACCTCCCCTTTTATTGCATTCAGACAGGCTGCAGAACTTTTCTCAATCTTCGGATAAGCTGCAAGTTCCGCCTCAAATGCCTTTTTCCTGGTTTCCGCTGATTTATCATAAGCCATGTTCCGCACCGCAGGAAGAGGAAGTTTCTTATCTTCATAATCCACCATCAGTGAGGATGTAAGGGTTTCCTGCAATTTTTCCCAGGCAGAGGAACCGGTATTCCTCATGGTAGCAATGATCCTTTCACTTTTGTCATCAAGCAGATATTTTGCCTGTCTGAGAGTCTCGCTGATACTGAACCTGTGTTCTCCTACAATACCCTCATACTCAATATTATCCATCTGTCCGAGCCACTTGGTGAATTTTACCTCCATGACAGCCAGCACAGGCAGATACTTCTGAACCTTCTCGATCACGGAAAGGGCTTTCATGTTTCCCGTATCCACTGACATGGAAAGTTGGGCAAATATATATATATTTGTAAAAAGGTCACCCAATTCATTGCTCTTTTCATAATATGCCGAAAGAGTCTCCATGCTCCTGTCTTCAGTAGAGAGGGCTTTGTCACATAAAGCATCCAGTTCCTTAAGCATCTTGTCTGCTTTTTCCAGGTCCTTACCCAGCTTCTCGTCCTCAAATGATTCATATAACTTGTCCAAATTCCATAACATTTCCATATTTTCCTCCAATCATTCATCAAGTGCTTCACGCACGGCATTAGTAAAATCAATCAGCCTGTCATAATCTCTTTGTACAGTCTGAACATCCTTGAGACATATATCGAACAGGCAGTTGTTTTCCTCAAAATGCCGTTTCGCATCTTTTATTATTTTCTTAACATTGTCCTTATCAAATCCCAGGCACACTGTCGTGGCAGGATCGGGTCTCCAGGATGCTATATAATCAGCACCTATCTGTTCTGCACAGCTCTTTACATCTGCAAAGGGGCTGACAGCTATTCTTCTTAGATTCTTTATTTCCCGCAGCATATCTATTTTCTTGGTCAGATCCTCACAGCATCCATAGGATGAATAAGCGAATTTCTCAATTATTGGTTTTTGATAATCCAGCAGGAACTCCTTATGGTGTTCAGGAGAAATAAGCGCAAATTCCTGCGCTGCATGGAAAAACCACAAATTCGCCCTGTCCGTTGTAATCGGTCCAGCATCAGGACCCGGCAGGCCTTCTATATATGGCATTGATTGATTTTCATGGCTGAGCCAAGTGAAATCACCTGCTTTTTCCGCCTCCTCATGGGCCTTTAGAACACCGTCTCTCATAAATGCCATCAGCTTATGGAGTTCCTCAGGATAATCATATATTGCCCACATCAGTCCGTCCATTCCAAGAAGATATCCCAGATGGGTGGAAATATCACCGCCCCAGCGAATCCACATGGGTGATCGCTCAACCACAACCTCCATGATGTCACCAATCAGGGATGAAAGCATTTCGTACCTTAACCCGGTTTCCTTTTCATCTATCTTATGCTCAGGAACCCTCATTGAAGACAGGTCTGATATGTCCTCAAGGGCAGCATGAATCTTATTGCATCCGGCAGAATCAGACGATTCTTCCACATTGGGATAAACTCCCCAAGGTCCGTATCCAGGCAAATCATAAACGGCCGGTATCTTTATATAGTTTTCAATTACAAAATCATCACCGGTTTCATATTGATATATCATTTTCCTTAGATACAGTTCCACCTGACGAAGCAGTTCGTTCTCACATTCAAGCATCGGCTCAATGATTTCCCTGCTCCAGACACCGTCCCTTATATATATGGGTACCCTGCCCTTTTTTAATGAATTGTGTGACGCCCAGAGTTTTCTTCGATCATCCATGATATCCATTGATGCAATATCAGAAACCTGCTTTGTCAATTCACGAAGTACCTTAACATCGCCTATATTGTTCAACTAAAGTCTCCTTCCCCCTGATGCCCTGGTAAGCTCATAATTGCCAAGTGAGGTAAAGCCCCCGATGGTTTTGTATCTGGAATCCGCCTTCAGCTGATCCCTGAAAAATAAATCAATCATTTCCATTCCCTCTTTGCCGGTTTGCATGAAATCAATGATTATTATACCACTGATATTACGCAGACGTATCTGCCTTGTGATTTCCACAGCAGCCTCAATATTTGTTTCAAGAGCAGTTTTCTCAAAATCTCCCCCGGAAATATTCTTACTGCTGTTTACGTCTATTACCGTCATAGCCTCAGTATAGTCAAAAACCAGCGTAGCTCCGCTCTTCAATGATATTTTCCTCATGGAAGCCCTTTTCAGTTGAATTGATGCATTGAAGAAATCAAACATTTCATAGTCCCTTGTGAAATGTTTTATTGAATTACCGGCTTTGCTTCTGAATTCATTGAAGTATCTTTGATATGTATCAAAGCAATTGAAATATGCCTTATCCGTCTCGGGATTGAATCTTCTCATCAGACTGTCCGCTATACTCTCAGGTTTATGAAGGACTTTGCCGGGACTTCCTTTTGCCGACTCAATCAATTCCAGTTTGGAATGAGCGTTTGCAATATCCTCTTCAATCTCTTCATCAGGTGCATATTCTGCAATTGTACGTATTATGATTTCCGTTTTATCGTCTTTTAGTTGTTCACACAGATTGAGAAGTTCCTTGCGACGGTCAGAATTTTGTATTTTCCCTGAGACCCTGCTTCCGTTCCCCCTGCGGCATACTGCATATTTTCCGGAAACAGAAACCAACATGCTCACGGTCATGCCCTTTGAACCTCTTTCTTCCTTTACTACCTGGAAAGGATAAATAGCCCCTTGGTTGATTTTTTCACCCCGAATATTTTTAGCAGGCAGATATGCCTTTTTATTACTTCCAACATCAATAAACCAGGCATTCAAAGAAGGGGCGTGTTCAATTATCTTGCCGAGAATAACCGTACCTTCGACGATTTTCACTTCACTATCTTCATAGTATTCAACCGCATGGCCGTTTTCCATCAATACAGCCCGGGTCATTTCATCCTTTTCATTTATAAGGAACAATCTTTCCATTATACGGTTTCAAGGGCTGATTCTGAAAGCGGATCCGTCAATTCCCCGTTCCTTTCAACATATTGACTTATTCTGCATATGTTCCTGAATTCAACTTCCCTTTCAAAGAATTTTCCAAGAGCCATTGCCAGAAGTCTTGGGTTAAGGTTACCTGAATTACCGGCCTTTACCAAGACAATGCATTTTTTACTATTAATATCAATGGTTTTGATCATGGGTCGAATATCAACAACCTTCGTTTTGTTCTTTCTGGTTTTTTCCACATGAAGGGCATCTGCTGACATAATTTTCTTTGCCGGCGCATCAACATCATCCAGCCCTTTGATACTGAACTCATATTCAGCAAAGGCAATATCAGCCATTATGTTTTTCTTTGTAAGTCTTTTTCCTGACTTGGTTATTCCAAGACCCGGCGGCAGCTGCTTTCCAAGCTCTGTTTCAACAAACAAAGCTTCATAATCCTGTGCAAACAAAAGGTCCGCATATTCTGCCTTGCTTGTGTATCCAAGTGACAGAGGTGCTCCGAAAACCATCTGCATCTGTGGGTTGAAGCCGTGGGAATATTCAGCTTCCAATCCGGCGCGTCTTATTGCTCTCTGGAAAGAGTTCATCATATCAAGATGGGATATAAAGCGAACCTGAGGACCTTTTTCAAATTTAATCCTGATTATGCTCATAGCACACACCTCCTCCGAAACAGGCAGCCCCGCATGCAAGACATTCCTCCCTGCAGTTTGCTGAAGTCACTCCCTTGTAGGCCCTGTTCCTTTCGGATAACAGAAAATTCTTCTTTACTCCGATATCTATGAATTCCCATGGTAATTCGGCATTTTCATCTCTTTCACCAGTGTACTGAAGAACATCTATATTGCATTCATCCAGTGCTTCCATCCATTTTGCATAGTCAAAGTATTCTGACCAGCCGTCAAAACTGCATCCCTTTTCCCATGCCTTTATGATTGCCCTGCCCAACTTCCTGTCTCCCCGGGAAACGATTCCTTCCATTTGGGAAAGTTTGTAATCATGCCAGTTGTACCTTATCTTTGCCTTCTTAAGAAGGTCATTCAGATAATGCTGTCTTTCTATCATTTCATCAACGGTAATCTGTCTTTCCCACTGGAATGGGGTAAAAGGTTTTGGCACAAAGAATGCCGTACTGACAGTTAGGCTTAGTTGTTTCTTTGATGCATTTCCATGCTGTCTGTAAACCTGCTTTATCTTCCAGGCCAGATCAGCAATTCCTTTAACATCCTCCATTGTTTCCGTAGGAAGCCCCAGCATGAAATACAACTTCAGTGTGGTCCAGCCGCCTTTGAAAGCAATTTCTGCGGTCTTGAGCATGTCTTCTTCAGTAACATTCTTGTTTATTACATCCCGAAGTCTCTGGGTTCCTGCTTCCGGTGCAAAGGTCAGTCCGGATTTGCGAACTTTCTGCACCTTTTCCATAAGACCTATGGAAAAATTATCCGCCCTTAGAGAAGGAAGTGAAAGACTGGTATTTCTTTTTTCCGTTAACTCCAGAAGACTGTCTGTAAGTTCACCCAGGTGGGAATAATCGCTTGTGCTGAGGGACGCAAGACTGATTTCATCATAACCCGTGGAATCAAGTTTCTTTTCAGCTTCCCTTTCAAGTTTCCCTGGGCTTTTTTCCCTGACCGGTCTATATATGAAGCCTGCCTGGCAGAAACGGCAGCCTCTTATGCATCCCCTGAAAACTTCCACCATGGTTCTGTCATGTACAATATTTATATATGGGACTATCGGTTTTTCCGGATATGGAGCATCATCCAGATTCTTTACCAGGACTTTTTTTACCTTACTATTGAAATTCGATTTTTTATTGCCATCCTCATCAAAATGGCCATCATATAATGCCGGTACGTAAATACCCTCTATTTCTGCTATTTTTTCCATAAGACCGGAACGGCTCATATTATTTTCCCCGGCTTCATTGATTGCATCCAATATTGAATGTATCTTTTCTTCACCTTCACCGATAAGGAAAAAATCAACCACTTCAGCAAGTGGTTCCGGATTGAATGCACATGGTCCCCCTGCACATACAAGAGGCTCATCTTCCTTTCTGTCTTTTCTCATGATGCTAACACCGGCAAGGTCAAGCATGTTGATGATGTTAGTGTAGCTCATCTCATATTGAAGCGTGAATCCCAGGCAATCAAAATCATATGCCTTTGTTTTGGTTTCCAATGAAAACAGAGGAATCCGGTTGTCCCTCATAGCCTGTTCCATATCAGTCCATGGAGCATATATGCGTTCACAAAGGGAATCATCCCTATTATTTATTATGCTGTAAAGTATCTGTCCTCCCAGATGAGACATGGCAACCTCATAAACATCAGGGAAGCAAAATGCAAATTTAGCTTTAATTTTGGAATGATCCTTCACGACACTGTTTACTTCCCCACCGGTATACCGGGCTGGCTTTTCAACATTCATTAGGATTCTGTCATTTATTTCTACAGGCATTTCAACCTCTCCCATAGACAGGCGCATATAAAGCGGCAAGTCTTATGGCTTCCTTCATGCTGATTCCGCTGGCAATACCTTTTCCTGCTATGTCAAAGGCTGTACCATGGTCAACTGATGTCCTGAGAAAAGGCATTCCTATTGTAAGGGATATGGTCCTTTCGAAGTCAACTGTTTTCGTAGCTATATGCCCTTGGTCATGATACATGGATAAGACAGCGTCGTACCGCCCTTTGAGAGCAAGGGCAAAAACTGAATCCCCGGGTATCGGACCAACAACATTGAAACCATCATTGATGCATTTTTCAACAGCAGGAGCTATTTCATCAACTTCCTCATTGCCGAAAAGTCCGTGTTCCCCATTATGAGGATTAAGTCCTGCAACAGCCAGTACCGGGTCGTTGACTCCCAGTCTTTTGAGTGCTTCCAGACATCTTGCAATATATTCAGTTATTTTTTCTTTTTTAACGGCATCACAAGCATCCCTTAGTGAAAGATGACGGGAAAGGAAAAACACCCTCATGTTCCGAACCTGGAACATGGTAAGTGGGTCCCGGGTTCCCGAAAGATGAGCCAGCATTTCCGTATGCCCTATAAAATCTACGTTTGCAGCCTTAATGGACTCCTTGTTTATGGGTGTAGTTGCCAATGCATCAATTTCTCCATTCATGGCAAGTTCAGCAGCTTTTTCGATGTACTCATAAGCAGCAAGACCGGAACGGCCGCCTATTTTGCCCCATATCAATTTATCTGTTTCAATATTTGAAAGATCAATTACATTTATCACACCTTTGGTGCATACAGCTTCACTGATATCATCAATTGAATTGAGTCTTGCATCTATTTCAACAACTTCATTTATTTTCTCAAGAACGCACCTGTCTCCTATGACCACAGGAATGCAATTATCATATGTATCGTGTTCCGAGAGTGCCTTTAAAATTATCTCAGGGCCTATTCCCGCCGGATCGCCCATGGGTATTCCAATTACCGGTTTCGTCATATTTCCGTCCTTCCAACCAAGTAATGATATGATAACATCCAACCCTCCATCCATCAACCAACCAAACGACATTAAACTGATTGCAAAGACTTATACCGGCAGTGTAATTTTGATAGAATCCGCCCCGGGCGAAATCATTTCGCCCGGGGCGGATTCTATCAAAATGGGGAGTTAATTCTATAAAAATGGGAGTGGATTCTATCAAATTGTGCGGAAAGGTTTATATCAAATTGGGGGGAAGTCAAAAAAAGACCTCTTATTGAAGAGGTCTTTTCAGGTTATTTCGTGGGTGAGTGCTGGAAGAAATGCCAGCCTCCAATTTCCTCGGGATTGCCGGGATCATCTTTGAGAAGTTCCTTGTAATTCATCGCAGCCTTCTTGAATGCATTTGCATATTCTTCAATCATTTCAGGTCTGAAGTGTTTGAACCATGGAATGCTGTATGACATGGCTCCTATAGCCTCACTTGGAGCAAGGTTGGAATCCAATTCTCTGACATCCCTGTCTGCATTTGCAATCCTTGTTGGTTTTCCATGTCCGTATACATCAAGATTCTGAAAAAGTGAATGAGTATGAAGTGCAAGGTTACATCCAGGGTTGCATCCCTCGAATCCTTCAGCCCTTACGGCTTCACAGAAACGGGTAACGGACAAACCTCCGAGTTCCTCACTTTTGTAAAGTCCCTTGGGGGCATACCAACCTCCCATATTGCTTCCTGTTTTTTCATCTACCCTATGGGCCTTTATTCCGGGAGTACCTTCCAGAAGATCCCAGAAGTAATTCATTCCCCTGCGGATTTCAATCATTCTTTCATCATAATATTTCAGCTGAACCCTGCCTACTGCCGATGACATCTGATGCATTCTATACTTGTATCCCCCCATGGGAAGTCCTTCATGAGCTTTCAGGTCCTCTGTCTCCATGTCATCAGCTTTATATCTGCTGTAATGGCCGAACGCGATTGCCCTTTCGTAGATCTCCCTGTCATTGGTTGCCAGAATACCTGCTTCACCGACAGCAAGGGATTTTCCGCTCATAAGACTCATTGCAGCGACATCTCCGAATGTACCGACCTTTTTGCCTTTGTACAATCCACCGTGGGCATGGGAAACATCCTCGATGACTTTTATATCATGCCTTTTGGCAATTTCCATTATGGGATCCATATCAGCAGGATGCCCTGTATAATGAACCGCCACTATAGCCTTTGTCCTTGGACCTATCCTGTGTTCTATATCATTGGGGTCTATGCATAGAGTATCCTGGTCAACGTTGGCGAAAACCACGGTTGCTCCCAACGTATATGCCTGAAGACCTGATGCCCAGTAGGTTATTGTAGGGCAAATTATTTCATCGCCTACCCCGACCTTGCAGCCGAACATAGCACTTTGAATCGCCGCTGTACCGGTTGAAAACCCAAGAGCCAGGTCAAGACCCTGCCAGGCAGCAAATTCTTTTTCAAACTCCCTCGTTACATCAGTACCGGACATGGAACCCTTGCGCAGGACATCAAGTACTGCGTCTTCATCTTCTTTCGTAATTATGGGCCATTTGAAAAGGTCGCCCGGATCCTTCGTAATCGCCTTTGGTCCACCGAATAAAGCTAATTCAGACATATTCAATCTCCTTTGTTTGTTACTCTGATTATATCAGCCTGTATTTCATCATCTTGACATAAATGCAATTTTTATTTGCATATTTTCGATAAAGAAACCTATTTGTCCAGTTTATCAAACACCTCAAGCATTTTAGGCAGATAGTTGTAGAGTGCTCCTACATCACTGGACATATTAAGAAATCTGTATCCCCAATCATATAGTTGTACAAGTGTGTCAGGATTTGCAACGGTTCCGGCAAGTTTGCCGTACTTCTTACAAGCATCCGCCGTCTTCTTCCATGCATCCATGACTTTTTCGTTGGTTATTTGTCCTGGAATACCCAAGGCATGTGAAAAATCACCGGGGCCGAAGAACAACATGTCAATTCCCTTGACCTGGGCAATCTCATCCAACTGCTCCATGGCTTCGGGATCCTCTATCTGGCAGATGACAAACTTTTCCCTGTTTGAATCTTCCATATATGTATCTTTCCCAAATAGGAATCCTCCGTCGGAGTTGCCGCCGTCAGCAGGTCTTCTTCCTATAGGATGAAACTTGGTTTTCCAGGCAACATCCCTGGCTTCCTCAGCACTCATTACGTGGGGAACCATGATTCCGGTTGCATCCATTTCGAGCGGTCTGATGAAATCACTGTATGATCCCTTTGAGACCCTAACCACGATATCCATATCAGTAGCCTTTGCTGCATATATCTGTCTTTCAACTGCTGCCAGGTCATTCCCGCAGTGTTCATAACATGTCCAGACGCAGTCAAAACCTGCAAGACCGACCATTTCAACTATCCTTGCTTCAGTAAAATTGGTCTTGAAGCACCTTGCGACCTGACCGGCCCTCATCTTTTTCAATACCGTGCTTTTTCTCATCAGATGTCCCCCATTAAATATTTTGTTTACATTCTATATAATACCAACGCCATTGTCGACCTTATACTGTCATTTCAGGAAAATAGGATTCGACCAGGCCTTTAATCCCCCTGCATCCTCAACTTCCACCCTTACATAGGTGGTTTCAGGATGGATTCTCATGCTGCATTCACATACAGGTTTCTCAAATTCAAAGGAACCACCCAGAAACTCATATGAAATGAATGTTATCCTTTTTGATTCTGAACAATTCACGAAAACCTTTCCGTCCTCAACATAGAAATCATGTATCAAAGGTCCTCTGCTGGCATAAAAATTACCGCTTCTCAATGATTCCAGCAAAGCCTCATCGCTCAATTCATCACATTTGACCATTACAAATCCCCTGCCATTGTGATTCTGCCCCCCGTGGCAATCATCTGCAGCGACCCCAAAAACTTTTTTACCCCTTCTGAGAAGATAGTCCCAATGAAGCTCCTGGTTCCCCTGATTATATTTATATTCACAAATCCCATTATATACTTCAAGAGCCTCGAAATCTGCATCAATGTATTCTATGGGATCCATGCGGGACCATACGGGATGACAATATACAAGATACATATCCTTTTGCTTCATTTTTGCAGACAACTTCACGGCACTCTCTTCAGAACCGGTCCAGGGTACATTATCAATAAGCTGATCATGCTCAACAAGTTTATTTTCATAGGTGGTCAGAGCAACCATATGATGTGTCTTGTGGACAGACGGTTTCATGCTGTGGATTTCCAGGCCCGGAAGTATATATAGTTCCTCATTGAATTCATCTGATTTGAAAACCCTGTTATGATCAGTAATTGAAATAAAGTCATATCCAAGCTTTTTGTAGATATCAATTACATCCCTTACCGGCAGTTTGCCATCAGACCTTCCCGTATGTGTATGAAGGTTTCCCTTATAGAAATGTCCCCTGTCAGAAAAAGCAGAAATTCTCACTGCAAATCCTCCAGTATTCGTGCTGTTTTGGCAAAGTCATGTTTCATACTGATATAAAGATTCTTATATATTTCATAAAACCTGTCGTATACTTCAGCATTGGATGAATCAGGTTTCTGGCTTGTTTCAATACTTATAATGCTGTCACAAGCCGACACCACGTCACTGAATACACCGGATGCTACCCCTGCAAGGATTGCCACTCCAAGGGCAGGACCTTCGCTTGAGTTTATGGTACATATCTCTGTTTTGAACATATCTGCCTGCATCTGTCTCCATAGAGGACTTTTTCCTCCTCCACCTGAAGCGCGGACCTGCGATGCATCAATGCCCATTTCCTTTATTATTTCCATGCAGTCACGAAGGCTGTATGAAACGCCTTCAAGAACTGCCCTCAGCATATGCTGCTTGCCGTGGGCTGCACTCATCCCAAAGAAAACAGCCTTTGCATTTGAATCCAGATGAGGGGTTCTTTCCCCCATCATATACGGAAGATAAAGTACTCCGCCTGATCCGGCATCGACCTTCCCCGCTTCCTTATCCATAAGCACATATGGGTCAACATCCATCAATTCGGCAGTTCTCATTTCCTCAATGCAGAAATTATCCCTGAACCACTTTAGCGAAAGACCGGCACCCTGGGTCACACCCATTACATGCCAGCAACCCGGTACAGCGTGGCAAAAAGTATGAACCCTGCCTTCTTTGTCAATCTGTATGTTGTCCATATGGGCAAAGACCACACCGCTTGTTCCTATGGTAGATGAAATCACGCCTTCCCTTACAATCCCGTTTCCAACTGCACCTGCAGCCTGGTCTCCTGCACCCCCTGCGACTATTGTTCCTTCGAAAATCCCGGTCAGATCAGCTGCTTCTTTCGTTATCGTTCCTGTATTTTCACATGATTCATACATCTTGCCAAGCCATTCAACGGGTATTTCAAGTTTTTCAAGCACCTCATCACTCCAGCACCTGTTCCTGATATCCAAAAGCTGCATTCCGCTTGCGTCTGAAACTTCTGTTGCATATTCCCCCGTAAGCATGAAACGTATATAGTCTTTCGGCAGCAGTATTCTTCTTATCTTGGAATAAACATCAGGTTCATTGTTCCTGACCCACAGAATCTTGGAAGCGGTGAAGCCTGTCAAAGCCGGGTTGGCCGTAATTTCAATCAGTCGGTCCTTTCCTACTTTTTCAGTTATCTCAGCACATTCTGCATCAGTCCTCTGATCACACCAGATTATTGATTTTCTCAGGACCCTGTCATTTTCATCCAAGATAACCAGACCATGCATCTGACCTGACAAGCCCACTCCTTTTATATCAGACGGACTGATTCCCGAATCTTCGATTACTTTCCTTGAAGTAATGCAAACTGCATTCCACCAGTCAGCAGGATCCTGTTCTGCCCAACCGATCCTAGGTTGGTACATTGGATACTCTTCAGTTGAACTTGCGATGCTTCTGCCGGTTTTATCAAAAAGCACGGTTTTTGTGCCTGAAGTTCCAATATCGATTCCAAGTAAATACTCCATCCTTATCCTCCATTAATATTTTAGAACTGACCCACCTATGAACTCCCTGATAAGGGATGTGTTGGGTATTTCAAAATCTTCTGCACCTTTGAAATATGAAAGAATCCTCAAAAGCCTTCCTGCAGATGAAAAGTGACTGCTGTCATTTCCCACTTCCCTCAGGATAGGCTCAGCATAATTCTTAAGAACACTGTGTTCATATATTAGAGTTGAGTTGAAGATTTCATCGGCTTCTTCCTGGTAAGGGAAAATATATTTGTCTTCGCCCCTTCTTACATCAGGCCACATGCCCAGGGTTCTTTCTGCACTTGAACCCCTGTACTTGTAATCCCTGACCAATCTTCTGAATAACCGGGCATCAGTAGTTGACAAACGGTTGTGGTCATCAATATTTATGGATGTAAGGGCACTTATATATAACTTATGGGCATTGCTCCTATGGACTCCGTCCGTGAATGCAGGGTTGATGCCATGTATTCCTTCGACAATGATTACACCGGATTCATTTATCTTCAGTTCCTTGTAGCCCGCCCTAGACTCAGTTTCAAAATCATATTCGGGAATCATTGCTTTTCCGGTATCCTGAAGGGAACGCATGTCATCCCTGAACCTTTCAATATCAAAAGCCCCAGGTGTTTCATAATCCTTCCTGCCAAGAAGATCCCTCGGAACCTCACTGCCCTTGTAATAGTCATCCAGTGATATGGGATGAGCGCTCAGACCAACTGCCCTCAAGTGAATTGAAAGTCGTTTTGCAAATGTTGTCTTTCCAGATGAGGAAGGACCTGATATGAAAACAAAATGCTTTTTCTTAGCCTTGATCCTATCAGCAATGTATCCTATCTTCTTTTCCTGCAGGGCTTCTGATATACGTATTATTTCACCTATCCTGCCTTCTTCCGTAATGCAGTTTATGTCATAAATATTATCCACACCTATGGCGTTGCCCCAGAGCCTGAATTCCTCAAAGGCTTCGGTCAGTTTGTGCTGCTCATTGTATTCCGGAAGCATTCCGGGATGGAACCTTGTAGGATAGAAAAGAAGAAACCCGTCATGAAAGTGCTTTAGTTCAAATATATCAACATACCCTGTGTCCGGTGCCATTGTTCCGTAGAAATAGTCAAACACACCCTGAAGCGAATAGAGAACTACATTATTCCGGCCGGTCTCCGTAAGCACCTCAAGAAGGTCATTTCGGTTCGTATGCTCCAGAATCAACTTTGCACGCTTCAGTTCAAATTGATGTTTTTCGATGGGAATACTCTTTGCAATGAGCTGCTTCATTCGCTTTCTGATTTTATTTACATCTTCCCTTCCTACGCTGCGGCCTTCCAGTTCACAAAATGCACCTTTGTTGACCGAATAATGAATCTTGAGGCGATTTACAGGGAAAAGATCCGAAACTGCTTTTACCAGCACAAACTTGAGGGTTCTACGATATATGCGAATACCATCCAGCGAAGCAGTATCCACAAACTCATACACTGAATTGTCAGGAACTTCATCCGAAAGACTTACAGTCCTGTTGTCAACTTTTGCGGCTATTATGTCTCCTGCTGTACTGTTATTGTACTTTTGGGCAGCTTCAGCCAGTTTCATTTGCTTTTTCCATTCCTTTCCCTTTTGTTCTTTTTGATTCTTTTGGATTTTTCAATATTCAGGAGCTTATGGGTCGTAAAAGACAGAACGATGCACAAGATATATGCAATAGCAAATCTGGTGAGTATATGAACAACCATCCTCACAAAGAATCTTTCCGGCATCATTCTTATAAGCAAATCAGTTCTGGGATTAAGCAACCAAAGGTCATTCCTGAAGAAAACCTCATGGAAAATTGTCCAGAACCTACTGAAGTCAATCATTATGATAACTGATGCAATCAGCATTACACCAAGTGAAATAAGCAGTGTCATATACGAGTATTTGAAGAAGTTCCTGAACATCCCCTTTTTATCAAATGCAAGATAAAACACAAGTATCACGATCATAACAAGAAAGATGATGAAATTTATTTTCTTTGCCAAATCAAATAGATTCCTGACATCAACCATATGCGCTTTTTCCTTGGCATTGAAGTATTCAAAGTTTTCATTATCTATATTATTTTCATCAAGATTATCCCTTGTCCCATCCATGTAATCAATGAGAACTGCAGTAGCAGTATCAAGGCTTTCCTGAGAAAGACCTGCATATGTGTGTATTTCGTCCTTGACCTGGGCATTTCTGTAAATGTCCTTGTCAAGCCCCACGATCATTATGAAAGACATGAGGATATGGGTTCCAAGAAGAAACGAAAAAACAATCGAAACGGCAATAGCCCACCCTTTTTTCATTTTACCGGAAATCCTCCTAATATAACATCTTCCTCCCTGAAACTGATGCCTCTGATCTGGCCGTTTGGAGAATCATCAATAATGTAATAAACAACATATATCTCACCGTCATCAAACTGAACCCATCCTGAGTAACCCACATCGGAATAGGGGCTTCTGTCAAAATCCAATGGCATTATACGGAAGGACTGTTCGTTTCTTTCCGTAGCCCTGCAGGAATCCTGATCCGTGAATCCGGCAAAAAAGTTCTGTGTCCAGAATCCTACCCATCCCTTTCCACCGTGCATGAATCTGTGGGTAATCATTACGTAACCATTTTCAAGTATACCTGCGACAGGTCTGTGACATCCGGGCATGGGAACATTATAGGGTCCTTCCCATGTTTCTCCGTTATCAGTTGAGATAGATTTGAAACAGTCATAACCAAGCCCCGAGTTTTCTCTCATAAAACATACAAGGGTATTGTCATCAAGTTCAACTATGCTTCCTTCACATAGATTGAGGCCTTCCTTTTCAGCAACAATAATCCTGTCACTCCATGTTTTTCCCTGGTCATCGGAATACCAGAGGCTTTGACGCAGATATCCATTGGTATGCTTGAGATGAGTACTTACAAGCCATCTACCTGTACTTGTTTCTATTAGTTGGTCCGGAACAATACCATCGCTGGGAGCAAGGAATGGTTCAGACCATTCAATTCCTTCAGCATCTCCTATCCAATAGTAGACCTCAGCTCCGCCTTCGTTTTTCTTTACTGCCTTGTCAGCGAGTATAACAAGTCTTCCGTCGCTTAGTTTGGAAATCCTGGCACAGTTCCAGAAAATATGTTTTTCATCCTCAATATTATCAGTTACCTTTACCTTATCACTCCAGGTTCTTCCCCTGTCAGTGCTTTCGGATTTAACAATCCTTGCAAAAGACCTGTCACTATGATGTGTACACTCCTCAAAGACCGTTATAAGCTTTCCGCCGTTCGTAAGAACTACATCGGGAAATGCCTCATAAATGCTTTTGTCGCTGCTTACTGTGAATTTCTGAATTGCCATGCTGACCCCCATAGTTTTAGTATTTATATTTTAGCATGAATACGGGACTTCTTTTCATGCATATGACAT
>Ga0180430_10001759_pt1 | contig 20534 bp, 20 predicted proteins | sample SS_ome_9_FD_132999 | JGI IMG/M metagenome (GOLD analysis project Ga0180430, IMG submission 132999) | Hypersaline lake sediment archaeal communities from the Salton Sea, California, USA - SS_1_S_2 metaG | ecosystem: Environmental > Aquatic > Non-marine Saline and Alkaline > Hypersaline >... | reverse complement strand
TACTCGGTGGAAAAGCCGTAGGACCCGAAGATCTTCATGGCTTCGTTGGCGGCGCGAACCGCCGCTTCCGACGCATAGAGCTTGCCCACGGAAGTCTGCATCTGGTTGGGCTTCCTTTGGTCCTTGAGATAGGCCGCCCGATAGACCAGCAACTGGGCGGCGTGGTGCTCGGCCACCATTTCGGCGATTTGGGCCTGGATCATCTCGAAGCGGGAGATGGGCTGTCCGAACTGGGTGCGCTCGTTGGCGTACTGGATGGCCAGGTCCACGCAGGCCCCTCCCACCCCCAGGGCTCCGGCGGCGCAGCCCAGGCGGGTGTTGTTGAGCATCCACATGCAGATCTTGAACCCGTCCCCCACCTCTCCCAGAACGGCGTCCTTGGGAATCTTGGCCCCGTCGAAGGCGATCTCGCCCGTGGGAGCGCAATGCAGGCCCAGCTTGGTTTCGATGGGACGGGCGACGATGCCGGGGTTGTCCTTGATGTCCACGATGAAACAGGTCATCCCCTTGTACTTCTTTTCCTTGTCCGTGTAGGCGTACACCAGCCCCGCATGGCCCACGTGAGCGTTGCTGATCCAGATCTTCTGCCCGTTGAGCTCCCAGTGGTCTCCCTTGTCCTTGGCCGTGGTGCCCATGCCCGCCACGTCGGACCCCGCGTTGGGCTCCGTGATGGCGAAAAAGCCGATCTTCTCCCCCGAGGTCCAGCCCGGCAGGTATTTTTCCTTCTGCTCGTCGGTGCCGAACCGGTTTACGGTAACGGCGGGCCCCAGGTTCTGCATGTTGAAAGGAAGGCGCCAGGACGGGGAAACCTTGGCGATCTGCTCGGCCATGATGACCGATTCCAGAAAGCCCATGCCGTTTCCGCCGTACTCCTCGGCAACGGCGCATCCGAAGAACCCCAGCTCTCCCATTTGCTTCACCAGCTCCGGCCGGAAGGTGTGGCTCTTTTCGTCCTCCTCCACGCGAGGCTGGATCTCCTGCTCGGCGAACCTCCGGGCCTGTTCCTGAACCATTCTCTGGTCTTCGTTCAACTCGAAAATCACTCTTTCCCCCCTTTTTCATTCGATGATGGCCAGCACGTCGTCTTCTTCCACCTGGTCGCCTTCGGAAATCCTGATCTCCTTGACGACGCCGTCGCAGGGGGCGTGGACGCCGGTTTCCAGCTTCATGGATTCCATGAGCATCACTTCGTCGTCCTCTTTCACCGAGTCGCCGACCTTGACGCGAACTTTCAGAATCTTGCCCACCATGGGGGCCGTAAGCTCCGTTGCCATAACGTTTCTCCTTTTCGTTGGATGTTTTCACTTTTGGCGATCAAGACTTGCTTCACTGCAACAGCGTCAGAAAAACCCCCGCCGCCAGGATGGTGCCGAGAACGCCGGCGACGTTGGGCCCCATGGCGTACATGAGCAGGTAGTTCTTGCGGTTGGCTTCGCTGCCCACCTTGTGGACCACGCGGGCCGCCATGGGCACCGCCGACACCCCGGCGGCCCCCAGCAGAGGGTTGATCTTGTCCTTGAGAAAAAGGTTCATGAGCTTGGCCAGCAGGACCCCCGCCGCCGTGCTCACCATGAAGGCGAAAAGGCCCAGGAGGAACACGAAGATGACGCTGGGCTGCAGGAACGCCTCGGCGTTCATGGTGGCCCCCACGGGGACCCCCAGAAAGATGGTCACGATGTTCATCAGCTCGTTCTGGGCCGCTCCCGCCAGCCGATCCACCACGCCCGACTGCTTGAACAGGTTGCCCAGCATGAACATGGCCACCAGGGGAGCCGATGCCGGGATGATGAGGATCATGGCCAGGGCGGCCACCACGGGAAACAGGAGCTTCTCCAAGGCGGAGACCTTGCGACCCTTCTTCATGACCGTTTCCCGCTCCTTCCGGGTGGTGAGAAGCTTCATGATGGGCGGCTGGATGATGGGCACCAGGGCCATGTAGGAATAGGCCGCCACGGCGCAGGCCCCCAGCATGTGGGGAGCCAGCTTGGTGGCCAGGTAGATGGTCGTGGGCCCGTCGGCCCCGCCGATGATGCCTATGGTGGCCGCTTCCCGAAGGTCGAACCCCATGGAGTGGGCGGCGAAGAAGGTGACGTAAACGCCCGCCTGGGCCCCGGCCCCCAGAAAGATGAGGGACGGCCGGGAGAGCATGGGGCCGAAGTCCGTGAGGGCCCCCAGACCGAGGAAGATCAGGGGCGGAACGATCTCCCACTGGATGCCGTAGTGGTAGAACCGCCAAAGAAGCCCCTCGTGGGGCTCCATGAGCCCGGTGAAGGGCAGATTGGCCAGAAGGATGCCGAACCCGATGGGAAGCAGCAGCAGGGGCTCGAATTGCCGGGCGATGGCCAGATACATCAACACGAAGGCGACGATCCACATGAAGATCATCCCCGGCTCCAGATGGAGAAAACCGAAGGAATTCAAGAATTCCGCTGAAATCCAGCTCATTTTTCATCCTTGCGCGGCAAACGCTCCACCGCCAGGGACAGGAGGCGAATGCATGCGTAAAGGGCCGCCATTCCCAGAAAAACTCCCAAAATTCCGTTGACGAAAACCGTCATGGCGCTCATGGCTTTTTCCTTATCGGGCAGTCAAGTTCATGGCTCCGCTCAATCCGTCATCGCGGGCGAAGGGCGGCGGAGACCCGGGGCGTTCTCTCCGGGTTCCCGCAGAAGAGCGCTCAAACCACTCCCGCCGCTTTCAGTCCGCCGATGGCCTCCCCGTCGTAGCCCAGCTCCCCGAGCACCTCTTCCGTATGCTCGCCGAGCAACGGGGGGTGGCGCCGGATGCGGCTTTCGGCGGAGGCGAACTTCATGGGATTGCCCGCCAGCTTCACGGAGCCCGCCGTGGGGTGGGGAATCTCCTCCACCATGCTCCGGTGCAGCACCTGCGGGTCCGAAAAGACCCGATCCAGGGTGTTGATGGGGCCGCAGGGAATCTTGAGGCGGTCCAGCTCCTCCAGCCACTCGTCGGTAGCGCGCTCGAGCATCTTGGGGGCGATGAGGGGGACGAGGGTCTCGCGGTGCTCCACGCGCTTGGGGTTGGTGACGAAGCGGGGGTCCTCGGCCAGCTCGTCCAGGCCCGCGAATCGGCAGAATTCCTGCCACTGGCGGTCGTTGCCCACGGCCAGGGCGACGTAGCCGTCCTTGGTCCTGAAGGGCTCGTAGGGCACGATGTTGGGGTGGGCGTTGCCGTACCGCTTGGGCAACTGCCCGGAAACCAGGTAGTTGCTGCCCACGTTGGCCAGCCAAGCCACCACGGAATCCAGCAGGGCGATGTCGATGTACTGGCCCTCCCCCGTTCGGTCCCGGTAGCGCAGAGCCGCCAGGATGGCGTTGCAGGCGAACAGCCCGGCGGTGATGTCGGCGATGGCCACCCCCACCTTCATGGGAGGTCCCTCGGGAGGACCGGTGAAGCTCATGATCCCCCCCATGCCCTGGATCATGAAATCGTAGCCGGGCTTGTCCTTGTAGGGACCGTCCTGGCCGAAGCCGGTGATGGAGCAATAGATTATGGAGGGATTGAGGGCCTTGAGGTCCTCGTAGCCCAGTCCCATGCGATCCAGGGTCCCCACCTTGTAGTTTTCGATGACGACATCGCTGCGGGCGGCCAGCTTGCGGACGATGTCCCGCCCCTCGGGGGATTTCAAATCCACGGTGATGCTGCGCTTGTTGCGGTTGACGCACAGGTAGTAGGCGGCTTCCCCTCCCGCCTCGGGGGGGCCCCAATGACGGGTGTCGTCGCCCAGCTCGGGCCGCTCCACCTTGACGACGTCGGCTCCCAGGTCCCCCAGCATCATGGAGCAGTACGGTCCCGCCAGGACTCTCGAAAGATCCAGAACCTTGACATCCTCCAGCAACAAATGCTTCTTCTCTCCCATAAACCGGCCTCTCTTCAAGTCGATGGTTGCGGGTTTTCGCTTTCCGGGGCCTCCCGGCCCATGACGGAGGAAATCTCCCGGGCCGTTTTCAGCAGCTCTTCCAAACAGAAGCGGCGATGATCGTCGTCCCGGTAGCGGATTTCGGGAATGGCCAGGCTCAGGGCCGCCATGAGCAATCCCCGGTGGTTGAAAACGGGGGCGCTCAGAGACCCCAGCCCCCGGCTGCGCTCCCCCAGGCTGGCGGCGTAGCCTCTCCGGCGCACGGCTTCCAGCTCGGCCCTCAGGACTTCCATGTCCGTGAGGGTCCGGTCCGTCAGGGGCTCCAGCTCCACCTTGGCCAAGTACTCCTCCACGAAGTCCGCGGGGGAAAAGGCCAGCAGACACTTGGAGGAGGCTCCGGCGTACAGAGGGGAGCGGTTTCCCACGGGCATGCCGACTTTGAGGTTGTGGGGCGCTTCCAGGCTGTCGATGCACACCCGGTCGGCATCCTGGACGACGTTGAGGTGAACGGTCTCCCGAGTCTTGGCCAGGAGCCTTTTCATGTAGGGAAGGGCCATGCGGGCTGCGGGGTAGGCCCCCTGGAGCACGTCCAGAAAGCGGTAGTACACGTTCCCGAGCCGATACTGCCGGGTCTCGGGGTCCTGGTCCACGAAGCCGTGGGCCTTGAGGGTCCCCACGATGCGCTGCACGGTGGGGGGGCTGAAGCCCAGGTGGGTCCCCAGCTCGCGCACTCCCCACGCCGGGCGGTCCGGGCGGAAGGCCAGGAGGATGCGCAACGCTTTTTCCACGGAATTGAGCTTTTCGTTTCGTTCCATAATGCAAAACACCGTTCTGTTATGCGACTCGATACCAGACCCCCCCCTCCTTGTCAAGTGAAAATTTATGCCGGTCGGACCACGCCATTTATGCTGGCCATTTATGCTGGTCGGACCACGCTATGTTCCTGTAATTCCAGGATCGATCTTCGAAGACCCGTCAACGAGAGCTTTCCCCTCCGTGAAAGCGGCAAGATCGTCCGATGGAAAACCTTTCTATTTACGAGGCGTTTAAATGGTTTAAAATGATGTTTAGACCAGTTTCCCCTTTCACTGCGGCCTTCTCGGAAATCTATATTTCTGAGAAGGCTGATCCTTTTTCACGGCGACTCCGCGGCCCGGGCTCCCTTCTTCCCGCCTTGCTCCCGTGCGAACCTGCGAGAGGATCGCCGGCAACGGTTCCATGACTCGCCACAATGGAGTATATTGGGCCGAAAAAGACGATTTGATCGCCCAGAAAGACACACTTTCACACGGGAGGCTGGCAGCCATGCAAGCAACGAGAGGACAAAGGCTCAAGGTATCGCAAATCACCGGGGAAGACAGCCTGACGGCGGGCGTGTCCCTGGACTGGCGAGGATCGGGCGAAGTGGATTTCGCCTGCTTCGGTCTCGATGAAAACGGAAAGCTCTCCGACGACCGCTACATGGTCTTCTACAATCAGCAGGCTTCTCCCGAAGGGGCCGTCCGCATGCTGGGCCCCGAAGGGATGGACCGCCAGCGCTTCGAAATCCACCTCTCCCGCATTCCCTCCCAAATTCGGCGACTGGTTTTCACCGCCGCCATCGACGGCGAGGGGACCATGTCCCAGATCGGCGGAGGCATGCTGAGACTTTCGGGTCGCGACGGGGAATTGCTGCGGTTTCCTCTGGAAGCCAAGGACTACGCGGGAGAAAAGGCCCTCATCGTGGCGGAGCTCTATCTCAAGGACGTGTGGCGCTTCGCCGCCGTGGGCCAGGGCTTCAACGGCGGCCTCCACGCCCTGCTGCACCACTTCGGCGGCGAGGCCACCGAAGACAAGGGACCTGCATCGCCGCCTCCACCCCCTCCACCCCCTCCACCACCGCCGCCTCCTCCCCCGCAGGACGTGAAGCCCGTTCGTCTGAGCAAGATCACCCTGGAAAAGCGGGGCGACAAGACGGGCATCGACCTCGCCAAGAAAGGCGGCCCCCAGCCCTTCCACGTCAACCTCAACTGGGACCAGAACGTGCGCAAGGGGGGGTTTTTCGGCCGCCGCACCGTGGAGGCCGACCTGGACCTGGGATGCATGTTCCGCTTGCGGGACGGGGGCATGGGCGTGATCCAGGCCCTGGGGAAGAATTTCGGCGTCAAGGACCAGCCGCCTTTCATCTATCTGGACAAGGACGACCGCACGGGGGCGGCGTCGGAAGGGGAGAACCTGTTCATCATGCGTCCGGACCAGATCGATCTGGTGGTGCTTTTCGCCTTCATCTACGAAGGCACGGCCAACTTCGCGGACGTCAACGGCCGGGTGACCCTCAAGGACGAGGGGGGCAACGAGATCCTCATTCGCCTGGACAGCCCCGACCCCCGCAAGACCTTCTGCGCCATCGCCTCCATGCGCAACACGGGGGGACGCATGGAGATCACCAAGGAGGAGGCCTACTTCCACGATCATCGGGAATGCGACGAGCGGTTCGGCTTCGGCTTTCGCTGGGTGGCCGGCTCCAAGGACTGACCATGACTATGTTGGTCGGACCACGCCATCTCTTTGAAATCGAAGGATAAACGGAATTCGGGGGGATGCCGTCCCCCCGTTCCAAAGTTGATCGTCGGACGTTCAGAAGCTCTGCCGATACAGCTTGATGGAAAAAATGACGATGAGGCCCACCGACACGATCAAGAGACAAAGATACCTTCTGAGACGCTGCTCGGTGGGCAGCATCCAGTAAACCGCCACGACGACGAAAGTGATCGCATAGACGAAATACTCCACGAACGTGAGCAACATCGGAACTTCGCTCCTCCCTTCCCGATGTCCCCGGCACTCCGCGCTTCCCAAGGAGACCGGGGACGCTTCCCGCTCACGGAGGCCTTGCGGGCCTCCTTGAAAATCCCCGTATCATCAAGTCGTTAGCGTGGTCCGACCTGCATACTCTCAATCGTAGTATTCCGGCGCCTGCTTGTAGGACTTCCAGGCCACGGGGTCGTGGCCCGTGACGATGGTCGCCCCCTTGAGGTCCTGCAGCACCCGCATGCGCTCGACGCTGCGCACGGTCTCCCCGGCGTTCCACATCAGTCCCGGCAGGATGCCGTTTTGCAAATTGTCCCGGGTGTAGCAGGAATCGGCGGCGAAGAACATGGGGCCGCTGTTGGGCAGATTCACCAGAACGGACTGGTGCCCCGGCGTGTGCCCCGGCGTGAAGTAGGTGACGATGGAGCCGTCTCCGAACACGTCGAAGGGGTCGTGCCGCCAGCCCTCCAGGATCAGCCAGTCCACGTCCTTGTCGAAGTCCTTGCGGATGTAGGCGGCCTTCATGTAGGGGTCGGGCACGTAGGCGAAGTGCAGCTCGTCCCGTTGCACGATGTAGCGGGCGTTGGGAAAATGGCCCACGCATCCCGCGTGATCCAGATGGAGGTGGGACAGAATCACGTATTTCACGTCCTCAGGGGCGCACCCCACTTTCTTGATGGCGTTGACGCACCATTGGTCCTCGGTCATGACCGGATCGTAGGCGGCCAGAATCCCGCCCCAGTGAGCTTCTTTGTCGTGGATGGTCTCGAAGGCGTTGCCCGTGTCGAACAGAACCTTGCCCTTGGGGTGGTCGATGAGCAGAAAGGGCACCGGCACGTCGAAGGCCTCTCCCACTCCCTGGTTCAGGGTGAAGAAATGCTTCTGGCTTTTCAAAATCCCCGCTTCGAAAAAGTAAAGCTTCATGGCGCACCTCCATAAACAGGCCATCGAGAAAATCGCTTCGCACCGACTCGTCATTCCCGCCAAAGGCGGAGCCCCGAGAAAACGCCCTGGATTTCGGGTCTCCGCTTCGCTTCGCCCGGAATGGCGGGGCCGTTGGAAATCCATAAAAACCAAGTTGACCGGCTCCTGGAGCCCGGCTTTTGCGGCGGCTACCAGTTGGTCAACGACTCGTTGAAAATGCGGCTCAAGTCCTCGGGCGTCGGGGTGACGGGCGAAACCACCAACAGTCGCTGCTGCTTGAGGGTCCCCTCCACCAGTTGCGGAATGTCTCCAGCCTCGTAGCCCAGGCCGCCGATGCCGTTGGGAAACTTGATGTCCCGCATGATGTCCGTCAGCGTTTCCGCCAGGCATTCCCCCGCTTCCGCCAGGGGCAATCCCTCCACGTCGGCCCCCAAGGCTTCGGCGACGTCCAGATGTCTTCGAGGATGGGCCACGGAGGTGAACCGGAAGCAGGCCGGGGCCGTCACGGACACGGAAATGCCGTGGGGCACCATGGCCTCGTCCACCACGTAGTCGGGCGGGCGGTATTCCTTCACCATGCCGGCGATGGGGTAGCCCATGGCGTGGGGGACGTGCACCCCCGCGTTGCCGAAGCCGATGCCCGCGAAGGTGGACGCCGCCATCATGTGATAGCGGGCTTCCAGATCGTAGGGGGACAGCACCGCCCGGCGGATGTAGCGCCCGGCCAGCTCGATGGCCTTGCGGCTCCACAGGTCGGCGATGAGGTTGGAGCCGATGTAGGGCGGCCGCGCGGCGGGAGACGCGGGCTTGGGCCTCGCGTGGAAGGGAACGGCGGTGTAGGATTCGATGGCGTGGGTCAGCACGTCCATGCCGGACGCGGCCGTCACCGTGGGGGGCATGGTCACGGTGTTGAGGGGATCGATGACGGCCATGGAGGGCCGGATGTACTGGTGGGAGATGCCCGTTTTCACTTTGAGGTCCAGCAGGTCGAGGACGATCACCGTGGTGGCTTCACTCCCCGTGCCCGCCGTGGTGGGCACGGCCACCAAGGGCTTGAGGGGACCGGGGACGGCCTTCCCCCCGCCGATGGGGGCATTGATGTAGTCCAGGAGGTCGGCCGGGTACGTTCCGTACAAATTCATGGCCTTGGCCGTGTCGATGACGCTCCCGCCCCCCACGGCCACGATGCCGTCGAAGGTCCGGCTCTTGATGAAATCGATAGCCTCGCGGAAGGAAGCGTCGGTGGGCTCCACGTGGGCCCGGTAATAGGCTTCGGCGTCGATGCCGTCCCTCGCCAGAACGCCTTCCACCTTTTCCAGCAAACCGGTTTTGGAAAGGTTCGCGTCGCTGACGACGACCACCCGCTTCAATCCCATGCGGTTCAGCTCGTAGCCCAGCTCCTCGGTGGCGCCGAAGCCGAACTTGGTGGGCGTGGTGGACACGGGGATGACGGTTTCGGTGGGAACGACGTAGTCCAGGGGTTGAGACAAAGGGCACCTCCTTTCCGCAGGCGACGGCAACGTCACGCCTGCATCCGCAAAGAGCGCGCGGGAACGGGCGACGATCGATCCGTCTCCGTTCCCTCCATGGGAACAGGGCATCGAAGGCGGAAGGGAAAAGCATGCAAGGAGGAGCGTGTGGAGAGTCGAAGGCGCGGGACCGGAAAAGTGGACGGATGCGCACCGGAGAAAGCCTTCCATGCACGCCCAACATACCAAACCCCGGCGGGTGAAGCAAGAACGCCGTCACGCAGGCATCGTGCGGGTTATGCAGGTCGGACCAAGGATTATGCAGGTCGGACCACGCTATCCATCCGTTATCAAAAAGTTTTTCCGGAAGCCTTTTGAACCGGGCCCGCTTCCACCCGTTCCGTCCAGCCTCGGAGAGTCGAGCCGCAAACCGCAAGCCTCAATATGGAGTTGACATCGTCCTTCCCGTCAAGGATATTCCAAGGGAATGGATGACTTACCGTGGTCCGACCTGCATAATCCTTGGTCCGACCCCATGAATCCTGAAAGGAGGCCAGCCGTGCAGCCCATCGGTCCCGTCAACGCCCTCTACCCCATGCCGACCACTCTGGTCGGCGCTCTGGTAAACGGAAAGCCCAACTTTCTGGCCGTGGCCCACGTGGGCATCCTGAACCACGGCAGTCCCCAGTACCTGTCCATCGGACTGGGCAAGGTCCACTACACCAATGCGGGCATCCACGAAAACCGGGCCTTCAGCATCTGCCTTCCCTCGGAAGACTTGATGGTCCAAACCGACTACTGCGGCCTCGTCACCGGCAAGAATACGGACAAGGCCGTTCTGTTCGACGTTTTCTACGGCGGGCTGCAAACGGCCCCCATGATCCGTCAGTGCCCCGTGAACATGGAGCTGCGTCTCCACCAAGTACTCGATTTCCCCACCCACGACATTTTCATCGGCGAGCTGGTGCAAACCCACGCCGACGAAGCCGTCCTGGTGGAAGGCAGGATCGATCTCGCCAAGGTCCGCCCCCTGCTCTTCGACATGGCGAGCAAGAAGTACTGGACCCTGGGATCGCCGGCGGGCGACTGCTGGAGCGCGGGAAAATCTTTGAAAACCAAAGGGAAATAGGAGGTCCTCATGAATCGCGTCATGAAAGCCGCAGCCAAAACCGTCGTCCCCGTTCTCGTGGCGTTGCTCGTGGCCCCGCCCGTTTGGGCCGAGCGCATCCGGTGCAAGAGCGAGGACTACCGGTACAAATACTGCCGGGTACCCACTCGCGGCCGCGTGGAGCTGGTGCGTCAGATTTCCCGCACCGACTGCCGGTACGGCCGCACCTGGGGCTACGACCACGGCGGAGTGTGGGTGGACCGGGGTTGCGCCGCCGAGTTCGAAGTGGGCGACGGATACCGTCGCGGAGGACGCGACCACGGCAGCAGCAGTCGGGACCGGCGAGACGACCGCCACCGCCACGACGACGACAAAAGCAGCGGCAAGGACGCCGCCGTGGCGGCCGCCGTGGTGGGAGGCGTGGCCCTCCTGGCCACCATTATGGGCAGCCAAAGCCAGCAGCGCCAAGCCCCTCGAGAAGCGCTGCCGCCCAACTGGCTCGTGGGGACCTTCCGCGGGTACAACCCCATGTTCAACGCCGACGTGGAAATGACCGTCTCTCCGGAGGGCTCCGTGACGAGCCGCACGCCCCGGGGGACGATCTACGGGCGCTTCACGCCCCAAGGCCTTCTGGACCTGGGAGGGACCCAGTTCAACATCCAGCGCAGCGGCAACGGGCTCCTCCTTTCCCAAGCGGGAAACCCGTCCAACCAGATGATGTACCACCGCGTCCGATGACGAGACGACCGAAACCTCTTGGAGTCCAATGAAAGGAGCGAATTCATGCGGCGTCATTTATGGAAACCAGCCCTTCTCGCGGCGTTTTGCGTCCTTCTTCTTCCCGCCTTCCTCTCCGCCCAAGCCCCGTCCAACGATCGGCCGCCCGAGGAAGCCTCGCCGGCGGAGCCTCCCCCGGCCCTTGAAGGACGCCCCACGGACCTCTTGCCGGACCTGCCTCCGCCGGCCAACACCATCGACCGCGTCCGTCGCCGGGGGGCCCTGCGAGTGGGCGTTTGCGCCTTCGTCCCCTGGGCCATGCAGGAAGAGAACGGCGAGTGGATGGGCTTCGAGATCGACGTGGCCCGCAAGCTGGCCGAAGACCTTGGGGTCGAGGCCCGCTTCGTTCCCGCCTCGTGGCCCCATATCCTGGACGACCTTCTGACCGAGCGCTTCGACATCATAATCTCCGGCCTTTCCATCGATCCTCGAAGGGCCCTTTTGGTGAATTTCTCCATTCCGTACAACCACTCCGAAGAAACGGTGGTGGCCCATCGCGCCAAGGCGGGCGACGCGAAGACCGTTCAGGACCTGAACCGCGACGGCGTCGTCCTGGGCGCCCGCTCGCGCACCACGGCCCAGAAGGCGGCCGAGCACGCCTTCCCCCAAGCCCGCTTGCAGACCTTCGAGGACGACGAATCCCTTTTGCAAGCCCTGCTGGAAGGCGAGGTCCACGCAGCGGTCGGATCCAGCCCCGCGCCGGAAATCTTCGCCGCCGGGGCCCCCGAGGCCCTCTTCCTCCCCTTGGCCGAGCCCTTGGAGCGGCACGGCGAAGCCTTCGCCATCCGCAAGGGAGACGCCGATTTTCTCTCCTACCTCGACACCTGGATTCGCTACTACGAAGAGAACGGCTGGCTGGAAGACCGGCGGGACTTCTGGTTCCACTCCCTCGAGTGGCAGGACCGCCTCTGACATTATGCAGGTCGGACCACGCTATCTATTCGGAATTTCAGTTTTTTGCGAGACGGTACCGGGAGGGGCGGCGTTTTTTCCCATGCGCGGGCCCACCCCGCCCACCCCCTTGAACGAAAATATCGCTTTAAAATCGAACACTTGGCGTGGTCCGACCAACATAACAGGAGGCGAAAGATGAGAAGCCACAAGGAAGACGACGCCTATCGGGCCCTCCGGAGGCACCTCGACCGGCAGCCCGTGGGCTTTCCCGCCACCCGCTCGGGGGTGGAGCTCCGTCTCCTCAAGCACCTCTTCACCCCCGAGGAAGCCCGGCTGGCCCTCCTTCTGACCCACAAGCCCCGCCCTCTCGAGCAAATCCGACAGGAAGCCGACGCCGGCACCCTTCCCCTCCCGGAGCTGCAAGCCGGCCTGGACGCCATGGCCCGAAGGGGCGTCATCGGATGCGTGGAAAGACAAGGCTCCCTGCACTACTTCAACCTCCCCTTGGTGGTGGGCATGTACGAAACCCAGCTCTACCAGCTCACTCCCCAGTTTCTGGCGGATTTCGAGGAGTACACCTCCCATTGGGCTTTCGGTCTGGACTTTCTGAGCACCGCCCGCCCCCAGATGCGCACCATCCCCGCGGAAAAGTCCGTCCGTCCCGAGCACCGCACGGCCACCTACGACCAGCTCGAAGCCCTCCTGGCGGAAAGCAACGGTCCTTTCGTCATCAACGAGTGCATCTGCAGAAAATCCGCCGCCATGAAAGGCCGGCCCTGCCAAGCGACCACCCGTCTTGAAACCTGCCTGGCCATGGGAGACATCGCCCGATACTGCGTCCAGACCGGCATGGGAAGGGAGATTTGCCGCGAGGAAGCTTTGGAGATTTCACGGCGAAACGAAGCCCAAGGGCTGGTCCTGCAGCCCTCCAACGCCCGGAAGCCCGAGTTCATCTGCGCTTGCTGCGGCTGCTGCTGCGGCATTCTCCAGATGCACAAGAAGCTGCCCAACCCCGCGAGCTTCTGGGCCGCCAACCACCGGGCGCAAGTGGACGCCGAAAGCTGCACGGGCTGCGGCGCGTGCGCCGAGCTGTGCCAAGTGGAAGCCGTGGCGCCGGATCCCCGCACGGGCGTCGCCGCCGTGGACGCGCGCCGGTGCATCGGGTGCGGCAACTGCGTCGCCCGCTGCCCCGCCGACGCCCTCCGGCTTGTGAAAGCCCCCCGGGAAACCGTCCCTCCCCCCACTTGGGAGGACCTCTACGAGGACATCATGGCCCGCAAGAAGGAGCCGTTTCGAAAAGTCAGGACGGCGGCCCGGTTGATCCTCAAGCGATGAATTCCGTCGCCTTTATCGAATCCCTTCCTGGATAAACGGGGAAGGGCCCCTCCAAGGAGTCTTGCATGCATCGAGTCATGATTCAGCCCGCCACCTACGAGAGCGTTTCCCAAGCCGTCCGACGGGCTTTCGAAGCCTTTCCATTGGAGATTGGAGGCAAGAAGGTCCTCGTCAAGCCCAACGTTCTGCGGTCTTCCGAAGCCCGGGAGGGCATCGTCACCCACCCCGCCGTGCTGCGCGCCGTGGTGGAGCAGGTGGAAAGCCTGGGACCGGCTTCCATGGTGGTGGGAGACAATCCCGGGCTGATCAGCTACGGGGCCAACGAGGAAAGCTTCCGCAAGACGGGATTGCTGGAAGCCTCCAAGGGCTACTACCGAAACATCGGCAACGACTCTTTGCAGACGGCTTTCCTCGAAAAATACATGCCGCAGATCAGCGTCTCCCGCGCCGTGATGGACGCCGATGTGATCATCAGCCTGCCCAAGTTCAAAACCCACGGCCTCACCGTCCTCACCGGGGCCATCAAGAACAGCTACGGCTTCCTCCCCGGCGCCCAGAAGGCCAAGCTGCACAAAGCGGCGGGCGGCCCCGAAAATTTCCACGAAGTGGTGGTGGAAGTGTTTCGCCTCCGGCCTCCGGACCTTTTCATCGTGGACGCCGTGGTGGGCATGGAAGGCAACGGCCCGGCCTCCGCGGATCTCCGGGACATCGGGCTGGTGCTGGCTTCGGACAACGCGGTGGCCCTGGACGCCGTCATGGCGACCCTCATGGGATGCGACCCCGGCAAGCTGCGGTTCCTTCGCAAGGCCAAGGAAGCGGGACTGGGCGACTACGACCTGGAGAAGATCCGGGTATCGGGCCCCTTGAGCCCCTTGCCCGACTTCAAGCTTCCTCCCTTGGGCGGCGAAGCCATCCTCGCCAACGACGCCATTCAGGAAATGCTCCACAACCGCGCCCTCCTGCGCCCCAAAGCCGACCCTCAGTGGTGCACGGGGTGCGGGACCTGCGTGGATCAATGCCCCGTGTCCGCCCTTTCCATGACCGAGAGCGTTCCCGTGGTGGACGAGGAAGCGTGCATCACCTGCTTTTGCTGCCAGGAGATCTGCCCCGAAAAGGCCATCGCGCTTCAGTAGGGCTTTTCATGACGAGGAAGACGCCATGCTGTCGTTCCAGGCCTTTTTCCGGATTCATCCCTTTCGAAGAAAGACCCTGCAATCCTTTTACAGGAACCTTTCCAAGAAGCTGTCGGCGGGGATTCCCGCCATCGAGGCCCTGGAGCTTTCGGCCCCCTCGGCCGGCTCCTTTCTCCGCCCGAAAATGGAGCTGCTCCTCGACGACTTGCGCAAGGGATACCCGTTCTGGGAGGCGGCCTCCAGGGCGCCGGATCTTTTTCCCGAGCCCTACCCCCGACTGGTGCGGGCGGGCGAGGAGGGAGGAAGCCTTCCGGCCACGCTGGAGCTCCTGGCCCGGGACCTGGACGACCAGGCGAGCGTCTGGAAGAAGCTGGCCTCCTTGAGCCTCTACCCCGCCGCAGTGCTCTTCATCTGGCTTTACGTCTTTCCCGTGACCAACTTGTTCTTCGACTACGCCCGCACTCGCGGACGCGCCCTGGGAGGCTTGGACAAGGGATACGGCGACTATCTGTTTCTTTACGCCAAGGGAACCTTGGGCCCCTATGTCTGGATCGCCGTCAAGAACACCTTCGGGCTGTTTCTGGCGGGCTTCCTGGCTTGGCTGGCTTTCCGTCTGTTCAAAAAATGGACGACTCCCGAGCGTAGGTACCGACTGCTCGGCAACCTTCCCTTCGCGGGCCCCATGGTCCGCAAGCTCCACTGGTCCACCATGGCCTCTCTCCTGTCGCGGACTTTGTCGGCGGGAATGCTGGCCTCCAAGGCCGTGGCCCTGGCGGCCCGGGCCACCGGCAACCCCCTTCTGGAAAAAAAGGGCGAGGCCGCCTCCCGCCGGCTGGCCGGGGGAGAGCCTTTGGCCGCCTCCCTGGCCAAGGAGGGCCTCTTTCCCCCCGAGGCCTTCGACACCCTTCGCACGGCGGAGATCACCGGCTCCCTGGACGAGGCCCTCGGGTCCCTGGGGGAAAGGTGGAGGCGGGAAGTCGTGGAGAGCATGGACCGGGCTTCCTTTTTGAGCGGCAAGATCATGCTGATTCTTCTGGCGGTGGCGGTGCTGTTCCTGGTGGGGTCCCAGTACTTCAAGTATCTCGACTTCGTCCTGAAAATTCCCTACTGATTCGGGGGAGCATTCTGTGATTTTTATTCAGGGCTCTCATCCTTTCCGGGTTCGAGGAACTTCTTTTTTCGAAGCACTTCCGCCCCCCCTGGCTTGCACGGGTGCCCGCAGCCTGTCGTAGAAACAGCTCAACTCGTTGATTTTCCTGGCGGTTGCCTTCGTATTCCCCGTGGAAGAAGGGGAGCCGGGTATCGCGGGCGACGAGCAAGGCAACGCCGATTTGCCGCAGCCAGTCCCCGCCCTCTTTGTTCCCGCCCCGCTTGGCGAGCTTCGAGGGGCTGCCGCCGGCCATGGGAGTATAGCAGTCGGTGGTATCGAACAGGAAGCGGTCGGGCCCGGAGCCCTCGAGCCCGGAAGCTCTTTCCAAGAACTTCTCCGCGATGCGGGAAACGGCCTCGCGGTTCGCCCGCCGTTGCTTTCGGGAGCCCACGATCTCGTCGACGATTCTCCGCTTGTCGCGGGGGGAGGCGCAGGGCTTCGACCCGGCTCGGAGAATGCGGTCCTCGGGGTCCTTCTTTCCGGAAACAGGGCCCGAGATACGCGAAGGCGGTCGGTTTCCGCCGGCAACTCGATGCCGTTTGTTCTCTCACGCAACCCAATGCCGGAATCCCTCGCGAGCGCAACCCATGCTTCGGCTACCGGCGGTGCGATGCCTCGATTCGTGTTCATACCGATCCGAACGTTTTCGTGAACCGGCGCGATACCGCGCCGGCACCGCCTTTGTCCGCATATGCAGCATTAATCGGCGACTCTCCACGGGTTGAGAGGATTCTTGCCTCCGCCGGGTCCGTATGGATTGAGCTCTTGTCCGTAGCTGCAGGTGGCGCCTGGCTCAGGAAAGCTGAGTATGTTCTCAATTGTAGAGTAACCTCGATAGCGAAGTCGTGACCGAGACCCGGCGCACAACCTTTCGAAGCCGGCGGTTCCCGTCGGCCCTTCGAACCGCTTTTTCCTTCCGTCCCCCGCGGCTTTTCATCGATTCGGATCGCCGGCTCGGCCTCCCGGTCTTCTTCCCGGCGCTTTCGGGAAGCGCGAGCCTTTTCGAAAAAATGAGGGAAGTTGCGGATACGTCGAGAAATTTCGTTGACATCGCACTTAGCTTGCGGAGGCCGGGCAGGGAGCCCGGGGAGCGAGTCGTCGCGGGCAAGACGGTTGACAATCCGCGGCCGCCCATCGTAGAAAGAAACCGTGTCCGTTGAAAATTCACGAGCCGGTTCTTCGCGAGACCGGCGCCAACGTGGGTTATGTCAGGCGAAAGCCATCCCGACTCACTGCAGTCGGGGTGGCTTTTTTATTTGCGGGAGGAGATCATGCGGCTGCTGATGATCGACAATTACGATTCGTTCACCCACAACCTGGTGCAGCTTTTCCAGGAATTCGACGTGGAAGTGGTAGTGGTGCGCCACGACCGGTCCACGCCGCAAGAGCTGGAAGCCCTGCATCCCCGGTGGGTCTGCATTTCCCCCGGGCCCGGAGATCCGTCCAAGGCGGGAATCAGCTCCGCCGTGGTGGAACGGTTCCGGGATCGGACTCCCGTCCTGGGGGTCTGTTTGGGAATGCAGGTCATCAACGAGGTTTACGGAGGCCGAACCACGAGGGCCCCTCTTCCCGTTCACGGCAAGCGGTGGGCGGTCCATCACCGGGGCGAGGGAGTTTTCCAGGGGCTGCCCTCTCCCTTTCAAGGAGCGCGATATCATTCTTTGCAAGTGAAGATGAAATCCCCGGAGCTCGAAGCCCTGGCCTGGTGCGACGACGGTGTCGTCATGGGACTCCGCCATCGCGCCCTGCCCCTATGCGGTGTCCAGTTCCACCCCGAGTCCTTCCTCAGCCAGGGAGGATTGGAATTGGTCGCCAACTTCCTGGCCTTGGAGCCCTCGTGGAGGCGACCGTCCTGGATGGACGAGCCCTCCGAAGACCGTTTTCCTCGCGCCGCCGGCGTCGGCGAGCTTCCGAAAGCGAAGCGTCTCGATAAATTGAGGAGGGCTTCATGACGGACCTGCCTTTTCTCCCGTGCGTCGTGGAGCTGGAAAGTCGCCGCCGCTTGGAAGGGGAAGCGGAGGACGAAGACTTTCTTCGGCTGGTGCGTCCTTGGGAAAGGGAGTCGTGCAGCGCCGTGCTCCTCAGCGGCGGGAGCTCCGATTGCGCTCGCTATTCCATCGGTTGCCGGGACCCTTTTCTGACCCTTCGCGCCCGGAAGGACGGGGCCGTTTTGCGATCGCCGTCGGGCGCCTGCTCCGTTGCCGGCGATCCCCTCGCTCTCCTGGACCGGCTCGACGAAAGCATCCTCCCCGATTTTCCCCTGGTCCAACCGCCGTTCTCGGGGGGAGCCGTAGGCTACCTCGCCTACGAGCTCAAAAACCACATCGAGCGACTGCCTCAAACATCGAGCGACGAGCGGCGTCTGCCGGAAATGCTCCTTTTCTGGCCCCGCGACGTGCTGATTCACGACCGGTGGGAAAAGCGGCTCCACGCTCTCCGGTTTCGCTTCTCGCCTTCGGGAAGCCGTCTGCGGGAGCAAGGCCCCCCGAGGGCCCCCGATCTTTCCCTTGGCGCCTCCTCTCGCCACTCCAGCCCTCGTGTCCCCGCATCCCGGCAATGGCTCCAGGAAAAGCTCTCCGAGCGTTTCACTTCCAATTTCACCCGCGAGGAATACGTGAAGGCCGTGGGAAAGATTCGGGAATACATTCGGCAGGGAGAAGTGTATCAGGTGAACCTGTCCCAGCGTTTTCAATGCGCCTTCAACGGGAATGCGTCGAGCCTCTGGGAGAATCTTTTCGCGGCCAATCCCGCGCCCTTCTACGCCTTCCTGCAAGCGGGGGACCATCAGATCGTGTCCACTTCCATGGAGCGTTTTCTCTTGAGGCGGGGAGACAAGGTGGAAGCCCGCCCCATCAAGGGCACGCGGCCCCGGGGCAGGACTCCCGACGAGGACGCGAGGCTGACAGCCGACCTGCTGAGCCATCCCAAGGACGACGCCGAGCTCTCCATGATCGTGGACCTGCTCCGCAACGACCTGGGACGGGTGTGCCGGCCTCGATCCGTCCGGGTGAAGGAGCACAAGCGGTTGGAAGCCTACGGCAACGTGCTCCATCTGGTATCCGTCGTGGAAGGGCTGCTGCGCCGGGGCGTCACCCACGGAGAGCTCCTCCGGGCGACTTTTCCCGGAGGGTCCATCACGGGGTGCCCGAGGATTCGGGCCATGGAAATCATTGACGAGATGGAGCCCGACGTGAGACATGTGTACACGGGCGGCATAGGATATCTGGGTTGGCACGACAACCTTGATCTTAGCGTCGCCATTCGCACGGCGGTGATTCACCAAGGGACCTGCACCTTTTCCGTGGGAGGCGGCATCGTGTACGATTCGGTGGAAGAGGAGGAGTATCGGGAGACCCTTCACAAGGGAGCGACTTTTTTTCAGGTTTTGCAAAGCGCGGGAGGGAGCCCTTCATGAGCGAGTCTTCCCTTTTCGTTCATCTCAACGGAGCGACCGTCCCTGTCGGGGAAGCTCGCGTTTCCCCCCTGGACCGCGGTTTTCTCTACGGGGACGGGGTGTTCGAAACCATGCGGTGCGAAGACGGACAAGTCCTTTACTGGCCCGAGCACCGGGAGCGCCTTTACCGCTCCGCTTCGGCCCTTCGCATCGGCCTGGACGCTCGCATGGAATGGAAAAAGGTTTTTCGGGAGCTGGTGGAAGTCAACGAGCTGAAGGAAGGATCGGCCAGGATGAAGATCGTCGTCACTCGCGGCGAAGACCGCCCGATGGGGCTGCCCCTTGGCGAAGCCCCCACCGTGTGCGTCGCGGCCGAGCCCTACAAGCCTCCCGGCGAGAAAATCTACCGCGAGGGATGGCGGCTGCGAACCCATGAAGAAGGGTATGCGCCCCCCCTTTCCCGCTACAAGACCCTCAACTATCTCTATTTCATGACGGCGAGACAAGCCGCCCTGGACGCCGGGGCCGACGAGGCCCTCATTCTCGATTCCAGGGGCAACGTGACGGAAACGGCCGCGGGCTCCCTGCTGGCCAGGACCCGCAATCATTGGTGGGCCCCCGTAAGCCACTACCAGCTCCCGGGCATCGCTTTGAGGCAGGTCGTTCTCATGCTCGCGGAAGCGGGCCAATCCATCAAATTTCTCCCGGCTTCCCTGGAAGATCTGTTGGAAGCGCAAACGCTTTGGGTGCTCAATTCCCTCGTAGGCATCCTGCCCGTCTCCCATCTCGACGGGCATCCGTTTGCTCGACCGGCGGAGGAGGAAGCGGCCCGATACAGAGAAGCCTTTCTGCGGCAGGGAATGCCCCGCCAATCGAAAGTTGACTCGCTTCTTGAAAACGGTTAGGCAATGAAGAATACGGAGAAACGGCAAGCGCGCACTGCAAAGGGGCACCCCGCCAGGTGAACCCCTTTTGTTTTTCAATCATCCGAGGAATAGCGTCATGGCTCATGCAACGGACAATGTGCTCATGGAAGCCCCCCAAATGGTTGAAGCTCTGGAGAGGCTGGCCAAGGAAGTCGTGGACGGAATCCGAGACCGCCGGCGACTCGCCTTGGTGGGAATTCACACGGGAGGGGTTCATCTGGCCCGCCGAATCCAGGAGATCATCGAAAACCGCTACAACCTTTCCGTGCCCGTCGGAGCCTTGGACATCAACCTCTACCGCGACGACTGGACCCGGTTGCACACCCAGCCCCTGGTTCGCTCCACTCACCTTCCCTTCGAGCTGGAAGGACGCGAGATCGTTCTGGTGGACGACGTCCTTTATACCGGCCGAACGGTTCGAGCGGCATTGGGCGCCCTCGCCGACTACGGACGCCCCGATCATGTCCAGTTGCTGGTCCTGGTGGATCGCGGCCACCGGGAGCTGCCCATCTGCGCCCAATTCACGGGCGTGGAAGTGGAAACTTCCGCCGAGGAGCAAGTGAACGTCCTTCTGCGGGAAAAAAACGGCATCGACCGCATCGTCGTCGAGCGCCCACCGTCTTCCGAAGGGAATTGAGCCCTCGCCGCAACCAGGCTTGATACTCCGTTGAAGATGTTGATTCGCACCGTGAATTCGGCTTCCTTCCGACTCGTCATTGCCGCGAAAGCGGGAATCCAGGCAGGACGTCCCGGGCTC
>Ga0180430_10001758_pt1 | contig 20537 bp, 12 predicted proteins | sample SS_ome_9_FD_132999 | JGI IMG/M metagenome (GOLD analysis project Ga0180430, IMG submission 132999) | Hypersaline lake sediment archaeal communities from the Salton Sea, California, USA - SS_1_S_2 metaG | ecosystem: Environmental > Aquatic > Non-marine Saline and Alkaline > Hypersaline >... | reverse complement strand
GACCTGACATTAGAAACCCACCTGAAAGGTGGGCCACCCGCCTTTTCGGTAGAACTCACTCCCTCTCCTCTCATCGAATAGATACACAATGGCGGGTTCGAAGACGGACCCGCCCTACGGACGCTCGAGTAGTTTCCCTAGAGTGCTATGGGCCTTGATTCGCCCAATTATCCGGTCACAAGTCTCGACGATAGCGTCCTGATTCAGGCGAACTCCCTGTCGCATTCCCAGCAATCCGTAGGGCTCCCGTGAAGCGATTATTGGGCAGACCATTTTGTCCTTGCCGATGGCAATACCGGCCTCCTGATCAGTCCAATCTGACTTCCTAAAACTATCTGTGATCAACGCAGCAAATACATGGCAGTTGTTGAGCTCCTCAAGGATTCGATAGCGCCAATCGTCGTCAATGTCGATATCAGTATGCGCAACGAAAACAGATACGCCGTGTTTCTCCAACCCGTTCTTGATTGATTTGACTAGGTCCAAGTCATTGTGAGAATGGCTAAGGAAGATCCTTACTGGACCAGCTACGTCACGAGCTTCCGTTTCTTTGGCAATCGCTTCCAGCCTTCTTCGCTCCGCCTCGCGAACAATCGAGCCTGCGCGATCATGTGAAAGGTAGACACTAGAGAGTAACGCTTTTCTCGTATCCTCGATAGACATATCCGATAGTGCTGCAATCGAGTCCGGTGGGATGTCTTCTAGTTTTCCGACCATCAGATTGCCTCTCTCTTGATGCCCTTTCAGGACTGCTAGGATTTTCTGTGGAGCCGCCTGCGTGATAGCTAGTAGTTCGATCAAGGAAACGTCCAGCCTGGGAGCTTCTGCAGCTCGCAACCCCAGATAGTCCAAGACATGCTGGCGCAACTCCGGCCCAGCTATCGATGCGCCGGACAAAGCGTCTTGTACCTGGTCCGACATAACCAGCCTTGTCTTCTCTCCAGCGGACATCATTTGTGCCAATGAGCGTGCGGCACTCAAGAGAAGATCTGGCCACTCGTTGAAGGCGTGCGCCTCCTCAGTGAAAAAAACGCGAAATAGACCGTGGGATTGCTCCCCCGTCGGCCCTGCACGAGCAGCAAGAATGAAGCAGTCGCCCCACCGGTCGTGCAAGTGAAACTTCCAGGCAAGGTTAAGCTCTACGCTATACAACTCGTCGCGGATCATTACGACGTACTTGATCGTGTCCAACGTTGATTCACTCATTTCCCTCTCCTCTACTTTCTGGTCAAGCGCTAAGCCCTACGTCGCCCGGCCGTGGCACTTTTTGAACTTCTTGCCGGAGCCGCAAGGACAAGGATCGTTACGGCCTACTTTCGGTCGTGAGCGCCGATAGGTCCGATCCTGCTTGCCCGCCTGCGATGCCTTAGCCATCGGATTGGCGCCCTGCTGGCCCCCCTCCACCTTGGGCGGCGGAGCCGACGCGATACCCATACCGGTGGCATCACGATGCGTGGCCACCACCTCGGAGCGGCGATCCTCACGTGACTTTTCGGGCATATTGACGCGCAGCTTATAGACGAGCGTGACGATCTCCTTGTCGACGGTGTCGACCATCGCCTGGAAGATCCGGAAACCTTCCTTCTTATAGATGTCGATCGGCTTACCCATGGAGCCGTGATAGGCGCGCAGGCCGATTCCCGTCCGAAGTTCGTCCATTTCAGCCAGGTGGTCGCGCCAGTGACGATCGATCGTCGACAACACGGCGTAACGCTCAAGCTGGCGCATGATCTCTTCGCCGTAGGCCGCTTCCTTCTGGTTGTAGATCGACATGATCGCCTCAAGCACCCGCTCTTTGAGCTTCTCGTGCGTGAACTGCGGGATTTCCTCTTCGTTGATCGAGAAATTGACCAGGAATGTCTTCCGAAGATCTTCGAAGAAGGCATCCAGGTTCCAGTTCTCGGCGTAGTCTTCGGAGCAATGAGTATCAATTACGAGCTGCAGGACTTCCTCGATAAGCTCCAGCACCTCTTCTTTGATCGATTCCCGTTCCAGTGCGGCAAGACGACGCTCGTAAATCCATTTGCGCTGGACGTTCATGACATCGTCGTATTCCAGCGTGTTCTTGCGGATTGAGAAGTTCTGGGCCTCGACTTTCTTCTGGGCCCGTTCGATCGCCGAGGTCACCATGCTGTGGGCTATGACCTCACCCTCTTCAACTCCGAGACGATCCATGATATTGCCCAGCTTGTCGCCGCCGAACAGGCGCATGAGATCATCCTCAAGCGAGAGGAAGAAGACCGAGGATCCCGGGTCGCCCTGACGTCCGGCACGACCGCGGAGCTGGCGGTCGATACGGCGGGATTCGTGACGTTCAGTGCCGACAATATGAAGTCCGCCGGCCTTCTTGACCGAGTCAGTCAGCTTGATATCGGTACCGCGGCCGGCCATGTTGGTGGCGATTGTCACCGCACCGGATTCACCGGCATGGGCCACGATTTCCGCCTCGCGCTGATGCTGCTTGGCGTTGAGGACGTTGTGGTCAATCCCTTTGCGCTTGAGCATCCGCGCCAATGTTTCGGAGACTTCCACCGAGACCGTACCTACCAGAACCGGGCGACCCTGTTGGTTCATTTTCTCGATCTCGTCGACTATGGCATTGTACTTCTCACGACGGGTTCGATAGATGCGATCATCCATGTCGTCGCGAACCACTTCGACGTTGGTCGGGATTACCATGACATCGGTCTTGTAGATGTCAAAGAACTCCTGCTCTTCGGTCTCAGCGGTACCGGTCATTCCGGCCAGCTTGTCGTACATGCGGAAGTAGTTCTGCAGAGTAATCGTCGCCAGGGTTTGCGACTCGGCTTCGATCTTGACGTTTTCCTTGGCCTCAATCGACTGGTGCAATCCGTCGGAGTATCGCCGCCCGGGGAGGATACGACCGGTGAAGCTGTCGACGATCATCACCTTGCCCTCCTGAACGACATACTCGACGTCCTTCTCGTAGAGGGTATAGGCGCGCAGAAGCTGATTAATGGCGTGAACCTTCTCCGATCTCTCGCCGTGGACCTTGTAGATTTCGTCGGTCTTGGCCTGGCGCTCTTCATCGGACAGCGATTTGTCCCCCTCGAGATCCGAGAGCATGGTCGAGATGTCCGGGATTTCGAACAGCTTCTGCTCCTGGTGTGACAATTGCGCTGCGCCCAAATCGGTTAGAGCGATAGAATGTTCCCGTTCGTCGATGAAGTAGTACAGCTTCTCATCGATCTCGTGCAGCTTCTTGTCGCGCATATAGGAGGACTCAACGTCGGTGATCAGCTGCTTGATGCCGCCCTCGTTGAGAAGTTTCATCAGCTGTTTGTGCTTGGGCGTACCACGACGGGCGGCCAACAGCAAGGTGCCGGCTTCGAACTCCCCGTCGGCATCGCCGGAATCGAGCATTTTCTTGGCCTTGGCAATCATATCGCCGGTGAGTTGCAGCTGTTTGCGCACGATCTGCTGGACGGTCGGTTTCATCTCGCGATATCGGTCGTTTGCCGAAGATTCTACCTGGCCGGATATGATCAGCGGTGTCCTTGCTTCGTCGATAAGGATCGAGTCGACCTCGTCGATGATGGCATAATGGTAGTTGCGATGGACGCGGTCCTCAGCCTTCTGGCACATGTTGTCGCGAAGATAGTCAAAGCCGAATTCGTTAGCGGTACCGAAAGTGATATCGCACTGATACATCTCACGCCGTTCGGCGTTGTTCATGTCGTTCTGGATCACCCCGACCGTGAGCCCGAGAAACTCGTAAACCTTGCCCATCCACTCCTTGTCGCGGCGGGCGAGATAGTCGTTGACCGTAACCAGGTGAACGCCTTTGCCTTCGAGAGCATTGAGATAGACCGGCATGGTGGCCACCAGGGTCTTACCTTCACCCGTGGCCATTTCCGATATCGTACCCTCATGGAGAGCCAGTCCGCCGATAAGCTGGACATCGAACGGAACCATGTTCCATTCGGTCTCGATCCCGGCAACCGACCAACTCTGTCCGACATGGCGCCGGCAGGCCTCTTTGACGACGGCGAAGGCTTCGGTGGCGATATCGTCGGTAGTTTCGCCATCGGCCAGTCTTCGGCGAAACTCCTCGGTTTTGCCGGCTAGCTCTTCGTCCGACAGATTCTCTAACTGGGGAAAGATCTCGTTGATCTCCTCCACCAGGGGCATCTTCTTTTTGACGTCACGTTCGTGTTTGGTGCCAAACAGCTTCTGTATCAGATTCCACATATTTCCCGGCTTTCATTCTGAATTATTCGCGGGCAAAATAGCATAATCAAACAACACAGGCAAACAGAGGTTTCGCCCTGTCTTTATACCACCGGACCGGCACATTATTCTACACCGGACTGCCCTCCGATGATTATCGGCAAGTCCTTGAGTATCGAGACTAAATTCCCAGAGAAGAGGGCCGAAAATAAGGATATAAGGGAGACCGATGGGGGCCAATCGGACTGGGTTAATCAGCCGACCGAAATCGACCCGTTCAGCCGGGGCGTATTCAACTTTGGAGCGAAGGTCCACCACGATCTGAACCGGGCAAGTGTCCGGATACGATTGTCAACGGAGAGAACTGTTATCTTGTCTGATCAAAAGACAAAGACTGCGTTTGATGTCCGCATATCCGAACTGCGCCAGCAGGCCAACGCCCTGGTGCGTCTGTCGTTGGGCAATTTAGACCAGCTTTCGCGAACAGCCCTGCTGATTGCAACCACTGCCGTCAAGGCCGACCGAGGCATTCTGCTGCTGGCTTCCGAGTCACTGGGGCAGGAACGTATGTGGCTCCAGGGATTCGATAGGCAACAAACCGATTTCTTGCAGCAGAACCGCCGACAACTGAAGATGCTGCCGATTCAGGGCGGAACCAATGTCCTGGGCTTGCCCAAAAGCGAATCATTGCTGGAAGAACTGCTTTGCGAGACCGGCCTAAATCACAACATGATCACATCGCATGCCTTCGGGGCATCCTTGAATCTCGACGCCACACTGATTCTCTCTGGCCCGGACGATCGGGAGTTCGACGAGATTGATTTGGCTGTGATCGATGTTCTGGCGGCTATCTCGACCGGTGCCTATGTCAACTGCCTGCAGCAAACGCAGCTCAGTGGCTTGATCGGAGAAGTCGAAGCTTCGGCGCGCGCGGCGCAGGAGAAATCCCGGCAACTCGAGGAAGAACTCGAGGAACGTCGCAAAGTGGAAGCACAGCTTCAGAGAGCTGCGGGACTTGCCCACAACTACCCTTCGCCGGTCCTGCAGACCGACCGCGCGGGAACGATCGAAGATGCCAATCAGCTGGCCGAGACACTGCTGGGCCGCAATCTGGGGGGCCAACCGCTCGACCACGTCTTTCCTAATCTCGACAAAGCGCTGTTGAGCCGGTTAAGTCCCGGCGATACCCACCAGTTTGAGCACAAGATTGACGACCACACTTTCCTGATAACGGTCAAGCTCAACGAGACCGGCGAAACGTTGTTCGTGTATGGTACGGAAATCACGGATCGCAAGATCGCCGAATCAGTACTCAGGTCTCAGGAGTATCGCTCCCGCACCATTCTGGACTCGGTTCAGGCCGGATTGGTAGTGATTGATCCCAAGTCCAGAAGAATCGTCGATGCCAACCTGATGGCTCTCCATATGCTGGGGGGTCGTCGTGACCAGGTCCTCGGAGTGCGCTGCGACCAACACCTTTGCAATCAAACGGCCAGTTCCTGTGAGTTATTGGACCAGGACGGCAACATCCTTGAAAAGGAATGTCGTCTAGTGACGTTAAAGGGGGAAGAACTGCCTGTCTTCAAGACGGCGACCCGAGTGCGATTCGACGACCAATCGTACATTCTTGAGAGCTTCATCGACATCTCGAAACTGAAACACGCCGAGCAGCAACAGCAAGCCTTGACCGATAAGCTCGAACGCGCCGAGCGCATGGAATCCCTGGGTTTGCTCGCCGGCGGTGTCGCTCATGACCTCAACAACATGCTGGGGCCGTTGGTCGGATATCCGGAGCTGATCCTCCGAAAGCTCGAGACCGACAGTCCAGTCCGCCGCCAGGTCGAACGGATCGGCCAGTCTGCCCGCGATGCCGCCGAGGTGATTCAGGACTTGCTGACAATGTCTCGAAGGGGACGATATCAGATGGTCCACCTCGATTTCAACGACGTCGTACGGGCCTATCTCGACTCGCCCTCGTTCCTGAAACTGGCCGAGGATCGTTGTGAGATAACTCTCAATGTTAACCTGGCTCCGGAGGCGCTTTCGATCGAAGGATCGGCGCCGCACCTCGGAAAACTGGTCATGAACTTGATCGTGAACGCCTACGAGGCGATGCCCGATGGTGGGACGCTGGATATTGAAACCCGCTTCCAGGATCTAACCGAGTCTGACGTGAAGGACGAATCCTTCGAGCCGGGAAGATTCGTTCAGTTCTCGGTGAAAGACTCTGGTATGGGAATCCAGCCTCAGGACATCGAGAGGATCTTCGAGCCGTATTTCTCCAAGAAGAAGATGGGTACCAGCGGCAGCGGAATCGGTCTGGCGGTCGTCTACGGCATTCTCAAGGACCATCAAGGGCTTCATAAGATCAAATCAGCTCCAGACCAGGGCACGCAGTTCCTGATGTCGTTCCCGGAGTCGGTCGAGGTTTCGTCGGAGCCAGAGAAAGACACCGAGCTGGTCGGTGGATCCGAAACGGTACTTATTGTCGACGATGTCCCCGAGGTCCGCGAGATGGGCGCCCTGTTGCTGAGCAGTCTGGGTTACCAGGTGGAGACTGCCTCAAGTGGGCGGGAGGCCGTCGCCTTCCTACAGCACAACGATGTCGGTCTGGTCGTTTTAGATATGATCATGGAAGACGATTTTGATGGTCTGGATACTTTCCGCGAGATCCGCTCGGCCAAGCCGGAGCAGAAGGCCATAATAGTCTCCGGCTATGCGGCTACCGACCGAGTTGACGAAGCTCTCTCCCTGGGGGCGGGCAACTACTTACGAAAGCCTTACTCTCTGGAGCAAATTGGTCGGGCGGTTCGCGAGGAACTCGATCGCGATGGAGACGAGTCCGAAATTGCCGTAGCCGAGCCGATCGAAGTCGCTACCTGACCCTGGCCCGATTTCACATTGCATCTTCTCCAGTTTTATCTATTTTAGAGGTGAGACGGTGTCTTTCTATACTTACCTCACCGCCTTTCTGTGAAAGAACTACCGGCATCGATTGTCAAGTAACTGAGATCAACAGCACCATCCAGGAGTTGGTATCATGCGCACCTGTCGGCCCTTTCCAGTCATATTCGCCCTCCTATTGACAATGAGTCTATCTGTTCACGCCGATCCCTGGCCGGTCTGGCCTGACAGCAGCTGGCATTATATTGGCAACACCTATGGCCAGGCCCAGGAGTACGGCGATGATCAGTCGATGTTCTTCCACACTGGGATAGATATCATGATCCCCCCGGGGACGCCTGTGTATGCCGCTGAAGCGGGATGGGTCAAGGCCTTGCTGACCTCATCCGGCGACGAGCACTGGCGGGTAGTGATCGGCGACTCGCCCGGTGATGACGAGTGCGAAGGCTACATGTATTCGCACCTGGTAAGAGAATCGATGCTCGACGAGGCCGGTCTCTCGGTCGGAGACTATGTTCGCGAGGGGCAGTTCATCGGTCGGATTGTCGAGTTCACCGGGGCTCCCGACGGGGTGGACTTCAACCATCTACATTGGTCGCGAGTGCGCGGTACAGGGGCTATTTGGAGTAGTTTTGCTCACTGGGAATACTCCGACAATCCCTGGCATTTTCTGACCGAAATGTCCGACACTCAAGCACCGGTATTTCAGAATGCCTATGGTTTCAGGTTGCTAGCGATTAGCGTCAATCAATCAGACCAGTATTTTTCGGTAACGGCTACTCTGAACGGTCCGGTAGACCTAATAGCCAGAGTGCACGACTACGCCGATGGCTTTGAGTTTCCGCTCACTCCCGCCAAGTTGGAATACAAGATAGTCGGGGATACGACCACAGGCTGGATCGTAGGCCGAGATTTTACCGGTTCAATCGGTACATACATCGCCGGTCCTATGATCTACTGGGACGTGACCTATGCCAACGATGCCACCTGCAATACCCGCGCCCACTATGTCGATCGCGATTACTACATGTATCTAACCAACGACAATGGCAATCCTCATATCGATCCCATCGATGATTTCTATGCCTGGGAAACCGGCAAGTTTTTTAACGGTGATTACTGGATCCTAGTACGCGCCACCGATGGCGCCGGGAATCAAACGGTCGATTCTATGGAAGTCACGATCGAAAACTTCTCGACCCTATCGGGCCACATCACTCGGACCGACAACGGAGCCGACCTTCCCCAGGCCGAGGTGACCCTCGTTGGAGAGGGATCGACAGACTCCACCAACCTGGATGGCGATTTTGACCTTGGCAGTGTCCCGGGCGGGACCTGGGTGTTGGCGGTTCGATGCGATGGCTACATCCCCCAGGATACGACTGTCTATACTGACGTTAATCGTGTCTACGAACTAGATCTGCACCCACTAGGGGACGCCGATGGCGATCTTGTGATCGACACCTCCGACAACTGCTGGCAAATCGCCAATCCCGGCCAGGAAGATTTCGACGGCGATGGCATCGGCGATGCCTGCGACAACTGCCCGAATATCTACAATCCGGCTCAGGTGGATGGTGACAGCGACGGCCACGGTGACCTTTGCGACAATTGTCCCGATCTCTTCAACGACCAGACGGATTCCGATGGCGACAATGTCGGTGATATCTGCGATGCCTGCTCGGGGGCTGACGACAGTCAGGATATCGACCTTGACGGAATCCCCGACCAGTGCGATAACTGCGAAACGGTGGCCAATCCCAGACAGCGTGATGCCGACCTCGACGGACTGGGTAATGCCTGTGACAACTGCCCCACTGTGAGCAACCCTCTGCAGGAAGACGACGACCTGGACGGAGTTGGGCTTCTTTGCGATCTGTGTCCGGGACATGATGATCAGGCCGACTCCGATCACGATGCCGAGCCGGACGAATGCGACAACTGTCCTGACATAGTCAACGGCGATCAAGATGACTCCGATGGCGACGCCGTAGGTGATCGCTGCGATCAATGTCCCGGCTATGATGACAACGCTGATGTTGATGCGGATGGGTGGGCCGATTCGTGTGACAACTGTCCGACCATTGCCAACCCGGACCAGACCGATGCCAACCAGAACGGAGTTGGCGATGTCTGCGACTGGGTATGTGGCGATGTCGACGGCAGTGGCGCGGGGCCGGATATCGCAGACCTGGTCTACCTGGTGGCCTATATGTTCTCGGGCGGTCCGGAACCGCCGGAACTTAGCGCCTGTGATGTCGATGGCAACCTCGGCGGACCGGATATTGCCGATCTCGTCTACCTGGTTGCCTACATGTTCTCGGGTGGATCCGATCTGCAATGTCAGTAGTTTGTTAGTGTTCAGATTCTAGAGGCGGCTCTTTGTCACGAGAGTCGCCTTTCAATTTCCTGTTGACAAACCGCTAATTATTTCTATTATTCGAAATATGTCGAATAATAGAATAGCACAACCTGGCAATCTGGCCGGCATGTTCAAAGCCCTGGGAAATCCTCATCGCGTAAGGATTCTTCGTCGTCTTATGGCTTGTTGCCCGGGCAAGACCGGGCGTCCGGTCAACGGTGACTACGGAGCCTGCGTAGGGGAGATCGGTGCCCATCTTGAGATCGGTCCTTCGACCGTATCCCACCATTTGAAGGAGCTGGATCGAGCCGGCTTGATCGAGATGGAGCGCGAGGGTCAGCGGATTCGCTGCCGGGTGGCGAACGAGAGCCTGGAATTGCTCCAGCAGTTCCTGGGATCCGAACTTCCGGAGTGGGACGATGACTGACCAGTTCGAAGCTTTTCCCGGTACCGACGGGTTAGGATCAGCCGGGGCTCCGCGTCCACAGATTCCGAACGAACCCTGGGTTACGGGAACTCTCGACACACCCGCAGGGCCGGTTGCCAGAGTAGCTACCTCAACCGGATGGGCCGAACGAATCGGCCGCTGGCGGGTTCGCTGGGGTATCCGGCGAATGCACTATGACGTGCCGCCGGGCATCTATGCTGTGGGCACACCTACGGCCAAGTCTCAAGTCTTCGTGTCGGCTAACTACAAAGCCAGTTTTGACATTCTCCGTTCCCAACTAGACGGCACCGATGGCTGGATACTGGTCCTCGACACCAAGGGGATCAACGTTTGGTGCGCGGCCGGGAAAGGGACCTTCGGGACCGATGAAATCATCGGACGGGTCTTCTCGACCAGACTGTCCGAAATCGTCAGCCATCGAAGACTGATCGTGCCGCAACTCGGCGGACCGGGTGTAGCGGGACACAAGGTCAAAGATGCCACCGGGTTTAGAGTAGTCTTCGGACCGGTTCGGGCGGTTGATATCAGACCATTCCTGGAGAACAACCTGAAACCTACGCCGCAAATGCGAAAGGTAGATTTTCCGATAGGGGAAAGGGTCGCCCTGATTCCTTTCGAGCTGGTCTCGAACTTCAAGTATGCCGCCTTGCTCGCGGTGATACTGGGCGGTCTGATGTTTCTCGAGTCCGGATCGATCTCGATCGAACGTTTGGCGAGTCTCGGACCACAGGTCGCAGCTGTGCCGTTCCTGGCCTTGCTCGTGGGGACCGTTGTGCCGCCCGCGTTGTTGCCGATCCTTCCGGGTCGTGGCTTCGCCCTCAAAGGCGTCTGGCCCGGGCTAGTGGTTTCGGTTCTGATATGGCACTACGGGGTGGAAACTATCGGTATCCTCGGTGTGCTCGGACTGGCGGCAATCGCTTTCGCCGGTATTACCTACCTCAGCATGAACTTCACCGGCTGTTCGACATACACTTCGCTCTCCGGCGTGCAAAAGGAGATGAAATCCTGGCTGCCGACTCAGATTGTCGGTGCCGCCCTGGGATTGATAACCTTCGTAATCTCGAGGTTCGTATGATAGGACTCAGATACCTCCTCGAAGTGTCGACGCTCAAGCTCGATGTCGCCAAGTGCACCGGCTGTTTGATGTGCATTAATGTCTGTCCGCACGCTGTTTTTGCTCTCGAGAACAAGAAGGCGAAGATCGTCGATCACGATGCCTGCATGGAATGCGGGGCTTGTGCCACTAACTGCGCCGACGGAGCTATCGAGGTCCAGGCCGGGGTCGGTTGCGCCTCCGGGATCATCAACGGTATGATCCGAGGCACCGAACCGTCATGCGGCTGCGACTCCGGCGCCTGCTGCTAGAGTCAACTTAGCTATCCATCATTTTGTCCCCTTTCGAACAGTCTAATCGCATTTAACACGATTCTAATCTGGATTGCACTTGACATTGTGGGTAGATTTAGTCTATGTTTAGATAGTACTAGTAACAACACAAGGGCGGCGGGGCATCCACGGTGGAGAACCGTTGTCTTCATTCACCCCAATCTATAACGGGAGGTTAGAAATGTCCGGACGACTTTTTAAGGATGATGTGGTTCAGTTTGAGCTGACAAACGATCAGGTGTTCACTATTGAGCACTCGATCCTTGTCACCAATGTTCTGTACGGTGGTACCAATGATGGCGAACTGGAGGTTTCACTGAAAGTGACTCCCGACGGGGGCTCAACGACTACACCATCCTTCAGGGTGGTGTGTAAGGCATTCCACGAGGGACAGCGAGGCCAGGCATGGCTCGTGAATCTCTATCTAGGAAAAGGCTCTAGCATACGTAGGAGCGGTGGCAACGGCGCCTATGTCGTGACCGGCATCAAAGTCCACGAAGGCACCAACCTTCCGCAAGGACAGTTCGAGCAGCTGATCTCGGCGGTCAAGGAGATACCCAACGAAGCGGTCAAGGATATGGCTCTCAAGCGCCTCTCCGACGAAGTCTCCAAGGAGTTCATGAGCAAAGTACGCGAAGAATTCGACAAGACACTTGTTGAGGTCGCCGAACAGTACTTCACGGAAGATAGCAACGGAGATCAAGAATGAGTTTTTCGGAAGACCTGCAAAAGCTAGCTTCCTCAAAAACCGAACTCAGTACCGATACTCTGCGTTTGCTGGGCATCGGCCTCAACGAAGAAATCCTTCATCGCGACGGACACCTCCCGGGGGTCGAAGAGCGCATGAAAGTGTCCGAGGCCGTTGAAGCCGATTTTCAGGCCGCCGCAGATTATCTTCAGAAAGAGTACCGTCGAGGGCGGGAACGCTTCCGTCACGGAGTCGACGAGGCCCGCGAGGGCGTGGAGCGATTCAATCGAACTTTTGAGAAGCTAGGGTCATTTTTCGACGCTCCAATCGCGACGGCGACAATCGGTTTGATGGGAGAAGCTTCGGATTGGATGGTTCGCGACACTATCGACAAGTTCGAACACAGGCATATTCGTGAGATTAAGGACGTCATAGTTACCGAGCTTGCTGTTCTCGAGAAGGACGGACTAATCGTAGCCAAGGATCTCTTGAAACGTCCGGCCGAGGAGATCAATGATGAGTTGGTGAGGCTTACACGCAGGCTATACAAGGATCTCGACGTCGATATGATCGAGGAGCTTCGCAACGGATCGGTAACGAACGCGCTTCGAGTCGGAGCCATCGAAATCTTCACGGATGCGGTCGACCGGACGCTGGACAAGGTCAAATCGACTGTTGGAAAGCCATTGTCTGATATCGTGGGAGTCTTCAACCGAGTCAAATCAGCTGCTTCGGAAATCGAAGAGAAGTTCGGCCAACATAGACGAGGGCTGGAGGAGCTGGTAACGAAAGTCTCCGGGATCGAGGAGTCCGCCAAGGAGTTCGTGAAAGAACTCGAGGAGGGCGCCAAAGAGATCGCGGCCAACGGCAAGAATGTCAAACTGCTCTCGAAACTGGTCTATGAACGCCTTACGGCGGAGCAACGACGTCTGGCGTTCCAACAGGGCTGGGTGCTAAAACCTGAGGAAGACGAAGACGGGAAACCGAACGATGACGAGGGATGGGATGCCGAGCGTATTGTCGGCGAGATTAACCGCTATGCCGAATGGGCTAAGACGGCTTCCAAGCTGGCCGACAAGCTGGGGGTTGACAAGAAACTGATCGGAAAGGTCAACGAAGTTGCGAACTTGGCCCAGAAGCTGGGGGCTGCCTATCTGGCGTTTCCAGCCAATCCTGTGGGCGCAGTCATGAGCCTCACCAAGTTGACCTTTGGTTCGTCCGTTGTTGATGTTGGTGCCATGCGTCACGCCCAGATCATGCAGAGCTTCGGTCAGGTCATGCAGAAGCTTGACCAGGTAATCAGTCGCATTGAATCGCTTGAGCGTACTGTGATGGCCTTGCACCGTGATCTTGTAGACCGGTTGCGCGAGATCAACCATGAGATTGGCGTCAACCGAGGTCTTATTCGCGACCTGCGACTCAAGCCCCTAAGATCGGCCCAGCACTTTATCGAGAGTCGCGCAACTTCCACTGCCTACGGCTTTAGCCCCAACGGCTTTCAAAGCTGGAACGGGCTTCGAGCACACTTCTCGGACTATGTCGACAAGTTCCAAGACGGTGTCCTCGAACTTGAGACGGTCGTTCGATCCGAGCCGGTGGATTCGCTATTCCATTCCAGCACTCACGTTGAAGGCGACGAAAACCGCAGGTTGCTACAGCGGAAGAATCGAACCTTCGCGACCTGTTACGGCATTCTCGCCGAGATGTGCGAAACGAGAAACCTTGACTTTGCGCAGGCGACGGTTGAATTGCTAACGCCGTCGAGAAGCATGTATGAAATGGATTCCAAGCTGGAGTCTCTAGATGCAGTTGTGAAAGGCGGTAGTCAGTTAGCAAATCATCCGAGGGATTTCTTGACTCGCACCAACGGGCGCTTGCTGTACACCGACATTATTCATGAAGTCGCTCTTTGCTTCGCCGAGAGTCATTTCTACTATCAACTCCTACCGAATGTAAACGAGAACTCTCTACCGCGTATCGAAAAGGCGGTTGAGTCCACACGCAGTGAACGAGGTAAGATAGCACTCGGCCACACGATGGATTTGATCAACTCGGCCATCGCCCAGCAGTCGTTGCTCTCGGGTGATCTCATCATACCCTTCATCTACGACAGATTGCGAGGTGTTGACTGGTCTAACCCGGATTCGGCCGATCGCCTCCAACGAGCCATGGTCAGCATTCTTCCCAATTCAGTGAGCCTGACGAGAAATCTGATTAGCTATGCTTTTTACCGCGAATCGGGCGCAAGCTCCTTGACCGGGCGTAGCGATGCGTCAATGTCGGCGATTATCGCTACGGCCCTGAATCTCAAGTCTCGCGAGGAGCCTGCATGGAACGGTCTCCTGGCCAACGACTGGCCGTTGGTGAGGGACCCGAATCGTGAGGACGACATGGACGAAGGCTGGTTCCTTCGCGTCGCCGACATGGAAGGGCAAACGGATTCAGCGGTTACATTCCGTCATGTATCGCTGGGCACCAACGTGGCACCGATGAGTCTCTTCAGAATGCAGTATCAGTCCGACAAGGACCAATTGGTTCGAGATCGCGAGATGATTGCGACCAAACTGAGTGGGTACGATTTGCTGGCGACAGTTGATTCTGCCCATCAGCCGACGCTGAGACTGATGGCACTCTGGGACCGACTGTAGCGATTCGGTGCTTCGTGGCCCCGAACCAACCACAGCACCAAAAGCCTTGACAAATGGGCCGATTACGCTATAATAATGGATCGATTTAGTCCATGTCGAGCTGGCAAATAACCAAAAACTCGATCCCACAGGAGAAACTGTGTCTCTCAAACGTGCTCTCGTTAATGTATTGCTTATTGCTGCTTTGCTGGCTGTGGTCGCCGGTTGTAGCAGCGACGAAGAAGACTCCGACGATATCCTCAACGACAACGAACCTCAGTTGCGCTCGGGAATCTTCCTTGATTCTGAGGTTGGTGGCCTGACTTATCAATCCGGTAACGGCGAAAAGTGGATGACCAGCCAGGATGGTGTATTCGAGTACACTCCCGGACAACCGATTACATTCTGGTTGGGCGGGGCCGAACTGGGGACTCTTCCGGACGGTAAGGATATCATCACGCCCAACGATTTCGAGGTGCCCGAGAATATCGCCCGTTTCATACAAACCTTTGACAGTGACGAGGATCCTTCCAATGGAATCGACCTTTTTGGTACTGCTTCGATGCTGGACGGTTTTCCGATTCCCAGCTCGGTTTTTGAGATAGAGAACGCCAACGATTTTGAGAACCATCCCTTAATCGTTCAGGCCATGAACATGATGGGACGAGACTTGATCGGCGCTGACGAGGCCAATCAGAACTTAGAGAACGGCACCGACGACACTTTCGAGACCGAAGAGCTCTCGAACGAACTGTTCATCTTCAATATCCCCTCCGAATACATCGATGGATTCGTTCGCTTTGACGCTCCTTCAGGTCAGGGTTCACTGGGTACCGGATACGGCGTAGGAACCGACGAGACCACTTATGAAGGCGAATCCGGTAATCCCGAAGGCTTCACCTGGTCGGTGAATGCCCAGGGTGTGATGACCATGAACCATTCTGATGGCAGCATGTTGGAGTTTCATCGACGGGGTGGCAGCTCTCGGACGATTTCCCTTGTGATCACGGAAGAAGACGACGCCGAGACCGAGGCGTTGACTTTGATTCGTCCGATAGAGACTACCGAAACCGATGTCTGCGGTGACACTATCAGCGAGTCGGGAGTAGCTTCCAAGAGATATCGGATACATGGCGAGGGCCGCGAGATGGATGTAACTTTCAATGCCAACGGTACTCATCGTACGGTCGAAGATAACAATCATGTCATCGAGGGCTACTGGGGTCTCGATCCGGCCTATCCCAACGTAGTTTTCCTCTCGAATGGACACAGTCCGTTGGTTCCCGGTTCAGAGTGGAGGTTCTTTGCGCTCTCCGGCGGCAATTGGGACGGATACGCTCAGATTCTGATGGCCGATGTAACCTTCAATGGCTTCAACGGAGGGGATGGTTCAGAGGACTTTCAGTGGCATGTGATCGCACCGCTATTCCTGGATCCTCGTTAAGCTACCTATCCTGCACAACGAGTACGACCCTCGGTCTCACCACGCCGGCACGTAAGTGCGTGGTGGGATCGAGAGCTGCATAGCTTCCCTCGCTTGACTCGAGCATCATCCACAAGTCGTCAGGCATCGGTCTGCAGCCGAAACCCTCGGTAAGGACGATTGAAATCGATGGTTCCAGTAGCTCGAGATCGCTCAGTTCCAGACTCCCTGCGATGATTCCAGTCACACCCGCGTCAGCTAACTCGGTCACATCTGCTGCGCCTATGGTCCGCCGCGCGATGACGTCGCCCTCCCGTGGATTGCCGCAGGTCAGTTTGCCGCCGACCTGAGGCCCGTGTCCCCATTTGCCGTCAATCACAATACCCTCATTGGCGATCGTGGCCCCTCGATCCGATACCGCTGTCACGGTCCCCGGTACCCAGGCTGGGACGGTCAACTCGGTCTGCATCGGCTCGATTATAATTCCCCCGAAGTCGGGATGGATCGATTTGATCTTACCTCGCACCGGCGACACACAACGGGGAGCTGTGAAATCGCCAATCAGTCCGTCGATCGCTACGATCTGGGCTTCCTCGACCTCCTGGCCCTCCTCGCATCTGAGACATCGCTTGAAGTCGCTTCGGTCGATATTGAGTTCATCCACTACATTGATCGTATAGATATTGCTGCTGAACTCCGCTTCTTCGCGGATTACGAGGGTGCCGTCGGGAAGGATGCGCTCGATTACGCCGGTTACAGTCGACTGGATCTCCTTGAGAATCGAAAATGCAGACTTCATGGTCGTCCAGAAAGTCCCAAAACGTGTCGAACTGGGCTCTTCGAATCGTCGCTGGCTCTGGGGACCGGAGACCAGAATATCACCTTTTTTGACCTTCTCACCGACCCGAAACTCGAGAATCTGCTCAACCTGTTCGCCGTTTAGCTTCAGCCGCGAACCCACACTAACGAAGAACGGGCGGCGGAAAAGCTGCGTGCATCGAGCCAGTTCGGTATCGGGATTGACTTTCTGTCCGAGTCGGACTACCACTTCGCCCGGCACCGACAGTTCACGGACTTCTTCGAAGGCCCCTTTGCGGAATCGAGAAGTCCGCGAGTCATCGTCCCCGGAGATCGACTCGGGCACAGTTTGCTCCGGCCAACCGCACTTCTGAGCCTTCGACTTGGCCGAGTTCCCTCGTGCAGTGTCCACAAACGATCCGTCTCCGGAGGCGCGCCCGGACGGTTTGTAGGTTCCTAGTTCAACAAGACCACACTGTTTGAACAACTCCATGGCCAGTTGCTCATCCGACTGGGAGAACACACCCAGTTGAGGGAGTATGAAGGCGCTGTCGACGGCCATCTTGACCGCGCGGTGGGGACGTAGCCCGTTGATCATGATCGCCGCCGCCGTATCGCGCGGGGTGTGCGATAGCTTGCCGCCGCTGCCAATGATACTGTCGTAAGCAGAGAGATCGGGCGGATCCAGGGGAGAACGACGCGCGTGTAGCTTGCCCGCGAACTTCTTCCAGCCAAGATCGGCCGAGTCGCGACTTAGCGTCATCTGCGAGACAATGCCCAGATGAGCCGCCACTGCCATGCGAATCGCCAGGGCTGCCGCGGCGCATTCGATCGTGGCATCTTCAACGTTGTCCGGCAGCTTGGTCGGGTTGAGATACTTGTTGCCGATTCGGCTCAGGACCTCTTGACGATCAAGATCCAGTCCTGCCAGTTCGTGGACCGCATCGATTCCAGCCTGCTGGACGACGTTGATAATGCTGTAGCTCATGCCCAGGTTGGCGCTGACTGTGCGCACGACTCGGCCTCGATGGGCGGTGAATACATCGGTAGTGGCGCCACCGATGTCGATCGCCAGAATCGACTCATCCAGATCGACCGAGGCCAGCTCCAGGATCCGCGCCACCGCCGCCGGAGTCGGCATTATCGCTGCCTCGACCCAATCCACGAACCGGTCAAACCCGGGCGCGCGGGACATCACATGGTCCATGAAGCAGTCATGGACGGCATCGCGGGCCGGTTCCAGATTCTCTCTGTGCGAGGAGGGGCGGATGTTGGGCGCTTCAATGAACGAGTAATGGTCCTGCAATGTCTCCTCGACCAGTTCGGCCGCATCGTTATTGCCGGCGAAAATGACCGGGACTTTGAAATCATCCCCGAGCTTGGGTCTCAGGCGAGCCTGTTGGAGCAACTCAGCCAGGAAGACCGGTCCGGTGATAGAGCCGCCATCGAATCCGCCGGCGAGAAGGATGATATCCGGTCGCAGCGTTTTGAGCATTTCGATCTTCTTGTACGGCGTCCGTTTGTCATCGAGCGCCAATACTTCCTGCACGATTCCCCCGGCGCCGACCGCGACCATTTCGGCCGACTGGGCGGTCACATTGCTGACCAGGCCTGCGACGGTCATAGCCAAACCACCGCCGGCGCTGGACGTGGCGAAAACCGGAATCGCGGGGCGATTGTCGCGAAGGAGCGACTCGCCGGTTTTGGTCTCGAGATCGCTAAGGGTGGCGGCGACGCCGATCGTGACATCTTCTCTGGGTTTTTCGACGGTGGTAGGCGATTCGGTGCGGACAAACTCCCAACCGCCGTTATTGCGGAAAAGGAAAGTCTTGGTAGTAGTACTACCGATGTCTATCAGGCAGAATTTGTCCATAGCCAACCGGATTGGAAGGTTTAGTCGCGCACGCAGTATACATACTCGCGCAAGTTATGGGTATTCGAAAGTGTTGTGGGAGAGTCCGGGTGGCCCACCATTCATGGTGGGGGACTCACTACGTCCATTGGTCTCTGTGAGTCATTCCTGCGGAGGCAGGAACCCAGGCAAGTTGCAGGTTTCAGCCGGTGGCATTCAAGCGAACGTTTGCTCTGGAAACCCGGGGCAAGCCCTGGGGCACCCGAACAGTTACTAGACACGAACTATGAGATTTCTTCGCTTCGCTCGCACTGACACAGTCGCAGCTCTCAGGAGTGTATGCGACCCGGGCGGGGAAGGCGACCTGAGATCTAATCCGATGCGTCGGAGAAATGCATCTGGACAATCACCCAGCGGCCGTCCCGCTTCTCCAGGACGCCGGTCCAGCGGACATCCTCCCAGTTGGCCGGTTGACCTTGCCAGGTATTGTAGTCGTCCAGGCGAGCGTGGTACCAGGCCACATCGCCGGATTGAGACAGGTTGATCTTTAGATCTTTGACCTCAAAGCTGACCGCTTTGAAAGCATCGTTGAGAAAGAAGTTCTCGGTCATCGCCCTAAAAGCCTCGATACCATGGACGGTACCATCGTCGCGGGGAGAGAACCAGAAGAGCTCAGGATCGTCGGCGAAGCAGGAATACAGCAGCGTCGTGTCTTTATTGGCCGCCCATCCAATGCTGTTGCGGATGACTTCGCTGATAGCCTCTTTCTCGGCCTCAATGGGTGGGTTCTCGTTCATACCGTTGCATCCTCCGAAAATGAGGGCCAGGATCAATATCAAGATCGTCTTCATACTCTTCTTGTAGGTCGGCGTTCCGAAGTTTGAGAGCGCATGCGAGCAAACGGAGAAACCCGACACGGGCCGCTTCGAAAGTGAACCCAACCTGGGAAGGGTGGGTCACCAGTACGTTACGTGTCGGGATCGCAAGGATCCCGACCTACAAATCTCGGAATAGTCATTGCGAGGGCCGCAGGGCCGAGGCAATATCCTGATACGAATTGTGAGATTACTTCGCTTCGCTCGCAATGACTCAATTGAGCCACAGAGAGTAATATGGGGCAGACGAGGACGTCTGCCGCCCACTACCATCAAGCGTAGATCAGTTTCAGTTCTTCGATGCGGGTCGGGATATCAACCGTGTTGGCGCATTGAGCCGAACAAGCCGAGCAGTCGACACACGCCGCCAAACCGCGCGACCGTTTCAGATCGTCCATCGTCTGGCGGGCCAGCTCGAAGTTGCCATACTGTTTCGAGTACATATGGATCCGCATCAGATCCGGAATCTCGACATCGTTGGGGCAACTGGCCAGGCACTTGCGGCACTGGCGGCAGAAACCCATGCCGAGCGTGATCGAATTGTCGCTCATGAACCGCGACTCGTCCTCGTTGAACTCGGTGTTCGAAGCGACCGCGAAGTCCTGTCCCAGCTGCTCGAAATCCTGATAGCCGGGAATACTGGTACAGATATTCTCGTTCTGCATCACCCATTTGAGACAAGCCACGTTGATCACTTCCGACGAGTAGTTGGCCCGCGACTCCGGATTCGGCCAGCGACTGCCACCCGCCTGAGTCTTCATGGCCACCACACCGATCCCCGCCTTGTGCGCCTCGGCGATGGCCGAGAGCAGTTCGGTGTCATCCCACATAGTGAAGTTGATCGCGGTCAGGACGACATCAAAGACGTCCTTGTTCTCGATCGTAGCCCGGATCACCTCCGCCATCCGGCTGTGGGTGGCGATACCGGCAGCCTTAACCTTGCCGGCCTTTTTCAGCTCCTTCAGAGCCTCGATGGCGCCCGG
>Ga0180430_10001756_pt1 | contig 20559 bp, 18 predicted proteins | sample SS_ome_9_FD_132999 | JGI IMG/M metagenome (GOLD analysis project Ga0180430, IMG submission 132999) | Hypersaline lake sediment archaeal communities from the Salton Sea, California, USA - SS_1_S_2 metaG | ecosystem: Environmental > Aquatic > Non-marine Saline and Alkaline > Hypersaline >... | reverse complement strand
CTGGCTGCGCAGCCAGGGGGCGGGGGGCCATATGTGCGCCCAACATTTCGATATCAATGGCCGGTTGCTGGATGTTGAACTGAACCGGCGGGTGGTGGGCATCGGCCTGGAAAGCCTGAGTAGCATCGAAACCGTGGTTGCCATTGCCGGCAGCACTGAAAAAGCCAGCGCTATTTTGGGCGCAATCCGGGGCAAATATATCGATGTGCTGATCACCGACGATCAGGCCGCCCATAAACTGCTTGAGCTTGATACGCAGCGTATGGCCCACCGCGAGGCAATGACCGCTCTCCCGCAGAGCCTTGGCCTGTCATCCTGAGGGTAACACCATCAAACCGGAAGCAATTATTTTTGATGTCGATGGCACCCTGGCCGATACCGAACAAAACGGCCATTTTCCTGCCTGCAACGAGGCTCTGGCCGCGCTCAATTATCCCATCCGCTGGAGTTGGGACACCTACCGCTGGCTAACCGAACATTTTTCCGGCACCGAAGCCCGGCTGCGGCATTCGCTAAGCCAACATTACCCCGCCTTGCCTTCCCCCGAAATTGAAACTGCCGTGGCCCAACTGGCCGACCGCAAACGGCAGATATATCTGCAAAAATACGTTGCCAAAATTCCGCTGCGGCCCGGCATTGCCGCCATCGTTAGCGAGGCCATCACCCGCCAAATTCCGATGGCCATTGTTACCGTATCGCACGAGGCGCAGGTGCTGGCCTTGCTGCAAAATCAACTGCCCCACGCCACCGATTATTTTCAGCCGGTGCTGGGCAAGCAGGCCGGCCCCAAAACCGCCCCCGATTCGCCGCTGTACCGTCGCTGCCGGGCCGAGCTGGGCACCGACCCGGCCAAAACCCTGGTCATCGAAGATTCTGCCGGCGGCTTGCAGGCGGCCCGCACCGCCGGGTTGCCGTGTGCCGTCTTTTACAACGATTGCACCTTTGGCCAGGATTTTAGCGGCGCGGCGCTGGTGGCCCGCAGCATCGAATTTTTCACGCTGGCCCAGCTGGCTCGCCTGTGTTTTGCCGCGGGCTGACCTCCGCTATTCGTAGGCAATGGTTTCCCGCACCGGCAGACTCGCCGCGTTGCGAGCCGGAACAAAACTGGCGGTCAGGCCGATAATAATGACGATGGCCAGCCACAGCAGCGCCGCCCGCCCGGCAAAATCAAAAATGAGCGGCATCTGCAAAAACAATCGGCCCGTTTCGTAGCTCAAATAGCGGCTCATCGGCTGCACCAAAATCATTGCCGCCAGCCACGATAACAGGCCGATGAACACCCCCTCTGTCAGAAAAATCTGCATCACCGCCCGGTTTGAGGCCCCAATGGCCCGCATCACCCCGATTTCCCGGCGCCGTTCCAGCACGTTGATGCTCATGGTTCCCATCAGTCCCAACGCGCCCACCGTCACCACCAGCAGCGACATAATACCCAGCATCGTCATCACTACATTGAAGCGGTCGGTCATCAAGGCCCGCGTCTCGTTGGCCGACTGGATTTGCTGCACCTCCACCCCGGTTCGGGCCAGTTCAGCTTCAATGGCCTGGCTTACCTGCCCATTGGTGGCGTCGGTGTGGTCAATCGTGCTGATTTGCAGTAGATTGGTCTGATGCACATCGCCCATCAAGCGGGCAAAATAATCGCCATTAACATAGGCTTTGGCCGCGCTGACCCTGGGTTGCAAATCGCTGACCACGCCCACAATTTGCCAGGTTAGCTCCTGTTCGCCCACATTCAGGGTGATGTTGCCGCCTACATGCAGTGTCGGGTCCCGATCCAGTACCGTGTGATGCAGCACCACCGCGGCCTCGTCATCCGGAGTCAGCCATCGCCCTTCGACCAGCGATGGCTGGAACAGCTCGGTTTCCGGCGGCAACGCGTACAAAAAAATGGTGTCGCCTTCCAGCCCGTGAGCATCCACCGTGGCTGCGGTTTCCAGTCGCCAGCATTCCAGCCGGGCCACCCCCGGTTGATGGGCCAGCCACCGCGTCAATTTTTCTTCTCGATGCAGTTGGCTCAGCCTGACCTGTACATCATACCCCTGGCTGCGCAACGACTCATCGAGCGAGGCCAGCAGCGAGGTGCGCACCGTCAGCACGCTGATGAATAACGACCCACCCAGCGCCAACGTCAACAGGGTCAGGGCCAGCCGGCCCCGGCGGCGAAAGGTGTTCTGCAGCGACAGTCGCAACGGGCGCGACAGTTTTAGCGAGCGCAGCAGCCGGTCCAGCCAGCCGGACTGCGACGATGGTTCGCTTAACCCGGTATCGCTGAGCGCCTCCCGCACCGTCACTTTGGCGGCGCTCAGCACCGGATAGAGCGCGGCCAGCACCGGCACCAGCAGCCCGGCGGCAATTTCGCTGGCCCACACCTGCGGCGATTGCCGCCAGGTCGTCACCTCAAAATTCAGCTGCCCGGCAATGAACCTCGACAGAAATTGAGCGCCGCCCACCCCCAACGGCAGCGCCAGCAGCAGGGCCGCCGCCCCAAAAATCAGCACCATCCGCAAATAAATGGCGCTGACCTGATGCGTTCCGGCTCCGATGGCCTTCATCACCCCGATTTGCCGCACCTGCTGCACCAGAATGGCCTGAATGGTGTTGACGGTCAGAAAGGCGCTCAACAGCAGGGCCAGCAGCCCCACCGCGCCCAACAGCCACAAAATGGTATCGAGAAATTCTCTGGCCGGATATTCGCCGGGGGGAGCCACCACCGTCCAGAAAACAACCCCGCCGCTGCGTTCCACCTTGCGCTCAATTTGAGTTGCCAGGCTGTTGACCTCAGCCGTGTCTGCGGCCACAATGTGCAGCCGGTCAAACGTGGGCGAGAGTCCCAGCCAGGGCAGGGTGTCGATGGTGGTGTAGCCATAGGCCACCCCGGCAATGTTGGGCGGAACCCGGCTGGCATCGTGGGCCAGTCCGGCCACTTCGATGGTTCGCTGCCGCCCGTCCGGCAGTTCAATTTCCAGGGTGTCGCCAGAGTCGGCGCCCAACATCGCCACCGCATTCCGTTCCAGCAGCAGTTGATGTTCCGGCGGGGGCCAGGCTCCGGCCTGCGGCTGAATAATATTGACCGTCATCCGCTCAAAATCTTCGACGGCAATCAAATCCATCGCCTGCCACTCGCCGCCGGGCACTCTGCCCCGCACCCGGATTTGCCGCGCCCCGGCTGTGGCCTCCACCTCCGGCAGCCGGGCCACCGACCGCACCAGCCTGTCATCGAAGGGGGTGGTATAAAGAGTGATGTCTGCCGGGCGGGAGGCTCGATGCCCGCCGGTTAAATCGCGGTTGATGGTGTCGCGAGCGCCCGCAATCGAGCCAAAGGCCATCACCCCCACCGCAATGGAGAGAATGACCAGCGCCGTCCGGGATTTGCTCAACAGTAAATCTTTGTACGCTTTCTGCCAGCGGAGAAACATAGCCGGTTCCTTTCGGGTAGTCAACAAAACGGTGATTTGTTTTCAGGCTAACAGAAAGTTGTTAAGATGTGCCGAAGCCGGCGTAACGTCTGCCGGAATAACAGCCATGTGCGTTTTTTGGGGGGGGATTTCGCCCCCAAATCAGAACACGCCCATAACCGCAATGATATTTGACACGATTGCTCGATAAGCGTATGATTGTATCATTCAACACGTCAGACGACTATCCTCTATTCTCTTGATATGAATCAGTGAGATTACCCCTGTGACCTTGCGATTTTTTAGCCTTGTAACCTTGAGCGCCTATGGTCCGCAAAAATGTTTCGTTGACAAACCAACTCGTCTTTGAAATTTTGGCTTTGATTGATCGCGGTGAAATCGTATCGGATGGCAAAATGCTGCCGTCCGAGGCGGAATTGACCCAGCGTTTCGACGTGAGCCGGGCCACGGTGCGCGAGGCGTTGGCCAAATTGGAACTGGGCGGGGCCATTGTTCGCCGGCACGGCATCGGCACATTCGTCAGTCCGATGGTCACCACCCACCCCGGCTCGGTGCGCAACTGGCTGGACGAAACCCCCAACTTTCTCGATTTCATCCGGGGCAGCGGTTTCCTGGCCGATTGCCTGTTACTCCACATTGACCGGCGCCCCGCCCGCGACCTGGCTCCGTGGCTCAATATTGCCCCCGATGCCGGGGTGGTCGCCATTGAGCGTATCTTCCGGGCCGATGGCATCCCCGTCATCCACTCTGCCAACTATGTCCCCTTTGATTTTGTGCTGCCCGACCATCGCCGGAATCTGCTTGATTCTTACGATTGCCGCAAAACCATCTATGAATTTCTACAACAGAAATGTCGGCAGAAAACCTATAATCAAAAAAGTGAAGTGCAGGCCGTGCTGGCTGACGACTCGCTGGCCGCGCCTTTGCAATGCGCCGCCGGGGTGCCCCTGCTCAGCGTCACCGAAGTGGGCTACGGGGCCAAAATGGAACCGTTGTTTTTTGGCCTGAATCATTTTCGAGGCGATTTGGTCAGTTTTGTGGAGATGCGTCATCCCGCGATCTGTTTGCAAAAATCGGCGTAATACCCGTACCCAACTAACTCACTAACCAACCAGACTAACCAATAAACCAATCAAGCAGCAAAGGAGGCTGACAATGGCTCAACGCATGGCCCTGTACATGCAGGACAAACACCCAATGCAGTATGAAATCGAAATGGTGAAATATGCCGAAGAGAAAGGCTTTTCGGAAATCTGGCAGGCCGACACTCGCCTGGCCCGTGATTGCGTGGTAATGATGAGCGCCTTTCTGGCCGAAACCAAACGGCTGCGCTTTGGCTCCGGGGTGCTGCCCATCTGGACTCGCAACCCGGCGGTCATTGCTGCCACCTGGAGCACAATGTGGGAACTGGGCGGCACGGTTGACGGACAGGGCCGGGTGATGCTTGGATTGGGGGCCTGGTGGGAGCCGATTTCCGCCCGCGTCGGAGTGAACCGTACCCGTCCCCTGACTGCCATGCGGGAACACATCGAGGCGTTGCGAGAGCTATTCACGATGGAAGAAGTGACCTACCAGGGCGACTTCGTCCACCTGGATCGGGTTAAGCTGGATGTGGCCTTTGGCGATACCTCCCCCCGCGACATTCCGCTGTATATCGGCGCCACCGGCCCCAAGATGCTGGAACTGACCGGCGAAATCTGCGACGGGGTGGTGCTGAATTACGTGGTCTCCGTGGATTATATTCGGAGTGCGGTGGAACTGGTGCGGCAGGGGGCCGAAAAAGCCGGCAAAACCCTGGCTGACGTGGATCGGCCCGAACTGCTGGTCTGCTGCCTGTCTGACGATGACCCGCAGGCAGCGATGATGGAAGGCAAAGCCCTGGTAGCCTACTACCTCGGCACCGAGCCACATATTATGAAGGCCAGCAAGGTGGATGAGGGCCTCATCAAAAAGGTGCAGGAGTTTGTGGGCTGGCCCGCCACCGAAGCGGATTATCGACGGGCCGCGGAACTGATCCCCGATGACGTAGTGCGTAATTTGATGGCAGTCGGCACCACCCGCCAATGCCAGGATAAAGTAGCCGAATACATTGACGCCGGCGTCACTTGCCCCATCCTCTACCCGATGATGGACGACATCAAACCGGTTATTGATGCTTTTGCCAACTGGAATCCCTGACATACGGCCGGGCAGGGAAAGGAATGACGTGAGTCAGCAAAATTATGATGTCGTTGTAGTGGGGGCCGGTTACATTGGTTGTTCCGTAGCGTATCATTTGACCAAAGCCGGGTTGCGGGTCGCTCTGCTGGACCGGGGTGGGGTGGCCGCCGGCGCCTCGCGGGCCAATTACGGCAACGTGCAAATTCAGGATGCGGAACTGGCTCACAGCCTGCCGATGATTACCGCCGGGTATGCCCGCTTTGCCACGTTGGCCGATGAACTGGGGGAGACGGTCGCTTATCGCCGGTTGGGCAGCCTGCTGCTGATTGAAACCGAGGCTCAGTGGCAAACAATGGCCGACCGCTTGCCCACCTTGCGCGCGGCCGGCATCGCCGCCGAGATGGTGCCGGCGCAACACCTGCCGGAACTGGAGCCGCAACTCGACCCGCGTCCCCTGTTGGGCGCTTGTTACCATCCCCACGAGGGGCAGGTTTACCCCTTCGGGCTGATGTGGGCCTATTTGCGGCAGGCCCGCCGTCTGGGTTTGGCGCTGCATTTGCACACCCCCGTTATTGGTTTTGAGATGGGCGGCGGCAAAATCCGGGGGGTGACAACGCCGCGGGGCAACTTTGGCGCCGCGACGGTCATTTTAACTACCGGCGCCTGGACGCCGCAGTTTGCGCAGATGTTGGACCGGAAATGGCAGATTCCCCACGTCCACGGCCAGGCCCTGGTAACGGAAACCGCACCGTGGCAGTTACAGAATCATCTGGCCTCTGCCGCCTTTTTTGAAGACGTGGAATCGGCAGAAATTAGCGGCCCCGACGCGGTGCTGGCAATTTCTCAATCGGCGTCCGGCCATTTGCTACTGGGCGAGGCAGCCCAGGTCACCGATGATCTCGGCTCAACGGCAACCCCGGCGGGGCAAGCCGCTATCGCCCGGTTGACCCGGCAGGCTTTACCCGCGACGGGATCGCTGCGGGTGCTGCGGGGCTGGGCCGCACCGGTCGCGTTTACCCTCGACGGCCTGCCTTATTTCGGGCCGGTTGCCGGTTTCGACGGCCTGATTCTGGCTACGGCCTTCAAATCAACCGTCATCGTCACCCCGCTGGTGGGTGAAATAGTGGCCCAATTGGTGGTTAGCGGCCATACCGGGCTGGACCTGACCCCCTTTTCGCCGGAACGGTTGGTGGCGGGGTATGGCTGACAGGTTCGATGTAATAGTGAGGTAGTCGGTGACGCCCGCGCCGGAACCGTTCAGCCTGTCCCGGTTTAGCGCTGGCGTGTAAAGGAGATTGACAAGTTGGCACAGCAACTGACCGTAATTGTGGATGGCCGGCCTGTGACCGTAGTCGAAGGCCAGACCGTGGCCGCGGCCTTGCTGGCCCACCACCAGCGTGTTTTCCGGCGGACGGCCGCCGGGCAGCCGCGCGGCCTGTTTTGCGGTATCGGGCTTTGTTTTGACTGCCTGTTGACGGTCAACGGCGCGCCGAATGTGCGAGCCTGCCAGACCCCTGTGGCCGAAGGGATGATGATTGAGACTGCCGCGGCGGAGGTGTGGTGATGAGCCGGCGAGTCCAATTGGCGGTGGTTGGCGCCGGTCCCGCCGGCCTGGAAGCGGCGATTACCGCGGCCGAAGCCGGGGTAGAAACGGTTGTGATTGATGGCTATACCCGGCCCGGTGGTCAATATTTCAAACAACCGCTATTTGGACTGCATACCGAAATTTCGCCCGAAGCGAAGACTGTTTTTGCGCGGCTAACCGCGGCCAACGTGGAATTATTAACCGATACGGTGGTGTGGGGCGCGTTTTCGGCTTCGCATAGCGAAGGATGGGTGTTGACTCTGCACGGTACGGCAGGGCCGTCTCAGCTTGAAGCGGCGGTGTTGATTCTGGCGACCGGCGCGTATGACCGCCCTCTGGCCTTCCCCGGCTGGACATTGCCGGGGGTGATGACCGCTGGCGCGGCCCAAACGTTGCTCAAAAGCCAGGCGGTGTTGTCGGGGCGGCGAGTGTTGTTGTCGGGCACGGGGCCGTTGCAAGCGGCTGTGGCTGCCGGGTTGGTGGAGGCCGGGGCTGAGGTGGTCGCCGTGCTGGAAGCGGCATCGCTGCCGTGGTGGCAGTTGGCTCGCTATGCGCCGGCAATGTGGGGGCAATGGGAGCGGTTGCGAGAAGGCTGGGGGTATTGGCGGACGCTGCGACGGGCCGGAGTGCCGTACCGAACCGGCTGGTCGGTGGTGGCGGCCCGCGGCCGGGAGGGTGTGACGGAAGTCAGCGCGGCCCGGCTGAATCAACACGGGGCCTCCATCGCCGACACTGACGAGACTTTTGCGGTGGATACGCTCGTTATCGGCTATGGTTTTCTTCCGGCTGCGCAACTTAGCCGGCTGCTCGGCTGTGAGCACGATTTCAGGCCGGAAGCAGGCGGCTGGATTCCCTATCGAAATGAATTAATGGAAACAACACAGCCCGGCGTGTACGCGGTGGGCGACGGGGCCGGCATCGGCGGGGCGGCGTTGGCGCAGGTGGAAGGCCGGATTGCCGCCTGTGACGCGGCCCGGCGGCTGGGGCAATTAGCGGCGGAGGTGGCTCAAACTGAAATTATGGCCCAACAACCGGCCCTGAATCGGGAGCAGCATTTTGCCCGGATGTTCGGGGCGCTCTTTACCCCGGCGGCGGGGTTGTACTCGCTGGCCCTGGATGACACCCTCATCTGCCGCTGCGAGGAAGTGTCGCTGGGCGATATCAAAGCGGCGGTAGAGGCCGGGGCGCAAACGGTCAACGAGGTGAAGGGACTTACCCGGGCCGGGATGGGTAATTGCCAGGGGCGTATGTGCGAGGCGCTGACCGCGCGGGCCATCGCCGCCCAGACCGGAGCGGCAATCGAGATGGTGGGAGAAATGACGGCTCGCCCGCCGTTATTTCCGCTGACCGTAGCGGAACTGGCTGAAGCGGCTGAGTTGTAAAAATATCAGCCTGATTTGTAGGAAAGCTCATTATGTGTTAATGTATAGCGTACAATGTTTAGAAATACTAAACAAAACTGTGCAACGCTCCATTGGGGGTTATTTCGATCATTCGACCGGAATTTGACGCCGAAAATCGAAGTGACGCCTAGCCACCCACTATGTCAAGGACGGCGATTGTGAAAATAGGTGAGCGTATCCGTAACCGTCGTAAAGAACTGGGCTTGAGCCTGCGGAAATTAGGAGCCAAAGTTGACCTGTCTGCAGGGTATTTGAGCCAGCTTGAAAATGACCAGATTTCCCCCTCTCTTAATTCTCTTCAAAACATTGCCACCGCCCTTGAGGTGCCAATGTTCTACTTCCTTGAAAATTCTTATCCCAAACGATTAGTGCGCGCCGATGAACGGCACCGGCTTTCCTTTCCGGATTCGCAGATCAGCTATGATTTGTTGGCTCCATCGCTAACCCGGCAAATGATGCCGTTGTTAATCAAAATGGAACCGGGCGCCTGCCGTATTACCCCCCCTTTAGCCAGGTCCAATGAACAATGGTTTTTTGTATTGCAGGGGCGGCTTGAAATTATTATCGCCAATGAAACTTACCAGTTGGAAAAAGGGGATGGCATCTATTTTGACGGCAACCTGCTTCGTCAGTTTCGGTCAATTGGAGAGGAAGTTCTACACACCATCTGCTGCATTACCCCACCCGCCCTGTAACAACATCTTGTATCAATATCCAAACTTTATTATTTAACTTGTTAGCAAAGGAGGTGCAGAGATAGGGATATACGGCGTACAAACTTCAATAATTTTCTGTCTATTCTTTACAAATAAAAAGTTTTTACCAAAAGTGCAAAGGAGAAGACTCAAGTTATGAATCGCAAATGGTTTTTAGTAGCGCTTATTCTGTTGATTTCAATGTCGTTGGCGGCCTGTGGTGGCGCGCCGGCTGCACAACCCGCCGCCGAAGAAGCGGCTCCGGCAGAGGAAGCGGCGCCGGCTGAGGAAGAGGCTGTGGAAGAACCGGCCCCGGCCGAAGAAGTGGACTTTGTGACCTGGTATCAATATGACCAGAATAATGAAGACCCGGCCAGCGATGAGCGTGTGGGGAACGAATATCTGCGCAACACTATCCCTCAGTTTAATGAGGCCTTTGAGGGTAAATGGAACTGGGTGAACCAGCCCAAGGCGTTTGATAAAATGACGACTGAGTTGGTGGCAGCCGTCCTGGCCGGCGGTGATGTTCCCGACCTGTTTGAGATGAGTAACACCCAGGACCTGGTCGACTTCTACCAAAATGGGACTGTCCAGGATCTGACGGATTGGGCCGAGGCCCAACCGTGGTTTGACGACCTTGACCCTAATGGGATTGATGCCTGTAAAGGCCCGGATGGTAAACTGTACTGTATTCCCATTTCTCAGCGACCGCAGTTAGTGTATGTGTGGGCCGATCACTGGCCGAACGGTTACCCCGCCACCCCCGAAGATTTTCTGGCCGAGGCTCAGCGGCTGCAAGACGAGGGGCTGTATGCCATCACCTTCTTTGGTTCTACCGACAAAGACGGCGAAGGTTTGACGCGGGCCATCTGGACCACAATGGCCTCCTTTGGCGGTAAACTGGATGACGGTCAGGGGAATATGAAACTGGATACCCCCGAAAATATCGCCGCCATCGAATTTTTGCGAGAATTGGTAACCAAGGAATATGTGCCGGAAATTGCCTTTGCCGGCGGCTTCCAGGAAGAAGAAGCCTTCAAGGATGCTTCAGCTGCCTCTTTCCCCACCGGGCTGTTTGGCTACCGCTACGTCAACCCGCTGACCGCGCCGGATGGTACCAAATATGAAAAAGGCAGCGCCGAAGATATGCTCGACGCGATTGCTGCCGGCGATGTTGTCCTGGAGCCGTTTATCGCGGCTGACGGGCATGAACCGGGCTGTGGTATTGATGTGGCCGGGTTCGTTATTCCCAAAGGGGCCAAGAACGTCGAGGCTGCTCACGACCACATCAACTGGATTATGAGCGCTGAGCAAAATGCCGATTGGGTCATTGGCCCCGGCGGTGGCTTTCCGGTTCTGAAAACTACCAAGGACGATGAACTGTTCCAGTCTCCCTTCTACCAGGAAGCCGCCGAAGCCCTGGATAACAGTGTGTGCCGGCCCTGGTTCGGCTCACTGAAACGGCCTAACGAAGCGCAAAAAATGATTATGGCAACCATCTACAAACTCATCAAAGAAGACCCCACCGCGGAAATTGCACCGGCCCTGGTCGAAACTCAAGAAGAGTACAACGCTAACAATTAATCGGTTTATATTTTGGGTTGGGGGTGGTTGATTTCTGCCCCTCCCAATCTTTGTAAGAACAGGGGGCAGGGTTTGAACGTTTCCACCCTGCTCCCTGTTGTCCGCCCGTAAATTTGTTTGGGGGATGGATTAGTGGAACGTTGGCCGGCGGTGTAGTATCGCTACACCATCGCCCAAGTTTTCCTTTGTTCCCCTTCATCGGGTCTGTCCTAAATTTTAGGAGCAGACAGGGGGCGCACCCCCTGTGCTTTCCCTAATTTCCCAGCGCCGCACAGCTTTGCTGGGCAGGTGTGGGGCGACCCCCTTCATCAGCAAAGGTAAATTTTTTAATGCAACAGACAATGACCCGTTTTGTTGATAAAGTCCGGTTGCGCAATACCTTTCCCTTCTGGTTGATCCTGCCCACGATTATCGTTTTGTTGGTGGTTCAGGTTTATCCCGCCATCTATACCGTATGGCTGAGTTTACAGGAACGGGAACCCTCCGGCTGGGTATTTGTTGGCCTCGAAAATTTTGTCCGACTTTTTAATACCAGCTTATTTTCCGAAAGTATCGGCCACACTGCAATCTATCTGGCAGGCTATACCAGCCTGACGATGGTCTTGGGCTTTTTTGTTGCCCTGCTGTTACACCAGGTTACTCGTTTTTCGGCAATTTATATCACCTTTCTTTTTATTCCCTGGATTATTGCCGATATTATTGTTGGTATGGTTTTTCGCCTGCTGGTTTTTCCTGATTATGGGTTATTATCCGGTATTTTGCAGAATCCGGCTTTCTTTCCCCCGGATGGCCTTTCCGTTTTGACGGCCGCCCCGTCCCCGCCATGGTTTGGGGATTTTCCGTTTCCGCCGGCTCCGGCTCTGATATATTTGATTTTAGCCTCAACCTGGCGCGCCCTGCCGTTCATCACCCTGCTGTTATTGGCGGCCATGCAAACCGTTCCCCTTGAAGTCATCGAAAGCAGCCGTATTGATGGCGCCAATGGCTGGCAAGTTATCCGTCATATTATGATCCCGTTGATGTTGCCCACGATGGTTGTCGCCCTCTTTAGCCTGACTCTGAACGGCATGAATGGCATCGGCATGGTCTTTAGCCTGACCGGCGACGGCCCCGGCACCTCCACTGAAGTATTGAGCTACATGCTTTATTCGATTGGTTGGAGCCAACTCCGGTTTGGTCGGGCCGCCGCCCTGGCCTTGATGATTGCCGTCGTCAACTGGTTGTTAATTTCCGGCACCTTGCGCATTACTCGAGTGAATAACTAGGAGACGTTGCCATGCTTTCTTTCCTCTCCCGTAAAAGCGGAAACCAGGTTCTAATGAACCTGGCTCTCATTCTAATTACCTTATTCGCCATGCTGCCGATTGCCACCACGGTGTTGATTTCCTTCAAACAGCAGGAGGATATTACCCGCAAGCCTCCCAACTTTTTCCCGTGTGATACCGCCACCCAGGCCTTCGATTGGAATGCTTGTCGCTGGGCAGTAGAAGGATACGAAAGGGTGATTGACCCGGAAGCATCGCCCTCATCATTATTGGGCTTTACCCTGACCGGCAATATGATTCGCATCTACCTGCCCAACACCCTGTTGTATGCCACGGCGACATCGTTAATTGTGGTCTTGCTGGCCGGACTGTCCGGGTATGCTTTTTCTCGCTATCGTTTTCGCGGCCACGGCGCCCTGATGACTGCCATCCTGGCCATTACCGGCGTTCCGCTGCTGACCAACCTGTTGGCCCTTTATCAGGTCAGCATTGATTTGCGCAAATCTTCCATTCCTTTTTATGATGACCGGATGTTTATCATTGTTGTTTATATCGGCTTCTTTTTACCCCTGAGCGTGTGGATTGCCAAAGGTTTTTTTGATGCCATTCCCCGCGAACTGGAAGAGGCCGCTTTGATTGACGGCTGTGGCCCGCTGGGCGCCCTGATGCGCATTACTATGCCGCTGGCCTTACCGGGTATGACCGCTGTTTTTCTGCTGACCTTTGTCAATGTTTGGAATGAATTTATCGCCGGTTATCTACTCATCGCCACAAACGATTTCAAACCGGCCATGTTTGGTCTGTACGATTTTTTAGGCCAGAACATCATCAATCTGCAGGTGATCGCCGCGGCCTGTATCATTATTGCCATGCCGATGGTGATCCTGTTTCTGTTTGCCCGCCAAAGTTTCTTCCGGGCCATGACCGAAGGCGCGGTCAAAGGGTAAACCTCTGAATGCCAGGTAACATTACAGAAATCAGCGCCCGCCAATTTATAGCCGAAGTCAGTGAACAACAACATGCCATGGCCGGGGCAGTCATTGCACTGTCTGCGGCTCAAGCCGCGGCCCTGGGGCGGGCCTGCATGCACATCACCTTGACCGGGCAAAATCAGACCGGTTCCGACCCCCTGACCCGCCTCGGAAGTATCAGAGACCAACTCCGCGACTGGTGCGACCGGGACGCGGTCGCCATTGCCGAGTTTGTGGCTTTGCGCCAGGCCGGCGATGAGTTGCGCGGTCAGCAATTGTTGTGCGATGCCCCGGCTCAGGTTTGCCGTCTCTCTATCGAGGCCGCGGTTATTTTGCAGGATTTTCGCCCGCACGTCTCCGAAAGAGTACATGATGATCTGGAAATGAGCATTCGCCTGCTGACCGGCACAGCCCAGGCCGCCCTGTTGCTGCTCGATAGCAATCTGCGTATCTGGCCGGAGCCGAACCTGCTGGCTCAATTCGAACCGGAGCTGCAAAATCTGGAGCAGCGCCTCAGCCAGTTGACGCCGGTCAACCGGTTGCGGAGTCGCTAACCAACTAACCAATCATCAAAGAGTGAATAAATTATGACCCAACATCCAACGATCTTCACCACGGAGCGGGGCCAGCGCCACCAGCAGGCCGCCCTGGCCGCCGCGCCCAACAATCTGGACATCACCATGTTGCGCCAGCCGGATAAAGCCGCGCTGCTGGCCCATCTGCCTCAGGCCGAATATTTCATCTCTGAGCGAGCCGGTCAGATTGACGCCGACATGATTGCCGCCGCGCCGAACCTCAAAATGATTTTGCGCCTCGGTTCGCTAACCCACGATATTGACCTTGACGCGGCCCGCGCCGCCGGGATCGCTGTTTGTTACTGGCCGGTGGGCAGCGTCATCCGCGTGGCCGAGCACATCGTCATGCAGTTGTTGGCCCTCAGCAAAAAACTGGGCGAATCAGAAGCGGTGGCGCTGGCAGCCAGTTCAGAATGGGGGCCAAGCCGGCGCACCGATGAAGATACGTTTGCCTACAACTGGTCCCGCCGGGAAAACGTGGAAGGGTTGTGGCAAAAGACCATCGGCATTGTGGGTTTTGGCGAAATCGGTGCGGAACTCGCTCGCCGCCTGCAGGGCTGGGACTGCCGCTTGCTTTACAACAAACGCCGCCGCCTGCCGGAAACGGTCGAAGCCGAACTGGGGCTGACTTACGTTGATGTTGACACCCTGCTGGCCGAAAGTGATTATCTGTCCAACCTGTTGCCCTATTTCCCCAACACCGATATGCTTATCAACCGGGACTGGTTCGCCCAAATGAAACCCGGCGCAGCCCTGGTCAGTTGCGGCAGCGGCAGTGTCGTTGACGAGACTGCCCTGGCCGAGGCCGTCAAATCCGGCCACTTGCTGGGCGCGGCCCTCGACACCTTTGAGTGGGAACCCATCCAGCCCGATAACCCGCTCATCGCCCTGGCCAAAGCTGGTTACAATGTGTTGCTGACGCCACACACCGCAGCCGGTGCCATCGCGGCCCCGTCTAAAGAACGCCGGGGTGATTACATCAATATCATCAACCATCTCCACCGCCGGCCTTTGAAATGTCGGGTGGGGTAAAAATCAGGATGCAGGGTAGCAAGGTTGCAAAATCGCAAATCCCATATCACCCATCCCACAGATAAGGAGCATCTCAAATGAGCAGTATCCTCATTGAAAACGGCGCAGTCGTCACCATCAACGATGGCGATGAGATTTTTGACCCCGGCTACGTCTTGCTCGAAGCCGACCGCATTACCGCGGTGGGGGCCGGCGCGCCGCCCGCCGACCTGCGCGCCCGGGCCGAAACCATCATTGATGCCTCATTGATGGCCGTGATGCCGGGCATGGTGAACGCCCACACTCATCTGTTCCAGACTTTTTTGCGCGGCCTGGCTGATGACAAACCCCTGCTGGAGTGGCTGGCCGCGGCCATTTGGCCGGTAGCCCAGGCCCTCACCGAGCGAGATGCTTACATGGCCGCCATGCTCGGTATTGTGGAAAATGTGCGCACCGGCTGCACCTCCGTCAACGACCATCACTACATCCACACCGAACCGGGCAACGACGACGGCGTGTTCCGCGCCGCCGAAGAATCCGGTATTCGCTTTATGATGTCCCGCGGCTGGGCCGATATGGATTATCACGACGCTTTTATGGAAACGTCGGCTTATATCGAAAAGGAAATGGCCCGCCTGCGGGAAGTGTGGCACGGCAAGCACGATGACCGCCTGCGGCTGCAATTCGGCCCGCTCATTCCCTGGGGCTGCTCCGATGATACGATGCAGCACACCTTCAACCTGGCCAAACAATGGGGCATGGGCACCCACATCCACGTGGCCGAAAGCAAAGCCGAAGTGGAGATTGACCTGAAAAACCGGGGCTTGCGCCACATCGAGTGGATGGAGTCGCTGGGCGTGCTGGACTCCAGCGTGCAGTTGGTTCACAGCGTCTGGCTCAACGACAACGAACTCGATTTGATTGCCGACCGGGGCGCGGTGGTGGTCCATTGTCCGGTGGCGAATATGTACCTGGCCTCCGGCGTGGCCCGTGTGCCGGAAATGCTGCAAAAAGGCATCCCCGTGGCCCTGGGCACCGACGGCCCCGGCAGCAACAACAGCCAGGATATGATGGAGCTGCTCAAAACCACGGCCTTGCTGCACAAAGTGAACAGCCTCGACGCCATGGTGATGCTGCCGGAGGATGTGCTGCGTATGGTCTGCCGCGGCGGAGCCAGAGCCTTTGGCCTGCCGCAGGAAATTGGCTCACTGGAGGTGGGCAAAAAAGCCGATGTGGTGCTGGTCGATCTCAACACGCCCTTTGCAATGCCCGTCCACCGGGTGTCGTCGGCGCTGGTGTACAACCTCAATGCCCGTGAGGTCGACACCACCATCGTCAACGGCGAAATTTTGATGCGCCACAAAGAAATTCTGTTTGTCGATGAAGAGTCGCTGCTGCGCGAAGCGCGCCAAACCTGCGCCGAGCTGTTCAAACGGGCGGGTGTCGAGCAGTAGCCGGATTTGCGATTTCAGATTTACGATTTTGGATTACTGATTGATTTTAACAGATAGTTTTAATCGTTAATCGTCAATCCAAAATCTGAAAGGATATTGACCCGATGAATCCAAAAGGAAAAACCGCTTTGATTACCGGCGGCGCGGTGCGGGTGGGCAAAGCCATCACCCTGGCCCTGGCCCAGGCCGGGGCGAATGTCGTCATCAATTATAATTCATCGTCAGCCGCGGCCGAGGAGACCGTCGCCGCGGCCCGCGCCCTCGGCGTGAAGGCGCTGGCGGTGCAGGCCGATATTTCTGATTTGACCCAGGTTGAAGCAATGGTCAAGGCTGCCCGGCAAAAATTCGGTGGGGTGGATATTCTGGTCAACAGCGCCTCGCTTTGGCAAAGCACGCCCTTCCCGATGGAAAACCTGGACAACTGGCATCGTGTCACCGGCATTTTGATTAACGGCGCATTTTATTGTGCCAACGCCGTCGCCCCGCTGATGCTTGAAGCCGGCGAAGGAGTAATAATCAACATTATTGATTTGGCGGCATGGGAACCCTGGCCCAATTTTATGGCCCACAGCGTGGGTAAGGCCGGACTGCTGGCTCTCACCCGCCAATTGGCCCTGGAACTGGCTCCCACTGTGCGGGTCAACGCCGTGGCCCCCGGCCCGGTTTTGCCGCCGCCCGATTACAGTCCGGAAAAAGTAGACAAAACCGCCGCCCGAACCATGCTCAATCGCTGGGGCACAGCCGAAGACGTGGCCGAGGCCGTGATGTATTTTGTCCGGGCCAATTACGTTACCGCCGAAACATTGGCGGTTGATGGCGGCGAGCGGTTTGGACATCGCAAATTGGAAAAGCGTAAATAAAACAAGGAGCAACAATATTAAATGAACACCAAATTATTCCAAAAGGATTTTATCACTACCCCGGACTGGAGCGTGGAAGACCTCAACACCATGCTCGACGTGGCCTTTCGCCTGAAGGGTGAATTTGGCATGGGTGTGCCGCACGATCATATCCTGCGGGCCAAAACCCTCTACATGCTCTTTTTTGAAGAAAGTACCCGCACCCGCAACTCCTTTGAAACCGGCATGACCCAACTCGGCGGCCACGCGGTGTATCTCACCCCCAAAGCCACCCAGATTGACCACGGCGAAAACGCTAAAGACACCGGCACCGTGCTGAGCAGCTACGGACACGGCATCGCCATCCGCAACTCCACCACCAACGTGGGCAACAAATATCTGTACGACATCGCCAAATACGCCGACGCCCCCATCCTCAACATGCAGGATGATGTCGACCACCCCTGCCAGGCTATGGCCGATTTGATGACCCTGATGGAGCTGTTTGGCCGTAACTTGCGGGGCCGCAAATTCGTCATCTCCTGGGCCTATGGGCCAAAATATGTGCGACCGCTCAGCGTGCCGCAGTCGCTGGTGTGGCTGATGCCCCGCTTTGGCATGGACGTCACCCTGGCCTACCCGGAAGGCTATCAGTTGATGCCCGATGTGATGGAAAAGGCTCGCCAGTACGCCGATGAGGCCGGCGTCTCGCTGACCGAAACTAACGACATGGACGCCGCTTTTGAAGATGCCGACTTCCTGTACCCCAAATCCTGGGGACCGATTATGGTCACGGAAGAGCAGGCTGAAGTCGAAGCGATGGCCGCCAAAAACGCCGACTGGTGCGTTACGCCGGAGAAAATGAAACTGGCCAAAAAAGAGGCCATTTACATGCACTGCATGCCGGTTGACCGCGGCCACGAAGCCGTGGACGAAGTCATCGACAGCCCGCAATCGGTCATCTACAAACAGGCCGAAAACCGGCTTCACATCCAGAAAGCGCTGATGGCCCTCACCATGGCCGGTCGGGGTTAGGTTTGCAGGTTTCCCATTTTGGATCAGGTTGGTTGGGCTGCCTGTCCGTTATCCCTGCGGACATAAACGCGGCCCGGCCAACCAACCAACTACCGAGGTACGAATGACACAAACCCTCCCCAAAATTCCCCCGGCCCTGGTTGAAGCCGCCGGACGGGTTCGACAGTTTGCTCAAACTTTGCAAGCCGCCCAGGTTGATTTTTTGGCCGACTTGATCCGCCTCAAAAGTTACACCGGCGAAGAAGGTCCCGCCGTCGAGCGGACGCTGGCCGAAATGCGCGCCGCCGGCTTCGACAACGTTCACGCCGACGCCGCCGGCAATGCCCTGGCGACCATCGGCGCGGGTAAATTTCATCTACTGTACGACGCCCATCTGGACGAAAACGAAATCGCCGACGAAGCCAGCTGGCCTCACCCGCCGCTGGAACCGACCATCAAAGATGGTAAACTGTACGGGCTGGGCGCGTCCGACTGCAAGGGAGGTGTGGCTTCGATTGTGTACGGGGCGCGGCTGGCCTCGGCCCTCAACCTGACCGGCGACTGCACCGTCACCGTCAAAGGGGCCACCCTGGAGGAAGACGCCGAAGGGGTCGCCATGCGGCATCTGCTGGAAACAGAAGGCTACCCCCGCCCCGACGCGGTGCTGTTGGCCGAAGCGACCAACCTCACCCTGCGCCGCGGCCATCGGGGCCGGTGCGAAATCAAGGTGCGGGTGCAGGGCCAGGCCGCCCACGCCAGCACCCCGGAACTGGGCCAAAACGCCATCCTCAAAAGCCGGCCCGTACTCGATGCCCTGGAGGCGATGACCACTCATCTGCCGGTGGACCCGGTGCTGGGGGCGGGCACACAGGTCGTCACGATGGCCCACACCCCGCACACGCCCAACAGCGTGCCGGACTGGTGTGAACTGACGCTCGACCGCCGCTTGACCCCCGGCGAAACGCCGCAAAGTATCGTGGCCGACATCGAAGCCGCGGTCGCCGGGCTGGATGCCTCGGTGCGGCTGCCGGTGCAGCCTGTCACCGCCTGGACCGGACTCGACCTGAGCGGCCCGGCTTTTTTCCCCGGCTGGCTGCTGACCGAGGACCACCCCCTGCTGAAAGTCGGCCAGTTGACCTGCGCCGCCCTGTGGGGCGAAGTTCCGCCGGTGGATGTGTGGAAATTCAGCACCAACGGCACCTATTCGGCGGGTGTGGCCGGGATTCCCACTCTGGGCTTCGGCCCGATGGAAGAGCAATACGTCCACACCCCGCAGGATCAGGTTGATTTGGCCAAGCTGCTCAAAGGGGCGATGTTTTACGCCCTTTTCCCGCTGGCCTACACCTTGTTCAATCAAGAATAACGAGCGACGAATTACGAATGACGAACTGTAACCATCTGTCACCCGTCATTCGTAACTCGTCACTCGTAAATCGAAAGGTTGTTTTATGACCAACCCCCAAAAACCAACCGTGGCGGTCCTCATTGGCCGCCACCATTACCCCCGCATGATGAACCAGACCGCCTGGGAGGCTCTGGCCGATTTTGCCACGGTCATCCACCACCAAGACGGCGAACCGGCCACCAAAGCCGACCTGCTGGCCTTGCTGCCCCAGGCCGATGCCTGCCTGACCAGTTGGGGCGTGGCCCAGCTTGATGCCGATGTCATCGCCGCCGCGCCCAACCTCAAGGCGATGGCTCATATGGGCAGCAGCGTCAAGCGCTTTGTCAGCGAAGCCCTGTGGGCGCAAGGGGTTCGCGTTACCACCGCGGCCCCGGCTCTGGCCGAAGATGTAGCCATCACCAGCCTGGGCCTGATTCTGGTGGGGCTGAAACGCATTTGGCCGCTGGGCGCACACGTCCGGGCCGGCGGCTGGCGCGAAAGTAAATATTGGCCTTCCCGCGAAATCCGGCACAAAAAAATCGGTATTGTGGGGGCCAGTCACGTGGGCCGCCATTTGATGCGCCTGCTCCAGCCCTTCGATGTGCAGATTCTGCTGGTGGACCCCTTTGTTTCTGCCGAGGCCGCCGCCGAACTGGGCGCGCAGAAAATGGAGCTTGGCGACATGCTCCGTCAGGCCGATGTGCTGTCGCTGCACGCCCCGGCCAATGCCCACACTCATCATCTGCTTGACGCCGCCGGGCTGGCCCTGCTCAAAGACCACGCCCTGATTGTCAACACCGCCCGCGGCACCCTCATCGACGAACCCGCCCTGATTGCCGAGCTGGAAAAAGGCCGTTTCTTCGCCTTTCTCGATGTCACCGACCCCGAGCCGCCCGCCGCCGACAGCCCGCTGCGCCGTCTGGAAAATGTGGTGGTGGTGCCCCATCTGGCCGGCTGCATCGAGGATTGTTCTCACATGGGCGAAATGGCCGTCGAGGAACTGCGCCGCTTCTTTGCCGGCGAGCCGCCGCTGTACGCCATCAACCCGGATATGCTGAAGCGGGTGGCCTGACCGTGACCGTCCGTTTGGTGCAGGCAACGCCCAATCCCCGCGGCATGGCCGGGGCCGAGCTGTTTTTGCTGACCGGCGATGTCACCCGCGGCCCGGTCACCGCCATCGAGGTCGACCCGGCCTGGGGG